>WNFK01208911.1_pt1 | contig 13228 bp, 16 predicted proteins | sample 5400281 | NCBI WGS metagenome assembly WNFK01 (sample SAMN13153350, study PRJNA577476) | soil metagenome | isolation source: 20 cm soil on Douglas fir-dominated hillslope | place: USA:California | collected 2013-09-17
AGCCATTACGGACAACATCGTAATCGGCAAAGAGGAGGTCGAGATCAACCTCCTCTACCTACCGGCTCTCGTAGGTGATGCTGGGAAGGCAACGCGACCTCAGGGATTCATCGCCGCGACCAGCTGGAAGCGCGCCGGATAGCGCACATGGGCATTGGCGCGCGCAATCACGGCGGCACCCGATTCGATGGGCTGACGCAGCGAATCCAGAACGGCGCGCGCGAATTCCGGCAGCTCGTCCAAGAAGAGCACGCCCAAATGCGCGAGGCTGACCTCGCCGGGTTTGACCTTCAGCCCGCCGCCGACGAGCGCGGCCATCGAGGCCGAATGATGCGGGCTCCGGAACGGGCGCGCGCGCGAAATCGTGCCGTCCTTGAGCTCGCCGGCGAGACTGTGGACCATGGAAACTTCGAGCGCTTCGCGCGCATCCAGCGGCGGCAGCAATCCCGGCAGCCGGCTCGCCAGCATCGACTTTCCCGCGCCCGGCGGTCCGATCATGAGCATGTTGTGACCGCCGGCCGCGGCGATCTCGAGCGCGCGCTTGACGGTTTCCTGGCCCTTGACGTCCTTCAGATCGGGAATCGATACCGTGCTTTCCGCCAGCCGCGGCTCGGGCGGGCTCAGTACTTGCGCGCCTTTCATGTGATTGACGAGCGCAATCAGCGAAGGCGCCGCAAGGATCTCGAGCTCGCCGGCCCAGGCCGCTTCCGCGCCGCATGCGGCGGGACAGATGAGGCCGCGGCGCGCAGCCGCCGCGGCGATGGCGGCAGGCAGCACACCGGCGACCGCGGTGATGTGGCCATCGAGCGAGAGCTCTCCCATCGCGGTGTAGCCGGCCATCTCGTCGGGCGGCAACACACCCATGGCGGCCAACAGCCCGAGGGCGATGGGCACATCGTAATGGCTGCCTTCCTTGGGCAGGTCGGCGGGTGCCAAGTTGACGGTGATGCGCTGCCAGGGAAGCGCCAGCCCGATCGCGTTCAACGCCGCGCGCACGCGCTCCTTGGATTCGCCCACGGCCTTGTCGGCAAGGCCGACGATATTGAATTGGCTGCCCGTGCCGGCACTTGGGCCGATGTGAACCTGCACGTCGACTTCGCGCGCTTCGATGCCCTCGAAGGCGACCGTGTAGATATGGGCGACGGCCATAAGCCCCCCTCTCGGCCTTGGGCGCAAAGTAGAGCACGCAACGGGCGAGCGGACAAAGAAAGGCCCCGCACGGAAGGTGCGAGACCCAATCCGACCCAACCCTCCAGGTTTATTCGGCGGAAGTGTGGCGGGCGGCGGATTTCTTCTTTTGGCTGACGGTGCGGACGGCCGACTTGATGCGCCGGCGGGACCCTTTCCGCGCCCTCGCGGGCAGGATCTTCGCGGCGGCCCGGCGCAGTAACCGGGCCCCGTTCGAACCGGACTCGCGCTTGCGATACGCGGCGTAGCCGACGAGCGCGGCCAACGCCACCGACAGCGCCGCACCCCACATCACGGGCTCTTTTGCGCCGTCGCGGATGAGTTCCATCCCGTCGTCGACCCAGTCCTGGACCTGCTGGGAAACGCCGTGCCGGGCACGGTCAAGCTGTGTGCCGAACATCGTCTTTCTCCCTTTTTGGAGATTTTGCGCTCTAAGGGACAACGTGCCGTGGCCGTGACGGTTCCCTTGCGAAATGCATGGAACAAGGCCGCGAATGAGCGGGTTACCTCACGGCAGGGCTTGAGCCACGCGAGGGAACAAAAGTGCAGGGAAAACGCGGGATTTTTGCGGAGCACCACGGATCGAACGTGGCCGAATCCGAGGCCACGCCGAGTCTCGATGCCATTCTGGAGCGCAACATCCGGAGTCTGGTTGCCCGCCGCCGGGGAGAGGAAGCGGCCGGCACCAGGCAAATGCGGTTCGTCGCGACGATCACAAGCTTTGTCGGAAGCATGGGCTTCGTCTATGCGCATGTGCTCATTTTCGGGTTCTGGATCGCGTGCAATCTTTGGGGCCTTCCGGGCATCCCGAAATTCGACCCGGAGCTGGTTCACATCGCGACCTTCGCCTCGCTCGAGGCGATCTTTCTTTCGACCTTCGTGCTGATCACGCAGAACAGAATGGCGGCCGCGGCCGACAAGCGCGACGAGCTCGCCCTGCAAATCGGCCTGCTCACGGAACATGAATTGACCAAGCTTATCCCGGTGCTCGCCGCGATGGCGAAGCGCCTTGGTGTGACGACCGAGGTGGACGAGGAGCTTGCGGAGCTGAAGCAGGATGTTGCGGTGAATACGGTTCTCGACAAGATCGAAAGCGCCGATGTCGAAGACCCCGAGAAAACAGATCCCGGCGGCGAACCGGTCCGGTAGGACTCGTTCTGTTACAGCATCGCGAGGCCGGGATCGGACAGCAGCGCACGCTCATCGGCCGTGCGGAATTCCGCCTGATCCTCCGGATGGCTGTGATAATTGCCGATGATCATGGGGAGCTGCACAATCTTGAAATTGGGATTGCTTGCAATGAGCCGCCACCAGGCGAGGTCGCCGGCGCCTTCGAGGAGCGTTCCGTCGCGCAGGCGCCAGGGGTAACGCGGCGCGCCGAGATGCGCTTCCATGCGCCACATCGTGGCCGGCCCAAGCGTACCGCGCTCACCCGTGCCGCTGCCGAGCCTCGTCACCGTTCCACTCTTGGGCGGCCATTCACCGACGAAGGGCAATTGCGCGGCCGGAAAACAGGGGATGACGCTGTCGGTCTCGGCCTGCGAGTAGCAGATCTTCCAGTCGCCGCCCACGACCATCCCGCGCTGGCGTAGAATTTGGCCGCTCATGAGCTCCACCGCGTCGGGAGCGAGACGGTCGTCGAGATTGAGATTCATCACCAGAGGAGTCGAGACGAGAGAAAGCGCGACGTTCCATGCCTGATAGATCGTCAGCTTCTCGCGCACCGCGAGGCTGCGCGCTTCGAGCCATGGCGGCGGCTCATCGGCGCCGTCGAAGACGTAGATCGGCTCGACGGGGACGGTTTGGCGCGCGAGATTTGCCGCGTGCCCGCGAAGAAGCTCGAAGCGCTTGGGATCGCCGTGCCAAACCGCGCAAATCACCGACGTCAGCGGCAGCGCCTTCACATCACGGCGCTTGAAGACGATGTCCTGCTCGAGCCGGGTGAAGACGTCGTAGCCTTTCTTCGCCATCAGGCGCGGCAGGCGGTCGTCGCCCCGATTGTCTTCCACCGTGAAAATCCCGATGCGGAAGCGGTCGAGGTCGAGCTCCGACAGAATGGCAAGCTCGGCGCCTTCGGTGTCGATGGAGCAATAATCGATATCGAAGAGCGCGTGCTTGGCGAGCAAATGCGAAAGCCTGGTCACGTGCACGGTGCGACTGGTGCGGGTCGCCGAGCGTGCTTCCAAAAAGCGCAGATGGTGGGCATCGAATTTGCCGGAAAGCCCGCTCAGCATTTTTTCGTTTTCACCGGGATCGTCGGCCTCGGTGAACTCCGCTTCGCCCTCGAAATCGGCGACGCAAACATGCTCGCAGATCGCCTTGCGCGACGCCTGCAGACGGGCGAACGCGGACGGCAGCGGCTCGACGCACAATCCCGTCCAGCCCATGGTGCGCTCGAAGAACAGCGAGTTGGAAAATTTCTCGCCGTCATACGCGCCCACGTCGACAAAGACGCCGCCCCTCTTGCCGCGAAAGAAGTTCTCGAGAAGAAAGCGGTCCTGCCCGACTTGGGAATAGAATTTCACGCGCACCTCATGGGGCGGCGGACCTGCGCGCCGCCGGGATGCGCTTTTCGATTGCGTCCCAGATCAGCCGGGCCGCGTCGGCGCCGCCGAAACGCTTCAATTCCTGAATTCCGGTCGGCGAGGTGACGTTGATCTCGGTCAGATAGTCTCCGATGACGTCGATGCCGGCGAAGATCAGTCCGCGCGCTTTCAGCTCAGGACCGATCGCGGCGCAGATGGCGAGGTCGCGCGCCGACATCTCGATGGCCTCGGCGCGGCCGCCGACATGCATGTTGGAGCGGGCTTCGCCCGCTGCCGGCACGCGATTGATGGCGCCGACGGCCTCGCCGTCGACAAGAATGATGCGCTTGTCGCCCTTGCGCACCTCGGGGACGTAACACTGCACCACGACGGGCTCGCGGTAGAATTGGGTGAACATTTCCAGGAGCGCGTTCAAATTCTCGTCGTCGCTCTTCAAGCGGAAGACGCCGGCGCCGCCATTGCCGTAGAGCGGCTTGAGCACGATGTCCTTATGCAGATTGCGGAAGGCGCGAATCTCTTCGCGGTCCGAGGTGATCAGGGTCGGCGGCATCAAGCGCTTGAAATTGGTGACGAAGAGCTTCTCGGGCGCGTTGCGGACGTGGAAGGGATCGTTGACCACGAGCGTCTTGCCATGAATGCGTTCGAGAATATGGGTCGCGGTGATGTAAGCCATGTCGAAGGGCGGATCCTGCCGCATCAGCACGACGTCGGCCTCTGATAGATCGTACACGGAGGATTCGCCGAGGCTGAAATGATCGCCGCGCGTATTGCGCAAGCTGAGCGGACGCACGCGAGCCACGACGTCGGACTCACGCAGGGTCAAGTCGCGCGGGCCGTAATAGAGCAGTCTGTGGCCGCGGGCTTGCGCTTCCAGGCCGAGCGCGAACGTCGAATCGCCGGCGATGTCGACGCGTTCGACGGGATCCATTTGGATTGCGACGGTAAGCGCCATCGGGTGCCGTCAATTGATGCGCCGCTTCAGCGTCTCGAGGGCCAGCGTCGCTTCGTTGTGGAACGCATCGCCCGTGCGCGAGGCCTGGATGCAGCTCACGTAAGCCGAGCGCGCAGCCGACAGCGCGACCGAGGCTTCCTGCAAGCGCCCGAGATCGAGCCACAGGGCGGGCCGGCGCGGCGCGATCAAGGTCATGCGGCGCCCGATCTCGATGGCGCGCGCGGCATCGTGGTTTTTCAGCGCACGGCTTCTGATGTTGTTCTGCAGTCGCAACAGCACATCGGTGTCGCTGACCGGCTCGAGGGGGGCCGGTTCGTCGGTTTGGACGGGCTCACCCATCAGCACGGGCACGCCCAAGCTCGGCGTGAAGTGCTCGCGGTCCAAGACCGCTCCGCCGTTGAACGGATCGATCAGCGCCTCGCTGCTCCGGTGCATGATTTTCAGCAAAAAATGGCCCGGCGCGAAGAGCCCTCGCGCATCCACTCCGGCGCCGCGCCCCGCATGGATGTAAAGAATGCCGAGGGCCACGGGCAATCCGCGCCGGCGTTCGATGACTAACATCAAATTGGCATTCGCGGGATCATCGAAATGGATGCGCTCGCCGTCATAGCCGTAGCGGGCGGCCATCACGTGGCCCAGGGCCCGCGCGGCCGCTTCGGCATTGCGCGCGAATTCGACCTCGGCGCGCGCGGCTTGAGCCAGCTCGGCAAGATGGGCGCGAAACGGCGCCAGCTTCTTCTCCGGGTGATCGAGAGCGGCCAGCATGAGGGCGGCGGTTGCGATGTCATGCGGGCCGTCGCCGGAGTTTCCGAGCCGCGCGAGATATTCCGCCGGCGCGATTTCGGTCTCTTCCTCTGCCGCTCCAAGCCTCATCGTTGGGATGTCATTCCGAACCCATAGCGAATCGGATCGTCCTTCAGCACGACGTAATTCTCGACGCGTCTCACGCCGTTGAGCTCATTGGCATGCGCCACGACGCGGTCGACCTCGGCCTGATCCTGGCCGACACCCATCAGATAGACGATGCCGTGGACGACGTCGGTGGTGTAATTGATGTCCTTAATCGACTTATCGGCGAGCAGAACCGCCGCGAGCCGCGAGCGCATGATGAAATCCGCGGGGCGGTCGAGCCAGCCGCCGGTCTCCGCGACTTGGACGTCGTTGTCGACTTTGCGCACGCCGTCGACGGTCCAAGCGACACGCGTCGCCTCGAGCCGCGTCTCGGGCGTCGACACCCGGCCGGCGAGAAGCACGCGTCCTTCAATGACCGTGGTGTAGATGCCGAAGAGCTTGATCGACTGCTGACGCAGGCGTGCATCCAATTTGGTTTTGATGACGCGATCGTCGATCGCGTTGCCGAAGCTGCGCTCCTGGCGGGCGGCGGAAACGCCGGCAACGGCTCCCCCCGCGGCAACCCAGACGCAACCCGAAAGAACCGGGGCAAGAACAACCAACACGACAATTGATGCGAAGGAACGCAGGTTCATCGCACGACTCCTCTACAAATCAAGTTTTCCCCACCAATGCCACCCCAATGCCCCTATGTATCAGGCCGCCAAGCGTCCTTCACGTGCCGAGGCCAACGGCGCGGCACCACCAGTATGGCGTCGAATCGGACAGCTTTGTGGCGTAACTTGGGACGCGCGCCCAAGTAAAGCGCAGCGGCGCGGACAATGCGAGCGCGCTGACGAAATGTTACCGCTTCGGCGGCGTCGCCTTCGAGGGCGCGGGCTTTGACCTCGATAAAGCAAAGAACGCCCTTGGGGCTCATCGCGATGAGATCGAGCTCTCCCAAATGAGTTTTCACGCGCCGCCCCAAGACCCGGTAGAATTTCAAGGAAAGCCACAGCGCGGCGACGATTTCGCTGCGCCGCCCATGGGCTTCCGCGGCCTGGCGCCTGGCCTTGCGGCCTTGCCGATCAAGGCCCCCCATCATCGTCGCTTTGCCCCTTCAAGACGAGCGCCCGACTATAGACGGCGCGACGGGGGGCTCCCGTCAAGTCCGCGACCAGTGCCGAGGCGGCCTTGAGCGGCATGAACGGCAGCATTTGGGCGAGCAGCGCGTCGATTCGCGCGGTGTCGGGAGCATCTTCGGCGGCGGGCGGACCGATGACGAGCGTGATCTCGCCCTTGGGCGGCGCCGCATCGCGATAGAAATTTGCCAATTCGGCAAGCGGTCCGCGGCGAATCTCTTCGTGCAGCTTGGTCAGCTCGCGGGCGATTACGGCATCGCGCTCGCCCAAGATGTCGGTCATGTCGGCGAGCGTGCCGGCCAAACGCTGAGCGGATTCAAAAAAGATCAGCGTTGCACCAATCGGACGCAGACGTTCGAGCGCGGTCTTACGCTCACCCGATTTGGGCGGCAGAAAGCCAGCGAAGAGAAATTTCTCGCTCGGCAATCCGGAAATCGTCAGCGCCGCCAAGACCGCGGAAGCACCCGGCAGCGGAAAGACCGGGATTCCGGCTGCCTGGACGGCTTTGACGAGCTTGTGACCGGGATCCGAGACGAGCGGCGTACCGGCATCGCTCACCAGGGCAAGGCGGGCACCGTCTTTCAGTCTTTGCAACAATTTTGGCCGCATCGAAGCGGCATTGTGATCGTTATAGACAAGTAGCGGGCGGCTGATTCCGTGAATGGCGAGAAGGCGCGACGTGACCCTGGTATCTTCCGCCACAATGGCGTCGCAAAACTTCAGCACGTTGAGAGCGCGAAGCGTAATATCGGCGGCATTGCCGATCGGCGTCGCCGTGATGTAAAGGCCGGGCGCGAGGGTTTGGACTTTCGCATGCGGTGCATGAAAGGATTTACCGCCGATCTCGCTCGCCTTAGGGTCGGCGGGTGCTTCCGATTCCTGCTCCAAGCTTGAGCTTGGCCTAGGATTTGGAAGCTGCGATGAAGGAGCAGCCGCGGATGCGTTTTTTCCAGGTCTTTGCCGGTGGCGCGTCACGCAGTGCCGCTCCCAAGACGAGCTTCGAATCGCTTACGCGAATTTGCGCGATTGCGCTTTCCCTGACACTAGCGGCCGATCTGATGGCCTGCCAGACGCCGAAGGTGGCGCCCCCGCCGCCGGCGCCGCCGCGCCAGATCTACATCCCGCCGCCTGCGCCACCGCCGCCTCAGCCGCCGCCGCCGCCGGGGCGTGCCGAGCTGCCCAATTATTATCGGCTGCGCAACACGCCGCGCGAGACGGTGCCGGCGCGCGTGGCCTTGCTGCTGCCCTTCTCGAGCCCCTCGGCGGACGTGCGCGCTATCGCCGATGCGCTGCAAAAAGCCGCGGAGCTCGCGCTTTTCGACTCGGGCAGCCGGGACATCCTGTTGATGCCGCGCGACGATGGCGGCACGCCCGAAAAGGCGGCTCAGGCGGCGGCCAAGGCCATCGAGGACGGCGCTGAAATCATCGTCGGGCCGCTGTTTGCGCAGTCGGTCACCTCGGTCGCTCCAGTGGCGCGCAACGGCAAGGTGCCGGTGGTCGCGTTCTCCAGCGATCGCGCAGTCGGCGGACGCGGCGTCTATCTCTTGAGCTTCCAGCCCGCGACCGAAGTCCGGCGCATCATCAGTTTCGCGGCTCAAAAAGGTCACAGCTCGTTTGGCGCCCTGGTGCCGCACACGCCCTATGGCGACGTCGTGGGAGAGGCCTTCCGGGCCTCGGTCGCGGCGGCGGGCGGCAATATCACCTCGATGCAGTCCTTCGAACCGAAGCCGGAATTGGTCGGCCCGCCGGCAAGAATGGTGGCGCAGTCGCGGCCGGACGCGGTTCTGATCGGCGAAGGCGGAGCGTCGCTGCAGGCGATCGGACCCGCGCTCGTGATGGGCGGCGCCAGCAACCGCAATGTGCAATTTCTCGGCACCGGCTTGTGGGACGACGCCTCGGTGCAGCGCGAACCCATGCTGTCGAACGGCTGGTTCGCGGCGCCGGCGCCCGAAGCATTTCGCATGTTTGCAACGCATTACCGGACGAACTTCAACGCCAACCCGCCGCGCATTGCGACGCTTGGTTACGACGCGATCTCGTTGGTTGCCCTGCTCGCGCGCGGCCGGCCTTACGCGCGCTTTACCGACGTCGCGCTGACCGATCCGAACGGCTTTTCAGGCGTCGACGGAATTTTTCGCTTCCGCGACGACGGCTCGGCGGACCGCGGCCTCGCGGTACTGCAAGTGAGCCCGAACGGATTCACCGTCGTCGACCCGGCGCCGAAAATGTTCCCGATGGCGGGATTCTAATTCGCGCGGGCTAATGCGCTAACGCCCAAAATCCTCTCCATCATGTGGACGGCTAGGGTGTGGGCGGCACCCCAACGCGCGGCATAGCGCGAGACGTCGATACCATCCGCGAGGCGCAATTCCATCAGCAGGTTTTCACGCGCGGCGGCGGCGTTGGAGATGTCCGTGATGGCGAGGCTGGTGCCGTTTTTCTCGATAGCGGCGAGCCAGCGTTCCGGCAGGCGTTCCGCTTCGGTGGCGACGCGGCGGCCATCCAGCGTCAGGCGGCCATGCGCGCCCGGCCCAACGCCGGCATAATCGCCATAACGCCAATAAATCAAATTGTGCCGGCTCTCGTGGCCGCCTCTCGCGTGGTTTGAGACTTCGTAAGCGGGCAGGCCCGCCGCGCCGCAAATCTCCTGCGTCATCTGATAGAGCTCCGCGGCCGCGTCGTCATCGGGAACGTGAAGCTTCCCCTGGCGCGCAAGAGTCGCGTAGGCGGTGCCGGGTTCGATCGTCAGCTGATAGAGCGAAAGATGGGCCGTGCCGAAGGCGAGCGCTTGCAGAAGCTCCTCCTTCCAGTCCTCTCGCGTCTGTCCCGGGCGAGCGTAGATGAGATCGAAACTGCTGCGAGGGAATATTTCTCCGGCCAAACGGATGGCATCCTTGGCTTCGCCGACACCGTGCAGGCGACCGAGCGCTTTCAGCGCCGCGTCGTCGAGCGCCTGCACGCCGATGGAAACGCGGTTCACGCCGGCGGAGCGATAGTCGCGGAAGCGCTGCTGTTCGACGCTGTTGGGATTTGCTTCCAACGTGATTTCGGCGCCGGCCTCGACGTTCCAAAGTCCGGCGATGGCATCGAGCACCGACGCAACCGCGCGCCCGCTCATCAACGAGGGCGTTCCGCCGCCGAAGAAAATACTGCTCACGCCCGGGCGCGCATCGCCTTGCAACGCCGCAACCGCGCGGAGCTCGGAGGCAATGGCCTCGGCCCATCGTCTTTCGCTGAAGCTTTCGCGGACATGCGAATTGAAATCGCAATACGGACATTTGGCGGCGCAATAGGGCCAGTGCACATAGATGCCGAAATCGCTCATGTCATTTCAGCGCGCTGGCGATGAATTTCTCGAAGGCGCGGGCCCGGTGCGAGATCGCGTGCTTGGCCGCCGGTTCCATTTCGCCGAAGGTGAAGCGATGGCCTTCGGGCACGAAGATCGGATCGTAGCCGAAACCGTTTTGTCCGCGCGGCGGAAAATCGATCGCGCCATAGGCCCTGCCCTCGAAAATTTCGGTTTCCGCACCCCGTGCCGCCAGAGCCAGCGCGCAGGTGAAATGCGCGCGCTTGTCGGGATTGCCCGATTCTTTCATCTCCTCTTCGACGCGACGCATCGCCACGCGAAAGTCCTTTGCCGGACCGGCCCAGCGCGCGGAATAGATTCCGGGCGCGCCATCCAGTGCGGCGATCGAAAGACCGGAATCATCGGCCAGCGCGGCAAGACCGGCGGCGCGCGAGGCGGCTTCGGCCTTGAGTTTCGCATTCTCCTTGAAGCTCGAGCCGGTTTCTTCCGGCTCGTCCAAGCCCAATGCGGCGGCACCGATTGCCTTCAGGCCATATGGCGCTAGCAGCTCTTCGATTTCCCGCACCTTGCCTTGATTGTGCGAAGCGACCACGAGCTTCTGTCCCGGTAAAAGCCGGATCACAATTTCAACGCCTCTTTCTGCAGATGCACGAGCTCGCTAGCGCCTTTGCGCGCGAGCCCAAGTCTCGACGATGCCGCCCGAACCGGTGAGCACGAAGTTCGCGTCGGTATGGGCGCCGGAATCCTCGATGTAGTCGAGGTCGAGCACCGGGCCGCCCTCGTAGATGCCGCAGGACACCGCCGCGACGTGATCCTTGATCGCGTGCCGGGCAATCAATCCCGTCGCCGTCATGAAGGACAGGGCGCGGGGGAGCGCCACGAAGCCGCCGGTGATGGCCGCGGTGCGCGTTCCGCCATCTGCCTGAAGGACGTCGCAATCGATGATGATCTGGCGCTCGCCCAGCACCTCCATCGCGGTTACGGCGCGTAGCGAGCGGCCGATCAGGCGTTGAATCTCCTGGGTCCTGCCGGTTTGTTTTCCTACCGCCGCTTCGCGCCGGGTCCGCTCCGATGTCGCACGCGGCAGCATGCCATACTCGGCCGTCACCCAGCCCTTGCCGGTACCGCGCAGGAAAGGCGGGGCCTGGTTCTCGATGCTTGCCGTGCACAGCACATGGGTGTCGCCGAACTTCACCAGGCAAGAGCCTTCGGCGTGCTTCAGCACGTTGGACTCGAGGCTCACGCGGCGCATTTCGTCGGGTTGACGGCCGGAGGGCCGGGAAGGGGATCGCATGGGAATCTCTTGAAGTTCCTGGTCGCGGCCTCTACCTACCGGCCGGGTGCGCGCGGTGCAAATCGCAGGTTCCCGCGCCATCGCCAAGGACACAAACAAAATCTAATATCGGCAAGGGCTTGAACGTCTCAAGAGATGCTCATGGAGACGAGAGGCGGAAAAACCGCAAACGACCTAATAGCTCTCGAGCTCGGCATTCGGCCGCGCGAAGTGTTTCGCCATTTGGTTGAAGCCTATCTCTCGTCAGGCGAGCCGGTGGGTTCGCGGACCTTGTCCCAACGCCTGCCCCTCACCTTGTCGCCCGCCTCCATCCGCAATGTGATGGCCGATCTGGAGCAATTGGGCCTGCTCTATGCGCCGCACACAAGCGCGGGCCGGGTGCCCACGGAAAAGGGCTTGCGGCTGTTCGTCGACGGCATGCTGCAGGTCGGCGACCTTACCAGCGAGGAACGTCACGCCATCGAGGACCGCCTTGCCGCGGCAGGACGGCCGCTCGAGGACGTTCTCACTCAGGCCGCGACCATGCTTTCGGGTCTGTCGCGCTGCGCGGGTCTTCTCGTCGCCGCCAAACAGGAAACCGCGCTGAAGCACATCGAGTTCGTCCCCATCCGACCGGGCAAGGCGTTGGCGGTGCTGGTGGGCTTGGACGGCAGCGTCGAAAACCGCTTGATCGATACGCCGCTCGGTCTGCCGCCATCGGCGCTCATGGAAGCTGCGAACTATCTCTCCGCAAAGCTTCAGGGGCGAACCCTGGAATCGGCCAAGGGCGAGATCTTAAAGGAGCTCGAGGAGGAGCGCGCCGAACTCGATCATCTGACCGCGCAAATCGTCGCTGAAGGTTTGGCGACCCTGTCGGCCCGGCCGCAGCGCGGTGACGGCGCGGCCGAGGATAAGATCTTGATCGTGCGGGGCGCCTCGAACCTGCTCGAAGACATCGACGCGCAAAGCGACCTGCAGCGCGTCCGCACGCTGTTCGACGACATCGAGAGAAAGAGCGATCTGATCGGGCTTCTGGAACTGGCGCGGAAGGGCGAAGGGGTGCGTATCTTCATCGGCTCGGAGAACAAGCTGTTCTCGCTGTCCGGCTCGTCGATCGTCGCCGCGCCTTATGCCGACGCCAAAGGCCAGGTCGTCGGCGTCATCGGCATCATTGGTCCCACAAGGCTCAATTATGCCCGTATCGTGCCTATGGTCGATTATACCGCTCGCGTGGTCGGGCGCCTTTTGGCATAGACGAGAAGCGCATATGCGCGTTTAAGGAGTGCCATGTCAGCCGATAATGACAACGACCCGCTGCCGGAGGAAATGCCGGAATTTGCGGAGCCCGATGGGGCCGAGCGCGAGCTGGCGGGCCTCAAGGCCGAGATCGAGGCGCAAAGGGACCGCGCCTTGCGCGCGCTTGCCGAAATCGAGAACGTACGCAAGCGGCTCGAGCGTGAGCGTGATGAAGCGCGCGCCTACAGCGTGACGCGCTTTGCCCGCGACATGCTCACCGTCGCCGACAATCTCGATCGCGCGCTGTCCGCGTTCCCGGCGGAAGCACGCGCGCGCAGCGACGATTCGGTGAAAGCCGTGCTCGACGGGGTCGAGGCGACGGCGCGCGAACTTTCAGCGGCTCTCGCCCGCCATGGCGTCAAACCGATCGAGGCCCAGGGTCAGCGTTTTGATCCGCATTTGCATCAGGCCATTGCGGAGGTACCCGCAGCAGCGACGCCGCCTGGAACGGTCGTGAATGTCGTGCAGCCCGGGTACACCATCGGGGAGCGTTTGCTGCGTCCGGCCATGGTCACGGTAGCCAAAGCAGACGGTCAAGCCGCGCCGCCGCCCAATGGCGGAGGCAACCGAGTCGATACCAAGATTTGACGCTTCGACAAGCTCGACGGATAAAGCCTCCATGAGCGCAATCCGCATCACTGTCGCAGGCGCCTCCGGCCGCATGGGGCGGACTCTCATTCATGCGCTTGCCGA
>WNFK01252036.1_pt1 | contig 13225 bp, 12 predicted proteins | sample 5400281 | NCBI WGS metagenome assembly WNFK01 (sample SAMN13153350, study PRJNA577476) | soil metagenome | isolation source: 20 cm soil on Douglas fir-dominated hillslope | place: USA:California | collected 2013-09-17
CTGGGTCCCTGGTACAAAACCGAATTCTACGGCAATGCCGGCTATGGCCTGCACTCCAATGACATTCGCGGCGCAACCATCACCGTCGATCCCAACGACAAAGTCACGCCGCTCGATCGCGTGCCGCTATTGGTGCGCTCGAAGGGCGCCGAGGTCGGCATCCGCACCACGGCGATACCGGATCTCACCAGTTCGCTCGCGGTGTTCGTGCTGGATTTCGATTCGGAACTGCTGTTCGTCGGCGACGCCGGCACCACCGAGCCGAGCCGGCCCAGCCGCCGCGTCGGCGTCGAATGGACCAACCACTACAAGGTGCTGCCATGGATGACGTTCGATCTGGATTTCGCCTACACCCATGCCCGCTTCACTGATTTCGATCCGGCCGGCGATCGCATTCCAGGAGCGCCTGCCGTCGTCGCGAGCGGCGGCGTGACGTTCGGCAGCGACACCGGCTGGTTCGGCGCCTTGCGCGCGCGCTATTTCGGCCCACGTCCGCTGATCGAGGACGACAGCGTGCGGTCGCCAAAATCGCTGATCTTCAACGCCCGTGCCGGCTACAAATTCGACAACGGTTTGCGGTTGCAGCTCGATGTTCTCAACCTGTTCAACGCGCAAACCAACCAGATCGAGTATTTTTACGTGTCTCGTTTGCCGGGCGAGCCCCTCGACGGCGTGGCGGACCGTCATGTTCATCCCGTCGAACCGCTTGCGGTCCGCCTTACGCTGGCTGGCAGGTTCTGATGGCGATCATGTCAGCTTTTTGGCACCTGTGAGACATGCCGACGGCATCTGAAAATGAAAGCTACTCGGGTACATTTTCAGTTTCGACTGTGCCGTGCCGCTCGCCTCGACGAATGTGCGTTGTTGGGGGAATTGTGTTGCAAAAGTCTTTTTGCGTCACTGAACACAAATTTTCCGGCCTGTAGGCATTTCTGTTTGAGTCAAGAGCACCAAAGCCAACTTGACCGCCCGAGGCCTGGAAGCTTAGATGGCGAGAACGGGTCGCGACCGGGTGGTGGCGAGAGATACCGGGTTGCGAGATTGAGCATCTTGCTCTTCGACGAAGATTTAGCCCTTGCAACCGATGCTTCAAACAAGCGGCCAACACGCCCAGGAGATTATCTCCTTCGGGCCGTTTCGACTGTATCCCTCTGAGCGCGCTCTGAAGAAAGGGGACCAACCGGTCAAACTTGGCAGCCGTGCATTTGATATCCTGCTCGTCCTTGTCCAACACGCTGGTGAAGTGGTCGGCCACAAGGAGCTGGTAGCCAAGGTTTGGCCTGGTATCTTCGTCGAAGAGGTCAATCTTCGCGTCCATATCGCGGCTCTGCGCAAGGCTCTCGACACCGGCGAAGCCGGGGCGCGTTATCTCACTAACGTGCCTGGCCGGGGCTACTGTTTCGTGGCACCCACGTCGCGCGAGCGGGTCGAGTCAATCGTCCCGGCTGCTAATACATCCTTCGATGCGCTCTACCAGCTGCCTCGGCGTTTGACGCGCATGGTAGGCCGCGAGGAGACTGTGCGCGAGGTCTGTCAGAAGCTGATAGCCGAGCGCTTCGTTTCCATCGTCGGGCCTGGCGGCATGGGCAAAACAACGGTGGCACTCGCCGTCGCGCATGCTTTGCTGATGGAATTCCGCGGCGCCGTCTGCTTTGTGGAGCTCGGCCCGCTGAGCGATCCCCAACTCCTGGCGGGTACAGTGGCTTCCGCGTTCGGTCTGCCGGTCCAGTCCCAGGATCCCATTCCGGGTCTTGTTGCCCACCTGCGTGGCAAGCGCGTACTGCTTATCCTGGACAGCTCCGAACATCTGATTTCGCAGGCGGCCGTGGTGGCGGAACGGCTTTTTGGCAATGTGCCGGACCTGCATATCCTGGTGACGAGCCGGGAGATACTCCGCGCCGAGGGCGAGAGCGTTCATCACCTGTCTCCGCTTGAGAGCCCCCCGGACAATCCCAACCTTACTGCTGCCGAGATGCTTGATTTCCCGGCGGCGAAGCTTTTCGTGGAACGTGCGGCGAGCAGTGGCGCGCCGATCCAGTTGCGCGATTCGGACGCGCCGATTGTCGGAAACATCTGTCGCAGACTGGGCGGCATTGCGCTTGCGATCGAACTGGCAGCCGGGCGCGTCGGCGCCTATGGACTGGGGGGGATCGCAGAACTTCTCGACAGCCAATTTGCCTTGCGCTGGCCGGGCCGCCGGACCGCGCCCCCTCGCCACCAGACCCTGAGCGCGACGCTCGACTGGAGCTACAATCTGCTGTCTGACGTCGAGCGGACACAGCTGCGGCGATTGTCCGTATTTGTCGCCGGCTTCACGCTCGAAGCTGCGCAGCGGGTTGCCGGCGATCTGGACATCGGGAAGGAGGAAGTCTTCGACGCGGTTGCAGGTCTGTTGGTGAAATCGCTGGCGTCGGCCGACACCTCGGGTTCCGCTACCCGCTATCGCCTGCTCGACACCACGCGGACCTACGCTGCGATGAAATTGACCGATGCCGGAGAGGGGAACATCTTGCGACGGCGTCACGCTGAATACTATCGGGAATTGCTGCGGAAGACGGCCGGCGATGCAGATTTGCCGGCGGACGAACGGCGCGCCCTGGCCACGCATCTCGGCGACATCCGGGCCGCGCTAAACTGGGCATTCGGGCCCGGCGGTGATCTGTCGCTGGGCGTCGACCTGACGAGCTATTCGAGCTCGATCTGGCTGGGCAAAGCGCTATTCGCCGAAGGCCGTGAGTGGATGACCAAAGCGGCCGCCGTCGCGTCCAGTAAAGACGGCGAAGCGACGCAGCAACAGCTTTTGATTTACTTGGCGCTTGCGAGCGCGGAGATGTTTACGGCTGGCATCTCAGATGAGGTTATGGCTACTTGGACCAAGACTCTGAAGCTGGCCGAAAGCCTTCACGACGTCGCAAGTCAGCTGATCTGCTACTTGCCGCTTTGGGGCCGGAAAATCCGGACAGCCCTGTATGATGACGCGCTCGACAGCGCGCAGAGGTGCGCCGAAGCGGCGAAGAAGGCGCCCGATCCGGGTCCGGCCGCTATGGCCGAGTGGATGCTGGGCCATACCAAGCATCATCTTGGCCGCCTCGCAGAAGCGCGGGTGCATCTTCAGCGCTCTCTGGACATCGACACCGAGAAGGCGCGGCTCGCGCAAGTCAAAGCGGTTGGTTATGACCGCCGGGTCGATACGCTCGGCAACCTGGCAAGTACATTGTGGCTGCAGGGATTTTCCGAGCAGGCGCGGCTATTGGGAATGCGAGCATTGGAGGAAGCCCAGCCACTTCAATTTGCGCTTCCGGTCAGTGTCGCGATGACGTGGGCCGGGTTCAACAGGTACTTGTCCGATACCGATATCGATGCCGTCGAGCACGACATTGTCGAACTGATGGAGCACGCCAGAACCCATTCGATCGCAAACCAGCTTGGAATTGGACATTGCCTTTTGGGTCTGTGTCAGACGAGACGCAATCAATTTGATACCGCTACCCCCCTGGTGAGGGAGGGGTTGCGACTGTTGGCCGAGACACAATACGAGGTGTTCAGTCCAGTTGTCCTCGCTCACCTGTGTGAGGCGGCTATCGCCGCAAACCGGCACAACGACGCGCTGTCGCTGATGGCGCAGCTTGAAAGCCGGGATCGCAATGCGGAACATTGGTGCACTCCCGAAATCCTGCGCGTGAAGGGCCTGATCGCGCTGTCGGGCGAGCGCGACGAAGCCGCGGCAGCGGACTTCTTTTCAAGATCGGGCGCCTTGGCCCGCAAGCAAGGCGCACTCGCCTGGGAACTCAGGGCGGCGATAAACCTCGGCAAATTGTGGGCTACCCAGAGCCGCGAAAGGGATGCGCTCGACCTGCTGGAGCCGCTTTACGGCAGGTTCACCGAAGGTTTTGAAACAGCTGATCTGATTGCGGCCCGGCGCTTGATCGATGAGCTCAGATCGTCTGCGAGTACTCGTTAAAGGCCCGGAAGCCGCCGCGCCACATCTCGACCTTGATGCTTTGAACCTGCCTCGCGACCGAGCTCGAAAGTTCTAGGAATTTGATCAAACCAAAATTCGCAATCGGCACAGCGAGCGTACTCCACAGCGCAAGATATCGGACGTTACGTGTCCCGCAACAAAATTTGCTGCTAGCCAGCTGGCGACATCGCTCGTTTTCGGGATGTCTCCTGTGGCACGTTTGAAACATCCCGCGATGTCCGCTCTATGGCTGTTATCGGGGGAAAAGCGGAAATGGCTCCGACCTCGTCAAATCGACGCGATTGGTAGAGTCGAGATGTGGCGCGGTGGCGTTAGGTAGAACATATCTGTTGCCGCCCCTTTCGTCTGGCGGTGCCTCAATGGTTCCACCATGGCTCCGTCCCAGGCGCCTTGGTCGCGCGCGGTCAGATCATACGTAGGCCTTGACGATCTCGTTGTGGGCCCACCGCGCGGCATCTTCGGCCGGCATGCCCTGCACAGCCTTGGCGTACATGTCCACGATGATGTACTTGCTCAGCACCTCCGCCGCCTTGCGGCTGGGCGGCCCGGCATAACCCATCAGTCGCCCGGTGCGGACGGCCGACCGGAACGGTTGCATGACCGGGTCCTCGTTCCACAGCGGATGCTTCTCCCAATCGGTCGTTGGGCCGCTGGCGAAGCCCTTCTGCGAGACGAACCATTTCTCGAAGATCGGCTTGGAGCTCATCCATCGCATGAACTCCTTGGCGGCTTTCTGGTTTTTCGAATAGCGCATCAGCGCGTTCGAGAATGCCCCGTGATAGCTGAATTGACCGGCGGGGCCGGCGGGCAGGGGCGCGTGCTGGATGTCCGTCTTCAGCGGCTTGCCGGTCTCGGTCTGGTAGGCGTCGGGCTTGCGCAGGGATTCGATGTAGATCGAGGCTCCGTTGTTGGTGGCGCAGATGGTGCCCGACAGGAAGGCGCGATTGTTGTTAGAGTCGTCCCAGGCGAGCCCACCCTCGTCGTGGGCGTCCTTCCAGAAGCCGACCATGTACTTGACCGACTCGACCGTCTCCTTGCTGTTGAGCACCACGGTTTTGCCGTCCGCCTCCACCTCCTTGCCGCCGAACGACCACATGAACGGATAGGCGAAATTCGGCGCGTCGCCGAAGGTGTGGCCGAGCGTCTGGCCGATCGGGCGACCCTTGGCCTTGAGCTTCTTGCCGGCGTCGCGATACTCATCCCAGGTTTGCGGAAACTTGGTGTAGCCGATCTCGTCGAACCACGATTTTCGGTAGGCGATCTGCACGCCGACGGTGTTGTAGGGAACGGCGAGCCATCGCTTCCCGTCGTGAGCGGCCTGCTTGGCGGAGTCGTAGAAGCCCCCTTGCGCTTTTCCGAGCTCGTCAGCCACGTCGTCGACCTCGGCCAGGCTCTCCACGTAAAGATGCGCCCAGTTGTTGAGGAGGTTGACGATGTCGGCGCCAGCCCCCGACTGGATCGACGAGGTGACGCGCGCCTGGATGTCGTTGGCGTTGATCGTCTCGACCGTCAGCTTGATGCCGAGCGCCTTCTGGCACTCCGCCGTGATCTCGCCCTTGAGCAGAACATCCGACGCCGGCACGAAATCGGCCCAGCGCAGCCAGTGCACCGTCGCGGCCTGGGCGAAGGCTGGCGCCCGCCCTGAGGCTAGGATCGCCGCGATACCTCCGGTTTTTGCCGCGATCGCGCTACCACCAGTTAGTCTAAGAACGGTCCGCCGATTGATGTGAGCCATGGTTTGTTCTCCCTGTCATCATCTTGAGCTATGGTCTCTGCTTGTTAAGCTGAATCGTAGTACTGACGCGCCCGTCCCAGGCACGAACGCCAGCACGTCGAGCGCGGATTCATGTGCGCATGAAGCCTTCGACCTCACTCTCGGCCCAGGCAAGAGTTTTCTCCATGGCCTCGCCTTGCATGTGGCGCACTATCATTTTGGCCATGAGAGATCGAGTCCCAGGCAATATCCGCGCACAACATCCTCACCCTCCACAACTTGGCGGCCTGCCGCGCACCGTCGCGTGAATGTGCGTGTCAGGATGACGTGCACTCGCGTCTGAAGCGGAGCTCAAACGCGCCATTGTTGTTGGGTCATCGACGGGCACGGTCGAAGCCGCATGCGTTTTCAGCGTCCGTCGAGCCAAAGCTTAGGCCAAATCCATTGGTCTTGTTAGTGACAATCCACGTTGCGGCGCGGAATCCGCGCCGCACACCCTCCGGGGTCGAAGTCGGAAATATCCGACGTCGGCGATGCAGGCTCGGCGAGGCACGACCAACCTGTGCAGGTCTCCTTTGGCACCTGTGAGACATGCCGACGGCATCTGAAAATGTCAGAATGACGCGATTGACCCGGAGCGGGCATCGTTGCGCTCAAGAAATGGTCCTTAACGTTTCAAGATCGCGGGCAGAACGTACTTATCCAACAAGACGATTTCTGGCGCGATCATTTCCTTTGATTGACTCGAGGCATTGAAGACGACCACCAAATCCAGCGCAGGAGCGATGATGATTTTCTGGGAGTTGAAGCCCACCGCCGCAGCCCAGTCGATGACGCGGCCCTCGCAGTTTGATCGGCCCAGCCACCATTGGAAGCCGTAGGACATGCGGCTCGGGCTGCCGTCCGATATCTTGGTGGACTTCGCGGCTGTGATGGAAAGATCGATCCAGGATGACGAGACGATTTGTTTTCCGTGCCACGCACCGTGGTTCAATACCAACTGGCCGAGCTTGGCCCAGTCGCGCGGTCGCGCCTCAAGTCCGGCGGCAGCCAAGGGATTGCCGTTGTGAAGGCGTCGGGTCCAAACCACATCGACGATCCCCAAGGGATCGAACAGTTCCTCCTTCGCCAAAACATCGATGGTTTTGCCAGTGACCTTTTGCAGGACTGCCCCAAGCAGTTCTGTCGAACCACTGTCATATTCAAAGGAATGGCCAGGCTCTTCCGCCATCTTTCGGTACAGGGCGTAGCGGTAGGGATCGGAGGCAGACAGTAGCCGCCGCCAATCCTTCATTTCGTCCCACTGCCATCCGGCGGACATGGTCAGCAGATGGCGCAGCGTAATCCGGTCATTCTCCGGCGCATGGAGATACGTATATTCAGGAAAGAACGAAAACGCCGACGCATCCAGATCCTTGATCAGGCCACGATCCACCGCGATGCCGAAAAGAAGCGATGTCACGCTCTTGGTCATTGAATTGCCTTCGTGCCTGGTGGTCGCGTCAAACACCAGCCATGGCTTGCGCGGATAAGTAAAGTAGCGTTCGTAGACCAGCGCACCGTGGCGAACGACGACGACCGAATCCACGTTCGGCAGCTTGCCGTCCGTAATGCCTTTGCCCATCGCGCAAAGGAGTGCAGGGTCGACCCCCTGTTGTTCGGGCGAACCGTTCACCCATCCGTCATGGATATCCGACGGAATGCCGCAGTCAGAGTTCAGTTCACCTCCTAATGCGAATGCAGCCGTCAAGGGGAATAAAGCCAGGGCACTTAAGATAGCAATCAAGCGGATCACCAATGCGCGCATTTGCTTTCCCCGGACCGTTGCTCCCGATCCCCTTACCTAAGACGGATCACCTCGTTTGTGTCCAGATCGTTTGGGGCCAGAAAGAAGTTCGATTTTCGATTATCGCTTTCGACGTCTGAATCTGGCACCTTTACTTCAAATGCCGGGCAATGAGGGCCGCAACGGCTTCCGCTTTATTGGACGCAAGGCTGTGATCGCCGCCGGGGACAACATGCAGCCTGGCATTCGGCATGCGGCGTTCGAGATGGAGCCCAACGCCAACCGGGCTGATCGGATCGGCGTCCCCCCAAACCAGAAGCGTCGGTGCGTCGATCAGCTCAACAGCAAGTTCCGCAGTTGCCGAACGCTGCATGATCCAGTCGGCGGCTTGTGGAAATTGACGTCGGTAGTCTGCCCGCCAATCGGAGGCCCCAAATTGCGTCATGTTCACGCCGGCTGAAGTGACCGCCAATACGAGCCGGCGAACGACAGTCGGTCTGTTGAGGGCTATGCGGGCCGCAATGACGCCGCCCATGGACTGCGCCACCAAATCAACCGGGCCATCCATCGTGACCTCGACCAGCCGAACGAGGGCGTCAATGCTGTTGATCCTGGGATCATGGGGTTGGTCGCCGAGGCCAGGCCAGCCAAAGAACACCTTGCCCCACTCATCCGGCAAGAGCTTCGCCACTGGCTGCCAAAACGCAGGCGAGCCTCCGGCACCAGGCAAGAACAAGATCTTGCGCATTTCCACACCCAGCTCTCAGGTTGAACGCATTTTGTATCCGTTGGCCCAGAAGTCTGCAACCGGGCACGGTGCCGTCAGGGTGTGTCCGTTGATGGGTGCTCAACGCCCGCGCGGCGCGCGGTTGCATCAGCATGTTATCTGCGCGGAGCATGTCCATCGCTCGATGGATCCTCGGCGCTGAGGGGATCGAACCGCAATTTGTTATGCGCACGAGCCGTCTCGCCTTTCGGAATTGAATTTTTAGCCTTGCCTGAAACAAACGGCTGGGATCAAATTCGATGGCGATAACCATCGAAGGGAGAGAACCGTGTTCAGGAAAATAATGTTCGCTGCATTCGTCGTAGACTTGCGAGAGCAAGGCGGTCGGCAAGGACGGCAAGCCGCTTGCAGGCGCGGCCAAGACCTCGTTCGTAAAGAAATGCATGGTCGACACCTGCGCAACCAAAGCGGTGAGCCAGGATGGCAAGCCGCTTTCGGGTGCCGCGAAAACCAGCTTTATGAAGAAGTGCGAAAAGGGCGCCTGATCGCCACCTCTGGCAATACTGACCGTAAAGAAAAAAAGAGCCGCCGAATTCTCCGCTCGGCGGCTCGAAGTCCCCTGATGGGGAATGGACTCCCGGCCGCGGTGCCAGGCTTTAGTCAGTGAAGGGAAATTCCATGCGTATTGCGGTTGTCGGCGCCGGGGGCGTTGGAGGCGGATTCGGCGCGGCGCTGGCCAAGGCCGGTGCCGAGGTCGTCTTCATCGCACGCGGCGCGCATCTTGCCGCCATGAAGAGCGAGGGATTGAAAGTTCAGGGCGGCCGCGGCGAGACCCATCTGGTGCCGACCCGGGCCACCGACGATCCCGCTGAAATCGGCCTGCAGATCAGGCCGCTGATCGGTCCCGACACCGCGGTCATCCCGCTGCAGAACGGCATCGACGCCGCCGAGCGGCTGATCCCGATCCTTGGGCCCAACGCCGTGATGGGCGGCGTGGCGCAAATCAGCGCGTCGATCGTCGCCCCCGGCCTGATCCAGCAGGTCGGCACCTTCATGCGCATGATATTCGGTGAGCTCGACGGCAAGCGCAGCAAGCGAGGCGAGGATTTTCTCGCGCTTTGCCTGCAAGCCGGTTTTGATGCGACCTTGAGCGAGCAGATCCTGACCGAGCTGTGGATGAAGTTCATCCTGCTCGCCAGCAACGCCAGCGTCATGGCGCTGGCGCGCCAGCCGATCGGCAAGCTGCGCGACGATCCCGACCTGCGTCCGATTTTCCTTGCCGCCTGGCAGGAAACGATCGATGTCGGCCGCGCCAGCGGCGTCGCCCTGCCCGCCGACGCGCTCGACAAAATTCTCGATTTTACCAGCCACGTGCCGCCGGCCATGAAGGCGTCGATGGCGCTCGATCTTGATCGCGGCAACCGGCTCGAACTGCCCTGGCTCGGCGGCAAGGTCGTGGAGCTCGGCCTTAAGCTTGGCATCCCGACGCCGACGCATGGCATGATGTACGCGATGCTGAAGCCCTACGTCATGGGTACGCCGACCTGAGCAGCCTTGCGCTTGTCACCAGCGGCGGCGGTGTTAGCCGGACACTCGCGGGTAACTCAGCCATTGGCGGGTCTGTTCGTCGGTCCAGCCGGGAACAGCGAAGCCTTGGGGAGAGTATCACGCTGGGCCAGGCGCGAGTGGCCCTGGGGCGGTTTGGAGCGATGCACCGTCGCGGCGTCGGCGGGAGCACACGATCAAAACAGATCGCATCGCATTTGCTCCTTACGTGCGGATTTCACGTAGCGAGGCCGGCGATAATGTCCAGAGCTCGTGGTATGGCGGTTAACCTGGTTTCTCATCAAAACCCGGCCGCGGCACCAGGTTCATCAGCATATTGACGTAGCCGCCATCGACCGTGATCTCGTCGCCATTGACATAGGACGAGCGGTCGCTGGCCAGGAACAGGATGGCGTCAGCGATGTCTTGCGGCATGCCAATCCGCCGTAATGGGACCACAGCGGTGCGCCGCTCGGTGACCCCGGGCGTGTCGTAAAAGGACTGGCTCATCGGCGTGATGACCATGCCGGGACTGACGACGTTGCTCCGGATGCCCTGCGGTCCCCACTCGCTCGCGAGCTGGCGCGACAGCATGACGACACCCGCCTTGCTGACGCTGTAGGCGCCGCTGTGTCCCTGGGCACGGCTGCCGGCGATCGACGCCACATGAATGAGGCTGCCACGCCCGAGTCCGCGCATTTGCCGGCCGAAAATCTGGGCGCAGAGGAAATAGCCGGTCAGATTGACCGAGAGAACGGCGTTCCATTCGGCAAGCGACAGGGTTTCGAGCGCACCGGGACGCAACACGGCCGCCGTGTTGACCAGAACGCTGCATGATCCCAAAGACTTCAGGGTCGTCTCGGAGGCGGCGGCAACGCTCTCGGCGCTGGAGGTATCACAGCGTGCGATCACATGCTCGCAGCCAAGATCCCGCAACTCCGTGCCCGTCACCTCCAGGCCGCGTTGGTCGCGATCGATGGCGGCAACGCGGGCGCCGGCCCGGGCGAGACTTGACGCGACGGCCCGGCCGATGCCGCCGCCTGCACCCGTAACCACGCAAACGCGGCCTGCCAGGCCAAGCCAGTCGGATGAGCTTTGTCCGGTCATGGCGGTCTATGGCTCCGGTCCAGCGAGATGACGTCCGGCAGCATAACCGAAAGTGATGGCTGGATCGAAAGTAATTCCGGCACTTACGTGCGGGCTGCTAAACACCTCGACTTGCTACTGATACGACATGGTAACTACGGCGTCTCCCCGATATTGCTGATGACCACGGTGGTCTTGTCGAAGCGCGCCGTGATTTCGAGCGTGCCGCCGAGCGCTTCGATGTAACGGCGCAAGTTGCTCACGTGCATGTCACCGCGCTTTTCAAGCTTTGCCACGGCGGGCTGGTTAACTGTGAGCGCTTCCGCGACTTCCTCTTGTGAGAGAGAACGCGCCTTGCGCAGCTCCTCGAGTGTCATCGCCTCGCGCAGCGCGGCAGCCTTTGCCGCCACACGTGCCCGGCGCGCGGGTGTGAAGTCCTTGGTCAGTTCGCTAAAGGGCCTGTGTCCACTCACGGGATCAATCCTTCCTTTTTAATCTCGACGATATACACATCATAAAGTTGGTCAGCGATCGGGACCATTCGCTCGTAGAAGCGATCATCGCCCGTTTTGTCGCCGCCAATAAGCAGGATCGCCGACCGTCTGGGATCGAAAGCGTAAAATACTCGCAGCGGCCGTCCGCCGCTTTGCACACGCAATTCACGCATATGAGCGTGCTTCGATCCGTTAATCCCTGACGAATAGGGAAAGGGCAGTTGTGGCCCTTGTTCGATCAGCAGCAGTCCCGCGGCAGTCACGTCATCCTGCTGCCCTTCGCTGAGACCATGGTACCATTCCGCGAATTCGTCAGTGTGCTCGACGTTCCAGGCCATCGAAAGTAATATATTCCATTAATGGAATATATTCAAGAGCCAAATTTATGCGTGGGACAATCCGTGCGCGCAACTCGCAATGACGGTTGCTACGCAGCGCCCGTCACGCCTCTTCTACCCCGCCGACAACAGCTCCGAACGACGCGAAGAACTCGCCTGCGAGTTTCTTCGCCGTCGAATCGATCAAGCGTTGGCCGAGCTGTGCGAGCTTGCCGCCGATCTGCGCGTCGACCTCATAACGGAGGATCGTGACATCAGGACTTTCGGATTCCAGACGCACGGCCGCGCCGCCTTTGGCAAAGCCCGCCACCCCGCCGGAGCCTTCGCCTGATATCCGATAGCTGTTGGGCGGATCCAGATCGGAAAGTGTCACCTTGCCGCCGAACGTCGCCTTGACCGGGCCTACCCGGAAGACCACCGTGGCGGTCATGTCGGTCGGCGAGGACATTTCGAGGTTCTGACATCCCGGAATGCATTTCTTCAGGACTTCCGGATCGTTGAGCGCGGCCCAGACTTTTTCCTTGGACGCGGGGATGCGCTGGCTGTCATTCATCTGCATGTGCTGGATTCCTGTCTGCTGATCATGGTGAAGGGATGCGCTGCCCGCGCCGGCGCAGGGTGGTGATCTCGGCCAGGATCGACATCGCGATTTCTTCCGGCGTGATGGCGCCGAGGTCGAGACCGGCCGGCGCCTTGATGCGGTCGATCGCCGATGCGTCGATGCCCTCCGCGATCAGCTTTTCGCGCAGCGCCGCCATCTTGCGGCGGCTGCCGACAAAGGCGTGATAGGCGGCATCGGTGGAGGCCGCGGTGCGCAATGCGGCTTCGTCGCCCTTGCCTTGCGTCGACACCACGATGAAGCGCCGCGCCTGGTGGAGCCCGCCGAGCGCATAGCCGTCGATCAGCATATCGGCGTCGGGCGTATTCGTCAGGTCGCTGCCGCGCCTGGGTGGCCAGCGACAGCGCCACCGGGCTGACGCCGAGAATAACCAGCGAGGGATGCGGCAGCACCGGTTCGACGAAGATGTCCATGGTGCCCTTGCTCGGGCACATGTTCTGCGCGAAGCGCACGCCGTCGCGGTTCTCGCCGGGCTTGACGCCGAGTTCGGCGAGCAGATTTTCCGGCTGCACCGAGACCATGCGCGGCTCGCCGTCCGCCAGCGCTTCGCGCGCGGCCTTGAGCACCGCGCCGCGGGCGCAGCCACCACCGATCCAGCCCGCCACGATGGTGCCGTCGGGGCGGATGATCGCCTTGGCGCCGGCCTTGGCCGCGGTCACCGACACCGTGCGCACCACGGTGGCAAGAACGAAGGTTTCCTCGGCGGCCTTGAGCCGGGCCACCAGTTCCATCACTTCGACATGCTTGGACATCGGCGCCACCCTCACAGCTTCGCCAGATAGGGTTCAAGCTCGGTCAGGCTTTTGAGCGTATTGGCGGGCGCATAGAGATCGACATGCGGCAATGCGGCCTTGATGCCCGCGGCCTCCGGCGCATAGCCCTGCCATGCCAGCATCGGATTGAGCCAGACAATGCGGCGACAGCGCTTGGCGAG
>WNFK01032467.1_pt1 | contig 13216 bp, 11 predicted proteins | sample 5400281 | NCBI WGS metagenome assembly WNFK01 (sample SAMN13153350, study PRJNA577476) | soil metagenome | isolation source: 20 cm soil on Douglas fir-dominated hillslope | place: USA:California | collected 2013-09-17
GCGACGAGCGTCCGCGCGCCTTCAGCGTCAGCCAGATCATGCCCTTCTCACCGAAACGCAGCACACGCGGCGAACCGGCGTCGGCGCTGATCATGGCGTGGCCTCTGGCGTGCGGCGCTGTATCCAGCAGGAACTGCGAGCCCAGTTCGCCCATCGTCTCTTCATCGCCGGCAAAGGTGGCGACGACTTCGCCCGCCCATGTTTCGCGGTGCCGCGCCAGATGCCGCAAGGCAAACAGGATTGCCGCGAGGCCGCTCTTCATGTCGGAACTGCCGAGACCGTAGAGACGTCCATCGCGTTCCTCGCCCGCCGGGTCTACCGTCCATCGCGTGGCGTCGACCAGCGGAAACGTGTCCATATGGCCGTTGAAAATGAGCCGCCTGCCCGGCCGGCCGCCGCGAACGCGCATAACGAGATTGACGATGTGCGGCGCGCCGGCGTGGCGTTCGAATTCAATTTCTGGAACATCGCCGACTAGTCGCTCGACCGCGTCGGCCATCGCCCGCGTATCGCCAAGCGGCGTTTCACAACGGCATGCGATGAGCGCCTTCGCCATCGCCGGAATCATGTCCCGTTCGCGACCGAGATCCGCCGCAAATGCCTCGCGTACGTTTGTCGCTTCAGGCAAGGAACGCGCGCTCGTTGTTGCGAAGGTTGGCCGTCATTGCATCGTCGATGCTGTGGTCCTCGCGCAAGGCCACACGATAGACATCGGCGGCGCGCTGGCGGGGGGCCGGGTCGCCATATCCGCCACCGCCGTTCGAATACGACACGACGAGTTGATCCGCACGGACCACGATCTGCTCGGCAGTCGCCAACGGCGTGACTTCGCCGTCATCGGCAACCAGATACTGTCGCGCCGGCCGGGCTTCGCCGCCGCCTCTCGTGCCCAGCGCCGGATTAACGGTGCCATCGCTAACAAAGCCAAGCTCGAAAGCGCAGCCTTGCGGGCGATACTCGGTCAAAATTCCTGGCGCACCGCGAAACATGCCGGCCCCTTCGCTGTCGGGATCGAGCTTGCGCGTTTCCACCAGCATCGGGTGCAGCATCTCATCAATCTCGACGCTGTCATAGAAGGGCATGCCGGCGTTTCCCATGCAGAATAGCGACAGCCAGCCATCCTGCGTCGGCGTACCGGGACCGCCACCGGCGGCGAGAATGACTTCGTTGACGAACAGATGGCCATTGCGCGGATCGCGCCCAGAAATAACGCCCGCCGCCGGCGGAATGGCCGCGCCGCCCTCGGCCATGCCTGCCGCCGGATCGATCTCTGCCAGCGCGCGCTGCACCGCATTGGTCACACGGTCGCCGAGGTTTGTCGTGGCGACCGACGTCGACACCGGATGCCGCGGAATACCGACGACGCAATTCTCGCGCAGCCGCACCTCAATCCGCCGCATGCTCCCTGCATTCGGCGGGACGGTCTGCGGCAGACTATTGAATACACCAACGATGGCCGCCGTTCGCGCACAGGCATGGCTGAGATTCAGCCCAAGCGGCAGGCAATCGATATTGTCAGTCAGATCGACGATGATTCGGCCGTTCGCGACATCGACGGTGACGTCGGCGTTAGCCGGCACCCCGCCCTCCGGTGTGCCGGGCACAGGGTCGTGCGTGCAAGTACAACGGGCGCGTCCCGGCGCCATCGACGAAATCACCTTGATCATTTGCCGTTCGCTAACGTCGAACCATTGCCGGCCGTGCGCGACCAGAGCACTCCAGCCGAGCTCAGCGCCCATGCGCTCGATTTCGCGCTCGCCAATGCGGGCCGCGCCGACGGTGGCAAGGTAATCGCCGCGCCACTGCTTTGGGACCCGAATGCGCATCATGCACATGTTGATGATGTCCTGAACGTCCTTGAAGTCAGACTGAATCCGGACGGCGGGGAATATCAGGGCGCCCTCTTCATAGACGTCCCGGGCCTTGCCCATATAGGTCGTCGGCAATGAGTTGCCGCAGTCCGCTTGATGAGCCTTGGCTAGGACTGTGAAACGGTGAATGCCGCCATCGTCGAAGACCGGAACGAGAATGGTGTGGTCCGCCGCGTGCGAGTTGCCGTGGTACGGCGAGTTGTGAAGAAAGGCATCGCCGGGCTTGAGATCTGGGTGCATTTCCTTCATGGCGCGCGCCATCATGTCGGCGCCGCCCGTGACATGAATCGGATAACTATCGGCCGCGCCCAACAGTTCACAATCGGCGGTGACGATGACGCAAGAGAAGTCGCGCGCGGGATTGATGACGCCCGAACGCGCGGTCCGCAGAAGCGTATTGGCCATCTTGCGGGTCACGCCCTCGAAACGCTTTTGCATGATGGCGAGCGACGCGCCATCGATCTGAGACTGCGGTGGCCTGGTCACAGATTTATTTATGGCCGTTCCTTCATGTGCCGCATTGAACGACGAGATGCCCTTCAGGCCGCTTTTGCGCGCGCGCGCCCGGATTAACAACGACCGTGGTAAAGTTAGAGACGACGAGCGCCGGACCAGTAACGACCAACGATTCGGGCAGTCTCTCCAGATGATAGGTCGGCGCTTCGACTTGCCCGGTTTCGCGGAAGAACATCGACCGCATCACCGGCGCTACCGGCGTCCCGGTCGTTTCGACGAGCGTGATCGACTCGCCACCCGGCCCCGGACAACGCGCTACCGCGCGCCAACTCATAATCTCGACTTCGTCGCCGTCATCCCTGAAGCTGAACACCTCAGTGTGGCGCTGATGAAAATCCGCCACGAGATCGCCGACGTCGGCTCGGGCGGTGAACTTGCCGGCGCGCAGCGGAACTTCAAGCTCCCAGACCTGGCTGGGATAACGGCCTTCCATGCTGAAATCGATACGGCATTCGCCAGGCGCGCGGCCTGCTTTGTCGAAGAACGTTTGGCACTGCGCGGTAAGGTCCGCGAGGATGGCGTTGGCGTCATCGCAATCGAACGACGACGACGTCATGAAAGAAGTGCGGCTGAACTCTGTCGACATTTCCGAGAGAACCGCGCCGGCCGCGCTGAGCACCGCGCCGACGCCGGGGAATATGACGGTTCCGCAACGCAGCCGACGGGCAATCGAGACGGCATTGATGCCGGCGGCGCCGCCCCCGCCGATGATGACCGTGTCGGCCGGATCGATGCCCTGTTTGACGGTAATGTCCTCAATGGCATTGACCATGCTCTCGGTCGTGAGATCGAGGATGGAAAGCGCGGCCTCTTCGATCGACACCCCAAGCGGACCGGCGACTTTGTCGGCGATGGCGCGCCGCGCAGCGTCGGCGACGAGGCCCATATTGCCGCCGAGAAAGAAGTTCGGATCGATGTAGCCGAGCACGACGGCGGCATCCGTCATCGTTGGCTGCTCGCCGCCGCGGCCATAGCACACCGGCCCCGGCGTGGAACCAGCGCTTTCCGGGCCAACACGCAGCAGCCCCATCGCATCGACGCTGGCGATGCTGCCACCGCCGGCCCCCACGCTCTTGACGTCAACGGATGGAAAGCCGGTGAAGTGTCCCTGATAGACCGGACCAAGCCAGGTATCGCGGGTCCACGGAATCACCCCCGCGCGTACCAGACTTACGTCGAATGTCGTGCCGCCGGCATCGGTGACAATCGCGGTATCGGCGTTCTCAAGCTTCGCAAAGTGTCGGCCGGCAACCGGCGCCATCGACGGGCCGGAGTTCAGCGCTAGGATCGGCCGATCCGCCAACTCGTTGAGCTCGATCAATCCGCCTTGCGATGTGACCGCATGAATCTGCCCGCGCAGTCCGCGCGCCACCAGATTCTCACGCAACGAGCGCAGATAATGGCTCATGACCGGCTTCAGCGACGCATCGATGCCGCAGGACGAAGTCCTCCGGTACTCGCGCACGGTCGGATTGATCCGATGCCCGAGCGTATAGGGCACCACCGGAAGATGACGATCGAGCAGCGCGGCCATCTGCAACTCGTGCGCCGCGTTGACGATCGACCACAGGAATGAAACGGCGACGGCCTCGATCTTCTCGGTCTTCAGTCTTTCGATCACCCGCAGCGCTGCCGCCTCGTCAAACGCTTTGTGGATACGGCCGTCGGCGCACACGCGCTCTGGAATCTCAAAAGTGAGCGCGCGTGAAATATAGCCCGGCGGATAAGAAACTTTGTAGTTGAACGGATCGGTTCGCCCACCCTCGCGAATGAGCAGAATATCCGGATGGCCCTGAGTTACGAGAAGAGCCGTCCGCGCAACGTTTCCGGTCACAACGGCATTGATGGCGCGCGTCGTCGAATGGCGGCCAGTTCTAGCCCCGCAACAATCCCTTCGATCGGATCTGGATAGGTCGTTGAGGCCTTGAAAGCCTCGGCCCATCCGCCGCTCGATGTCAGCAGAATGTCGGTGAACGTACCGCCAACGTCGATCGACAAACGCATCGGTAACCCTCAGGTGCGCGATCCGCACTTTTATTCGACTTGCTTCGCGTGAAAGTTACTTGCAACAGGCATGCCAGCGCGAGCGCAGCGTTTTCCATTCCGGCTCATGTGCGAAGCATATTTTTCGGGCAAATCGCCGTCCGATCGGGCACCCATCGCGAGCGGACCCTCGCCATTACAGAAGGCCTAGCGTTGCGACACGTTCACCGGTGGTGACAGTGCTCAATGTCGTCGCACGAACAAAGAGACCATCGACGGGCGCAACAATACGCTCTACCTCATCGCCAAAGATGTCGACGACCCGGCACAACAGATCGCCCTGCTTGACTGCCTGTCCGAGTTTCACTTCGGTGATGAGAAGTCCACCACGGCGGGCGCGTAGGCCGAGGAAGTCGCGCATCACATGCGTCGTCGCCGGCGCCTGTACCGCGCCTTCGATCATCTTCAGATGCCGCAGTAAATTGAGAACGCAGCCGGCGCCGGTGGCCACGGAGTCTTCCTCCAGACGGCCGCCCTCGCCGATTTCAAATGTCAGCGCCGGTACGCCAGCCCTGGTCGCTTCAACACAGAGGATGCCGTCGCTGACATACATACCGCGGTCGCCACGCATGATCCAGCCGGTGCCGAGCGCGCGTCCCATGTCCTCCGCCACCCGCGAAGCCGGGCCGATGCCGGGAGGCGGCAGAATTGCGATCGGCACGTAACGGCCGCCGCGCGTGGGCGTATGAATATCGAGCGCGAAGTCGCACCGGCGGATCAGCCGGAACAGCGTGGCCGCGACGACCTGGGCTAGATTGCCGTCTTCCTGCCCGGGGGAACAGGTCCACGCATCCGCTGGCGCCTGATCGAGCGGCGATTTGAGAAATTGCGCCAGGGGCAGGCGGTGGTCGGAATATAGCGCGAGCGGATGCTGAACCGGAACGCAGATGATGCTGCCCGACAGCCGCTGGAGGTCGATCTGCTTCAATGCGCGCGACAGCAGCGCAATGCCGTTGACCTCGTCGCCATGAATCGCGGCGCCGAGATAGAGACACGGCCCGGGTTTGGCGCCGTTCATCACCATCAACGGAATCGACACCGTTGCGCCATCGGCGAGCTGCATCAACTCAATACGCGTGCGTTGCATGGAACCGGGTTCGACGGAAAGACCTTCACACGTAATGACGTCGCTCATTCGGTTCAGGCTCCGACCGCTGCTGTTGGCTGCTTTGTCATCGGTCTCACCGCCAGCGTACGGTCGACCTCGGCGGTTGCCTGGGCCCAATTGAAGTTGCGATAAGCCATGCCGGCCGTGACCATCCTGGCGCCGGAGTAAAACATTTCGATCCCAGACCAGCTTGAAAAGCCGAATTCGGTCGGTTGACGACATCACCGAGGAATATTGGGTTTTGCCGATGTAAGCGGCGATTTCCGGATTCTCGAGATCGGCCACCGAAGAAGGCAGCATCATGACGCCGCCGCCACTCAGGTCGCGCAGGGTGTGAATGACCTTCGGATAGATCATCTGCGATTGCACCTGCGACGCATAAAGCAGTTCCTTGTCGGGCAAATAGTACGGTCCGTATTGATAGCCCTTGACCTCCATGCCGAGCACGAAAGCCTCGATGGTCGAGACATAGCTCGACAATTCGCCAAGGGCCTCTCGCACGGGGGGATAGTTGATCGTGCCGATGGTTTCAGTGACCTTGTGCGCCAGTCCGACCAAAAACCGCAGCTTGACCAGCAGGCGGATTTCGGACTGGTAGTTCTGATACGAATGCGCCGGCGTTTCGTGCCACTGAGCCAATTGGCAGGCAGTGTCGCGAACAACGAGCGTGCGGGCCCATGGAATCTTCACATCGTCGAAGTGCAGCAGTGCATCATTCTCGTCGAAGCGCGACGACAGCGGGTAGTCGAACGCGCTCGTCACCGCTCCTTCATACGAACGGCGCGACAGAAGCTTGAGAGACCCTTAATGCCGATCGGAACAACGGCGGTAAAGGCGTAACGATCGTCATCTTTCGGTCGCAACGTGGTGACGAGGACCTCATCGGAAAGAACTGCGCCGGTGCCGAGCATCTTGGTGCCGCGCACCGTGATGCCTTCGGCGTCCTCGTCAACGATCGACACAGCGAGATCGGCATTGCCCGCCTCGCCCGTCGCTTTCGAGCGGTCGCCTTGCGGATCGATGATCACATAGGAGACGTACAGATCGCGGTCGCGGGCATATTCATAAACAGCCTGCACGTGGCCTGACCGCCCGCCCGGATGCGCGTCATAGATCGCGGTGCCCATGCTCATTGCGGCAAGAGTCGACGCGACGTGATCGGGTGAGCGGCCCATGAAGCCGTGATGCAATTCTGCCAGAGCGACGAGCGCCTCGCGCCGTTCGACCAGTTCGCGATGGGACGTCGGCAACTGCCAGCTTCTGCTGACGCGTTTGCCGGTCGGCGTCTCGTACGTCATGCGCGCGGCGTTCTCCGGCCGCGCCTGAAAATCGTACAGGCTTGAAACCGTTCGAACCGCGCTGCGCAATGACGGGTGATCCGGCACGCTGGCCACCCGCGTCCCGTCGAGGAAGACGCAACGATCGTCGCGCAAATCGCCGATGTAGTCTTGGCCGGATCTACTCATGATCACCTCGCACGAAGCGGCAACGCTAACTTCGCCGATTAGTTAAGTCAATTAAGTATTTTTCTGTAGCCGGTTTGGTCTATGGTCAAGGCGCCAGGAGAAAACGATTCTGATGCCACCATCGCGCCAACCGATGTTTCCGCCGCTCACCGTGTCACGCGCTGCGCTGCTTCAGGGCGGCCGCGATGACGCGTTCCGCGAGGTTATTCAGGACCTCGTCGATTTTTCTTTCCGCCTCGCACAAATTCGCGAGACGCTGGCGCGGCAAGTCGGCCTGACGCCGCCGCAGTACCGATTGCTCATGGAATTGGCACACAGATCGCAGACTAAGCCTACCGTCGGCGAGATAGCCGAAGCCCTCAACGTCAGCTTACCCTTCATTACCACCGAGACACGCCGGCTCGCCGCCGCCGGCCTGGTCAGGAAGATCGGCAATGCCAAGGATCGGCGACGGGTCGATCTGTCGCTGACCGACAAGGGCAACGCCGTGATTGAAGCGCTGGCGCCGATGCAGCGCGCCGTCAACGACACGCTGTTCAAGGAATTCAGCGGCGCTGACATGAAGGCGCTTGGGCGTTTCGCGCGCGCTTTGCTCGATGCCTCGCAAGAGGGGCTGGCGCAGGCCAAACGGCCGGTTCAAAAGCCGCGGTCGCAACGATCACGCCTGAAGCCGCCGGGCCGGGCCGCGTCTTCAAAATAGTTGTTCGCAGGCTTCAAATTATTGCCTAATCACTTGAAAACTTTGGCACATATACGCATGGGCCGGGTAGCAAATGAGGACGCAGTGAAGAGAGCCAAAGCGAAGGCGCCGGGCGAGAAAAAGGCAGCGGTGCCCGGCAAACCCAAGGATGGCTTTCATCTGGGTGCGCGGCTGAAGCATGCTCGCCTGCTGCACCAGATGCGCCTCAAAGACGTCGCCGCCCGCGCCGGCTGTTCCGAAAGCATGCTGTCGAAGATCGAAAACGAGCTGGCCAGCCCCTCGCTGACGACGCTGCACCGGCTATGCAAGGCGCTGACACTCAGCATCTCGGACCTCCTGAGCAACGGCAAGGTCGATCCGTGGGTGATCATGCGGCCGGATGAGCGCAAGACCATCGGCCACCGCAATGCCGCGGGATCGGAAGGCGTATCGGCCGAGGTCCTGATTCCTTCGGCCGAGGGACGCCTGCTCGAAGGTTTCCTGGTCGTCATCGAGCCCGGTGGCAACACCAACGGCGTTCTTCAACACAAGGGCGAAGAAGTCGGCTACGTGGTGGAAGGTCAGCTTGAGTTGACCATCAACAAGGAAGTCCGGCTCCTGAACACCGGTGACTCCTTCTACTTTCCGTCGAACCTACCGCACGCCTATCGCAACCCGGGAAAAACGCGTCTGCGCGTCGTCTGGATCAATACGCCGCCGACGTTCTGAGTCAGTTCGGCAAGGCAGACGGCATCGTGGCCGGAACGCAATATCGGCTACGGCAATAGACCAACGGCTCGACCGCGGCATTTTGCTGAAAACCCAGCACCTCACCCAGCACGATCATGTGGTCGCCGGATTCAATTGTCTGCCGCTTGGCGCAACTGAAGACAGCCGCAGCATCCGGAAACATCGCATTTCCGAGATGATCCTCGTCATAACTCAACTCGCGCCACTTGTCGTCGCCGGAGGTCGCTAACCGGTCGGACAGACCGCGTTGGCTGGAATTGAGCACATTGACGGTAAATGTTCCGGTATCCGTGAAAGCGTCATAGCATTGGCGCGAACGGTCGATACAGAACAACAGCACCGGAGGCGCCAACGACACCGAGGTAAATGAATTGGCCGTCAGACCATAGAACCGGCCGCCGACACGGGTGGTGATGACGGTCACCCCGGTCGCAAAGTTTCCCAGCGCCTTGCGGATTTCGGATCGATCGATCGCCAAACGAACCTCGCTATATTGCAATGATCACAAGAACCGGCAGGCCTGCTCCACTGAAAGACGCGGACCGCGTGGCCTGCTGCCTTCGCCACAACCAAGATTGATCAACATCTGGCACGTCCACGCCTCATCCGGAGAAAAGCCGCGTCGACTGCGGGCCCGTGGAACCCGGACATCGGCCCGCAATCGAGATCCATCGTGGCGATATCGTACAATTGCGCCAGACCGACTCAGGCACCGCGCGGCCGGTCCATTTATAATGCGTGTGCGCGTCGGTGACGATCGACGACAACAGAGCTTCGTTCGGCAATGGATGCGCCATGCGCTCACGCGCTCATCGATTCCGGCTGCTGGGCGTGACGGTACTTCATCAACGGCACTACCTTGTCGACCACGAGTTGCAGGTCGTTCTCGTAGTCGGGAAAAATGAAGCAAACTCCGGCTATTCCGTTTTCAGCCAAACCATCGAGATAATTCGCGATCGTCTGGTAGGACCCGGCGACATAAGGAATCGCCATAAAGGTCTGCACTGCAAGGTCTTTATAGGTCGCGCGCGAGAAGTCCATGCCGGCCACCCTCGCCCATTCCGCCACCCGCCGCGCGTTTGCCTTTTCGTCAGTATCGTCGGCGATGACCGTGAGCAGAACATAGGCGCCGACCTTGCGGCCGTAGCCGTCGGCGACGCTGTGCAGCTTGCTGTTCAGCCGCCCCAGATCTTCCAGGCTATCGTCCTGGCCGCCGAGAAAGCCGAAATCGGCGTGCTGGGCGGTGAATTTGATGCCCCTGTCCGACTGCCCCGCGCAGATGATCGGAATCTCCCGCGACGGCTTGGGATAGGATTTGCAATCCTCCATCGAAAAGAAATCACTCTTGTAGTTGACCCGCTCGTCGCGCCACAGCGCGCGCAGGATGGTCAGATACTCGGTGGCGTATTCGTAACGCCGCTTGAAATAATCGTCGCCACCCCACAGCCCCATTTGCGAGTATTCGAGCTTGTTCCAGCCACTGACGATATTGACGCCGAAACGGCCTTTGCTGATGTCGTCTATGGTCGCTGTCATTTTCGCGATGACTGCCGGATGCACGGTCGGAATGGCGACGGAAGCGTAAAGCTGGATAGCGAATAGTCCCAGTGTCCGGTCTCGCCGCCAAACCCGCGCCACTTCACCATAGACAGCAGGAACTGAAAGCCGGCATTCTCGGCAATCAACGCATTCTTGCGGTTAAGCTCCCAGGTCGGGAAGTACTGTGGCGGCGAGCCCGTCGCCATGATCGCGCCGCCTTTGGCATTCGGCAGAAATATCCCGAGATCGAGCGGACGCACCATGGTTTGACCTCTGGCCGGTAGCTTTGGATCTATCGGCCTATCTTTCATTAAATTCAAGTGACTTGCACGACGATATGTTGGGCACTCGTGCCGGAATATGCGTCATGGCTGCCAGGGTGAGGGGACCGATAAGCACGGCCACGTCGCGCCCGCAACCGGCACCGGCGCAGCCCGCCCGTCTAGCAACACGCCGGTTCGAAGTGCACCGCCAGCGTTTGCTCATAAGCCGCGAGGATGCTGACGAGCACGGCACTATCGCGCACGCCGGCGCGCATTTGCCCGATGACTTCGGCGCGCGCGGCGGCCAGATCGACGCCCAGCACCGCCCCGTCGCGAACCACGGTGCGTCCGGCCACGATCAGTTCGCGAATGTGGCGCGCGGTGGCGCGGGCGAAGAGAACGCCCAACACATCGGCATCCGCGCGCAGACGGTCGTTGTCGAGCGCCGCCCAGTCCAACAACAGCAGATCGGCCGGCGCGCCGGCCGCGATCACGCCGCCATCGTCGATATTGGTCACCGACAGCCGGCCATTGCAGAATGCCATGCCCAGAACCTGTTCGCGGCTGGTCGCCACCTTGAAGCCGGTTCCGACGTGCAGCAGATGCGCCAGCCTGAATTCGCGCAAAACATCGTCGTCATCGTCGAGCGCTCCCCCGTCGATGCCGATCGCCAGACGGCAGCCGCGCTCAAGCATGCGGGCAACCGGCGCCATGCCGGAACGCAAATGGAGGTTGGAGCTATTGTTGTTAACGATGGTGACACCGCGCGCCGCCAGCAGTTCGAGTTCGTCTGGCCGCGCCCAGACGCAGTGGATGAGGCTCAGGCGTGGCGAAAGCAGGCCGATGGAGTCCAGATGCTGCACAATGCCGCCCGGAAAGGTAGCGTCGGCCCAGACGCGCTGATATCGCGTTTCCAGGAAGTGCATATGAATGCGCCGCCCTGTTCGCGCCGACGCGCCGGCGATCGCTTCCAGCAGCGCGTCGCTGCACCACTGCACCGCTTGCGGTCCGTATTGCACGTCGAACATCGGGCTCGCCGCCGCCGCGGCCACCTCGTCGACCAGCGCGAGGTATTGCGGCGGCGATAGCGGCGTTCGCATGAAACGCCGTTCGATCTCGGGACGGATCTCCGCCGGCAGCGTCGCCAGGAACGGCTCGGAGGGGCCATAGACAAGCGGGTTTTGGTCGCGTACCGCCACGGCAAAGCCGACCCTGACGCCCACATCCCGTGCGGCCCGTGCCACCTCGGCTGCCTCAGTCGGAAGATCCGTAAATCCCTGAACGCGCGTATAATGCATCATCACCGCGCCGGCGCCGCCGAGTGCGGAGTTGGCCAATGCGACTGTGGCAGCCAGATACGGATCGACCGAAGGAATAAGCGACAACAAAGGCAGCCACGATTCAAGCGGTCGCCCGCTGGCGCCGATTGAACTCGTGCGCACGGCGCGCCCATGGTCGTGCGCATTGACGAGTGCCGGAAGAGCTAGCATCTCCCGCCGCGGTTCGCCGCTCATGCCGGATACCACGTCGATTTTATCTCCGGCGATGCGGATGGTCCGGCGCGCTGCGACCGGTTGGTCGGAACCCAGTATCAGGTAGGCGCAATCGAGGGTGCGCGGCGGAGCGGCGGTCATGGGATGTGGTGTCTCCGAGACTGCGTAAGGCAAATTTGTAACGTTAGACCGAGCCTTCGTTCTCCGGCGGAAAAATCCCGCGCGGAATGCGGACGTGAACACCTTGGCGGCCATCGACCACCTGAGTGACGCCAAAATCACCGGCGACGCTCATCAGCGAATAAGCGTCATTGCGGCTGAGATCCTGATGGTCCGTCAGCAGCGTCAGCATATCGATCGAGGCTTTGCGCATCGCCACATTGAGATCTTCGTCGAAACCGTGAACGATCCATTCCGATGGAGTTTCCAGCAATGGCGACGGAAAGTGGAAATCCTTTCGCACAAAAACCTGGAACAGCACGTTCAGCGACGCCTCGATGGCGGTACCGCTCAACTCGCCGTCACCTTGCGAAATGTGCGGGTCACCTATTGAAAACAACGCGCCATCAACCATCACCGGGTAATACATCGTCGCACCGGCGCCGATCCGCCAGTTGTCGATATTGCCGCCGTGCAGACCTGGCGGAATGGTGCTGACTCTGCCTTTCTCATCGGGCGCGACACCGGCCGTGCCAAGATGCGGACGCACTGGAACGCGAATGCCCTTGAGCGCCGGTTCGCGGCAGCAATCCTTGGCGTGCGTGATGCGACCCGGCGTGAGGTATTTCTCCTTCACGTCATAGGCGAATAGCGCACTAGCCTGCTGGCTGTTGCCGTCGAGCTGGTAGACCGTGACGCGCTCGGTCTCGCCGAACTCCTTGTAGAGATAGCCCCAGTTGGCGGCCAGGTTGGAGCCGAACTTGAGGCGCGGGATCATCTGCAGGTAACGCACTTCAAGAACGTCGCCGGCCTTGGCGTCCTCGATGAAGATCGGCCCGGTCATGATGTGGACGCCGGGGTTGCGATCTTTTTCGGGGATGCCTTCGAAGATCGCCGTGATGCCCTCGTCCATCAGCAGTTCCGGCGCATCGCCGGCATGGTGCGTCACCGCTTCGGCGCGGATCATGTCGCCACTTTTGACTCGCAAGGCCGGCGCCAGGCTGGCATCGAAGTAACCCCAATGACAGGTCTTCGGTGTCGCACGCAGTGTGTGCAGCGCCGGTTCGGCCGAGCCCAAGGCTTCAGTTCGTTCTTTGGACTTCAAGGTCATTGTGCTTTCTCTCACGCTAAGGGTCTTGCGTAATTAAGCAAGAATGGAGCCAGCGCTGTTTCATACGCGCCGCGCCGTAGGCGCCTGAAATCGCAGCGTGATCTTGGCGCCAGAGAAGCAGAACCCGCGGCTGCCGAAAGCTTGGGCAACTCATAGGCCGCGGGATCGCAGCGAGCCTTTGTCAACGCGTGCACGATTGCGCTTGATTTTGCTGCTCC
>WNFK01211141.1_pt1 | contig 13215 bp, 11 predicted proteins | sample 5400281 | NCBI WGS metagenome assembly WNFK01 (sample SAMN13153350, study PRJNA577476) | soil metagenome | isolation source: 20 cm soil on Douglas fir-dominated hillslope | place: USA:California | collected 2013-09-17
ACGTACGCTCGCGCCTTTTCCGGCGTGTTCACCGACTGGATAAAATCCCCACTCTTAAAGGCCCAAATAATGTGGTCTTTAGCAAAACTACCATACTCGTCGCTGGGCGTATCGTCGTCATTCATTAAGCCGACCTTCTTCCAAACACGATGAATCACATCGGTGTCTTGCGTCATACTAGCTGCTTGAAACAGCTTATGCTTGTCATCGTCCGACATGGAGGTAGAAGCAGTACTTGACGAACCGCCGTTCGAGCTTCTATTCGAGTTTGAATTCCGATTTGTATTGAAGTTGTAGTTAGAACTGCGATTGCCGTTAAAAGCAAACGAGCTGCGTTGAGTGTAGAAATAGATTGCAACGCCGAGCACCACGACCACGATCAAGCCGAGACATCCCAAGCCCCCACAACCGAGAGCAATCTTTTGATTCTTAGTCATTCTTTACCTCTTCCTCAGATTGGAATCAGCAATATCCAGGTCTCAATCACGAGTCTTCATCCAGGAAATGCAGCGCTCGAGGTGACGACGCATTGCTAACGAACTGTCGCGATGCATGTCGCCGTGCCCCGGCAAGACCCACTCAAAATCGTAACCCAAAAGCTTTTCCATTGCGCGTGTCTGCTCCCGCCAGGAATACCAGGCCACACTACGAAAGGCAGTCAGTGTGTTCCGGCTTGGAGACCAAGCGAGGTGATCGCCGGTAAACAAAAATTTGTTCCGATATAGAAAGACGATGTGGCCGCGCGTATGGCCGGGCGTCGGTATGGCAATCAGATCACGATCGAGTGCGGCCGCATCTTCTCCCTCAACCACGCGTTCGACCCCCAGGCGTGCTGCTCCATCGGCCGCATGCATGATCCTCGCACAGCCGAATTCTTTTCTAAACAATTCATGATCGGCGATGTCGTCCTTATGCGTTAACAGCATCGTGCCTATGCCACCCAGGGTCTTGATGCGTTTTACAAGCTGGGTTGCAAAACGTGGGGAGTCAATTAGCACATTACCGCCTTCAGCAAGCGGCCGGGTAATGAGATAACTCCAACCACCAAAGCTTGATTCTGCTGTAAAACCACAGAAGTAAACATTCTCATCCAGCAATAACGGGAAAGCGTCGATACCGATGTGCGCGTCGTGTTTTTGTGTGGCGCCGATCGAGCCCGTTGGACAGGCGACCAGGGCCATCAGCGCGAGTCGAGTTTCGTCAGGTGTCTCAGGCTGGTGATAGACACTACACTGGTCTCCGTGATCCCTGAAGAGACCGGGCGCAAGTTGGCTGCAGGTATCGCAATCAATGCAGGTAGAGTCGACAAAAAAATCTCCGGGAGCGTTTTCGGGTAATCGCTGTTGCAAGTTTGCCATGCCTGAAAACTATGCCGCAGCACAGAGCAAACAGCAAACAGCCAACAGCCAACAGTAGAACCGAACAGCAGTCCGAGAACGCGAACAGCAGGCGTCGTTCCTTCCTAGCGCTTTTGACTGTCTGCTGTTTGCTGTTTGCTGTTGACTGTTTGCTCCTTGCTCTTTGCCCTTACAGCCCAAACTCATTAATCAACCTGCACCTTCGAGCGTCGCTTCGTCTGCGGTGTTTGCGTCTGGGAGTATCCGCAACATCTTATCCGGCAAAAACTCAAGACCCAGTATTGTTTTGTTGCTCAGTACAACCAGCCTCTCGATCAAGTTTTCCAATTCCCGCACGTTACCAGGCCATTCGTATTCCTGCAGCATGTCGACCAGTTCAGGATCGAGCACAGGAGTCGGGTGGCCATACTTCTCTGCGGCTTTAGCGGCAAAATGAGCGGCTAAAATCGGAATATCATCCTGGCGTTCGCGCAAAGGAGGCAAGCGCAAAGGAACAACGTTGAGACGGTAATAAAGATCCCGGCGGAATCTTCCCTCTTCTACTTCTTTTTCGAGATCTCGATTGCTCGCGGCAATGAGTCGAATGTCAACATTTAGGGTCTTCATCCCTCCGACACGCTCAAACGCTCGCTCCTGCAAGACTCGCAACAACTTGACCTGCACCCCTGAACTCAAATCACCGATTTCATCCAACAACAACGTGCCACCGTTCGCCAACTCAAAACGTCCCTTCCGAGTTTGAGTTGCAGAGGTAAAGGCACCTTTCTCATGTCCGAACAATTCCGACTCAATCAAGGTTTCAGGGAGCGCCGCGCAACTAACCGCGATGAAAGGTCTGTGAGCGCGGGGACTTTCTTCGTGAATAGCACGGGCCAGCATTTCTTTTCCCGTGCCATTTTCACCGCTCAACAGGACCGTGGCGCTGGTTGCAGCCACCGCTCGCGCCTGTTTGAGGATGTGCTCCAACGATTGACTCGCACCGAGCAAATGCGCGAATCCTGGGGCGCGGGGCAATTCATCTCGCAGCCGTCTGTTCTCACTTTCGAGCCGGCGCATGCGCGCCGCCTGGTTCACGATGTGCAGAACCTCTGCTGAGTCCAACGGCTTTTCAAAAAATCCGTAGGCGCCGCGCCTCACGGCCTCAATCGCTCCGCGTTTGGAATCGCTCCCTGTAATTACCACGACCTGCGGCGGAGGCTCTAGAGCACGAGCCACATCAATCAACATGAGACCTTCGGAAATGTCTTCGATGTGCGGAGGCAGATGGAGATCACTTACCACAACATCGATGGCTTCCGCAGAAATGAATGCGCTGGCCTCCTCGCGAGATGAAGCTTGTAGGACCTGATAATCAGAGATGAGTGCCCAGTAGAGTCCACTGCGCACTGCCTCGTCATCATCAACAACGAGTACGGTGCCTTTTACCTGGGCCTGATCTACCATGCTGCAAGCTCACTTTCGACACTAAAAACAGATGTCCGCGCCGGGGGCACGCGAAAAAGTTCTGGGCAGGTTCTGAGAGGAAGTTGCGTAACTGATATGTCGTCGTCAAAAGGGCTCGCCGCGCCCTTTCCTGGCTACTTCCGTCGATTTAGGCCGATGGTAGCATGAGGCGAAACGTGGTACCAGCGCCTTCGACTGAATGCACTTCGATTGTGCCGCCATTTGCCTGGATTACTTCGCGACAGGTGTACAGTCCAAGCCCGACGCCTAATCTCTTTGTTGTCGCAAACGGATGGAAGAGCCGGGTTTCAATGAACTGCCGGGTCATGCCCACACCGGTATCGGTGACACTAACTACGACGTTGCCGTCCTCTGCTTGCGCTCCTTCGATGGTGAGGGAACCACTGCGTTCAGACATTGCCTCGAGCGCGTTCAGTACTAGATTCTCGATGACGTTTTCGATCCGTTCGCCGTCAGCCAGCGCAAACAGAGTCGGCGGCAGTCTCATTTCGATCCTGTGCCGCTCTCTTTGCGGTTCCGCTGTCAGGGCCACCACTCGTTTCAGGATTGGCACCAGATCGGTCGGCAGTGGGCGTTTGTGTTCACCACTCAAGGTCGTTACGGGCTTACTCAGCCGTGCAACCAAAGCTTTTAGCTTATCCGTCGCGCTGGTAAGCGATTTCATTGCGTCCGCGCGAAACCTCTCGTTGTCGAAGTGACGTTCCATGTTTCCGACTATCAAAGACAAGGTCTCGATCGCGTTCTTTAGATCATGTGTCAGCAACGCCGATAGCTTCACGAACGAATCAAACTGTCGTGATTCTGCTTCACGGGCGATCTGCGCGCGCAAACGTTCCGTTACCACATTGATATTGTCTGCCATGCCCCGTGCATCATCGGTCGATTGAACTTCGATACGATGATTCAATTCGCCTTTGGCAATGGCAGTCAGTCCTTCGTTCACCCTTTCAATGCTCCGCAGTTTCTTTTGCACGTATTGGTCCAATAACAGTGCCGCGCCAATGGCGAGGACCAGCGAAAAGAACAAACCAAGTACGCCCATGGCATGCGTAGTGGAAAGCAACTGGGTAGTGTTGCGTATGACCGCGACTGAAAGATTCAAGCGGGGTAGCGGCGCAAAGGCAACCAAATAATTCTGGCCCGATGGAGAACGGAAACTCTGTATGCCGCTCTTGTTCGCTACCATCGCATCGGCAATAAGCCGGAACGACGGCATTGCGCTCGTCACCGCCTGGTGTTTGAGTGCTTCGTCCGTGTGGTAAAGAACTCTTCCGGAACTATCGAGTACGATCAACTTCGTGTTGAATGAATCTTCGCGATCGGTCTTCGTCTCCAACACTCGGGCGCTCTGCATAAATACTGGCTCGACTGCTAACTCTCCCACCATTGCAGCAGCAATTGAACGTCCGTTCTCGCTAAAGATCGGCACCGTGTACAGCAAACTCATACCGGCCGAATCGGTTTGGATGGGTTGGGTCAACAGAGTGTTTCCCTGGAGGTCCCAGACGCGTTCGTCCGGTTTCGGTTGATCTGGCGGAAAGTTGTAGATATGAAAAACAACTCTGGCGTCTTCAGGATTTGGGCCACGGTCGGCAAACAATACAGGTTGTCGATTCCGGGCAAACAGGGCAAGACTTTTGAGATATCCGTGACCCTCCATAAGTGTCGATATCCTTGCTTGTAGGTCGGCCGGCAGACTGTCGAGACGTTCGTTGCGACTTTTGCTGTCAGCCGAAGCCCCGGCAGGGGAACCCTCCTTCGCTGCCAACCTTGCGCCGACAAACTGCTGCATGTCAGGCGCAAGCGCGAACCGCATCAATTTGTTCTCCTGGGCGCGAAGGACATTGTCTATTTCGCTTGTGTAGCCATTGAGATTGTCCTGAAGATCGACGCCGACAGCTGCTTTGGCAGTTCGTAAGCCGTGCCAGTAGTTCATCACACCCAGCAGCAATAACGGAGTCAGGCAGATGAGAAAGTAATTGAGAAAAGGTTTTGGCCGGATGAACATTGGCATTGCCGATTTCCGATTGTTGATTGCCGATTGTTTCCGTCGCTCAGCGTCGATCTTTATTGCTAATATCGAGTGAGAAGCAAGGACACAACGCCAGAATCTGAGATGACGACGAACCGAGCGCCGAAAATCGGCGATCGGCAATCTCTTACGCCGGGTGCCTGCCAAACTCTGCGAGGAGCGGCGCCAGCGTCTCGATGATTTGCTCGTGAACTACGCTGTTGCTGGCGACCAAACCATTGCGGTTCTTCACTTCGGGCACGTTGTAATGGAGCGGGCGGCCAAACAGGTCGGTCAACTGCCCGCCTGCTTCAGTCAGTATCAACTGGGGCGCACACGTATCCCATTGTTTTGTGCGCGGAGAAAGATGTATATACAGATCGCACTGACGTTCGACAATCAAACCAACTTTTATGCCCACTGACCCACGTCGCACTTCTTCTTTAACCCCGAAGGTCATTACAACTTTGTTCATACGCGGGCTGCGGTGAGATCGACTTGCCGCCAGGCGCATGCTCGTAATATCTCGCTCGTCCGAAACCTGTGCTCGCTCCGGCAAGTAATCGGGCCGTTCGATCCAGGTGCCATACCCGCGCACAGCTCTGTAGAGAACGCCGGTCAATGGTTGATAGACGACTCCGACTACGCACTCGCCATTCTCGGCCAGTCCTATCTGCACTGCAAAGTCGCCATTGCCATCGATGAAACCATTCGTGCCGTCCAGGGGATCCACCATCCAAACGCGCGCCCTGTCGAGCCGATAGTCCGTATCCACTGACTCTTCCGCGAGGATGCCGTCGCCGGGAAACTCACGAATCAAACGGGAAACGATCAACTCGTTTGCGATTTTATCCGCCTGCGTCACAGGCTCGAGATCGTCTGCGGTACTCTTTTGTTCGACATCCAACGGGCCCTCGTAAAATTCGAGAATGGCAGCACCAGCTTCGCGTGCCAGGTCCAGGGCCACGCTGAGCTCCTGCTCGTAGGGTTTGATTTTAAGTGTGCTGCTCATGTCGAAATGGAGCCACCTGACGTAACGCGCGACAAGCTAAAACATATCGGACATTTCAAGCCGCTGCGCCGTTTCCCGAATCACCTCAATCGTCTTATCGATGTCCACACGCGTCGTGCGAAAGTTTGTAATGCAAACGCGCAATGCGAAGCGGCCGTGAACAGTCGCGTTTGAAATGTAAACCCTACCGCTCGCCTGGACCGCACTCATCACGCGCTCGTTAAATCGATCAAGCTCCTGGTTGACGATGTTCGCCTCGTCGCCCAAGGTTTCCAGTCGAGCTTTAAGGGTTGGCGGCACATAACGAAAGCAGCAGATGCTCAGTTCAACCGGAGCGAGCAGTTCAAAATCTTCTGCTATCTGAACGATGCTCGCCAGATATTCGGCCAGGGAATTGTCTTCGCTGATCGCCTCGGCAATACGGCGCATACCGTAATAACGCAAGGTCAACCAGATTTTCAGCGCGCGAAAACGACGCGACAACTCCACACCGTAATCCCAGAAGGCAAACGCTTCGTCCTCAGTGTAACCATGAACCTTTATATAATCGGCATCTTCGGCGTTGAATGTTGCTCGTGCTCCCGCCTCATCACGCAAAAGCAAACATCCGGCATCAACCGGAACATACAACCACTTATGCGGATCGAGGGAGACCGAGTCCGCGCGATCCAATCCGGCGAACAGGGCTCTCTTGCGTGGATCCAAAGCTCCAGGCGCGCCATAAGCGCCGTCGACGTGAAACCAAAGATTGAACTCCGCGGCGATTCTTGCGATCTCCTCGAGCGGATCAACTGCGCCCGTGTTTACCGTCCCTGCACTGCCGATAACGCAGAATGGCCTTAGCCCCTCACTCAGATCCATTTCGATCCGGTGTCGTAGAGCGCCGACATTCATTCGCATTCGCTGATCGCATTCAATGGTGCGCAACTGTTCACGCCCGAAGCCAAGAATGTCTGCCGCCTTGGCAATCGACATATGAATTTCTTCAGACGCATACATAATCATCGGCGGACCAGAATTCCAAAGGCCTTTGCGGGAAATGTCTGTTCCCGATTTTGTCCGACTGGCTATGAGCAATGCGATCAGATTGGCCATTGAGCCGCCGCTTGTAAGCAAACCGTGAGCATGTTCCTGATACCCGATAGCAGACCCCAGCCAGCGTACTACGGTTCTTTCAATCTCGGTCCCTGCAGGGCCTGAACGCCAACAGGTCAGATTCGCATTGAGGGCGGAAGCAACCAGATCGGCGTAGGCACCGATAGGAGTTGAAGGCGAAGCGACGTAACCAAAGAAGCGCGGGTGACCATTGTGCCTGCTAAGACTCATGATCGTGCGACACTCGGCCATGAGTTTTTCGAGCGGCACACCTTCCTGGGAAAGTTCTGCCTCAACCTCATTGGTTGTTTTGCCACCGTAGTTTTCCGGGAAAACGGGGAGGTCAGCGATTCCTGCGAAATAATCCGCAACGAGCTAAACGTCCAGAGACGAGGAGCGCCGTATCTTGGAAATATCGGGTTCGCTCATCTATTTGATTGGCGGCGCAATGGCTACCAGTAAGGACAATCGTTCGTTCCCGGAATTCGTAACGCCATGGGAAATGCCCGCCGGAGCCACGACGATGGTGCCGCTCTCGACGAGTTTTTCCTCGTCTCCTACGGTAAAGGTGCCGCGTCCCTGCAGAACGAAATAAAACTTATCAGCGGCGGCATGCGCGTGAACCGGCTGCGTCTGAAGGGGCTCGAGACAATTCAAGCCAATCGTCACATGTTGGCCCTGCCAAAGCGCAGTCTTGTAAAACTTCTCCGTCTGGGACCCTTGATAGTCGGGCCAATTGAGAAAATAAGTCATGATGGTTCCTTTGCAGATTAGGGTCAAACTACCAGAGCATTTTTCATTTGTCATTTACCCGGTGGTCTCGGGTTTTTTGGTTTTGGGTCTTTGGTCTTGAGTCTTTGGTCCATTGCATTAGTTGTCAACGCAAAACGCAACTCAGACAGTGATGCAGCTTCGTGAAACCCGGAAACTGCATCGTAGTTCCACTCAACGTCAGAACCGAGGAGCGGTAGCGACCGGGTCAATCCTGGAAAAAATCCAGCATGCGATGATCAGGACACCGTTCCAACTCTGGCGTCATCTCTCAAGGTAATGACTCACCCTGCGCATAGGTTTTGGTGAAAACGATCCTTGGTTGAGTGACCTATCTGCAATCGTGTGCCGCATCTGAACTCTATCTCATATTGTTGTAAACGATGTCATGGCACTTGAGACTTAAGACCAAAGACCGGGACAAATTGAAAATGCCTCGGGTTCTGTTAACATCGGCCATAGTTACTGATTATGCCAATAACCGGTCACGCAACTATTGAAGGCACCACTCGCTATCGCGATCGCTTCAAGGATCGCGCCGCTGAACACCACTTCCGGCCGCGACATGATCTCTTCCTATCGTCTATCGGCATTGGCACCTATCTGGGTAATGCGGATGGTACCACCGACAAAGGCTATACGAGCGCTGTCGTTCAGGCCGCGCAGTTGGGAACAAATGTCATCGACTCGGCAGCTAATTACCGATTCCAAAGAAGCGAGCGTTCAATCGGCGCTGCTCTCGCGGGCTTAACAGAACAAGAGGAATTCGCGCGCGATGAGTTTTTGATTTGCACCAAGGGTGGTTATTTGCCTTTCGACGGCGCGCCTCCCCGTAACGTGCGGGCATACGTGGAAGAAACATTCGTCAAACCAGGTATAGCAAGCTTCGAAGACTTTGTGGGAGGCAGCCACTGCATGACCCCTGCCTACTTGCAGCATCAGCTGAATCAATCGTTAAAGAATATGAATCTTGAGTGTGTGGATGTCTATTACATACACAATCCGGAGTCGCAACTGGGAGCTGTTTCAGAATCGGAATTCTATACTCGCTTGCGGGCCGCGTTTTCACTGCTGGAGCAAAATCGGAAACAAGGCAAACTGAGAAGGTACGGCGTTGCAACCTGGAATGGTTTCCGTGTTCCGCCGGAGTCGCGCGATTATCATTCTCTCGCGCGGATGGTCGAACTCGCTCAGGAGGTCGGCGGCGATGAGCACGGTTTTCGCTTTATTCAGTTGCCCTTTAATCTCGCGATGCCGGAGGCGCTGACGCTGCCCAATCAAATAGTTGATGGTGCGAGACTATCAGTGCTGGAAGCTGCAGCTGCAGCGGGCGTCACCGTGGTTGCGAGTGCTTCGATGCTTCAGGGACGTGTTGCCCAGGGATTGCCCGAAACGATTCGGCAACCGTTGGGATCGTTGTCTACTGATGCGCAGACTGCCATTCAATTTGTTCGCTCGACTCCGGGAATAACTACTGCGCTGGTCGGTATGAGCCGCCACGAGCATGTTGAGGAGAATCTTCAGCTGGCGAGTGTCGAGCCGGTTAGCGAAACAGAATTCTCGAAGGTCTTTCAATAAGAATGTCTAACCAACGTTACAACTCATTTTCAGAATTCTGGCCCTTCTATGTCACTGAACATAGCAAACCCGCCACGCGTTTACTTCACCTGGCGGGTACATTGGCGGGACTGGGCTGCATTATTTGGTTTCTTGCTTCAGGCAGATGGTGGCTATTCCCTTTGGGTCTGATACCGGGATATGGCGGGGCATGGATCGGTCATTTCTTCATCGAGAAAAACAGGCCGGCGACTTTCGAATATCCGCTCTGGTCTTTCATCGGCGATTATAAAATGGTCGCGATGATGCTGGCTGGAAGGATGGACAAAGAGGTTAAGCTTCAATTACAGAACCGTGAGCGTATCGTGTGAAAGCTCAAACTCTGCGCGAACCTGACTTACACTTGGTGATCATTCAAGTCAGAACCGAGGAGCGGTAGCGACCGGGTCGTTCCCGAGACACTCAAATGCACAGAAAGAGTTACCACTTTTCCAAAAAACAACGTTGAGTGTTGGGCGGATGACCCGGTCGCTACCGCTTCTCGGTTCTGACGTTGAATGGGCCCTCTAAGTGGAGTTACGCTCACCTTTGAGTTTCACACGATCTGTAGCAAACCGATATTCTTCATTGGTCGTTTGACAAATGATTCCTGCTTGGGTGCGGGCATCGCTCTAACACAAAACATGCGAGGCAACATCCCCATCCCCGAAATTCCTCACGGAGAAGATCTCTGGCTGATGGTGCTCATCACCTCGGTCCGTGAACGACGCACCCAGCAGGGAAGAGTTTTTTGTGACGCCGTAGCGCGAAACACCACCGGTACCCTGTCTTTGAAGATTTGGGGCGAAACACTCGAGGTAGGTAAGGAAATAAAGCCCGGTCTGTGGGGCATCACCGGCCGGCTCGAGACTTTTCAGGATCGGTCGCAGTTTGTAGTTGCTGAATATCGGCCGATCACTGCCGAGCAATATCGTGAACATCAATTCGCTGATCCTCTCTTGCCAAAGGCTTACACATTCGACATTGAGACACTGACCCTGCCTGATTTTCGTGAACGCATCGGCCCACAGCTCGAGAGGTTAATGCGCCTGGGCAACATGCGTCTGGAGCAGCAGCAAAGATATCTCGAGGACATCGCCGCGGAGGAGGAGCGTTGTTACGAGCTAGGATCGCTCAGTGCGGCCTCGGGTCGGATTCTTTCAATTGCTGTGCACGTGGGGCCAATCCCGGGGTTTGATTTTGGCGGGCTCGAGCAACATTCAAGCGAACAAGTCTTTGGCATCGATAACGATGGAAACGAGCAGGATGAAAAGAAAGCCCTGCAGGAGTTTCTGGAGTTCATGCGAACATTCGATCCCGATACAGACGAGCTTGTCGGACACAACATCATTGGTTTCGATTTACCCTTTATTTTCCAGCGCTGCCTGGTGCACTGCATCTCGGCGCGGCCGTTTGTGAATCTCGGCGACTACAACGTTCGCGGAGTATTCGACACAATGCGACATTGGTGGCTGGGCGACAGGCGGCGGGTTAGCCTCGACGACATCGCCTGGGCCCTGGGAATTGAGTCCAGCAAGACGGCCGAGGTTGAAGGCAGCAAAGTTTTCGATCTCTACGAGGCCGGAAGGCTCGACCTTATTCGCGAATACAATCTCAACGACGTGCGAGTCACGCGCAAAGTTTACGAGCGCATGGTCAGCTGCTTCGGCCGTTGAGTCCCTTGCATAATCCCGTAAACGCGACGCTGTTTCATTTTCGCAACACGCTTTGGTAAACTCCCCTTATATGGATAGCAACGTGATGTCTGTCTTGATGCTGCTCATTGGCATCATCGTCGGCGCGATAGCTGTTTGGTTTGTGCTTCGAACCAAAGCGCAGCAAAGCTATGAAAGCGCCAAATCGGAAAGTATTGGGCAGCTCGCCGCGCTGCAGGAACGTTTGGCGGGTCGCGAGCAAGGCTTGCTGAAGGTGCAAGAAGTCTACGACAAAGAAGTCGCTGAGGGCGAAGAGCTGCGCGAGCAAAGCGCAAATCTGAAAGCGGAACTGGAAGGCGAACGTCGGGCCGCACACGAGCGAAAAGAATCGTTCAAACAGGCGGCTGAAGAGTTAGCGGAGAAATTTAAGGCCCTCTCGCGCGATGCTCTGAAAGACAACAATCAATCATTTCTCGAACTGGCGCGGGCGACGCTCGAGAGGTTTCAGGAGACGGCAAAAGGAGATCTGGAATCCAGGCAGAAAGCAATCGATCAGTTGGTTAAGCCGCTGAAAGAATCTCTGGAAAAGGTCGACAGCAAGATCGGCGAAATGGAAAAGACTCGCGCGGGCGCATACTCAGAATTACGCGAGCAGGTAAAGGCACTGGCGACTTCGCAATTGCAGCTACAGTCGGAAACGGGAAACCTTGTGAAGGCATTGCGCACGCCCCACGTGCGCGGACGCTGGGGCGAGATCCAGTTGCGCCGCGTAGTTGAGATGGCCGGCATGCTGCAGTACTGCGACTTTGTCGAACAGGAGACCGTGGCCACTGAAGACGGGCGAATACGGCCAGACTTGATCGTTCGTCTGCCGGGTAACCGGACTATCGTTGTCGATGCCAAGGTCCCTTTCGATGCCTTTTATGAATCAATATCCACTACCGACGATGAGATCCGGATCGCCAGACTCAAAGATCACGCGCGCTTGGTGCGCACTCATATTGGCTCTTTGAGCAAGAAATCCTATTGGGAGTCAGTTCAACCAACGCCTGAGTTTGTCCTGCTCTTTCTCCCCGGGGAAACTTTTTATAGTGCGGCGCTGGAGAACGATCCGAAATTGATAGAAGACGGGGTCGGCCTGGGCGTGATCATTGCCACGCCCACCACGCTGATCGCCTTGCTCAAAGCGGTCTCCTACGGTTGGCGACAGGAGCAGATGGCTACGAATGCGCAGGAAGTCAGCAATTTGGCCAGGACGCTTTACGATCGTTTGAGAGTTTTTACGAACCACTTTGACGATATAGGTAAGGGTCTTGATCGCGCTCTCGATTCCTATAACAAAGGTGTTCGCTCACTCGAAGCACGCGTTCTTGTGACGGCAAGAAAATTCAAGGAACGCGGTGCCATTTCAGGAGACGAGATTGAGACCCTCGAACCGATTGATAAAGCGGCGACCTCGCTAAGCCTGGATGAAGGCGGCCTGTTTCCGGATTTGGTTGCAGGAGAAGTCGATGGCGCTGACGAGGATTCACTGCCATTGCTCAACTCCAGAAGCGCCGGCGGCGAGATATGAGTTCAAGGACGCCGAGGTATACGGATCTTGTTTGAAACCACTCATGCAACCTGCGAAGGAGTTTGTCGGAGAAATCGACTCTTGCAGTTTTCCCGATCCAACCTCAGTGTTCTCCGTGCCTCCGTGGTGATAAAAACTCCGAAAACATTCACCACTGAGACACGGAGGACACTGAGGATGCGCGGAAGGATCAGAAACATGGTTTTCCGACAGACTCCGAAGCAAGCTCATTGAATGGTTTCGGCGGTGAGCTGCGTAATCTATGGAACGCGGGAAAAAAACTTGAAGGAAATTTGGCTTGGTCCACTGCTTGGCAACAATCGTTCTCGACTGATCGAGCGGTGTGCCGACCTGGTCGCAAACAATCAGACCCAATCCTTTCTGTATCTCACCGCCTCTCGTCCTTTGCTGGAAATTGTTACTCAAGGAATCCTCGACGGCAGCAAGAATCGCGGCCTGTGGGGTGAACTTCCCGTCTACCTTTTTCGCGGTTTTGTCAGACGACTCCTTTCGACAGCCGTCGACGAAGAAGGCCGCGGCCTTTCGCCACGACTTCCCATCGATCGTGAAGAGTTGCCTTTAAAGCGCAGTTTGATCTCCCAGATTCTGGCGCGTCTGGTGGCTGCGAAAAGACTAACGGCTATCGCGCCACTCGCAAGTCGAGAAGGCTGCGTTAACAC
>WNFK01072284.1_pt1 | contig 13209 bp, 10 predicted proteins | sample 5400281 | NCBI WGS metagenome assembly WNFK01 (sample SAMN13153350, study PRJNA577476) | soil metagenome | isolation source: 20 cm soil on Douglas fir-dominated hillslope | place: USA:California | collected 2013-09-17
GGGCTCCTGGTGATCTGGGCTGCGACGGGCATCAACCTGATGGGCGCGGCGCGCGTCGGGCGCAGCTCCGTGGTGGCGGGGGCGTTCATCGTCGCCGGCTTCGCGGTACTTTCGGTGGCCGCGCTCGCGCACGCGACGCACGTCCCGTGGCGTCCCTTCGCCATCGCAGGCGGAGGCGGCACCAGTGGCCTGGCGGTGGGCCTCTCGATCGCGCTCTGGAACTACATCGGCTGGGACAACGCGTCCACGGTCCAGGGCGAGGTGCGCGACGCGCCGCGCAGCTATCCGCGGGCGCTCTCCTACGCCCTTCCGCTCGTCGTCGCGGGCTATCTGCTGCCGCTCCTCGCGGCACTCGCGGCCACCGATTGGCGCACCTGGGTCGACGGCGGATGGCCCTCCATCGCCCTCCAGGCGGGTGGACGCCTCGGGCCGCTGCTGGCCGCGTGGATCGCGCTCGGAGGGATGGTGAGCGCGGTGGCACTGTTCAACGCCCTCCTGCTGGCGTACTCGCGAATCCCGTTCGTGATGGCGAACGACGGCCTGCTGCCCGCCCGGCTCGGACGGACCGACGCGCGAGGTACGCCGCGGAACGCGGTGCTGTTCGCGGCCGTGTGCTACTCACTGTTCATGCTGATCCCGTTCAGCGGGCTCGTGGTGGCGGACGTCCTGCTGTATTCCCTGGCCCTCATGCTGGAGCTCGGGGCGTTGATCCAGCTCCGGCGTCGCGAGCCGGGGCTGCGCGGCCCGTTTCGCATCCCACTGGGCACTGGTGGGGTAGCGGCGCTGGCCACACTCCCGCTGGCGGTGCTGCTGCTCGTGGTGGTCCTCAGCCTGGCGGATGGCGAGTACGGCGTGCCGGCCCTCCTGGGTGCCGCGGTGGCCATCATCCTCGGCCCGGTCGCCTACTTCCTGGCGTCGCGCGCTCGCCGGGCCGACGACAGTCAGGCATCCCGCGCCGGGGTGCAGTGATTGGCCCGCGGTGCCGATAGTGGATCGAGTGACTTCCTCCCCGCGCTCAGCTGATTTCGTCGCCCCCGTGAGCAGCTGATGTCGCCCAGCGGCGCCATCTCCACCGCCTGATGGGCGACGGCGCGGTCACGGGTCCGACCGCGCGACCACGCCTCCCTTCATCACGAACCGCACGTCGCGCACGGCGTGCACGTCCCGGGTCGGATCGCCTCGCACGGCCACCAGGTCGGCGAGCAGGCCCGGGCGGATGCTCCCGAGCTGATCACCGAGATGGAACAGTCGCGCGTTGGTGCTCGTCGCCGCCCGCAGGGCCTGCACGGGGGTGAGGCCGTAGTCCACCAGCAGCTCGAGCTCGCGCCCATTCTCGCCGTGGGTGAAGACGCCGACGTCGCTGCCGTTGCAGATCGTCACCCCCGCGGCCAGCGCCGCGCGCAGGCTCGCGCGCTTCTCGGCGATTCGCGGCGGCTCCGGGTCGCCGTGCTTCCAGCCGCGATAGCGGAGCAGCGCGTCGCCGGCGGCCACAGTAGGGCAGAGCGCGACGTCGTGCTCCTTCATCAGGCGAAAGACCTCGGGCGTGCCGCCGTCGCCGTGCTCGATCGTTTCCACGCCGGCCAGGGTGGCACGGCGCATCCCCTCCGCCGTGGACGCATGCGCGACGACTGGCCGGCCCGAGCTGCGCGCGATGTCGACGATCTGTTTCAGCTCGTCGAGCGTGAACGTCGGCCGTGTCTCACCATTCGGGCCCCACCGATAGTCGGCGTACACCTTGATCCAGTCGGCGCCATGACCGATCTGGTCGCGCACGACGCGCGCGAGATTGCCCGCGTCGGCTTCCTCGGCGCCCTGCGGGAGCTCGACGTCGCCCGTGTAGTGCGGCCCGTAGCTGCCGGTGGCGACGATGGCCCGCGTGGTGACGATCATGCGCGGGCCGGGGATGATGCCCTGTGCGATGGCGCGCTTCAGGCCCACGTCGGCATAGCCGGCGCCCTCGGTGCCGAGGTCGCGCACGGTGGTGAAGCCGGCGCGCAGCGTCTCGCGCGCGTGGTTGGTGGCGCGGGCGACGCGCAGCGCGAGCGGCTCGCGCAGGACCTGATCGTCCCAGGACGTCTCGTTGTAGGGATGGAGCAGCAGGTGCGAGTGTCCCTCGATCAATCCCGGGATGAGCGTCGTACCGGAGAGGTCGACGCGCCGGGCGCCCGCGGGGATGGCGAGCGTGCCAGCGGGGCCGGCGGCGGCGATGCGTTCGCCGCGGACCAGCACCGCCCAGCCGTCATGCAGCTCGGCGCCGTCGAAGACACGCGACGGGAGGAGCAGGACGGGCGTGGAGTCGGGAGGGACGGCGGACTGGGCCCAAAGCGCCGGCGCGAGCACGAGCGCGGCGAGGACGGCAACAATGCGAAAATGCACGGATCTCCGTGAGCGATCTGGGTGGTGGATATGACGACATCTTACGTTTCAAGGGGTCAGAGTCGTTGAAAAATGAACCGGGGTGAGCTCAGCCGGTGGGTGCAACAGGAGGGTGGTTGCCCTCATCGTAGCATCGGCGGGTTGAATTCACTCGAATCTCATCATTTTTCAACGACTCTGACCCCTGCGCTCAGCTTGCGGCGCACGTAGCCGATGTAGACGTCGATCACGTTGCGACGCGCGGCCACCGACGTGTCGCCCCACACGAAGTCGGCCAGCGTGCTCACGCCCACTGGACGCGGCGAGTTCCAGAACAGGCAGTCGATCACCGCGCACTCGCGCGGGGTCATCGGGACCTCGATGCCGTTGCACCAGACGCGCCGCGCCTCGCGGTCGAACACCACGTCCCCGATGGCGATGCGGGAGCCGGCGTTCAGCGTGCGGGCGCGCCGCGCCATGGCCAGCAGCCGCGCCCGGAGCAGGCGCGAGCCGGCGACGATGGAATCGTCGGCCCCGGCGTCGAGCATCCGCTCCGCGTCCGCCTCGTCGCGCGCGTTCACAACCGCGATGATCATCGTCGGCCATCGGCGGCGCAGGTGCCGGATGTCGCGCGCCAGGTCGCGCGGCGCAGTGCGATCGATCAGGAGGACGTCGGGGCGCTCCCACTCCTCGGTGTCGAGCCGGCCATCGGGCGTCGGCTCGTGGTGCACGACGGCGGTGGCCTCGTCGGCGACCGCGTCGCGCAGAAGCGCCGCGACGTCGCCAGTGGCGACGATCGCCACGGACGCGATTGGTGGATGCATGAGCTGCATGGTCGCCTGAGGAGAGGCGTGGCGGCGCGTCGAGACGAACGGCGGGGCCAGTGACGTTAGCGTGGGTCGGACGGAGTTGCAAATCCCCTGGCCCCGGCGACGCAACGGGGCCAACGTACCGTCAACAGGCCCCGTCGCCAGGTCGTAGTGGGGGTAGTCCGGGCCGCGGCGGCGGCCGCTGGCGAAACGACGGGCGCGCCGCTTCCGTACGAATAGCGCGGCACACCCACCACACGAGGAGCGGAACGCGATGAGTCAGAACTCCGACGTGCTCGACTACGAGCTGATCGGCGACGACCTGCAGGCAGTGATCGTGACCCTCGACCCCGGCGAGACGGTGATCGCCGAGGCGGGCGCGATGATGTTCATGGAGCAGGGGATCGAGATGAACACGACGCTGGATCCCAACAAGCAGGGCGGGGGCGTGCTCGGCAAGCTGTTCGCCGGCGCCAAGCGCGTGCTCTCCGGCGACACCTTCTTCATCACGACGTTCGCCAACGGCGCCACCGCGCGTCGCAGCGTCGCGTTCTCGTCGCCCTTTCCCGGCAAGATCAAGCCGGTGGACCTGCGCGAGTGGGGCGGGACGATCATCGCGCAGAAGGATTCCTTCCTCTGTGCGCCGAAGGGCACCAACGTCGACGTCGCGTTCACGAAGCGCATCGGCGCCGGCTTCTTCGGTGGCGAGGGCTTCATCCTCCAGCGCCTCACCGGCGACGGCGTGGCCGTGCTGCACGCCTCGGGCGCGATCTGGGAGAAGACGCTGGCACCGGGCGAGGTGCTGCGCGTCGACACGGGCTGCATCGTGGCGATGGAGCAGCGGGTAGGCTACGACATCCAGATGGTCCCCGGGATCAAGACGGCGCTGTTCGGCGGCGAGGGACTGTTCTTCGCCACGCTCACCGGGCCGGGCCGGATCATGCTGCAGACGATGCCCTTCTCGCGGCTCGCCGACCGCATCATCGCCGCCGCCCCGCGCGCCGGCGGCCGACAGCGGCAGGAGGGAAGCCTGCTCGGCGGCGCCGTGCTGGGGGGCGTGTTGGGAGGGGTGCTGGGGGATCGGGACGGGTGAGAGATGGACGGTGAACGGTGAATGGTGATCACCGTTCACTGTCCACCGTTCACCGTCGTCAAGGAGTGGCCTTCACCGGCGGCTTGTTCTTGAAGTCGCCCGCGCGCACGATCGAGATCCTCGCCGGGTCGATGTACTTCCGCGCGGCCGCGTTCACCTGGTCGGGGGTGAGGGCCTCGATCGCCTTCTCGAACGTCGCGTCGTAGGCCATCGTCCGACCTGCGAACCGGCGGGCGATCAGCGTGCCGACGAGCTCCTGATCGTTCGCCCGCGACTGCATCCGCTGCTGGATCAGGCTCGGCTTCGCGGCCGCCACCTCGTCGGCGGTGAATCCCGTGACCAGCACCTTTCGGATCTCATCCTGCAGCGCCGACACCAGCCGGTCGACGTTGATCGGGTTGAAGATCGCCAGCGCGGCGAAGGTGCCGGCGCGGTCGAGCGACTGGACCTGGAGCTGCGAGCCGACGCCGTAGCTGATCCCCTCTTGCTGCCGCAGCCGCGTGGCGAGCCGCGAGTTGAGGAAGCCACCGCCCATCATGAAGTTCGCCAGCGCCATCGCCGGGTAGTCGGGGTCGTCGTCGCGCAGCGTCACGTTCGTCGCGGCGAAGAGCATGGCGTTCGCCTTGTCCGGCGTCTCGATCACGATCGTGGCGGAGTCGATCACCGGCGCGGTGCGGACGAGGCGCGCGAACGGACGCGGGTTGCGCCAGTCGCCGAACAGCGACCGGGCCTGCGTGGCGATCGAGTCCGCGGCGAAGTCGCCGACGACCGACAGGTCGGCCGCGGACGCGCCGTAGAAGTCCCGATGGAACTGCCGCACCTGCGCGATCGTCGTTGCCGAGATGTCGGCGATCTGCTCCTCCGGCGACATCACACGGAGCGGATGCCCCATGGGCTGCGGGTTCAAGCGCTGCTGCACCGCGACCCCCGCCCGCACCTGCGGCTCGCTCTTCTGCTGCTCGAGGTTGGCGAGCTGCTCCTGCTTGAGCTTCTCGAACTCGGTGGAATCGAATCGCGGCGTGCGCAGCTCGCTCGCGACCAGCGCGAGCACCGCGGGCAGGCGCTCGTGGGTCGACTCGATGATGACGACGACGTTGTTGCCCCCGCCGACGATGTTCGCGACCGACTTGAGCTTGTCGAGCGAGTCGCGCGCCTGCTGGCGCGTGAGCGCCTGCGTGCCGCGCGCGAGCATGCTCGCGGTGAGGCCGCTCACCATGGCCTGGTTGGCGAGCGAGCTCACGTCGCCGAACCGGACGACGAGCTGGGCGCGGACGCTGGCGCCACGCGTCTTCTTCGGCAGCAATGAGAGCTGCATACCGTTGTCGAGTGCGCTGCGTGTCGTCCGCGCGTCGATGCTCGCGGCCGAGGCGTCGAACGCCTCACCGGCCTGCACGACCGCTCGGCCGGTGTAGTTGGCGACCATCTGCTCCACGGCCGTGAGCGCGGGGATCGTGGCGCGGTCGGGCTTCTCGGTGGGGAGGAACATGCCGACCGTGCGGTTCGACGGTTTGAGGTACGCCGCGGCGACGCGCTGCACGTCGGCCGGCGTCACCTTCTCGATGCGGTCGCGATGCAGGAAGAGCAGGCGCCAGTCGCCCATCGACGCCCATTCGGTGAGGGCGAAGCCCACCTGCTCGCTGTTGGCGAGCTGCAGGTCGATGTCCTTCAGCAGATTGGTCTTCGCTCGCGCGACCTCCTCCGTCGCCACCGGCGCCGTCGCGGCCGCATCGATCGTCGCCTCCAGCACGCGCCGCACGGAGTCCGTGTTGCCGCCGTTACGGAGCCGCGCCAGGGCGATCAGCATGCCGGGCTCGCGGAGCTGGAGATTGAACGACTGCACGCCGGCGGCGAGCCTGGTGTCGACGAGCGCCTTGTACAGCCGGCCCGATGGCGCGTCGCCCAGCACACGGGTCAGCACGTCGATCGCGGCGAAGTCGGGGTGCGAGCCGGCGGGCATGTGGTAGCCGGCCATCAGCATCGGGGCGTCGCCCACGCGGCGCACCGTGACGAACCGGTCGCCGTCTTGGGTCGGTTCGATCGTGTAGGTCTTGTAGAGCAGATTACCCTTCGCGAGCGTGCGCTCCGGCTTCGGAATCGCGCCGAACCGCTGCTCGATCTCGCGCAGCGTCCTGCCCGGTTCGAACTTGCCCGCCACGACGAGCACGGCGTTGTCCGGCTGATAGTAACGGCGGTAGAACGCCTGGAGCCGGTCGATCGGCACGCTCTCGATGTCCTCCTTCGAGCCGATCGTCGACCGGCCGTAACCGTGCCACAGGTACGCCGTGGACATCACGCGTTCGAGCAGCACGCGGAAGGGGGAGTTCTCCCCGGCCTCGAACTCGTTGCGCACCACCGAGAACTCGCTCTCCAGCGCCTTCTTGGCGATGAAGCTGTTGACCATCCGGTCGGCCTCGAGATCGAGTGCCCACGACAGATTCGCATCGGTCGCCGGGACGGTCTCGAAGTAATTGGTGCGGTCGTACCAGGTGGTGCCGTTCGGCCGGGAGCCGTGCGTCGTGAGCTCCTGCGGGATGTTCGGATGCTTCGGCGTCCCCTTGAACACCATGTGCTCGAGCAGGTGCGCCATGCCGGTCTCACCGTAGCCTTCGTGTCGTGATCCCACGAGGTACGTGACGTTCACCGTGACCGTGGGCTTGGACGCGTCGGGAAAGAGCAGGACGCGCAGCCCGTTCGGCAGCGCATACTCGGTGATCCCCTCGACGCTGGTCAGCCGGGTCGCCGTCGCGGGGCGGGACGTCGCGCCGGTCTGGGCGAGGAGCGGGACGCCGGCGAGGAGCAGGAGCGCTGCCGTCGCCTGGACGCGGCGGGACGCGAGCGGACGTGTGAGACGATGCATACGATGCCTCGGGTAGGATGCCCTGCCGCCCGGCGGGACGCCGGCATGGCGCGCCGTGAGTCCGGGTGAAGGGGTGTCGAATCTACCGGTCGGCCTGCCGACCGAACAGGGTCGGGCGCCACCAACGGGTCAGGCACGCGGTTCTCGGGCCGACTCACTCGCGGGCGATGGCGTCCACCGGGGAGAGGCTCGCCGCACGGCGGGCCGGGTAGGTACCGAACACGAGGCCGACGGTGACTGCGGCCCCGATCGCCATCGCGGCGGTGGAGAGATGCAGCACGGGGTAGATGCCGGCACCCGACCAGTACCGGAAGCCGGCACAGCCCACCTCCGCCAGGATGACGCCGGCCACGAAGCCGATCGCACTGCCGACACCGGTCACCGTCACGGACTCGACGAGGAACTGCATCTGGATGTCGCGTCGCCGCGCGCCGACGGCCTTGCGGATGCCGATCTCGCGCGTCCGCTCCACCACGGCGGCGAGGAGCACGTTCATGATCCCGATGCCGCCGACGGCGAGGATCAGCGACACGAGCAGGCCGAGCAGGAGCTTGGAGAGGAGGATGGCCTGCTTCGTGTTCTCGAGCCGCTGCGTGCCGACGGTGACGTCGAGCTTCTGCATGCGGCGGCCGAATCGCTCGGCCAGCCAGTCGATGGTGGCGGCGCGCAGCGTGTCCACCGCCTCGATGCTGTGGGCCTTGAGCCGCAGCGTCGGCCCGCGCGGGGCGCTGCCGGGTGACAGCAGCGCCTCGCCGCCGCGGATCGGCGCGAACGCGGCGAGGTCTCCCTCCGAGCCGCCGGGGACGGGGGCGAGCACGCCTGTGACCTCGCGCCGCTCGCCACCGACGCGAATCGCGCGGCCCACGAGCCACAGTGGGTCGTGCACCCCTGCCAGCTCCTCGGCCAGGCGGTGGTTGAGGACGATCACCGGCGCACCGTGCGCCTCCTCGGCCGACGTGAAGAAACGGCCCGCGGCGACGTCGAGCCCCGAGAAGTCGACCAGGCTCGCCGTGCTGAGCGTGAGCAGGGCGGTCGCGCGGCGGTCCAGATACTCGGTGCTCGCGGTCCCTGTCAGGGTGAGGGCGTGCCTGCTGACGCCCGGCACCTCGAGCCGAGCCTGCTGCGCATCGTCGGCGGTGAGCAGCGGATAGCCGTGCACGGCGAACGACCGCCCGTTGATCGTCTCGCGCGTCCGCGGCGTGATGGCCACGTCCTGCACGCTGCTCTCGCGGGCGATGAGCGCGCGCGACCAGACGTCCACACCGTCGGTGATCGCGAACGCGGCGACGAGCGCGGCGACGCCGATGATCACGCCGGTGGTGGACAGCACCGTGCGCAGGGGGTTGGCGCGCAGTGAGTCCGCGCCCACGCGGGCCGACTCGATCAGGGTCGCGACGTTCCAGTGGGACATGCGTAGGTCGTCCGATCGTGGGTCTACTCCAACCATACGGGCCCCGGTCGCCCGGGGTGTCGCGGGAGGATAGATTTTGCGCGTGTCTGCCATCCTCACCCAGGGCCTCCGGAAGGTCTATCCCGCCGCCAACGGCGGCCGCGAGCTCGTCGCGCTCCAGGCGTTGGACCTCGACGTCGGCACCGGAGAGTTCTTCGGGCTGCTCGGACCGAACGGTGCGGGGAAGACGACCACGATCGGCATCCTCACGACGCGCGTGCTCGCCAGCGCAGGGAAGGCCTCGGTGGCCGGCGCGGACGTCATCAACGATCCCGTCGGCGTGCGACGGAAGATCGGCGTCGTCCCCCAGCGCGCGAACCCGGACCGCGGGCTCGACGTCCTGGAGAATCTCGTCTTCCACGCTGCGTACTTCGGCCTGGGGCGCGCGGACGCCACCCGGCGCGCGATGGCGCTGCTCGAGCAGCTCGGGATCGCCGACAAGGCGGCCGAGAAGGTGGACGCACTGTCCGGCGGGCAGCAGCAGCGCCTCATGATCGCCCGCGCCCTCATCCACGAGCCCGAGGTCATCTTCCTCGACGAGCCCACTGTTGGCCTCGACCCGCAGGCGCGGCTCGCGCTGTGGGACGTGCTGCGGGAGCTGCACCGGCAGGGGCGCACCATCGTCATGACCACGCACTACATGGCGGAGGCCGAGCAGCTCTGTGACCGCCTCGCCATCATCGACCAGGGAACGCTGCTCGCGCTCGATACCACCAGGGCGCTCAAAGCGAAGGCTCCCGGCGGGACGATGATCGAGCTCACCCTCGACGGCGACGCGAGCGATGCCGCCCACCGCACCGCGTCCCTGGCGAACGTCAGCCGGGCTGTCGCGCTCGGAGACGTCCTGCGCGTCCACAGTACGGACGGCGGACGGATCATCTCCAGCGTGATCGAGACCGCCGAGGCGGCCGGCCGCCATGTCAAGAACATTTCGCTCGAGGAGCCGAGTCTGGAGACCCTGTTCATCTCGCTCACCGGGAGGAAGCTCGATTGAGCACCGCCGCTGCCCCGCCGCTCGCCTCGCGCGCCGCGGTGCGCACGTCCACCGTGTTCGGCGCGCTGCTGCGCCGCGACCTGCGCGTGGCGCGAAAGGAGCTGCCGTTCTTCCTCGTGCGCACGGCCATGCAGCCCGTCCTGTTCCTCATCGTCTTCGGATACCTATTGCCCAAGATGGGGTTCGTCCGCGGCGGCTATCAGTCCGCGCTCCTTCCCGGCATCCTCGCCGTCAGTCTCGCCACGTCGGCCATCCAGTCGGTGGCGCTGCCGATGGTGCAGGACTTCGGCTGGACGAAGGAGATCGAGGACCGGCTGCTCGCGCCGGTGCCGACGTGGGTCGTCGCGGCGGAGAAGGTCGTGTCCGGCGTGATCCAGGGCGTCGTCGCCGCGCTGTTCGTCCTCCCGATCGCCCGCTGGATCATGGGGCCGATCCCGGGTCTCACCTTCGCGCACGTCGGCGACGTCGTCGTCATCACCCTCCTTGGCGCCGCCGCGTTCTCGGCGCTCGGGATGTGGCTGGGGACCGCCATCGCGCCCCAGCAGATCGGACTGATGTTCAGCGTGATCGTCGCGCCGATGCTCTTCTTCGGCTGCGCGTACTACCCGTGGCGCGGGCTCGACGCCGTCCCCGTCATGAAGTACCTCGTGCTCGTGAACCCCCTGGTGTACGTCGCCGAGGGAATGCGCGGGGCGCTCACACCGGAGGTGCCACACATGCCGCTCGCCGTCTCGATGGGCGCGCTCCTCGTCGTCAGCGCCGTCTTCTGGACGTTCGGCTATCGCAGCTTCCGCAAACGGGCCATCGGATGAGCGACCGTGCGCCGATCGCCGAGCCCTTCCTGCGCTTCCGCGACCTGCTGGACGAGGCGACGGCGGTGGGGCCCGCCATTCTGCCCGAGCCGACGGCCTTCGCGCTCGGCACGGTGGCGGCTGACGGACAGCCGTCCGTCCGCATCCTGCTGCTCAAGGGAGTGGACGAACGCGGCTTCGTGTTCTACACGAACCAGGACAGCCGGAAGGGACGCGAGCTCCTGGCGCATCCCAAGGCGGCGCTGTGCTTCCACTGGCAGCCGCTCGAGCGTCAGGTACGCGTGGAAGGGGTGACACGTCCCGTGTCGAGCGAGGAGGCGGACGCGTACTTCGCGAGCCGCGAACGCGGCAGCCAGATCGGCGCCTGGGCGTCGCTCCAGAGTCAGCCGATCGTCACCCGCGGCGATCTGGAGGCCCGTGTCGCCGAGGTGGAGGAGCGGTTCGCGAACGCCCCGGTGCCGCGTCCGCCGCACTGGTCTGGCTTCCGCCTCGTGCCGCACCGCATCGAGTTCTGGCACGGCATGCCGAGCCGACTGCACGAGCGGCACGTGTACCACCGGGAGGCGGATGGGTGGAGGGTGGAAGTCCTTTACCCCTGACGCTCTCGGGCCGCTTCGCCGGATCACGGCGACGTACGGCGTGGCGCGGGACGGGCCCACTGCGCGGGCGGCGGGGTGCGTACGGCCGTCGTCCGTCGCATGGTATCCCGACTCACCCAGGGGCCCGCATCCTCCGGCGCGGGGTGGAGCATCGAGAAGGCGCGGGCACTCTATAACATCGAGGGCTGGGGCGCGGGCTTCTTCGACATCGACGATCGCGGGCACGTCGTCGTGCGTCCCGACAAGGAGCACCCGGACCGCCAGCTCAGCCTGCACGACCTGGCGAACGACCTGGAGGAACAGGGCGTCGCCCTGCCGGTGCTGCTGCGCTTCTCGGACATCCTCCGCTCGCGCATCGAGTCGCTCAGCGAGCGGTTCGCCAACGCCATCACCGAGTACGAGTACACGGGCGGCTACACCACCGTCTACCCGATCAAGGTGAACCAGCAGCGCCACGTCGTCGAGGAGATCGTCCAGTTCGGGAACAAGCACGGCGTGGGGCTCGAGTGCGGCTCCAAGCCGGAGCTCCAGGCCGTGCTCGGCCTCTCCGAGAGCACCGAGCATCTCATCGTCTGCAACGGGTACAAGGACGAGGAGTTCATGCGCCTCGCCCTCATGGGCCAGAAGCTGGGCCATCAGGTCTTCATCGTCATCGAGCAGCTCAGCGAGATCGACGTCCTGCTGAGCGCGGCCGAGGAGCTGGGCGTCGTGCCCAACGCGGGAATCCGCATCAAGCTCGCGAGCAGCGGCTACGGCCGCTGGAAGGACAGCGGCGGCGAGAAGTCCAAGTTCGGGCTCAACGCCGCGCAGCTCATGCAGGCGGTGGACAAGCTGCGCGGGGCCGGCCGGCTCGACATCGTCAAGCTGATCCACTTCCACCTCGGCTCGCAGATCACCGACATCCGCTACATCAAGGCGGGACTCCAGGAGGTCGCGCGCTTCTACGCCGAGCTGCGGGCCCTGGGTGTGAACGTCACGCACGTGGACGTCGGTGGCGGCCTCGGCGTGGATTACGACGGATCGAACTCCACGTCGAACGCGAGCGTGAACTACTCGCTCCAGGAGTACGCCAACGACGTCATCTACACGATCGCCGAGTCGTGCCGCGAGCTCGAGCTGCCGATGCCGCACATCATCAGCGAGTCGGGGCGGGCTCTCACGGCGCACCACGCCCTGCTTCTGCTGAAAGTCATCGACGTCGAGTCGGTCGTCGAGGTGCCCGTGCCGATCCTCACCGACGACGATCATGCCGTGCTGCACGAGATGGCGGAGGACCACGCCGCCGTCTCGAACGGCAGGATCAAGAAGCGGCGCGTGAAGGAGATCTTCCACGACGTCACCTTCGACAAGGAACGCGCCCAGCAACTGTTCGCCAGCGGCGTGCTCACCCTGCGCGGGCGTGCGATGGCCGAGCAGATGTACCACGCGACGATGAACGCGATCTTCCGCATCGTGAACCTGGAGCGCGACGAGTACGAGGACATCGTCGCGGATCTCGACGCGACGATGGTGGACCGCTACTTCTGCAACTTCTCGCTCTTCCAGTCGCTGCCGGACAGCTGGGCGATCGACCAGCTCTTTCCGATCATGCCGATCCATCGGCTGAACGAGGAGCCGACGCGCCGGGGAACGCTCCAGGACATCACCTGCGACTCCGACGGCAAGATCGACCGCTTCGTCGGCGACAAGGAGGGGAACCCGTCACTCGAGCTCCACGAGTGGCGCGACGGCGAGTCGTACATGCTCGGTGTGTTCCTCACCGGCGCCTACCAGGAGATCCTCGGCGACCTGCACAACCTGTTCGGCGACACGAATGCCGTGCACATCCGGCTGGCCGACAAGGGCTACGAGATCACCGATCTGGTGCACGGGGACACGGTGACCGAGGTGCTGAACTACGTCCAGTTCCGCGCCTCCGACCTGCTCCAGACGTTCCGGCGGAAGGTGACGGCGGTGAAGCACCTGAGCCGGACCGACGCGAACGCCTTCATCGCGGACTATGTCGCGGGGCTGGAGGGGTACACGTACCTCGAAGGGGAAGCGGCACAGTAGGACCGCGCCCACGGCGCCACGTGCGGCGGGGCCATGTGAGGCGTGCGGCGGGAAGTTGGAAATGGGTCGTGGTTGGGTAATTGCGGTGGCCGGCGTGAGTCGACAGCGGAAGCGAACGCCGTTCCGGAGCCAACACCTCTTCCCTATTTCCGCCGCACGCCGCACGCGGCCGCCGCCACACGCAAGAT
>WNFK01229753.1_pt1 | contig 13209 bp, 23 predicted proteins | sample 5400281 | NCBI WGS metagenome assembly WNFK01 (sample SAMN13153350, study PRJNA577476) | soil metagenome | isolation source: 20 cm soil on Douglas fir-dominated hillslope | place: USA:California | collected 2013-09-17
CGTGGAATAGAACTTCGGTCTGGGGTCTTTGGTCTTGGGCCATTGACTCCGAAATTTGAGATCTGAAATTTGAGATCTCAGAAAAAGCAAAAGGCCAAAGACCCAAGACCAAAGGCCAACGAAGAAATGTTGAACGAAAAAATCAGAATCAGACTGAAAGCCTACGACCACCGCGTGCTGGATCAGTCCACTGCGGAAATCGTGGAAACAGCGAAGCGCACCGGTGCACGTGTGGCCGGGCCGATACCTTTGCCCACGGTCAAGAATAAGTGGACCGTGCTTCGCTCGCCACACGTGGATAAGAAGTCGCGTGAGCAGTTTGAGATCAGGACGCACAAACGTCTGATGGACATTCTCGATCCGACACCGCAGACAGTTGACGCGCTCATGAAACTGGATCTTCCAGCGGGCGTTGATGTGGAGATTAAGGCTTTCGGCCGCCAGTAGGGCTTGTAGTTTAGAGTTCAAGCTTTAGCTTGTTACTCGCAAAAGCGGAGCCTGCAGGCTGAACTCTAAACTTCTTGAACGGCAATCGGCGATTTGAGATTGGAAATTGAACCAATGATTAACGGAATCATCGGAAGAAAAATCGGCATGACGCAGATTTTTGCGGCAGACGGCATGGTTACGCCGGTCACCGTCATTAAGGCTGGGCCGTGCGTGGTGGTGCAAAAGAAATCGGCGCAAAATTGAAGAACGTGACCAAGCCAATGCGCGGCCACTTTGAGAAAACCGGAGGCGGCACGCCGCCGACCCGCATACTCAAGGAGTTTCGCCTGGAAGAATCTTCAAGTGAATTGAATGTCGGCGACAAGATATTGGTCGATCAGTTTGCCGACGGCGACGTCGTCGACGTGGTTGGTAAGTCCAAAGGTCGCGGTTTTGCCGGCACGATCAAGCGTCACAAGTTTAATCGTGGCCCGGAATCACATGGTTCGATGAACGTGCGCGCGCCCGGTTCGATTGGCGCTTCGGCATATCCATCACGAGTTATCAAGGGCACCCGATCGTCCGGGCACATGGGCGACGAGCGCGTCACGATCAAGGGACTGACAGTGGCACGCGTCGACACGGAGAACAATCTCCTGATGATCCGCGGCGCAGTTCCGGGCGCGAATGGCAGCGTGGTTGTAGTTCAGAAAGCAGATAGACAGAAGAACAAATGATGAACGATGAACGCGGACCGATGAATTCATCATTCATCATTCCGAATTCATCATTCGTTTAATGGAGTTGATTATGCCTACCGTTAAGGTGCGCAACTTAAAAAACGAAGAAGTCGGCGAAGTCGAATTGTCTGACGCTGTGTTTGACGTGCCCTTTAATGAGGGCCTGATTCACGCGGCCGTCAGAAACTTCATGGCCAACGGCCGCCAGGGGACTTCGGCCACCAAAACGCGTGGCGACGTCTCCGGCGCCGGACGCAAACTTTGGAAGCAGAAGGGCACCGGCCGCGCTCGCATAGCCTCGCTTCGTTCACCGCTTTGGAAGGGCGGCGGCAATGTTCACGGTCCGCAGCCGCGCGACTGGTCATACAACATGCCGAAGAAGATGCGGCAGGGAGCCCTGCGTTCCGCTCTTTCCGAGCGCGTTCGCGAGGGCAAGGTGACGCTGGTTGACGGTTGGTCGCTCGCAACGCCGAAGACGAAAGACTTCGTGGCTTCGCTAGGAAAGCTGGGCTTCGCAGGCAAGACGCTGATCGTTGACTCGCTCGATAACGAGAACCTGATGCTGTCGACGCGAAATGTGCAAAGCACGAAAGTAGTGAATAGTTTTGCCTTGAACATCTATGACCTGCTTTACCACGAGCAGTTGATTATTTCCGAAGCGGCGGTCAAAGAGCTCGAGCAGCTGCTGGGTCCGAATAAAGAAACAGAAGCCGTTGCCGCACCTAACGCCGAAGAAAAAGTTAAGTCGGCTGCCGGCGCTGATGATGAAGCGGCAAAGCCAAAGCGCGCGCGCAAGCCGGCGGTGAAAGCTGCCGCAACGAAAGGTACTAAAGCGAAAGCGACCAAAGCTAAGCCTAAAGGTAAGGAGGCGACTGAATAATGAGAACGGTTTGGGACATCATCAAGTCGCCGGTGATCACGGAAAAAGCCCTGGTTGCGAAGGAAGAATCGCAGGATACCGGGCAACTGTTGACGTTTCGCGTGGATCGACGCGCGACGAAACCGGAAATCAAGTCGGCGGTTGAGTCTATTTTCCAGGTGAAAGTAGACCATGTGCGGACGATTAACTTCCTGGGCAAGACGGCCCGGCGTGGACGTTTCGAAGGGCGCAAGCCTTCCTGGAAGAAAGCTTACGTGACCTTGAAGCAGGGCGAGAAGCCGGTGGATTACGGCGAGTCAATCTAGTTTCGAGTTCCGAGTTTCGAGTTTCGAGTTAAGAGAAACTCGGAAGCCGGAAGCCAATAACTCGAAACTCAAAACTCGAAACTCGGAACTTTTTAAGTTATGGGAATAAAGAAACTAACCCCAACATCTCCGGCGCGCCGGTATCAAACTTATCTCACGCGAGACGAGCTAACCGCGGGCGCAGTTCCCGAGAAGTCTTTGCTTGAGCCGAAGAAGCGGATCTCGGGTCGCAACAATGACGGGCGCATCACCGTGCGGCGACGTGGCGGTGGTCACAAGCGCTTCTATCGCATCGTTGATTTCAAACGTGACAAAGAAGGCATAGCCGGACGAGTCACGCAGATTGAGTACGATCCGAACCGGTCGGCGCACATCGCGCTAATCACTTATCTCGACGGCGAGAAGCGCTACATCATCGCGCCCAGCGGGATAGAAGTCGGCAAGACAATTATGAGCGGCGCGGAAGCTGACATTTTGCCGGGCAACACCTTGCCGCTGATCAATATTCCCCTCGGCACGCAGATTCACAATATCGAGCTGCGCCCGGGAAAAGGCGGTCAGATGGCGCGATCTGCGGGGGCGTTTGCGCAACTGGTCGCTAAGGAAGGCGATTACGCGCAGCTTCGCATGCCTTCAGGCGAAGTACGGCGCGTGCCGCTCGTTTGCCGGGCGACGATTGGCCAGGTGGGCAACATCGAGCACGAAAACGTTTCCTTTGGTAAAGCCGGACGCTCTCGTTGGAAGGGCATTCGCCCACACGTGCGCGGCGTGGCCATGAATCCAGTCGACCATCCGCACGGTGGCGGTGAAGGAAAAACTTCCGGTGGTCGTAATCCGGTGACGCCCTGGGGCATACCAACCCGCGGTTATAAGACGAGAAGCAACAAGCGAACGCAGCGGATGATTTTGAAAGATCGAAGAACGAAATAAAGCTGGTCTTTGGTCTTGGGTCTTTGGCCTTAGCGAAGAGACCCGAGACTTGCGCAAGAGGTGCAAAGACCAAAATCCAAAGTCCNNNNATCGCATTCGCGCGAGCGGCAACCGGCCGCCCGTGATTAAGACCTGGTCACGGCGCTCGACCATCTCTCCGGATATGGTGGGCCTGACTTTTGGCGTGCATAACGGCAAACGACATTTGCCGATTTACGTTACGGAAAATATGGTGGGCCACAAGCTCGGTGAGTTTGCGCCTACCCGCACCTTTAAGGGGCACTCCGGCACAAAGGTGGAGAAGGCGAGCAAGGTCGCGCCGGCAGCAAAATAAAAAGTTTCGAGTTTCTGGTTTCGAGTTTCTAGTTAAGAACACTCGATTAACCGCTAACTCGAAACCAGGAACTCGAAACTCGAAACTGGGATATTCAGTATGGAAGCGACAGCAAGTGCAAGATATCTTCGCGGGTCGGCGCAAAAGGCGCGGCTTGTAGTCGATATGATTCGCGGTCAGGACGTCAATAAGGCTTTGGCCATTTTGCGGTTTTCGACCAAGCGCGCCTCGACTTTGATTGAGAAATGCGTGCGTTCGGCGATTGCCAATGCCAATGAAGCGGCCGAGAAAGCCAACGTAGCCATTGACCCTGACGAGCTTTGGGTGAAGACCGCGTTTGTCGATCGCGGACCGACTAAAGGCCGGCGCCGTGTTCGTCCCGCTCCGCAGGGCAGGGCCTATCGTGAGCAGCGCCACTTTTGTCATGTAACAATTCTGCTTTCAAACGACGCGCGTCCTGAGCCTAAGGCGGCCCGGCACGGTGACGGCAAGGCAGTGGTAGCAAAGCCGGCTAAGCTGGCCGAGAGCAAGGACCGGAAACGTGGCGGAGCGGCTGCCGCGCCGCGCGCGAAGCGAGTGGCGCCGAAGACGCAGGCTGCTGAAAAGCCGGACGTTACTGAGAGTGAGAAGAAGCCGGCTAAGCGGGCTTCAAAAAAGAAGGCTACGAAGAAGGACGAGTAAGTTAACCGATCTCAGATCTCAAAGTTGAGATTTCAGATTTTGAGATTTGAAATTCAGATTGCAGATCTCGGATACGCAAAGAACTGGAGAAGATTGTGGGTCAGAAAGTTCATCCCTACGGATTCCGCCTCGGCTATAACAAGGACTGGCACTCGCACTGGTTTGCGAAGAAGAACTATGCCGAATACTTGTTGGAGGATCTCAAGCTCAAGCGCGATCTGAAGCAACGTTTCGCCGGTGCCGGAGTTTCGCACGTCGACATCGAGCGCGCCGCCAACCGGCTCAAGATAATTATCTACACCTCGCGGCCGGGAATCATCATCGGTCGCAAGGGTGCTGAAATCGACAAGCTGAAGACGGATCTCTCAGCCAAGACCGGGCGCGAAGTGCTGGTTTCGATTCAGGAAATTCACAAACCGGAATTGAACGCGCAATTGCAGGCAGAAAAAATCGCGGCCCAGCTGGAGAAGCGTATCGCGTTTCGGCGGGCCATGCGCAAGGCCGTAGAAGAGTCGCTGCGATTTGGCGCCCAGGGAATCAAAGTGAAGGTGAGTGGCCGTCTAAACGGTGCTGAGATCGCGCGCAGCGAATGGCATCTGCAGGGACAGCTGCCGCTGCATACCCTTAGAGCAGACGTCGATTATGGTTTGGCGGAAGCGCGCACCACCTTTGGTCAGATTGGCGTGAAGGTCTGGATATATCGCGGTGAGATTCTTGATGCAAAGGCGGCCATGGCTCGCGGCACTGGATCAGATCCAATTAACGAAACGCGTATGGGCGAGCGCGAGCGCCGGCCGCGCACTCGTCGCGAGCGTGAAGGCGGCGGCGGTTCTGACGGCAGAAGGCCAAGAGGCGAGAATACATAAGAGCTGGTCTTAGGACTTTGGTCTTTGGTCTTTGGTCTTTGATTGTGAGCATTTACCGAGGCCCTTGGTTTTTTCAAAGACCAAAGACCAAAGACCAAAGGCCAAAGACCAAAGACCAGGATAGAGCGATTAACGAAACGGGAACGCATTAATCATGTTGATGCCGAAAAAAGTTAAGCACCGAAAGCAGATGCGCGGACGTATGACCGGCACCGCGACTCGTGGCAGCGAGATCAGCTTTGGTGAATATGGGCTCAAGTGTTTGGAGCCGGCGTGGATCACTGATCGCCAGATTGAGGCCGCGCGTATTGCGATGACCCGGCACATCAAGCGCGGCGGCAAGATCTGGATCCGCATGTTTCCGGATAAGCCGGTAACCAAGAAGCCTGCCGAAACACGCATGGGCAAGGGCAAGGGTGCGCCGGAATACTGGGTGGCGGTAGTGAAACCCGGTCGCATCCTTTACGAGATTGAGGGAGTTGATGAGAAGACCGCGCGCGACGCTATGCGTCTGGCGGCGCAAAAACTTCCCATCAAAACGAAGTTTGTGACCCGCGCAGATCAAGAGGGAGGCGCGATTTAGCAATGAAACGACGCGAAGAGTTAGACAAGTATCACGATTTTTCAGCAGAAGAGCTGCAAGCGGAGACCACCCGTTTGAAAGAATCACTTTTTCGTTTGAAGTTTAAGCTCGCCCTCGGCGAAGTGGATGCAGTCAAGCGTATCCGCGAAGAAAAAAAATCGCTGGCGCGACTGCAAACAATTACGAAGCAACGTCCGTCTCAAGCGAGCAAGTAGGAGCAGTTACGAACCGCCGGATCCGGCGGCAACTGAGTGAGAAAGCATGGCAGAAGAGAATCAAGCAGAAACGAATACCGCGATCGGGAGTGATGTTCCGGACAATATGTTGAGCCAGAGCGATGTTCCGGACAACAAGGCAAGCGCGATAGCCACAAAGGCAGCCCGCGCTCACCGTTCGCAGAAGGTCGGAGCTGTAGTTTCCGACAAGATGCAGAAGACAGTGGTGGTGCGCGTCGATCGGCTGGTGCGCCACACGAAATACCGTCGCTATGTTCGGCGCACCTCAAAATTCATGGCGCATGATGAGTTGGGCGCGACTATTGGCGACAAGGTGCGAATTGTTGAAACGCGCCCGATGTCCGCGCGGAAGCGCTGGCGCGTAATTGAGATAGTGCAGAAGGCAGCTAAGTAAAAACGGTAAATGGTGAATGGTAAATAGTGAATAGAAAAAACACAGGTCCTCCTATTCACTATTCACCATTTACCATTCACGAGGTGAAGCAATGATTCAGATGCAGACCTCTCTGGAGGTCGCTGACAATTCAGGCGCAAGACGGGTTGAGATGATCATGCCCATTGGCGGGTCGACCGGGAAGATTGCCAGCCTGGGTGATCGGATCAAAGTTACGGTCAAAGAAGCGTCTCCCGATGGCACGATCAAAAAAGGAACCGTGCAGGATGCGGTAATTGTGCGTACTCGCAAAGAGGTGCGACGTAAGGACGGAACTTATATTCGTTTCGATCAGAACGCAGCCGTCCTCATCAAAGAAGACGGCACGCCGATCGGCACGCGCGTGTTCGGCCCGGTGGCCCGCGAACTGCGCGATAAGAATTTCATGAAAATCGTGTCACTGGCGCCGGAGGTTATTTAAGAATTATGGCGGGAAAAAAGCGCTCAAAAATCAAGAAGAACGATCAGGTAGTGATTATTGCCGGACGTGACAAGGGCAAGCGCGGTCGCGTGCTCGAGGTTGCGCCGATCACGGGAAAAGTAAAAGTTGAAGGCGCCGGAGTGATCAAGCGACACCAGCGTGCCAACCCGCAAAGCAATCGTGGCGGCGGCATCATCGAGAAGGAAGCGTTCATCAACATTTCCAACGTCCAATTGATCGATCCGCAATCGGGCAAGCCGACGCGCGCGCGTTATCAAATTGAAGGTGACGGAACCAAAATTCGCGTTGCCGCCGGCAGCGGACAGTCGTTGGAGAAATAAGACGGGGTTTGAAATGGCAGCAAGATTAAAAGAGCGATATCAAAAGGAAGTTGCTCCGGCGATTGCCAAGGAGTTTGGGATTACAAACCCGATGGCGATTCCCCGCGTTCAGAAAGTAGTTCTGAACATGGGTATGGGCGAGGCTATTGCCAACGCGAAGATTCTCGATACGGCGGCGGACGAGCTTCGTTCCATTACCGGTCAGAAGCCGGTGATCACCAAGGCGAAGAAATCTATCGCTTCGTTCAAGTTGCGCCAGGGCATGCCCATCGGCGTGATGGTCACGCTGCGCGGGGATCGCATGTATGAGTTCCTTGACCGGCTGGTCTCGATTGCTCTGCCCCGCGTGAGAGACTTCCGCGGAGTTTCGCCGAAGGCCTTCGATGGCCGCGGCAATTACACCATCGGCGTTCGCGAGCAGCTGATTTTTCCCGAGATTGACTTTAACAAGGTCGATAAGTTGCGCGGGATGAACATTTCGATCATTACAAGCGCGCGCAACGATGAACAAGCTCGTGCGCTTTTGAAGGGATTGGGAATGCCCTTTAGGCAATAGAGGTTGGCGGTCAGATATCAGAGGTCAGCGCTGACCCTGAAATGACCTTTAAACCGACCTCTGAAATTTGACTGCTGACCTTTGGAATTTTATGGCAAAGAAATCATTAATTGCGAAATCGCAGCGAAGACCGAAATTTGCCGTGCGTGCCTACACTCGTTGCAAACGGTGCGGTAGAGCGCGTGGCTATCTACGGAAATTTAGTTTGTGCCGCATCTGTTTTCGCCAGTTGGCGCTCGAGGGACAAATCCCCGGCGTTGTTAAGTCTAGTTGGTAACCGAGCAGTGAAAGTGACCAGTGAAAAGTGACAAGCAATTGCTTTGTCTCAACACTCATCACTCATTACTCATCACTTGGAGTTTTATAGATGACTGATCCTATTGCCGATATGTTGACGCGAATCCGCAATGCTATTGCGGCGAAACATTCGCGCGCGGATATTCCGGCTTCGATTTGTCCTGAAGGGTGAAGGACTGAAGCGCACCATACGGATTTTCCTTCGCTACGATGCACGCGGCACGTCGTCCATTACGTACCTGCAAAGAGTTTCGCGGCCTGGCCGGCGTGTTTATGTCGGCTCGAGTGAAATTCCGAAAGTCCTGGGTGGTTACGGCGTGAACATCGTTTCTACTTCCAAGGGTTTGATGAGCGGGAAAGCGGCGCGCCGGGAAAACATCGGCGGCGAACTGCTGGCACAGATTTATTAGGAAGTGAAGAGTGAAAAGTGAAGAGTGAGACGTAAGAAAACCTTCTTTTCCTGACTTATTACTTTTCACTTGTCACTTATTTGAGGTCGAATTTATGTCGCGCATAGGTAAGAAAATAATCACACTACCCAAAGGCGTCTCGGTGACGATTGGGGAGCAAGTGCTCGAAGTGAAAGGTCCGAAAGGCAGCTTGAAAACTCCAATTCCTGGTGGAATCAGTTTCAAACTCGAGGGCGACGAACTTCGTGCGGAACGCACGTCGGACGATCTGGCGCCGCTGCACGGCCTGGCTCGCGCACTGGCGAACAATGCCATTGTTGGTGTGACCGAAGGGTTCACCAAGCAGATGGACGTGGTTGGGGTTGGCTATAAAGCCGATGTGCAGGCGAAGCGGATCGTTTTCTCGCTTGGGTATTCCCATCCGATCGATTTCCCTTTGCCGGACGGCGTTGAAGCGAAAGCCGAGCGTATGACGACCAAGGGAAGCATCCAGCAATATCAGACAACGCTGACGCTTACGAGCATCGACAAGCAGAAGCTGGGACAGGTTGCGGCAGAGATGCATAAACTGCGCAAGCCGGACGCCTACAAAGGAAAGGGCATTCGCTACGCCGGTGTGCCAATCAAGCTGAAACCTGGAAAGACCGGTAAATAGTAAATCGTAAATAGTAAATGGTGGGTTCTGCTATTCACCATTCACCATTTACCATTCACGGGTAAAAGAAATGGCAAACACGAGTAGAGCAACAGTTCGCGAGGCGATTCACAGGCGAATTCGCCGCAAGGTAAAAGGCAGCGGCGAGCGGCCACGACTGGCAGTTTATCGCAGTCTGAATCACATCTATGCGCAGGTGGTTGATGACGAGCTGGGCAAGACGATAGTTTCGGCATCGACTACCGAGAAGGACCTGCGCGGTTCAACGGGCGGCAACCTCGACGCTGCTCGAAGGATTGGTAAAGCGATTGCTGAAAGAGCGCTGGAAAAAGGAATTGAGAGCGTGGTATTCGACCGCGGCGGCTACCTGTATCACGGCCGGATCAAAGCGCTTACCGATGCGGCTCGCGAGGCGGGGCTGAACAAAAACGAATTGGAGGCCAGGGCAGCAGAAGAGGCTGCGAAGGCCGAAGAAAAGCCGGAAGAGAAAGCGGAAGAAAAGCCGCGCAAGAAAACTAAAAAGCAATGAGACAACCGAAGCAGCGTATCTCGGCCCAGGGCCTGGATCTAAAAGATCAAGTTATCTCCATCAACCGCGTCACTAAAGTGGTCAAGGGCGGCAAGAACATGTCGTTCGCCGCGCTGGTCGTAGTGGGCGACGAGGGTGGCCATGTGGGTTTTGGCACCGGCAAGGCGCGCGAAGTGCCGCTGGCGATTAAGAAGGCCGTTGAGGCGGCCAAGAAAAGTTTGATTCGAGTGCCGTTAATCCAGAACACCGTGCCGCACCAGTTGATTGGAAAATTCGGCGCTGGGCGCGTTCTGGTTAAGCCGGCCTCGCAAGGTACCGGCGTGATCGCCGGTGGCGCGGTGCGTGCCGTGATGCAAGCGGTTGGTGTGCATGACGTGCGCACGAAAGTTCTCGGCTCGACGAATCCGCATAACGTGGTGCGCGCGACATTTGATGCGCTGTTGCGGATGAAAGATCCAATGGAGCTGGCGCGGTTGCGCGGTAAGCAGCTGGAAGAAATCTAGAAGCAGTGAATGGTAAATGGTGAATCGTAAACAGGAAATCGATTCGCTGTCACCGCAATGTTTTCCATTTACCGTTCACTATTTACCATTTACTAGTTTTGAGGTGTTATGCCCAGAAAAGCAAAGAGTGAGGCCGCAAAGGCAAAGAGTTCTGAGAGCGCAGGCAAGATTCGTATCCAGTATTACCGAAGTTTCATAGCGACACCGAAAACTCATAAGCAGATGGTGCGCAGCCTGGGCCTGACGAAGCTCAACCAAATTGTCGAGCGTCCTGATAATGCTTCGATGCGCGGCGCGGTTGCCAAGATTCCGCACCTGCTGCGGATCGTCGAATAACGAACTTTGTACTTGGTGCTTTGTACTTTGCCGCAGTGGATAAACCAAAGAACCAGGCTCAAAGCACAAAGTTCAAAGTACAGAACAAAGGCAAATGATAATGGTCTTGAGTCTCAATAATCTAAAACCCAGCAAGGGTTCCGTACACAAAAAGAAACGTGTGGGCAGAGGGCCTGGCTCAGGTTTGGGTAAGACTGCCGGTCGCGGCGAAAAGGGTCAAAAGTCACGATCAGGCTACTCCGCCAAAATAGGTTTTGAAGGCGGTCAGATGCCGTTGCATCGCCGTCTACCCAAGCGTGGGTTCACGAATATATTCAAAAAGCGCTGGCTGGAGGTTAGTTTGGGCGCGCTCGATCGAAGCTTTGAGGCCAACGAAGAAATAACCCCCGAGCTTTTGCATACGCGCGGCATAATCAAGAAGGCCAAGCACGACGTGGTAGTTCTTGGTAATGGTGAGTTGTCCAAGCCGCTTCGCATCTCAGCGCACCGCTTCACCAAGAGCGCGCGCGAGAAAATCGAAAAGGCCGGCGGCGCGGCAACGGAGATTGGCAAGGTAGCGTGAGCCGGGAGGCGCGAGCGAAAGGACGCTAATGGAAAAGTTTTTTGCCGCTGTTCGTAATATGTTCAATGTGCCGGATCTTCGCCGGCGCATTTTGTTTACGCTTGGCATGCTCGCCGTCTATCGCCTCGGTGCACACATCGGGGCGCCCGGAATCAACAAGGATCGGCTCGATCAGGTTTGGCACGACGTGGCGGGAACGTTACTGGGAGTGTTGGATCTTTTCTCAGGCGGAAACTTTCGCACCATCTCGATTTTTGCTCTGGGCGTGACGCCTTACATTACTGCCTCAATCATTCTGCAGCTGATGACCGTCGTCTATCCTGCCTTGAAGAAGCTGCAGGAAGAAGGCGAGATGGGCCGGCAGAAGATCAACCAGTGGACCAGATATCTAACCGTTGGTCTGGCCGCTATTCAGACTTCGTTTGTAGCGCACTGGTTGCAGGTAAATGGCGTCGGCGCCGATACCTGGGGATTTCTGGCAACCACAGTGCTCACCTTAACCACCGGCACTATTTTTGTCATGTGGCTTGGCGAGCAGATTACCGAACGCGGCGTCGGCAACGGCATTTCACTCTTAATTTTTGCGGGCATTGTGATTGGCCTGCCCCGCGGTGTACAGCAGGTTGCAGAGCGGCTGCGCAGCGGCGACACCCTGGAGACGCTGGGAGTTTTCGGTCTGCTGGTGGCGATTGTCGCAATTATCGCGTTTATCGTTTTTGTGGAAGCGGCCAGACGAAAAGTGCCGGTCAGCTATGCTAAGCGGCATGTCGGGCGTCAGCTCGTGGGTGGACAGCAAACAACTATGCCACTCAAGATCAATATGGGCGGCGTCATTCCGGTCATCTTTGCATCGTCGGTGCTTTCAATGCCGCAGAGTCTGTTCGCGGCTTTTCCGCCTGATCCGGCCAAGCTGAATACGGCCTGGGGAAAAATTTGGACGTTCTTCCAAAACTTTCATGCCAGCGATCCTTATTACGAGTTGATCTTTCTGACGTTGATCGTGTTCTTCACTTTCTTTTACGTCTCGATCGTTTTCAACGTTGAGGAAGTGGCTGACAATCTGCGGAAGCATGGCGGCTTTATGCCGGGCATTCGTCCGGGAAGAGCGACCGCTGAATATCTCAACAGTATCCTGACGCGCTTGACTGTAGTGGGCGCTGTTTACCTGGCCCTCGTTGCCTTCGTGCCGCAGTTTATGCTGAGTGGTTTCAAGGTGGCTCGCTTGCCGTTGATCGGCACCTGGCTTGATCAGTTTGTAAGTGGTACGCCTGGTCTATCGTGGATTCCGACGGGTATGGGTTATCAGTTTTATTTTGGCGGCACCTCTTTGTTGATTCTAGTCGGCGTGGCCATGGACACCGTGGCCCAAATTGAGGCCCAGCTTGTTATGCGGAACTACGAAGGATTCCTTGGCGGCGGCGGGCGTCTCCGGGGAAGAAGGGCCTAAACAACATATCTCTTGGCATGGCGAAAATCATAGTCCTGATGGGTGCGCCTGGTGCTGGAAAAGGCACGCAGGCGCGCTTGCTTCATGAACGCTTGAATCTGCCGCAGATTTCCACCGGCGATATGTTTCGCGCGCTAAAGGAAGCGCATACTCCACTTGCCGCGGAAGTGCGCGCCCTGATGGAAGCGGGGCAACTCGTCCCAGACGATCTGACGATACGTGTGGTCCAGGAACGCACGGCCCGAGATGACTGCCGCGGAGGCTACATCCTAGACGGCTTCCCCCGCACACCGGCGCAGGCGGCAATGCTGGAGGAGCTGGCGGCTAAACAGGGCAAGAAGATTCAAGCGATTGAAATAGAAGTGCCGCGTGAGTTGCTGGCTAAGCGGATGGTGGGCCGTCGAAATTGCCCTATCTGCGGTGAGATTTATAATATCTATTTCAAGCCCCCGAAGCACGACAACGTTTGCGACTTTCATCCCGAGACTCAACTCAACCACCGAGCTGATGACAATGCAGGGACTGTCCAGGCGCGGCTGGCAACTTATGAGGTGCAAACTCGGCCGCTGCTTGACTACTACAAAGCAGCCAACGTACTCGACGTGGTGGATGGTACGAGGGAACCGGAAGTGATTTACGCGGACATCTTGAAGATAGTGAAAAGTGAAGTGAAGAGTGAAAAGTGAAGAGTGAAAGGTGCAAGCGATTTGCTCTTCACCTTTCACTGGTTACTTT
>WNFK01168292.1_pt1 | contig 13208 bp, 5 predicted proteins | sample 5400281 | NCBI WGS metagenome assembly WNFK01 (sample SAMN13153350, study PRJNA577476) | soil metagenome | isolation source: 20 cm soil on Douglas fir-dominated hillslope | place: USA:California | collected 2013-09-17
TATCACTTGTCTGTTTACCCGCGCCTTCGCTCTGTTTTTACCTACTCCTGCTTTTTCGTGTTAGCATCCTCATGCTCTAGCAAAAAAATGGCGCGCGCTTTTTCCCCGAGTGTATAGTGCTCGCCCTCTATGTTCCCGGAGGTCTTCACTTTCTTTGCGCGCTGCTTTCCGTTCAAGGAGTTTCTCGACGCTCGTGCGCTTTGCGATCTTCGTCGCAATCGTAGGCGTTCCTTCGGGTCGTGTGCTTGCCCAACAAACCAATCCGGTCGATCGTAAGGTCACCAACCCGATGACCGACACGCCCAACGTCAACCCCTTAACTCAAGACCAGCCAGTCAAACAGAAAACGCGACCCAGGCAAGAGGTTACAGGCGAGGCGACTGACGAGCTCAAGGTGGCTGCCGGCACGCAAACAGTTTCCGGGCCAAAAGAAGCGCGCGTATTTGTTTACGAAGGAAACGTGGACGCGCGCATTGGCACCTATCGCCTGCAGGCCGACAAAGTGACTGTGTATGAAGCGACTAACAAAGTGCTCGCGGAAGGTAACGTTGTGTTTGATCAAGGCGATCAGCAACGAATTACAGGCTCAACTGCGGAGTGGAACTATCGAACGAAGACCGGGTACTTCATAAACTCCACAGGATTCACTAATCAAACCGAGGACGGCACCCGAATGTATTTCACGGCTGACCGCGTAGACAAAGTCAGCCTCGACACCATCATTGCTATCAACGTGCAAGTTACCGCCTGCGATGAAGATGTTCCCAAATGGAGCTTTCACGCCAAGCGCATCAAGATCAAGACCGGCGATCGCGTGCGTCTCTATTCGCCGAATCTGCGCCTTAAGCGCTTGCCAGTTTTTTATCTTCCTTACGCTTCGGTTTCCATCAAGGACCGCGATCGCGCCTCAGGATTTCTAACGCCTACCTTCGGTGGGTCAGGCAAGAAAGGCTTCCGTCTTTCCAATGCTTATTACCAAACCCTGGGACGGTCAGCCGATGTAACAGTGCGCAGTGACATGTATTCAGCACGCGGTTTCGGCTTAGGCGCTGACTTGCGGACGCGCGCTAACTCGCGTTCATTCTTCAACGCCGGCTTCTATGTCGTTAAAGATCGAACGTTAGGGCATAAGGCAGATGCAGATCATCCGGATCAGGGTGGCTCGAGCCTGTACGTTGAGGGCGTTCACTATTTTCCCAACGGCTTCATCGCGGCGGCGGATGTTAACGTGACCTCCAATCTCGCATATCGCCAGGTCTTTTCGGACAGTATCCAGCAAGCAATTTCCCCGGAAGAGCGGTCCCAGGTTTTCGTGAATAAAGACCTCGACGAATACAGTTTCAATTTCCTGGCGCGCTCACAGGTTACGTTTCTGCCAAATTCAGCGTCAGCCAACACGCGCGTCCGCATTCGCAGTCTGCCCGGTGTAGAGATTGAAAAGCGTGCGACCGCGCTCGATTTTCTGAAAAAGCTTCCCATCTATTACTCGTTCGAAGCTTCCGCCGACGGTGTAAGCCGTAAAGAAACTGCCGACGATCTCGTTGCCTTTCGGCTCGATGCCGGCGGCGATCCAATCGTTACCCCTTCGATCGTGCAACGGCTCGACTACCATCCGAAGCCGGTTAACTTTTTATTCAAATTCAATCGATCCGATAAACCGTCAGGTGTTGAGCCAGAACTTGACGCGAGGTTACGGCGAGTTTGAGCTCGACTTCCGGCCGCCGCCGCTATTCAAGGACTTCCATCGCGGCAACGGCGCCTTTTTCTTTCGTCACTTGATCGAACCATATATCACCTACCGCCGCATATTCGGAGTTGATAACTTCGATCGAATTATCCGGTTCGACTATCTGGACGCAGTCGCCGACACTAATGAGATTGAGTTTGGTGTCTCCAACCGGTTCTTCACTCAGCGCTCAACCGAAAACGTCAGCAAGGCCGCGGCGAAAGCTACGCGAACCGGTAAGCGGGTTGGCACATCGACGCAGCCTTACGAGGCCTTGACCGTCACCGTGCGCGGAAAATATTTCTTCGACACAACCTTTGGTGGCGCTTTGGTTCCCGGCCGCAGGAACCAGTTTTATCCCATTAACACCCTTTCCGGTTTTAGTTATGGCGGCGTTCCGCGACGCTTTTCGCCGCTTAACGTCGAGGCCCGCTATCGCCCGCGCGCAGATTTGTTTGTTGATATGCGCACTGACCTCGACACCCGAGGTGGCGGCTTGCGAGCGTTCTCGACCTCGTTCGGAATAAACAAGCCACTGCTACAGGCGTTCCAGACGTTTTACTACACACGCGCGGTTGAACTCGTGCCGAGTCTCGCCCGGTTCGCGGACGCACGCGGCAAGGAACCAGGTACGCTTCGTGGCTCGCAGTGGAGTCCTTCGATCTTTTTGGGCGACCGAGAACGCGGATTCTTCGGCGGTGCGTCTTTCTTCTTCGACTATCAGGCGCGGCCCGGGAAGGGAAATAGTTCCCTAATCAGTTCCACGATCACCTCAGGCTATAGTTGGGACTGCTGCGCCGTGACCTTGCAATACAACACTTACAACGTAGGTGTCCGTCAGGAAAAAGGCATGCTGTTCAGCTTCAGGCTCAACGGCATCGGCACCTTCGGCACTGAGCAGATCGGGCAACGCTTTAGATAAGCGAACTCTTTGGAGTGCGGTGACCTGTCACCGCTTTGGTCGGTCGCGACCTGTCGCGACCAAAGGCGATTAATATAAAAACAAGGTCGTCAAGCCGCACTTCCCAAGGCGCTGCGAGGTCACGGCAGTCCAAAGAGCTGTCGAATGGTTCGAGCCCTTAGGCTTCACTTCCGGCGACTGTGCACTCGAAGAGAACTGGTATATATTTAGCAGGCGTCAAAAACATTTATCGCGATCGCCGGGCGATCGTTCGGAAAATTCATACCTGAGAATTTGCTCCCCGAATTCTGACTCAGTCAAACAACCCGATCTCATAAGCATTTTAGTTTTTTTTAGGAGATTTGCCCCTTATGCAGGGTTCATTCGTAAGCATTAAGTCGAGGAATACCCGTTTAGTCCTCCTGTTTTCAATTCTGCTTGTGCTCACGGTTGTCCTGGTCGCCGCTCTACCGCCGACCTCCAGCGCTATCCAGGGAAACGCTCGGTCTGATGGCGGCAAAAAACCAACGCGCCCACAGTTTGTTCCTGGTCAAGTGTTGGTTCGTTACCGCAGCGAACGTTTAGCCAAACAAAAAAATCTCGAGAAGCTGGTCAGCTCCGACGGCCGGCAGCTTTCCATTCAACTCGAGCGATTCGACGGCGCCGATATCGTTCCCGGTTTGCGTCTGGCGCACGTTGCTGTGGAAGACACCATGGCGGCAATTGCAACGCTGAAGGCCCAGCCTGATGTTCTCTATGCTGAGCCGAACTACCTTTTGCATCTGGATGCGACGCCAAACGACCCGCGTTTCTTAAGCAACGAACTTTATGGCCTCGCAAAGATCGGCGCCCCCCAGGCTTGGGACACTATCAAAGGTAGTTCGGATACTGTGCAGGCAGGGTTCGGTAGTCCCAGGATCGTAGTCGGCGTGATCGATGAAGGCATTGATGTACTTCATCAGGATCTCGCCGCCAACATCTGGACGAATCCCGGCGAAGGTGGAACCCCTGATGGTGTCGACAACGATAACAACGGATTCGTTGACGATATTCATGGTTACGACTTTGCGCTAAACAGCGGAGCAATCACGCCGCAGACCCACGGTACAGGCGTCGCCGGCACGATCGGAGCCGTGGGGAACAACGCGACCGGCGTAGTAGGAGTCAATTGGAGCGTGGGCTTGATGTCTCTCAAGTTCATTGATGGCTTCCAGGTGGAAACTGCCGATGCAATCCGTGCGTGTAACTACGCGAAAATGATGCGCGATCGTTGGGTTAGTAGTGGTGGGATCCAGGGTGCCAATCTGAGAGTACTCAACAACAGTTACGGCGACGACCAGTTTAGCCAATCGTTTCTTGACTCAATCAATGCCTTGAGCCAATCAGGAATTCTTTTTGTGGCTTCGGCGGGCAACGTCGAAGGGTTTAGCACTGAGCCGGACAATGATCTGGTGGCGCATTATCCGTCAGGTTACGCTGCCCCGAATGTTATCGGCGTAGCTTCAACCGGACAAACCGATAATCTCGCGGCTGACTCTCATTATGGAGCGGCGACCGTCCACCTCGGTGCTCCAGGCATCGCTGTATGCTCTTAGTTTCACCGATGCGACCAGCGGCGCAGTCATCTTTTTGAAGAATGTGATTCCGGCAGCGTCCGGAGTGGTGCAGGCTGTTGACGTGAAGCTGCCTTACCGCCATCCCACTGGAACACTTAACCTGCGAGAGTATGACAACGCCGGAAACGAAGGCGTGCCGGCCACCCTTCCGATTTCTGTTAGCCTAATTGAAGGGGATCCTTATCTGACTTCGTTGGGAATTCACCTTTCGCTTTCAACGGGCGGAGTCGGTCTGGCAACTAATTGCGACGACTGTTTCAAAACGCGGGCATTGCCCTTCTCATTTCCTTTCTTTGGCCAGAACTTCAATTCGGTTAACGTAACTTCAAACGGCGCCATGTATTTTACGACGCCGCCTGCCAACGATGCGGTCAGCTCTGCCGTTGCCCTCTCGCAGTTCAAAATGATTGCCGGACTCTGGGACGACTTGCGCACCGACCGCGTCGCCGGCGATGACATCTATGTCGTCACTCCTGATGCCAATCGCATAATCTTTCGTTGGCAGGCGGTGACGTTTGGTAACGGAACACCGGCAACGGAATTGCCGGTGAGTTTTGAGATTGAACTGCGCAGTGACGGTACGATTCTGACTCGCTACGGCAACGCCCCGCAGAGTCCCGACGCCGATACTATCTCCCGTGTGGTAGGAATTTCCGGCGGTGAACCTGACACTTATATCGTTCCCTCACACACTTCCGAGGGCACGGTCATAGATTTGACGAACGCGCAGACAGTTACCTTCCTGCCGCGAAGTCTTTCTCATACGCTCACTGTGGCTTCTGTTAACCCGAGTAGCGGCGTGAGCATCACGGTCACGCCCACTGATGCCGGCGATCAGGGTAACGGCACGACGCCGTTCACACGCGGGTATGTCCCAACCTCCGTAGTTAGTCTGACGGCGCCGGCTACTACGGGCAGTAACAGGTTTCAAAAGTGGCAGCGCGACGGAGTTGACTGGTCGACGAATCGAGCCACCAGTTTGACGATGGATGCTCCTCACACCATGACGGCTGTTTACATCGTGGGACACACGCTGACAGTCGCTTCGTCAGGGCCCAACTCGGGCGTGACCATTACGGTCAGTCCGAACGACAACAACGGCCAGGGCAATGGCACGACACAGTTCACGCGTCTCTATGACGAATCCACCGTGGTGAGTCTGACCGCGCCGGCGACGGCATCTGGAAATAGCTTTCTCAAATGGCAGCGTGACGGCGTAGATTTTTCTGCAACCCTGGCTATCAGCGTGATCATGGATTTCAACCACACGATGACCGCGGTTTATGCCGCGCCGCGAACGCTGACCATCGCTTCGGTAAATCCGAACACTGGCGCGGGCATTTCGGTTAGTCCAAACGACAACAGCAATCTGGGCGATGGCACCACGCAGTTTACGCGCACCTATACGGAAGGTTCGGTTGTTAATTTGACCGCGGCAGCCACCGCCGGCGGCAACATCTTTCAGAAGTGGCAGCGCGACGGCGTTGATTTTTCCAACAATGCCGCTACCAGCGTAACAATCGACGGCGATCGCACGATGACTGCGGTTTACGTGAATACTCTTCAGTTTTCACAACCGCAGTTTGACGTGAATGAGTCGGGACTTTCCGCGACGATTACGGTAACCCGCAGCGGTAGCACGGCAGTGCCGGCGTCAGTTAATTTTGCAACCAGCGATGTCACTGCCACCCAGAAGGGCGACTATACGCAGGTGGCCGGCAAACTCGTTTTCGCGGCCGGCGAAACCAGTAAGACCTTTCCCGTACTAATCGTTGACGACGTTTTTCAGGAGGCGACTGAAACCTTCAGCGTGACACTGAGCAATCCGATAGGCGCAATCCTCGGCTCAGTGAGCGTGACTACTGTCGCTATTTCCGACAACGACTCTCCGGGATTACCGAATCCTCTCGACAATGCCGACGCGCAGTTTTTTGTCAGGCAGCATTACCTCGACTTCCTTAACCGCGAGCCTGACGCGGGAGGCCTTGCATTCTGGTCTAATCAAATAACGTCGTGCGGCAGTGATCAGGCTTGCATTGAAATCCGGCGCATCAATGTATCGGCGGCATTCTTCCTGTCGATAGAGTTTCAGGAGACCGGCTATCTGGTCGAGCGCATGTACAAGGTTGCTTACGGTGACGCTACAGGAACGTCGACTTTCCCGGGGCCAGGGTCTCATCAACTTGCTGTGCCCATTATTCGGCGGAGCGAGTTTGTTCCTGATTCGTTCCAGATTTCCAATGGAGTAATTATTGGACAGCCTGGCGCCGAGGCGCTTTTGGAAGCTAACAAGGTGGCCTTTGCGAACGATTTTGTTACCCGCACACGTTTCACCACGGCCTATGCAACTTCGCTGACACCGGCGCAATTCGTCGACGCGCTCATCGCTAAAGCTGCATTCACGCCCACGCCCGCGCAGCGACAAGCTTTCATCAATGAGTTTGGCGGCGCTGCGAACACGACAGACACAGCTGCACGTGCCCGTGCGGTGCGAGCCATCGCCGAAAACGGAACGTTTTCTCAGCAGGAGAAAAACAAAGCCTTCGTGCTGATGCAATACTTCGGTTACTTACGACGTGATCCGGATACCAACCCCGACACGGATTACACCGGTTACGATTTCTGGCTGGGTAAACTGAACCAATTCAACGGTAATTTCGTGAACGCTGAAATGGTCAAAGCGTTTATAGTCTCTGGTGAATATCGCCATAGATTTGGACCCTAAAGAAGTGATGAGTGATGAGGAGGCTTCACATGCGCAAAATTCTCCTAACTTTGCTATTCGTCGCAGCCCTCACGGTGCTGTTGCCGGTCGGCGCGGGACTTGGGCAGAAGAAGCAGTCGCAATGCGAGCAAGCCGCTCAGACGAACCGGAACTGGGAGTTGATCGGGCGGGACTATGTTTATTTCGATTACGTACTTTGCCCGGCTAATATGAATCCACCGAGTCCGTTAATAAGGGTTTGGATTACAACGCGCGGGGATGGAATCGCGGTGGAAAAGTGGGCCGAGGACGGCGACCGCGCTGACGTCGTCTCGATGTTTAATGGAAAGAAGAAGGCCTATACCCTCTACCGCGACCTCAATGCCATTCCTTTACAAGTGTTTAAGGCCGAGCACAGATCAGGCGTCGCCGCGGAGACGAGCAAGCAACTCTTTTTAGCGCAAGGCAACAATCTCATACCACTGGAAAACCTTACGCCGGACTCAGCGGAAAGGGCCAGGAGGGTCTTCGAGAACGCAGACGTGATCATAAGGACGGCCCAGATCAAGGGAGCGCTGCTTCATGACGCCAGTCGGATGGCAGCTATCTTCGAGTCCCTCAACAGCCCACTCAAGGCACAGAACTAATCGCCAAAGGACAGTTGTTCAACCTTGAGAACGAGCAGTACCAGGCGATATGAACATGGTAGTTCATCCCGCTTCGTGATATTTTGAGACCCTCTCCCCGTATCGCTTTTTGCTTCCCCCTTCACTCCTCAGAAAGGGACTGCTCAGATGATTTTCGCTTTTCAAAACAACTCTCAAATGTTGCGAATCCTGTTGGTTCTCGTATGCGCAGGCGCTGCTATCGGGCTTACCGGGGTTGATACCTTGGCGCAAAACACTCCGCAGGGAATCAGCGTAGCGCCGAAGATTGTGTTTGGGAGTTCTCGAAACAACGGCAATCACGATATTTTCACTATGGACCTCGACGGCTCCAATCAAACGAGGCTAACCACCAGTCTGGCGTATGACGATCAACCGAAGTGGTCGCCTGACAGTTCCAAAATCGCGTTCATGAGTGGCCGGGATGGCAACTTCGAGATTTACACCATGAATGCCGATGGCAGTAGTCAAACGAGAATTACGAATAATGTCGCAGCCGATGGCTTCCCCGCCTGGTCGCCTAACGGCACGAAGATCGCCTTCGTCCGCGGTGATCTGAATAACCCCAGCACGTTTGAAATTTATGTAATGGACGCCAATGGCAGCAATCAGGTTCGGCTTACGACTGACTCTTTCATCGACGCTGTGCCTTCCTGGTCGCCTGACGGAACGAAAATCGTTTTCATGAGCGGCGGTAGCAGCGTATTTGATCCCAATGCTTTTGAGATTTACAGAATCGACGCCGACGGCCAGCCATCGTATTCACCCGACGGTACGAAGATTGTCTTTGGCAGTGGAAACGCGCTGAGTCCCAACGGGATCGAAATCTACGTGATGAACGCTGACGGCAGTAATCGAATACAACTGACGAATAATGCGGTGACGGACGGTTTCCCAGCCTGGTCGTTTGATGGCGCGAATATCGTGTTCGCCTCCGGAAGCGTTGCTGATGAAACCACGGTTGAGCTTTTTGTCATGAATGCAAATGGGACTAATCCCGCGAAGCTCACCACGAATTCCAACGTCGATTGGTTTCCCGATTGGCAGCGAATCCCGACGCCTCCATCGCAGATACAGTTTAACTCGGCTAGTTATACACCTGCCGAAGAGCACAGCAGCGCCGCCGTCACCATTACCCGCACCGGTAATACCACCGGCATGGCTTCAGTTAACTACGCAACCAGCGATACGGCCGGCGAAAGCAACTGCAACGTTGTCAGCAGTGCCGCCTCTTCGCGATGTGACTATCAGATAACCGTGGGCACTTTAAACTTTGCACCCGGTGAAACTTCGAAGACGATTGACGTTTTTCTGGTGGACGACTCATACGACGAAACCAACGAAGCGTTTACCATGACTCTTAGTAATGTGAGGGGTAGTGGTGCGGGCCTCGGGTCACCGAGTACAACCACGATAACAATCACGGACAATGACGCCTCAACCACAGCGAACCCTATCGACAATGCGAGTTTCTTCGTGCGCCAGCACTACATCGATTTTCTCAATCGCGAACCAGACGTGACCGGACTCGCGTTTTGGACCAACCAGATCACGTCGTGTGGCAGCGATGCACCGTGCATCGAAATCAAGCGCATCAACGTGTCAGCGGCGTTCTTCCTGTCTATCGAATTCCAGGAGACCGGCTATCTGGTATACCGATTTTACAAGGCTGGCCATGCCACGATCGGAATGCCAGTGCCCGTGAGATATGCAGAGTTCATCGCCGACACTCAGCAGATTGGGCAGGGCGTTGTGATCGGCCAACCGGGCGCGGATCAAAAGCTGGAAGCCAACAAACAGACGTTCGCCCTGGATTTTGTGTTGCGCTTGCGATTTCTCCAGGACCACCCGACCTCAGATACGCCGGCCGCCTTCGTTGACGAGCTCTACTTGAACGCCGGAGTTACGCCCTCCGCAGCGGAGCGAACTGCAGCCATCAATGAATTCGGTGGGTCGCCGAACACGGTTGACACGATGGCGAGGGCGCGAGCGCTGAGGCGCGTCGCTGATAATTCGACGCTGAAACAGCAGGAACTAAACAAAGCATTTGTGTTGATGGAATACTTTGGCTACCTGAGACGTAACCCCTTTGATCCGCCGGAAGCCACACTCAACTACGACGGTTACAATTTCTGGCTGAACAAATTGAATGAGTTTAACGGAAATTTTGTGAACGCCGAGATGGTGAAGGCGTTTATTGTTTCAGGTGAGTACCGGCACAGATTTGGACCGTGAAAAAACAGTGATGAGTGATGAGTGATAAGTAAAAACGTAATGAGCCGATGAACCAGCTCGTGATCGTCCTTAACTTCATCATTTATTACTCATACTTTTCACTTTTCACTATTTACCACTTTACCAGGAGTACCAATGAAACGAACTTCCCCCCTCCTCCTCCTCAGTATTTTCGCGATCCTCGTTTTCATCATATTCGGCACTGTCCGCAGTACCGCTTCTGGCCCTTCAGGGTCGCGGCCATTAAGGGCGGCCAACCAGGCAATTCCCACCGCTGTTGCCGGACTAAAAAGTGGGGCTGCAAAACAAGAGTCGGCGCCTGCAATCGACGAGCGCGCCTGGCAGCAAATACAGGCTCTGCTTGAAGAAAAGGAAGCACGCACTCCCGCCCAGCAGAAGATTGATTCGCAACTGCTTTATGCGATCAAGATGCGTCGCGGGGAAAAAATCGCCACGACGGTGCAGAGTCTCTCCGTAGAAGTCGGTGCTGATGACAGTGGCCGGGTCACTGTAGACATTTCTGCGATCATTGACGACCAATTGCTGAGTGATCTGCGCGGAATGGGTGTCGAAGTTTCGCAAGTCTTTCGCCAATATAACTCGCTGCGGGCCAATGCTTCGCTGGAAGAACTGGAGGCAATCGCAAGTCTCTCTCAAGTTCGCTTCATTCAGCCAAAGCAGGAAGCGCTGCTCTCGCAGGATCAGCGGGAAACGCCAAAGGCTTTGCAGACCCAACCTCGATATTTCACCCCGGGCTGGCGGCAGCCCTCAGGCCCCTATAGAGATATTGACGAACGCGCCGCGCGCATTCGGGCCGCGATCCTACCAGCCTTGATCAGCGCTCCGGCTCCCAGCAGTCCGCTGGGAATTGGCAGTGTCACGTCCGAGGGAGACACGACCCACAGAGCCTTCGTCGCGCGAGGTACATTCAACGTCGACGGCACAGGAATAAAGATCGGCGTTCTTTCAGACGGCGTGAGCAGTCTTGCCGTTAGCCAGTCAACCGGCGATCTGGGGACAGTGACGGTTTTGACGGGCCAGGAAGGTTCGGGAGACGAGGGCACTGCGATGCTCGAGATCATTCACGATCTCGCGCCGGGCGCACAGTTGTATTTCGCAACTGCAATCAACGGCCTGCCGCAGTTCGCTCAAAATATTCGCGATCTGCGCACAGCGGGATGTGACATCATCCTTGACGATGTCGGTTACTTTGTTGAATCACCATTTCAGGATGGGCAAACCGCGGCGATCGTTTCGCCTAATAACTCGGGCCTGGCGACGCAGGCTGTTAATGATGTAGTCGCGTCGGGTGCCCTCTACTTTTCCTCAGCAGCCAACTCGGGAAATTTGAACGACGGCACTTCCGGAACCTGGGAAGGCGATTTCGCAGACGGCGGAACGATCAGTTCAGTGCCGGGCGGAAAGGTGCACGATTTCGATCCGACTGCAGCAGTTGCACAGTATGACACGATCACGCAATCCGGATTCCTGACCAACCTGCACTGGTCAGATCCGCTGGGCGCTTCAAATAATGACTATGACCTCTTTATCCTCACCAGTACCGGTACAGATGTAATAGGGTCTTCGACAAATATTCAGAATGGCACTCAGGATCCTTATGAGGCGATCTTCTTTGCGCCTCCCGGTTACAGGATAGTGATTTTACAGAAAACCGGAGCGGCGAATCGCTTCCTTCATCTCGCCACGAATCGAGGCGAACTAACGTTTGGCACTCCAGGGGAGACGCACGGACATAACGCCGCTTCAGGAGGTTACGGAGTGGCCGCGGTCTGCGCCATCTGCACTTTCCCGTCGGCCTTCAGCGCCAGCGACATGGTTGAAACATTCAGCTCTGATGGACCGCGGCGAATCTTCTTCGCCGGAGATGGCTCGCCTTTAACACCCGGGAACGTTTCATCAACTGGAGGGTCGGTGTTGCAACAGCCCCTCATTACCGCCGCGGATGGCGCGGCTGTATCTGGCGCGGGCGGTTTTCCCCGGCTGTTCTATGGGACCTCAGCTGCGGCGCCGCATGCGGCGGCCATTGCAGCGCTTATAAAATCGGCCAATCCAGCGCTGACGCAGGCCCAAATGAAGACCGCCCTCACCAGCACCGCGATCGACATTGAAGCACCTGGCACTGATCGCGATTCCGGGGCTGGTATTGTCATGCCTTTGCCGGCCTTGCAGTCGCTGGGACCGCCGGTAGTGGGCAAGGCATTCCTCGATCTGTCAACGGTGTCGAAGACTGAAACTTGCTGCAACGGTGACAGCTTCATCGATCCCGGAGAGAGCGGCACGCTCACGGTTGCCTTGAACAACCTTGGAGTGCAGGACGCGACTGCGGCGACTGCAACCCTGACTACTTCAACGCCGGGCGTGACGATCGTGAATGGCGCCTCGGCCTATCCCAACATAACCGTGCCTAATGGTAGTGCTTTTAACACGACGCCGTTTTCCTTTTCCCTGGGCCCGACGGTGTCGCTGGATCCGGAAGTCAGTTTTACGTTGACGATCAACTACAGCGGCGGTCATCAGACGTCGCAGTCGTGGAATTTCAAAGTTCAACTGGGCCACCAATTGATCGTTAACGGCAGCTTTGAGACCGGTGATTTTAAGGGTTGGAATGTTTCTACGGTGGCCACCGGCGGCCTTGGAACTCCGTTTGTACCATGGTCAGTGACACCGGCAGGATTCGGGGGCTTCGCCGGTTATCAGATTCTTCCAACCTTGCCGCAACATGGCACTCACGACGCCTGGAATGGTTTTGATGGCGGCGGCCCGATGGAGTTTCGCATGTACCAGGACATCGCGATCCCCAGCGGAGCTCCACTGAATCTTTCGTGGCGAGATCGAGCGCAATGGAATTTCTGCTGTGGTCAGACACAACCGAGAACCTATGAAGTCCAACTTCGCAATCCCTCAACTAACGCAATACTGACGACGCTTTACTCGTTTTCAACCGGGGTCGAGAGTTTCTATCACGATACCGGCTGGCTAAGCCATAGCCACGATCTCTCAGCTTTCGCCGGGCAGACTGTTCGCATTTTCTTTCTTGAGAAAATTCCGGAAACCTTTACCGGTCCGGGACAAATTGAATTTGATTCGGTTAGTTCTTCAACCAATCCACTGCCAACGCCGACGCCTACTCCTACGCCTGGCCCCTTCGTTACTCAACTATACGGAGGTACCAGGAACGGCGAGCTAATCACGCTAAACCTAAGCACTGGCGCCGGCACCCTGGTTGACACATTGCCTGGTCCAGGTAGCACTGAAATTGAGTTTAATAACGACACTCGACGCGCGTTCTCACAGTTTCCCGACGGCTTTTTCGCAGGACAGGAATTTGATATCCGCACGG
>WNFK01211385.1_pt1 | contig 13208 bp, 17 predicted proteins | sample 5400281 | NCBI WGS metagenome assembly WNFK01 (sample SAMN13153350, study PRJNA577476) | soil metagenome | isolation source: 20 cm soil on Douglas fir-dominated hillslope | place: USA:California | collected 2013-09-17
GAGGAGAGACTACGACAAAGGCTCCAATCGTCTCTATCCGTTGAGATCCAAGAACACTCACGAGTTTATAACGGAGAAGATTGGGACCGTATTCTCTCGTCCTAAGGAGCTAATAAGATGATCATCGATGCGCATGCCCACGTCACTCGCGAGGATTACGGTAACAAAGATCTTCTTTTGTCCCAGATGAGGGAGGCAGGGATCGACAAGGCGATCCTCGTTCCGGGAGGAATGATCGATGTCCGGAAAATGACGAGCTATCTCTTGCAGCGAGAGCAACCCAAGGGAGATCCCATCCCGAACGATTTGGTGGATGAATTGGTGGCGGAGTACCCGGATCTATTCCTCGCCTTTCACTGCGTTAACCCAAATCACGGAGAAAAGGCGGTGGACGAGTTCCGCAAGGCCATTGCGCAAGGCAAGAAGGGTCTCAAGCTTGCTCCGCTCATCCATCGTTTTTCGCTGACCTCTAATGCGGTCAAGGACCTAGCCAAAACGTGCGCTGAATTGCGGGTTCCCTTTTATACCCACGTGGTCTTTCATCCGGAAGCCTCGACCGAGAAGGTCGCTGTCTTAGCCGAGGAGTTTCCGCACACGACGATCATTCTGGGTCACAGGCCGTCGAGTGCGCATTCCAGCATGACAATGTTTTTTTAGAGACCTCAGTGAGCTCTTACCTGATCGTTAAGGAGGCATTGCGGCGACTCGGCGCAGGCAAGCTCATCTTCGGCTCGGAATTCCCCCTCTATCATCCGCACTTGGAATTGGAAAAGATCCGCATCCTTCTCAAAGAGGAGGGCTTCGAGCAGGTCACGAGCAAAAACATCCTTGCGATGCTTCCGAATTAATTTGTTCCATGAAATCTTCTCCCTTGGATTTGAACAGATTCTACTTTCGTGGAGACAGCAACGGGTGCCTTCTCATTCACGGTCTCACGGGAACTCCGGGCGAAATGAGGTATCTCGGGGAGAGGCTTCACGCTGCAGGTTTCACGGTAAATGGAATCCTTCTGGCGGGTCACCGGACATCCGTCGACGATTTAAAAACAAAAAAATGGCAGGACTGGGATCAATCCGTGAAAGAGGGTTATGAGGAACTTCGGGTTTCCTGTAAAAAGATATTCGTCTCGGGAATCTCCATGGGAGCCCTTCTTGGCTTTCTTCTGGCCTACGAAGCAAAAGGCGATATCACGGCGCTGGCCTGCCTCTCCACTGGGTTCTTTTTTGACGGGTGGAATACCCATGCCTGGCAGCGATGGCTGTTGCCCCTCGCGATCCATACACCGCTCAAATACTTCCTTGATTTTCCCGAGGGCGAGCCCTACAGCGTGAAGAACGCCTCGGTCCGATATGACCATCTGGGCTACCCGGTCTTTCCCGCCGTCTCTCTATCAGAGCTTTTCAAATTAATTCGAACCGTAGAAAAAATCCTTTCCAACATCCAGGTGCCAACGCTGATTGTCCATTCCCAGGAGGACGACTGCCACAGCTTGAGGAGCGTGGATTATCTCAAAAAACGGCTCGGCTCGACCGTTAAGGAGGAATTGATCCTGGATAACTCCTATCACGTGGTTACGGTGGATTATCAAAAAGATAAAGTGGCTGACGAAGTGACACGCTTCTTTCGCCGTTTCACGAGTCCCCTGCCATGATCGGGAAAAAAATTCGATTGCTAAAAATCCTGCGTGGCAATCTAAGGACCACGATTGTCGCTGTTGATCATGGCCTTGAGCATCCCGGTAAGTACGGCCGAAACTACCATATTGATGTCACACCGGAGTCATGAAGACGCCGGGCATGTAAAAATATAATTGCTGGATTGTTCATGAAGAAATGTCTAGACGAAGCGGCAATCTGTATTAGAAGCTTGACCAAACGCTACCCTGAGGGAACGCTTGCGAATCGGGGCATCGATCTGGATGTTTACCGGGGAGAAGTCCTTTCCGTTTTGGGCCCCAATGGGGCCGGAAAAACTACCCTTGTAAAGCAAATAACCACTGAACTCAGCCCCACGTCGGGTTCCATTAGGGTCATGGGCATAGATCCTTCTCGAGAGCCAGTTAAGGCAAAGGAATTAATGGGCATCATTCCTCAGGAGGCCACGCTTTTTTCTCATCTGAGCGTGCAGCAGCACCTCTACTTTTTTGGGAAGCTCAAAGGTCTGTCTCGGGATGAAACCAGAGCGGAGGCTGACCGGTGGATCTCGAAGTTAGCCCTCGACGAGCACCGCTGGAGAAAAATCGATACTCTTTCGGTGGGAACCAGACGAAAGGTGTTGATCGGTCTAGCCCTCATGGGAGATCCCCCGATTCTGATCCTCGATGAGCCCACGACGGGCCTGGATCCTGTCACCCGCCGGGATGTTTGGAAGCAGATCCGACATTCAAAGGAGCAGACAAAGACCGTGATTTTGACAACGCATTATCTAGAAGAGGCGGAATTTTTATCCGATCGCATTGCCATTTTGCTGAAGGGAGAAATCAAGGTGCATGGGACGCTCGAAGAGATCTATCGCCTTGTGCCTAGGAGCTATTGTCTGACCTACTATAACGAGGAAAGAAATCACGGTGAAAGAGGGAAGAAAAAAAACGTTTGTAAAGAATCCGACTTCAAAGCCCTGAGAAGAATCATTGAGGAAAAGGGATTGGAGGAATATTCCATCAGACGTATCTCTCTGGAGGACATATACCTCGAGCTTACCGCGGAACATAAGGAAGAAAATGATTAAAAAGACCCTCCGAGATATGTGTCTTATCACGCGTATCTACTACCTCCAGTTTCGGGATCAGGTAGCAAGGTTTCTTTTTTTCGGCTTCTTGATTCCGGCCGGAGTCTATTACATTGCCACCGCGTCCACGGGCAGAGACCCGGCGCTGCAGTTGCGGTTTTTTACTGCGTCCATTCTCCTCTCGTTCTCCATGCTCACAATCATGTGGCTGGGCACCATTATCGTAGAGGACCGTTTCTACGGAAGACTCAAGCTACTGATCACGACCCCCATTTCTCGGACTTCTTATGTCCTGGGCATTCTGGGTTACGATTACATCCTCGGGCTAATGACCGGCTGTGGCTTTATTCTGGTTTCTTACCTGTTTGAGATCGAGGTTCAGCTCAACCTCCTTGACGCGATCATTTTAGTTCTCCTAACCCTCAGCTCGTTTACTGGCATCAGCATCATAGTGAGCCAACAAGCTAAAAGTTTGCAGGCGGGGACTGTCCTCGCGGACTCGACCAGCATTTGTCTGATTTTTTTCGCCCCTGTGTTCTACTCGATCGAAGAACTGCCGAAAGCCATGCAGTACGTCGCCTCACTTTTTCCTACGACCTACGCCGCTGATGGGATGGCCAAGGCCCTATCGGGCAAAGGGGGAGTCGGGATGGATATCCTAGCTCTTTTGCTCTTTTCGTTTGTGACTCTGTTTACTGCAATCCGATCTCTCCGTTGGAGGGATTTGTAGACGGTTCAGTAATAAAAACAGTATTCAGCATCCGGAGGTAGATCATGCGTATAGTGATTGGCTCAGACCACGCTGGCTTCGCTTTGAAACAGGATATCGCAGTCTACCTGAAAGGCTTGAGCTACGAGGTTCTGGATCTCGGCCCGGATAACGCTGATCCCGTCGATTTTCCCGATTATGCGGAAGCAGCGGGACTGGCAATTCAGGAAGGGCAGGCTGAGCGCGGCATCCTAATCTGCGGTAGCGGCGTAGGGGTTTCCGTAGCCGCAAATAAGATACCTGGAATCCGGGCTGCTGTCTGTCACGACGTCTACTCGGCGCATCAGAGCGTAGAACACGATGACGTCAATGTGCTGGCGCTGGGCGCCCAGATTATTGGCCCAGCGGTGGCGCATGAGTTGGTCCAGGCTTTCTTGGGGGCAAGCTTTTCCGGCAAGGAGAACCATCGTCGTCGGGTAGAAAAAATTAAAGCCATGGAAGTTCGCCATGCGGACAAGGCTAAGGAGCAGCCGGCCAAGGAGCGGGAAAAGCATGAAGCTAGTAAAAAAAGCCTGTAGGGTTAAAGCGCCATGCTTGCTTTATTAGAGCGCCTCATAACTCTGCAGCCGCAGAGGACAGCAAAACTCCTGAAGGTCTTGCCTTCGTCCTGGCAACAATATCAACGGATGCACGCCTTAAAGAGATCGCTACGCCTCGTAGCGAGTCGCTCAAAATTCTATCGTGAGAGATTTTTTCTCCGTAATATGGATATCAATCGGATCCAATCGCCGGCAGATTTAGGGGATCTCTTTACCACCGCCGACGATCTGTTAAATACTCCCTCGGACGCGTTTCTTTGCGCGCCGCCGCAACTGGCCTTTGAGACCGCAGGGACGTCGGGTAAAAACAAAAAACTCTTTTATCGCTACGAGGAATTCGACATGGCTGCTCGAAGAGGTGCCGTGAGCTTTTATCTCTTCGGACTCCGGAAAGAAGACCGGATTTTGAACGCCTTCGACTTCTCTTTCTGGTTTCCAGGCTACTTCATGTCGAGACTCCTGCCTTTGACCGGGATGTTCAGCATCACCGTAGGAAAGATTGAGCCTAGCGAGGTCTATCGGCGCATGGAAGATTACCGCTTCACCGTGATTTTGGGCGAGCCCACATGGATGGTCCAACTGACCGAACTGGCCCAAGAAACGGGTAAGGCCTACCCTTTAAAGCTCATTATCGGCAGCGGCGAAATGCTCACGGAGCGCGCCCGAGAGTGGGTGGAAAAAACATGGAGCGCGGATTTTCTCATGGCCTACGCCAGCGTGGATGCGGGAACTTACATCGGGCTCGAGTGCTATAAAAAGCAAGGATACCACATTAATGACGCGGAGCTCTGGGTCGAGATCGTCGACTCCGATACAGAGGGATACGGCGAAGTGGTTTTCACCACTTTGACTCGAACCACGATGCCCCTCATCCGCTACCGAACCAAAGACATCGCTCGTTTGATAAGCGAGCCCTGCCCGTGCGGCCGTCCAGGCCTCAGGCTTTCCAAGATTGTTGGGAGGGCCGATGAGTTGGTAGTTTTTGGCGGCGGCAATATTCACCCTTCCTTCTTCGAAGACATTTTTAAAGATATTTCTGAAATCACCGAGGACTGGCAAGTAGCCGTCCGCCACAGAGGAGTTAAGGAAATCCTGGAGATCCGCCTGGAGCTGAGAAATAATGGCATCAGCACCAAGTCCGTCTCCGATGGAATCCTTAAAAACATCGAGGGACGCTATCCGGACATGTGGCGGAACTACAAAAAAGGCATGTACGACATAGAGTTCACTTACAATGCGAAGCATACGCTTAGAGAAAAGAGAAAGCTCCGGAGATTGGTTGACGAGCGAGAGGAGATCATCTCGAATTCAGGGCGCCAATAAAGGGAAGGACTTTGGGTGGCAAGAAAACGGCTCATTCTAGTCGTGCTCTTTTCCGGCTTTGTGTTTTCGGTGTTTGCAGTCCCAAGGGTAACAAGCTGGGTTCATCAGGGCGATCCGGGTGGGGAATATGGCTTTCATCTCAAAGAATCCGCTCACTCCCTTGGGATCGACTTTATTCATGAAGCATCTTCGTTTGATCCGAAGATCGAGAACATCACGCCATGGATCCAGGGGATGCATGGCGCCTCCGTGGCAGTCTGTGACTTTAATGACGACGGCTGGCCGGACATTTATGTCACGAACGCCAGAGTCGGCTCGAAGAACCGACTTTATATCAATCGTGGTGGCAAGTTGTTCGAAGAGGTCGCCGAGAGGGCGGGAGTCGCTGATGTCAATCGGCCGGGTACGGGCATCTCGACCGGCGCGGCCTGCGCCGATTATGACAACGACGGCCACGAGGATCTGCTTCTCTACAAGTGGGGTAATCTTGAACTTTTTCGGAACGACGGTGATGGAACTTTTACCCGGGTCACTGAAAAGGCAGGCCTGGGTGAATGGATCTACGCCAGCGACGCGATCTGGTGGGACTTCAATCGCGACGGATGCTTGGATATCTATGTGGGGGCCTACTGGCGCGCGGAGCACAACCTCTGGAATTTAGATACCACGCGCATCATGCAGGACGATTTCGATCGATCACGGAACGGCGGAAGGAACAAGCTCTACGAACAGGTAAAAGATAAAGGCCGATGCACCGGGACCTTCAAAGAAGTATCGCAGCAGTACGGCCTTGACGATACCGGGTGGACTCTTGCCGTAGGTGCCGCGGATCTTAACGGCAAAGGATTCCCGGATTTATATGTCGCCAACGATTATGGACCGGACTCACTGTTCCTAAACATCGATGGCTCTCATTTTAAAAAGGTGATCGAGCGTCACGGAATCGGAGATGACACGAAAAAGGGCATGAACGTGGCCTTTGGGGACTTCAAAAATTCGGGCCGGCTTGGCATTTACGTAACCAACATCACCGAACCGGGGTACCTTGTGGAAGGAAACATGCTCTGGGAAAATCTTGGTAACGGACAATTCCGTGACGTGGCCTGGAGCGTGGGCGCTGCGGATTGCGGTTGGGCCTGGGGCGCTGTGTTTGGAGATCTCAACAACGACGGTTACCTTGACATCTACTGTGCGAACGGCATGGTATCTGGCAACCCTAAAACCGACTATTGGTACGATTTGTTTACCATGAGCGTTGGTATCAACCTAATCCTCGAAGACGCCGCGACCTGGCCAGCCATGGACAGTAAGAGCTGGTCAGGACATCAGCGTTCTCGCGTTTTCCTAAACGATGGCCGAGGGCGATTCCGAGACGTTTCGGAAAAAGTAGAGGTCAATGATCTCTATGACGGACGGGGGGTAGCACTGGCCGACCTTGACCGCGACGGGACTTTGGACGTCATTGTAGCCAACAACAAGGGGCCTCTCTTGGTCTATTTAAATCAGGTCGACCCCAGCCGGAAATGGATCCAATTTCGGCTTAAGGGAACAGAGAGCAACCGAAGCGCGATCGGCGCTCAAGTCACGCTGCACTGGAATAATCAAGTTCAGGTTCAGGTCCTCGACGGGGGTGGTGGAGATTCTGGCCACAGCGAAAAGCTCCTACATTTCGGCCTTGGAGGAAATCCGAAACTAGACCATGCCGAGATCCGATGGCCCTCAGGAAAGATCCAAGTCCTGCGCCAATTAGAGACTAACAAGTCGTATGTCGTGGAGGAGCCTTAGACCTAAATAACCATGAACTCAGAACACGGAAAGACAGTCACAGTAGGAACCATGCGAATGAGCGCCATGACCTTGATCGATGGTCTCCGTCGTGACCCTCGGTATTTGGTGGCAGGTTTCTTAACGCTAATCCTGATCATCGGCCAAGTGTGGCTAAGCTTTTTGGAAAGCTTTGGGCAGTTTGCCATCGCCGTGGTGTTCAGCATGGCCACTGAGATCGTGCTGAGTCGAATCTATTGCGGCGAATGGCCTAATCCCATCAGCTCCTATATGACTGGAGTGAGCATCGGTATTCTGGTGCGATCGCCAGCTTGGTGGCCGTATGCCGTAGGGAGCGTGTTGGGGATTTCCCAGAAGTACGCCATTCAACTCCGGGGGCGTCACCTTTTTAATCCCTCGAACTTTGGCCTTTGCATTCTGCTGGTGGCCGTGCCTGAGATCGTCGCAGCGCTCAGCAAACAGTGGAGCAACATGCCGGGTGTGATGCTTTTCATCTTCTTGCTTGGCTTTGTGGTTATTGGCCGATTGAGAAGGCTAGACATCGTCTTTACCTACGTCCTCGGGTTCATACTGCTAAGCCTGGTACGGAGCACAATCACCGGCGTTCCAATCTTGGCCGAGTTGAGCCCGGCCTCAGGGCCAGCTTTTCAGCTCTTCATCTTTTTTATGATCACGGACCCACGTACAACTCCCAGCACTCGAAAAGGGCGAATGGGCTACGCTGTGGCCATTGCGGCCGTTGAGGCTTTGCTCCGGTTCTGGCGAAACCAAAATGCGCCTTTCCTTGCCCTGTTCGTGGTGAGTCCAATTGCTATTATCTGGGAGACCCTAAGGAGAGATCGAGAGACAAAACTTGAAGCAAACTTGGAACGGGTCTCACGGTAGCGTGATCAAGACGTAGGCGAAGGGTGAAAAAATACAGTCTCCATTCAGCGACAGAATGGTCTCACCGTCAGTGTTGTCGGGTGCGATACGGGACTGTGGTGTTCGGTCCGTGCTGATCGATGCCATTTGATGGATCCAAAATAAAGGGAATTTTCACAAGGAGAGAAGATGGTTGCTAAACGAGTCCGGAACCTAGGATACTCAGCGCTTTCGTTTTTGGGAGGGCTGCTTTTGTTTCATGCCGTTCTCTATGCGCAGCCAAAAGCGCTCCAGGTTGGTGGACTTCCGGTTACCTGAAACCTCACGCTGCCCATTGCCTGTACGGCAATGACACAAGAGATCGAGGGACGCGGACCCAAATTGCTTGATTTCGTCAAGTTCAGCGGTTGGCCGGAAATTAAAGAGTCTCTGATGGCGGGACGAATCAAAGCCGCCTATATGCTGGCGCCTTTGGTAATGGACTTGGCTGACAACGGTATACCGGTCAAAATCGTTTCGCTTGCACACCGCTCGGGCGCGGTCATCATGGTTCGAACCGAATCGCCTATAAAGACAATGAAGGACCTTAAACGCAAACGGATTGCCGTTCCGAGTCGGTTCGCCGTCGATTACCTGTACCTGAGGAAGCTGCTCAAAAAGGAAAGCATGACAGAGAAAGATATCGATGTGGTAGAGATGGCGCCGCCGGATATGCCAGCGGCGCTTTATGCAAAAGCAGTGGATGCCTATGCCACAGGTGAACCGTTTGGAGCGGTTGCTCAAAGGGCGGGTTATGCTAGGCCGCTCCACATGACCCGAGACGACTGGCCCAATTACATCTGCTGCGTGCTTACAGTACGCGAGGAGCTCATTCGTGAAAACCGTCTCTTGGTGCAGCAGCTGGTCAATTACGTCCAAGCCGCTGGCCGGTGGCTTGACTCCTCGCCCGAGAATCGAAAGCGAGCAGTTGAGATTGCCGCGGAACCTACTTTCTTTAACCAGGATCCCCGAGTACTGCAGTTCGTGATGGATAATCCCCGTGATCGGGTAACTTATCAGGATCTAAAATTGGTACGGTCGGAATTTGAGGAGTTGATGCGTCTTTCAGTCGAGGCGCACATTCTAAAGCGCCCGGTTTCCTATGAAAAATATGTAGATGAGAGTTTTACTCGCAATGCAAACCTAGTTTCTATTTCGCTACCAAAGTAAAAGAGAGGGCAAAATGTATTACACCATACTTTCCCTTGTATTGGTGTTTAGTTTTAGTTGCCCTTCGTTTGCGGCGGAAGAACAGGAGTTCAAAGGCGGTTCATTTGACCCTCCCCGGCCGGCACCGGATTTTTTGCTCAAGGGATCAGACGGCTCGGAACTGCGCCTCAGCCATTACCGGGGAAAGGTAGTTGCGCTCGGATTCGGTTACACCTACTGTCCTGATGTTTGCCCAACGACCCTTGCAGACCTCGCGCAGGCACGCAGGAAATTGGGCAGGTCCGCAAAGGAGTTTCAAGTGATTTATGTCACTGTGGATCCTGAGAGAGACACTCTTGAGCGCCTGCATAAATATCTTGTTGTGTTTGACAACAGCTTCATTGGTGCTACTGGCACGTCTGATCAACTTTCTCAAGTGCGTAAGGCTTACGGAATCTCCGCTGTGAAGAAGCTATTTGAGGGCGTTTCGGCGGGCTATCTCGTCCATCACTCATCTTTCATCTACTTGATTGATCCGACCGGCAATCTGCGCGTGATGTTACCTTTCGGAACGTCAGTGGACGACATTCTGCATGATGTAAAAATGCTAGCGAAGAAATAGTGAATTGTGCTGCGCCCAGTACGTACAACATTGTTCATTTTGTCGGCGGTTATATTTGTAAGTACGGTGGCCCACTCTCAATCCCGGGAAGCGGATAAAATGAAGGTCCGGATCGAAGGGGCGTGGGCGCGTCGAGCACCGATGTTGAAAGGCGACTCTACCGCCGGAAGCGGAAACGGCGCTGTTTATCTCACAATTGTCAACCCAGGGAGCGTCTCAGATGATGTGATCGCGGCATCAAGCGATGCCGCGGAAACCGGAGAGCTTCACGAAAGCTATGAGGAGTCAGGCATGACGATGATGCGTCCGATAATAAAATTGCATGTCCCTGCCGGAGAGAAGCTGGAGATGAAGCCGGGCGGATATCACATCATGCTCATCAACCTAAAACGTGAGCTCAAGGCCGGACAAGTCATAAGTGTGACCCTTGTCCTCCAGAAAGCGGGACGCGTACCCGTGAGGGCGACGGTCAAGTGAGAGCATGAAACGCAAGACCTATACCCACTATTGGCTTTGGGGCCTGTTGGTAATCGGTGGAGTGTCGATTGCGGCAGCCGGTTGGGCTGCGCTCAGCCCGCTGGCCTCGGACTCTAGGGAACTGGTTTATATTATCCCCAAAGGCAATTGGGCCCGCCGGATTGCAGGTGAAAACAATCCGCCATTCCCGTCTCAGATACGCCTCACTTTGGGTGTGATAGACATTCTCGTGTTAAAAAACCACGACGATGTGCCGCAGATGTTCGGTCCGGTATTGATTATGCCGGGTGAGACCTTTCAATTGCCGTTCCGGAAGGCTTCCAATTATCAATTTCTCTGCACCGCTCACGCCAGTGGGCAGCTTAGCGTTGTTGTTGAGCCGATGCCTAAAATCGGGTGGGAGCGTTTCCGATGGAGGGTGGGATTATCGTAGGTCTCTCAAGTAGTGATAGCAAAGAACATGTGTAGGCATGAATAAGACAATAAACTTCCTTTCTCCTTTGGCGCTGGTCGTTGCGTTAGTTTCGGTATGGTGGTTTACCGTAGTGGCGAGCGGCACTATTATTTTTCCGACGCCCTGGGATGTCGTTTTGGGTACTCTAGAGCTGGCGCGGCTAGGGAGCTTGTGGGATCATATAGCCTCATCTCTATTTCGCGTTGGTGCCGGTTACTTGCTCGCGGCGGCCGTAGCCATCCCGTTGGGGCTTTTGATGGGTTGGTTCAAGGGAGTATTTGCCACTCTTAATCCGCTCATCCAGATTCTTCGGCCAATCTCCCCGATCGCGTGGATTCCCCTTGCCATTCTCTGGTTTGGCGTGGGAAACTTTTCGCCCATTTTCCTCATTTTCCTTGCGTCAGTCTTTCCTATTATCGTGGAAACGGCAGCCGGAGTTCATAGCATCGAGCGACAATATATTCGGGCAGCCCAAAACTTCGGCGTGTCCGGTTTGGCGCTCTTCCGTCAGGTAGTGATACCTGCAGCCTTGCCCCATATCATCACCGGCATGAGAATCAGTCTCGGTGTCGCTTGGTTGGTAGTGGTCGCCGCGGAAATGATCGCTTTGAGGTCGGGTTTGGGGTATCTCATCATTGATTCGCGGAATGCGGGTAACCGTTATGATCTCGTAGTGGCGGGAATGGTCATCATTGGGCTGACGGGGCTCTTACTCGACATTCTCATGCGACGGCTTGAGAAATTGAAGGGCGTGCGGTGGCGTTATGCACGCTAAGATCGTCGTCAGAGACGTTCGGAAGTCTTATCCTACCGACAAGGGTCCCTTGGCCGTGCTCGCGGGAATAGACTTCAGCGTCTCGGAAGGGGAATTCGTGGCGCTTGTCGGACCATCTGGGTGCGGCAAGACGACTCTCTTAAATAATATCGCGGGATTCGAAAAGCCGGACCATGGCGAGATCATCGTAAGCGGCTCTCCTGTAACCGGACCAAGCCGCCAAGGAATCACAATCTCTCAGCTCGGTTCGGTATTTCCGTGGCTCACAGTTCAACAGAATCTAATGTTTGCCCTTAAGGGAATGCCCAAGAATGACACAAAGCGAATCGCTCAACATTACATCAATCTCGTGGGACTCAAAGGGTTCGAACAGTCATTTCCGTATCAGATTTCCGGCGGCATGCTTAAGCGAGTGGAACTGGCCCGAGCACTAGCTGTTAGATCAGAGATTCTCTACATGGACGAGCCATTTGCAGCATTGGACGCGCTGACACGAATTCGCCTCCGGAGTGAGTTGCTGCAAATTCTTTCTCACGAGCGCCATACATGCTTGCTGGTTACTCACGATGTCGATGAGGCCCTTCATCTGGCTGATCGGATCTTTGTTCTTGGGGCTCGGCCAACAAAAGTCGAATCAATCGTGGAAGTGGCAATGCCTCATCCACGTAGACTCCGAAGCGCTGAGATGCTGGAACTCAAAGAGAACATCCTGCAAAAGCTCGGCGTTGATACGGAAATAGATGATGGAAATTTGCTTGTAGGCGCGGACAACCACAATGGGCTGCAGTCGGCCGATCGAGCTCGCGCGCCGCAGTTTCGGTCAACTAACTCGAAAACAGGTTGACATCGTTCCTCTCTTTACGGCGCTGTCCGCCGGCACGCTACGGAGCTTAATCCCGTAGAGTATCTGTGGGGATATTGGAAGCAGCATGAGCTTCCCAATTTCTGTCCCAAGACTTTTTCTGATCTCAGTCTTCATGCTGTTTGGGCTCTCAAGCGCATGCGACGTCGCCCGAAACTGATCGTTGCCTTTTGGAAGCCGTCAGAACTGTTTGCAGCTTAAGCTGGTCACTATATTTTACGAACATCAATAATTAAACGTCTCTTTCTTATCACGAAGATCCTGCAAGAGGGCATCAAAAGATTTCTTGTTTAAAACTCTATCGAACTGAGAGCGGTAATTATTGACCAGACTGATACCCTCCGCGATAACATCGTACACGCGCCATCCCGCCGGGCTCAAATAGAGCTTATAATCCACGCTGTACTCGCTGCCATCTTTCAATTTCGTCTTGGTATTAATCTGGATATTCTCACCGTCAGGCATTTCTCTGACATATTGAATCTTGGCATCACCGTTCTTTTCCAAAGTTCCCATGTGCCGGATTGCCTGAACTAAGGCCACGCGGTAGATAGCAGCAAGGCACGAGCCTACGGTTCTCAGTGCCGCACAGGAAGAGCGGTGAGCCTTTCAATTACCTCCACCAACACTTCCATGAGAACGGGCTTGACTAAAATTAGGGTACGGAGAATTTCCGTTTTTGCAAGACAACGGAGAAATGTTAACTTGCCGATGTATGAGCTCATCGACCTCGTGGAATCCGCAAACCTATTCTCAAAACGCGCGCTTCGTTTCCGACCTGGGGGAACCCTTATTGCAACTCCTCGAGCCGCGCTCGAACGAG
>WNFK01141570.1_pt1 | contig 13199 bp, 11 predicted proteins | sample 5400281 | NCBI WGS metagenome assembly WNFK01 (sample SAMN13153350, study PRJNA577476) | soil metagenome | isolation source: 20 cm soil on Douglas fir-dominated hillslope | place: USA:California | collected 2013-09-17
GGTGGAGGCCCTCCTGCGTGCCGCCGGGCACCGCACGGGCCTCATCGGCACCATCCAGTACCGCGTGGGCGATCAGGCGGTGGACGCGAGCCAGACGACGCCGGAGGCGGTGGAGCTCCAGTCGCTGCTCGCGCGCATGCGCGACGGCGGCATCACCGGTGCCGCCATGGAGGTGTCCTCGCACGCACTGGCCCTCTCCCGCGTGGCCGGCACCGAGTTCGACGTGGCGGTGTTCACCAACCTCACCCAGGACCACCTGGACTTCCACGGTACCCTGGAGGAGTACGCCCGTGCCAAGCGGCGCCTGTTCGAGGCGCTGGCGGCGGGGACCAAGCCCCGGCGCACGGCGGTGGTGAACGCCGACGATCCCGCGGGCGCGGGCATGGTGCGGGACCTGCGGCTGTCGACCTTGCGCTTCGGCCTTCGCGGCGCCGCGGAGATCCGGCCGCGCGCGTTCACGTCCGGCATCGACGGGACCCAGGTGGAGGTGGAGACGCCGCGCGGCTCGCTCACCATCACGTCGCCGCTGGTGGGCGAGCACAACGTGATGAACCTGCTGGGCGCGGTGGGCGTGGGGGTGGCGCTGGAGATCCCGCTGCCCACGATCGGGGCCGCGCTGGGCGCGGTGAGAGCCGTCCCCGGGCGCTTCGAGCGGGTGGAGGCGGGCCAGCCCTTTCTGGTGGTGGTGGACTACGCGCACACTCCCGACGCCCTCGAGCGCGTGCTCACCACCGCGCGTAAGCTCGTCCCCCGCCGGCTCGCGGACCGCGTGTGGGTGACCTCGGATAATCCGCGCACCGAGTCGCCGGCGGCCATCGTCGAGGAGGTGCTGGTCGGCGTGGCCCGCGCGAGCGCGGGGGCCGGGCGCCACGTGGCGATGCCCGACCGGCAGGCGGCCATCCATGACGCGCTGGGCTGGGCGCGCGGGGGCGACGTGGTGGTGATCGCGGGCAAGGGGCACGAGACGTATCAGATCGTCGGCTCCACGGCGTTGCCATTCGACGACCGGGCGGTGGCGCGCGCATTCCTGGAGCGGACGCCATAGGGGGACGCGGGCGGATGTTCACGGTGGAGGACGTGGTTCGGGGCACGCAGGGCGCCCTCGTCGGGGGCGATCTCGGCGTGCCCGTGAGCGGGGTGTCCATCGACACCCGCACCCTGCCCGTGGGCACCGCCTTCTTCGCCATCCAGGGCGCGACCGACGGCCACCGCCATCTAAGGGATGCGATGGCGCGCGGCGCGGCCTGCCTCGTGGTCCACGCGCTGCCGGACGACCTCCCCGCCACCGTGGCGGTGGTGCTGGTGGACGAGACGACCAAGGCGCTGGGGCGGCTGGCGGCCTATCACCGGGCGCGCTTCACCCTGCCCGTCGCCGCGGTGTCCGGGTCCAACGGCAAGACCACCACCAAGGAGATGATGGCGGCGGTGCTCGGCGGGCTGGGGCCGGTGCTCAAGCCGGAAGCCTCCTTCAACAACCAGTGGGGCCTGCCGCTCACGGTGCTCCAGCTCACCGCCGCCCATCGCGCGGTGGCGCTCGAGATCGGCACCAACCGGCCGGGCGAGATCGCGGCGCTGGCGAACATCGCGCGGCCCACGGTGGCGGCGGTGACGGTGGTGTCCACCGCGCACACCGAGTTCCTGGGCTCGCTCGATGAGGTAGCCACGGAGAAGGGCGCGCTGGTGGAGGCGGTGCCGCCGGAGGGCGCGGTGGTGCTGAACGCCGACGACCCCCGCGTGCTCGGCATGCGCTCCCGCAGCCGCGCCCGCGTGCTCACCGTGAGCGCGCGCGAGCCGGCCGACGTGCGGGCGGTGGACGCGGCCGAGGAGGCCGCCGGCGGCCTCGCGGTCACCCTGGAGATCGCGGGCGCGCGCGCGACCGCGCGGCTCGCCTTCGCGGGACGGCACAACGTGGTCAACGCACTCTGCGCGGCGGGCGTGGGGCACGCGCTGGGTCTGCCGCTGGCGGTGATCGTGGCGGGACTCGAGACGGCGCGCCCGGTGAAGGGCCGCTGCGTGTGGCGGCTGGCGGGCGGCATCCGCATCCTCGACGACACCTACAACGCCAACCCGGCGTCGGTGCGCGCGGCGCTGGAGACGTTGCGAGGCGCGCGCGACGCGCGGCGGCTGGTGGTGGTGCTGGGTGACATGCTCGAGCTGGGCGACCTCTCGCCCGCCGCGCACCGTGAGGCCGGCCTCGCGGTGGCGGCCATGGGCGCCGCCGAGTTCGTCGGCGTGGGCCGCCAGGCCCGCCTCGCGGTGGAGGCCGCGCGCGGTCGGGGTCTCGCCGAGGCCCAGCACACGGCCACGTTCGAGGACACGGTGGCGTTGCTGCTCAAGCGGCTGGCGCCCGGCGACGCGGTGCTGGTGAAGGGCTCGCGGGGGATGCGGATGGAGCGCGTGGTGGATGCGCTGATGGCCCGGCTCGGAGGGGAGGATGGCTGATGCTGTACCTGCTCCTCGTGCCGCTCGCCAAGGATCACATCGCCTTCAACGTGTTCCGGTACATCACGTTCCGGGCGGCGATGGCGACGGTGTCCGCGCTGGTGATCTGCTTCGTGGTGGGCCCCTGGGTGATACAGCGGCTGCGCGAGCTGCAGCAGGGCGGGGAGACCATCCGGGAGGACGAACCTCCTCAACCGCTATGTGTGGACGGTGATCCTCGCCACCGCCGGCCTGGGCGCCATCGGGTTCCTCGACGACTGGAAGAAGCTCCGGACGCGCAAGGGCATCTCGGCCAAGCAGAAGTTCGGCGCGCAGATCCTCTGGGTGGGCCTCCTCGCCGCCTCGCTCTATGTCTGGCCGCCGGACGGCTTCACCACCGGGCTCGCCATTCCCTTCTTCAAGGGCTGGCTCCTCACCCTGGGCATCCTCTGGGTGCCCTTCGCGCTGCTGGTGATCGTGGGGGCGTCGAACGCGGTGAACCTCACCGACGGCCTCGACGGGCTGGCCATCGGGCCCATCGTGATGGCGGGCGGCGCCTTCGCGCTCATCGCCTATCTCACCGGCAACTTCCGCGCCGCCGAGTACCTCCGCATCCTGAACGTGAAGGGGACCGGCGAGCTGACGGTGTTCTGCGGGGCCCTGGTGGGCGCGGCCCTGGGCTTCCTCTGGTTCAACACGTATCCCGCCCAGGTCTTCATGGGCGACGTGGGCTCGCTCGCGCTGGGGGGGGCCATCGGCACGCTGGCGGTGCTCACCAAGTCCGAGCTGCTGCTGCCGCTCATCGGCGGCATCTACGTGGTGGAGGCGGGCTCGGTGATCATCCAGGTCGCGTCCTTCAAGCTCACCGGCCGGCGCGTCTTCAAGATGGCGCCGCTCCACCATCACTACGAGCTGCAGGGCTGGGCCGAGCCCAAGATCATCGTCCGCTTCTGGATCGTGTCATTCATGCTGGCGCTCCTTGCGCTCACCACGCTGAAGCTCAGGTGAGGGGCGCCCATGCTGAGGATTGAGACCGAGGCCATGGAGAGAGGGACGGCATACCGGCGCTGGCTCGATGGGAAGACCGTGGCGGTGGTGGGCCTCGCCAAGAGCGGGGTGGCGGCGGCGCGGCTGGTGGCGCGCCTGGGCAGCCGCGTGCTCGCCTCCGACGTGGCGCCCCGCGAGGCCTGGTCCCCGGAGGCGCGGCGGCTCGAGTCGCCCCAGATCCACGCGTGGTCCGGCCATCCCGACGAGGCCTTCCGCGGCGCCGAGCTCGCGGTGGTGAGCCCCGGGGTGCCGCTGGAGATCCCGTCGCTGGTGGCGCTCCGCGCCCGCGGCGTGCCGGTGATCAGCGAGCTGGAGCTGGCCTTCCGCGTGATGGAGGCGGAGGTCCTCGCCATCACCGGGACCAACGGCAAGACCACGACCACCGCGCTGACCGGCGAGATCCTGCGCGGCCAGCTCCGCCCGGTGCTGGTGGGCGGGAATATCGGCACCCCGCTGTCCGAGCGGGCGCTGGACTTCCCCGCCGCCGGCCTCGTGGTGGCGGAGACGTCCTCCTTCCAGCTGGAAGCGACGGAGACCTTCCGGCCGCGGGTGGCCACCGTGCTCAACCTCGCTCCCGACCACCTCGACCGCCACGGCACCTACGCGCGCTACGTAGACGCCAAGGCGCGCATCTTCGCCAACCAGACGGAGGCGGACTGCGCGGTGCTCAACGCCGACGATCCCGAGATCGTGGGTCTGGCCGGCCGCACGCGGGCGCGCGTGCTGTGGTTCAGCCGCCAGCGCCCGCTGGATCACGGCGTCTTCGTGCGCGACGGCTGGATCGTGGCCAAGCTCAACGGCCATGCGGAGCCGGTGGCTCCGGTGGCCGAGATCACGCTCCGCGGCGCGCACAACGTGGAGAACGTGCTGGCCGCCACCGCGGGGGCGCTGTGGACCGGCATGGACCCCGCGACGATCCGGAAAGGGATCGCGATGTTTCGGGGGGTGGCACACCGCATCGAGCGCGTGCACGACGCGCGCGGGGTCACCTTCTACAACGACTCGAAGGGGACCAACGTCGCCTCCACCATCAAGGCACTGGAGAGCTTCCCGGAGCCGGTGATCCTCATCGCGGGCGGGAAAGGCAAGGGGCAGGATTTTGCCCCCCTCGCCGCCGCCGCGCGGGGCCGGGTGCGCAACGCGGTGCTCATCGGGATCGACCGCGATCAGATCCGCCGGGTGCTCGCCGCCGCCGGCATTCCCACCGAGGACGCCGAGACCATGGAGGAGGCGGTGCGGATGGCCTCGCGGCGCGCCCGCATCGGCGACGTGGTGCTGCTCTCGCCGGCCTGCGCGTCCTTCGACATGTTCCTGAACTACGAGCATCGCGGCGAGGTGTTCAAGGACGCCGTCCGCCGCCTGGTGCCGGGGGGAGCGCCCTGATGCCGCGCAAGCTCTCGCCCGACCTCTGGCTCTTCGGCGTGGTGCTGGCCCTGGTCTTCCTCGGCGTGGTGATGGTCTACTCGGCGAGCGCCATCATCGCCGCCGACCGCTTCGGGGACCCGTTCTTCTTCCTGAAGAAGCAGCTCTTCTGGGCCTTCCTGGGCGGCGGCCTCCTGTGGGCCGCGCTCCGGCTGGACTACCGCCGGCTCGAGCGCCTGGTGGTGCCGCTCCTGGTCGTGTCCATCGCGCTCCTGGTGCTGGTGCTCCTCCCGCCCTTCGGGCAGGCCATCAACGGCACGCGCCGGTGGTTCCGGATCGGGCCGCTCTCGTTCCAGCCGGTGGAGCTGGCGAAGTTCGCGCTGGTCCTCTACCTCGCCTCCTTCCTCACGCGGCGCGCGGCGGCGCTCCGGAGCTTCTGGCAGGGACTCTTCCCCATCCTCCTGGTGGCGGGGACCATGGCGCTGCTCACGTTCGTCCAGCCGGATCTGGGCAATAGCCTCGCGCTGGTGGTGCTGACCCTCGTCTTGGCCTATCTCGCAGGCGCGCCCGTGAAGCACATGGCGTGGGTGGCGGCGGCGGCCTTGCCGCTGGTGACGCTCGCCGTCGCGCTGAAGCCGTATCGGTGGCGGCGCATGCTGGCCTTCGTCAACCCCTGGGACGACCCGCAGGGGAGCGGATTCCAGATCATCCAGTCCTTCCTCGCGCTGGGCTCGGGGGGCCTTACCGGCCGCGGGCTGGGGGGCTCCAAGCAGAAGCTCTTCTACCTGCCGGAGCCCTATACCGACTTCATCTTCGCCATCGTGGGCGAGGAGCTCGGGCTGATCGGCGCCGTCTGCGTCATCGCGCTCTTCGCGGTGCTCATCTGGCGCGGGCTGCGCGTGGGCCTGCGCGCCCCGGATCCCTTCGGGAGCTATCTCGCGCTCGGGCTCACCGTGATGCTGGCCACCCAGACCCTCGTGAACCTCGGCGTGGTGATGGGCGCCCTGCCCACCAAGGGGCTGCCGCTGCCCTTCGTCTCCTTCGGCGGCTCCGCGCTCCTCATGACCATGTTCTCGGCGGGCGTGCTGCTGAACATCTCCCAGCACGCCACCGGCGCCGCGGCGTGGGAGGAGTCCCCCGCCCATGTTTAAGCGCTACCAGCAGGTCCACTTCGTGGGGATCGGCGGCGTGGGCATGAGCGGCATCGCGGAGGTGCTGCTCAACCTCGGCTACCGCATCACCGGCTCGGACGCGCGGCGCGGCGAAGCGGTGGAGCGCCTGGAGCGGCTGGGGGCCAAGGTCTTCATCGGCCACGAGGCGTCCCATGCCGACGGGGCCCACGTGGTCGTGTACTCCTCCGCGGTGGCCCGCGACAATGTCGAGGTGCAGGCGGCCCGGCTCCGGGGCGTGCCGGCGATTCCCCGCGCGGAGATGCTGGCCGAGCTGATGCGCCTCAAGTACGGCATCGCCATCGCCGGCACCCACGGCAAGACCACCACCACCTCCATGGTGGCGGCGGTGCTGGGTGCGGGGGAGCTCGATCCCACCGTGGTGGTGGGCGGGCGCATCCTCGGGCTGGGGGCCAACGCGCGGCTGGGGCAGGGCGAGTTCCTGGTGGCGGAGGCGGATGAGTCGGACGGCTCCTTCCTCAAGCTCTCGCCCACCATCGCCGTCGTCACCACCGTCGACGCCGAGCACCTCGACTACTACACGGATCTCGACGCCATCCGCGCCGCCTTCCTCACCTTCGTGAACAAGGTGCCCTTCTACGGCGCCGCCGTGCTCTGCCTGGACCAGCCGAACATCCAGCAGATGATCCCGCGGGTGGACAAGCGCGTGATCACCTACGGGCTCGAGTCCAGCGCGGACCTCACCGCGCGGCGGCTGGAGTTCGCGGGGACGATCTCCCGGTTCGAGGTGGTGCAGCGCGGCCACCTCCTCGGCGCGGTGGCGCTGGAGGTGCCCGGCCGCCACAACGTGCTCAACGCGCTGGCCGCCATCGCGGTGGGGCTCGACCTCGAGTTGCCCTTCGACGTCATCGCCCGCGCGCTCGCCGGCTTCCGCGGCGTGCAGCGCCGCTTCCAGATCCGAGGGGAAGCCCGCGGCGTCCTCGTGGTCGACGACTACGGCCACCATCCCGCCGAGATCCGCGCCACCCTCGCCGCCGCCAAGGCAGGGTACGACCGGCGCGTCATCACGGTGTTCCAGCCGCATCGCTACAGCCGCACGCAGCACCTCTGGGGGGAGTTCCTCACCGCCTTCTACCAGTCGGACGTCCTCGTGGTCATGGATATCTATGGAGCCGGCGAGGCGCCCCTGCCGGGGGTGCACGCGCGCGATCTCGCCGAGGGCATCGCCGCCCACGGCCATCGGGACGTGCGCTACATGAACGGCGATCGCGCGGCGATTGTCGACTTTCTGTGCGAATCCACGCGCTCCGGGGATCTCGTGCTGACCCTTGGAGCCGGTGATGTAGGCGCGCTGGGCGCCGAGGTGCTTGCCCGTCTGGGCGCACCGGGCGACCGGCCCGCGAGGAGATAGCGCATGCTCGGAGAGATCCGCGGCGAGGTGCGTTTCAAGGAACCCCTGAGCTTCCACACGTCCCTGCGCATCGGCGGGCCGGCCGACTTCTTCATCGTGCCGCAGGACGTGGAAGACATCCGCCTGGCCCTGGCCTTCGCGGACAAGGAGCAGCTGCCGGTAGCCGTGGTGGGCGGCGGCAACAACCTCCTCGTGCGCGATCGCGGCGTCCGCGGCGTGGTGCTGAAGCTCGAGGGCTGTCTGGGACGCGCCGAGTTCCACGGCGAGGAGGCGGTGGCGGGCGCGGGCGTGAGCCTGTCCGCCCTCATCCGCGAGGCGGCGGCGCTCAACCTCGGGGGGCTCGAGTGCCTGGTCGGCATCCCCGCCACCATCGGTGGCGCGGTGGCGATGAACGCGGGCACGCTGGACGGCTGGATCGGCGACTTCGTCTCCGCCGTCTACTTCCTCCACGCCGACGGCACGCTGGGGGAGTACAAGCCGGGGGCCGGGGCCTACGGCTGCCGGTCCTTCGCCGCGCCTCCGGGCGCGGTGCTCATCGGCACGCGGCTGCGCCTGCAGCGGCGGCCCTATGCCGATATCCAGCGCGACATCAAGGTGCGGCTCAAGCAGAAGAAGTCCACCCAGCCGCTGGCGCTGGCCTCGGTGGGCTGCGTGTGGAAGAACCCGCCCGGCGAGACGGCCTCGCGGATGATCGAGAAGGTGGGGCTCAAGGGCAAGCGGCTCAACGGGGCGGAGATCTCGGCCAAGCACGTCAACTTCATCGTCAACCGAGGGGGCGCCATGGGCGCGGACGTCATGGCCCTCATGGAGCTCACCCGCGAACGGGTGCAGAACCACTTCGGGATCCGGCTCGAGGCCGAGATCCGCGTGCTCGGCGAAGGCTAGAGGGAGCCGGACCATGGGCCGCCTCTCCGTGCTGTCGCCGCGCCGCCTCGACCACAAGCTCGAGGACTGGGGCGAGCGCCGATCGCTCGTCGGGCATCAGCGCGTCAACCGCCGCCGGCGCCTGGCCCGGCGCGCGCGCCGCCTGGTCCCGGTGGCGCTGGCCGCGGTGGTCGTCCTCGCGCTGTCGGGCGCGGGTGCCCTGGGCGCGCGCTGGCTCCTCACCTCGCCGCGCTTCGCGGTGGCCGAGGTGGAAGTGCGTGGAGCCAGCCGGCTCGCCGCCGAGGAGATCATCGCCGCCTCCGGCATCCGGCGCGGCGTCAACCTCTGGCGGCTCGATCCCGCCGCGGCGGTGGCGGGGATGGAGGCGCTGAGCGCGGTGCGGCGCGCGGAGGTGATCCGCGCCTTCCCGAACCGGGTCACCCTGGTGGTGGAGGAGCGTCGGCCCTTCACCCTCGTGCACGCGGGGCGCCTGCACTGGATCGACGAGAACGGGATGCCGGTCGCGCGCGAGGCCCATGCGGTCGCTCCGTCCCTGCCCGTGATCAGCGGCCTGAGCCCCGAGGAGCTCGCCGCCGCCTCCCGGGCGCCCTCCGAGCGCCTGCTCACCGGCGTCCAGCTCATCCGCACGCTGCTGCGCGCCGGGAGCCCGTTGGTCGGACAGATCTCCGAGGTGGACGTGAGTCGGAGCGACGGCCCCGTGCTCTACACGGTGGACGGGATCGAGGTACGCCTGGGCTCGGAGGAGTGGGACTCCCGCATCCCGCGCCTCGCCGGCGTGCTCGCCCAGGTCGCGTCCTCGGGCCAGCCGGTGAGCGCCATCGATCTCCGCTTCCGCGATCAGGTCGTACTCAAACCCGCTGTCCGCTGAGGAGGCGCATGGGTAGAGCGAAGGGACGCGTGGTCATCGCGGGCCTCGACGTCGGCACCACCAAGATCTGCTGCGTGCTCGCGGAGGCGACGCCGGCGGGTGGACTCGACATCGTGGGGGTGGGCGTCAGTCCCTCGCGAGGCCTGCGCAAGGGCGTGGTGGTCAACATCGACTCCACCGTGGAGTCGATCAAGCAGGCGGTGGCCGAGGCCGAGCAGGTGGCGGGCGTGGAGATCGCGTCGGTGGTGGCGGGGATCGCGGGCGGGCACATCCGCGGCATCAATAGCCGCGGGGTGGTGGCGGTGTCCGGCAAGCTCCGCGAGGTGAGCCAGGCCGACGTGGACCGGGCCCTGGAAGCGGCCAAGGCCGTCAACCTGCCCCCGGACCGCGAGATCATCCACGTGCTCCCCCAGACCTTCGTGGTGGACGACCAGGACGGGATCAAGGAGCCGGTGGGCATGTCGGGCGTGCGGCTCGAGGTGGAGGTGCACCTGGTCACGGGCGCCGTCACCTCGGTGCAGAACGTGATCCGGAGCGTGAACCGCGCCGGGCTCGCGGTGCAGGACATCGTGCTGGAGCCGCTGGCCTCCTCGGAAGCGGTGGTCTCCCCGGAGGAGAAGGAGCTGGGCATTCTCCTGGTGGACCTGGGCGGGGGCACCACCGACGCCGCCCTCTTCCGCGACGGCGCCATCTGGTACACCGGCATTCTCCCCCTGGGCGGCGACCACATCACGAATGACATCGCGGTTGGGCTCCGCACGCCAACGTCCGACGCGGAAGATCTGAAGAAGCGCTATGGGTGCGCGTTGACCGCGCTGGTGCGGGAGGACGAGACCATCGACGTGCCGAGCGTGGGCGGGCGCAAACCGCGCCAGCTCTCGCGCCAGATCCTGTCCGAGATCATCCAGCCGCGGGTGGAGGAGATCTTCACCCTGGTCGCCCGGGATCTGACCCGAGCCGGCCTCCAGGACGTGGCGGCGGCGGGGGTGGTGGTGACGGGCGGGACGTCCATCATGCAGGGGGTCCCGGAGCTCGCCGGCGGATGTGGTGCACAGTCCGATATATTCGACTGCGGTGGGCCTGGCGCGGTATGGCGCCCGGGGGCAGCGGTCCGGTGCGCCCATCGACGGCGCCGACGGCTCACTCGGGAATCGTCTCCGTGACTGGCTCGGAAAACTTTTCTAACCGTGGCCAAGAACAAGGAGGCGAGGATGGAGCAAGGACGCGGACGGCGCCCGGTGTTCGAGATCGACGAGGAGCGTGAAGTCGCCAAGATCAAGGTGATCGGCCTCGGCGGCGGCGGCTCCAATGCCGTGAACCGGATGATGGCGGCGCGCTTCACCGGCGTCGAGTTCATCGTCGCCAACACGGATCTCCAGGCGCTGCGCTCCTCGCCCGCGCCCTACAAGATCCAGCTCGGCGCCAAGCTCACCGGCGGGCTCGGGGCCGGCTCTAATCCCGAGGTGGGCAAGAGCGCCGCCCAGGAAGACCGCGACGAGATCCGCCAGGTGCTGGAAGGCGCCGACATGGTCTTCGTCACCGCGGGGCTCGGGGGCGGCACCGGCACCGGCGCGGCCCCGGTGGTGGCCGCGGTGGCGAAGGATCTGGGCATCCTCACGGTGGCGGTGGTGACCAAGCCCTTCCACTTCGAGGGGCGCCGGCGGCAACAGCAGGCCGAGACGGGCCTGGCCGAGCTCCGCGCGGTGGTGGATACCCTCATCAGCATCCCCAACCAGCGCCTCCTCGCCGTGGTGGACCGCGGCACGCCGCTGGTGGAGGCGTTCAAGGTCGCCGACACCGTGCTGCTCCAGGCGGTGCAGGGCATCTCGGATCTCATCCTCGTGCCCGGCCTCATCAACCTCGACTTCGCCGACGTGCGCACCATCATGTCCGGCATGGGCATGGCGCTCATGGGCGCGGGCACGGGCAAGGGCCAGAACCGCGCGCTCGACGCCGCGCAGAAGGCCGTCGCGAGCCCGCTGCTCGACGAGACCTCCATCGAAGGGGCCCGGGGCATCCTCATCAACTTCACCGGCGGCAGCGATCTCTCCATCCACGAGGTGGAGGAGGCGGCCAAGATCGTCCAGGAGGCGGCGCACGAGGAGGCCAATATCATCTTCGGCGCGGTGATCGACGAGACGCTCCAGGACGAGGTGCGCATCACCGTCATCGCGACCGGCTTCACCGAGCGCAAGGTGGAGACGGGCTCGTCCACCACCAAGGTGGTGGATCTGCCCTCGCGTCCCTCGCGGGCGCCCGCCCCGGGGGCGGCCTGGCGCCGCCGCGTGATGCCCGACGCGCGCGGGGAGGGCGGCGAGGGGGGCGTCGAGGAAGATCTGGACGTGCCGGCCTTCCTCCGCCGGCAGGCGGACTAGCGGCAGGCGGCTGAAAAAGGCCCAGCTGCTTCGTTGGCGCCCTCGGCCACACGCTCAACGTAGAGAGACTACGCCTCGCGTGCGGCTCTCGGGCGCCGCCTCGCATCTGGACCTTTTTGAGCCGCCTGCGAGTTAGCCGCCGCGGACCAAGCCGCCGCCCGCATGGCGGACGCGCTGCGCGTTGTACGTCACGCGGGCCAGAATACCAGCGTCGGCGCGTGAGAGAATGAGCGCGCCATGATCGCCTTCCTGACCCGGCCCAGCGCGCCGCCCGCGCAGGCGCTCCCGCGGCTGCGCGGGACGCCTGCCGACCTTCGCCCGCGCCTGGTCGTGGCGCGCGTGGGGCAGGTGGGCGACGACGCGGCGCTGGCGGCGCGTCTCGCGACGATGAAGATCGCGGCCCGGCCCGCCGAGCGGGAGGCCGGGGACCCGCTGGTCGCGGGCTGGCTCGAGGCGCCGGCGGATGATCCGGCCCGCGCGGTGGCGCTGCTCGATCTCCTCCTGCTCGGCGGCGGCTGGCCGCTGCTCGACACCCTGCTCGCGCGGCTCGAAACGCTGCCGGCGGGCGCCTCGCGGGCGCTCCGGCTCGAGTCGCTGGAAGGTCTCGCTGGTGTGCGGCGGGCGGGAGACGCGCCTCCGGCGGCGGCGGACTTTCTTCCCGGCGGGGCCCCCTTCGCGGCATGAGCGCGTCAGCCGAGCCGATTGCGCCGCCGTATCTCACCTCCTCGCTGCTCGAGCGCGCGGGCCTGCCGCATCTGTTCACCACGCGGCACTTCCCCGGCGTGGGGAACACGGCCGATGGCGGCCCGCCCTTCACCGCGGCCGCCCGCCCGTTCCTGTCCGGGCGTGGGCTCGCGGCCGCCCCCGCCTATGCGCGCCAGATCCACGGATCCCAGGTGCTCCTGGCGGAGCGTGAGGGTCGACTGGGCGAGGCCGACGCCCTCCTCACCGAGCGCACGGACTTGCCGCTGGCCATCTTCACCGCCGACTGCCTGCCGCTGGTCATCTACGACCCCACGGGGCGGCGCCTCGCCGCCGTCCACGCGGGCTGGCGCGGCACCGTGCAGTCGGTGGCCCGGGCCGCGGTGGACCGCCTCGTGGAGGCAGGCTCCGACGCGGATGGCCTGGTGGTGGCCATCGGCCCCTCCATCGGGCCCTGTTGCTACGAGGTGGATGGGCCCGTGATCGAGCGGCTGAGCGCGGCCTTCCCCGTCGGCTGGGAGCGGTGGACCATCCCCGCGGGGCCGGGGAAGTGGATGCTCGACCTCTGGCAGGCCAACGAGGACCAGCTCGCCGCCGCCGACGTGGACCGCGCCATGATCGAGAACCTGCGCCTGTGCACCGCCTGCAACCTGGACCGCTTCTTCTCCTACCGTCGTGAGGGTTCAGTGCGCCTCGGCCGCACCGGGCGCCTGGTGGCCCTGGCCGCCATCCCGGGCTGAGCCCAGACCGCGGCTCCGTGCTAGAATCGCCCAACCGGACAAGGGTTTAGCCGGCCCGGTCAGCAGATGGACATCAAGACCAATCTCGAAGCGGTTCAAGAGACCATGGCGGGAGCGTGCCGCCGGGCGGGGCGGGCCCCGGGCGACGTGCTGCTCATCGCGGTGTCGAAGACGGTGGACCCCGAGCGTATCCGGGAGGCCGTCGCGGCGGGCGTGGCGGCGCTGGGCGAGAATCGCGTGCAGGAGGCCAAGGACAAG
>WNFK01168577.1_pt1 | contig 13194 bp, 12 predicted proteins | sample 5400281 | NCBI WGS metagenome assembly WNFK01 (sample SAMN13153350, study PRJNA577476) | soil metagenome | isolation source: 20 cm soil on Douglas fir-dominated hillslope | place: USA:California | collected 2013-09-17
CTGCCCGACCGACGATGACGTCGTCGGAATGAGCGGGGTCTCGCCCACGACGGTGACCGTCTCGGCCACCTGCGCCAGCCGGAGCAGCAGGTTCAGATCGGTCGTCTGCGACACGTCGACGGCGATGCCCTTGCGCTCGAGGCGGGTGAAGCCAGCGAGCTCCGCCACGACGTCGTAGGTTCCGACGGGCAGCGCGTTAAGGTGATACAGACCCTCGCCGTCGCTGACGTCGAATCGAACGAGGCCCGTGGCCGTGTTCGTTGCGGTAACGGTCGCCCCGGGGACAGCCATGTTCTGGGGATCGAGCACGCGGCCGGTGATTGTGCCGGTCGTCTGCTGGGCATATGTGGGGACGGCTGCGAGTGTCACCGCGACAGCGGCGAGCAGCCGGAGAAGCGTCTTCATCAGATCCTCCGGGGGGCCGACGCGGCGCCTGATGACCGCCGCGGGAGTCCCGTGCCCACTGCTTATCGGCAGCGCTCTAGTGCGCGTCAGTCGCCGCCAGTCGTGGCGTTGACGCTGATGCGCGCTCTCTGCACACTTCTGCACCATCTCGTGACCCCATTCGCTAAGATACGCGCACCCGCCATCCATGTGCGGGTAGGACGGTCGCGTACGTGTGGATGGCTGAGATCTACATCGTGGGGGTGCTGGTCGGTCTCGTCGCCACCCAGGGGGGAGCAGCGACCCGTCTCGGCCTTGCGTTGCTTTGGCCGCTCGGACCTCTTGCCTTCGTCTTCACGGTCGCGGGACTGCTGGTCGTCGCCGCGATAGCCTTTCCTCTCTTCGGAATCCTCCTCGCCGCAGGAGTCGCTGCGGCGTGGTGGCTTGGGATTTCGGCTTTGGATTTGGAATTTGGGGTTTGGGGTTTGGGACTTACTCGTTCGCGTCCGTATAGTGCTGCAGCAGGAACTGCTGGGGGTCGCACGGCCCAGCCGCCGAACCCGGCTTTGAATAGTGCCCCGTCGAAGCGAGTACCCATGCCCGCTCGGTGTCCTGCAAGTATGAGTGCAGGACGACGTCGCGGAGGTGCTCCACGACCTCGACGTCGCGGATTGGCGTGGCCGTCTCGACGCGGCGGTCCAGGTTGCGCTCCATCAGGTCGGCGCTGCTGATGTACATCTCCTCGTGCCCGCCGTTGCTGAACCAGAAGATCCGCGAATGCTCGAGGAAGCGGCCGACGATCGAGCGCACCTGGATGTTCTCGCTGACGCCGGGGATCCCCGGCCGCAGGCTGCAGATGCCGCGGACGAGCAGATCCATCTGGACGCCCGCCTGCGACGCGCGGTAGAGCACGCGGATCATCTGGTCGTCGGTGATGGCGTTGACCTTCATGATGATGCGCGCGGGACGACCCGCCTTCGCGTGATCGGTCTCGCGGTTCACCAGCTCGCTCAGGCGCGTCCGCAGCTGCACCGGCGCGACGAGCATCGCGCGGTAATCCTTCTGATTCGAATAGCCCGTCAGGTAGTTGAAGACATCCGAGACGTCGCTGACGATTTCCGGATCCGCGGTGAAGTACCCCTGGTCCGTGTAGACCTTCGCCGTCTCCGGGTTGTAGTTGCCGGTGCTCGTGTGGGCGTAGCGCTGGATGCCGTCGCCCTCCTGCCGGACGATGAGACAGAGCTTCGCGTGCGTCTTCAGATCCGCGAAGCCGTAGACGACGTGGATGCCGTGCGACTCCAGCCGCTTCGCCCACAGGATGTTGTTGCGCTCGTCGAAGCGTGCCTTCAGCTCCACCAGCACGGCGACCTGCTTGCCCGCCTCGGCGGCCTGGATCAGCAGGTTGATCAGCGGCGAGTTCGCGCCGATGCGGTACAGCGTCATCTTGATCGCGATGACGTGCGGGTCCTTGACGGCGGCGCGCAGGAAGGCTTCGACCGATCCGAACGACTCATACGGATGGTGGACGAGGACGTCCTGGTAGCGGAGCTGGTCGAACAGCACTTCGGGGTCTTCGTCGAGCCGCCAGAGCGTGCGCGGCGAGAACGGCGGGTATTTGAGCTCCGGGCGATGCAGCGTGGATGATGACGTCGTCGCCGACCGCGAAGTTCTCCGCAAGAATGTTCAGCACGCGTGACGGCATCGCCGCGTCGACCTGCAGGAGCGAAATCGCGCCGTGGCGAAGCTGCTTCAGGCTGCGGTCCACGGTTTCGAGGAGGTCGTCCGCCTCGTCCTGTTCGATCTCGAGGTCCGCGTCGCGGATGATGCGGAACAGGTGGGCACTCTTCACCTGCGTACCGGGGAAGAGCTCCTGTATGTTTGTCTGGATGACGTCCTCGAGGAAGACGAACGTCTGTCCCTCCCCATCGACGACGTTCTCCGGAAGCTGGACGAACCGCGGGAGCACGTCCGGCACCTTGACGCGCGCGAACTTCGTGCGGTTGCCGTGGCGCACGACGACCGCGAAGTTCTTGCTCAGATTTGAAATCAGCGGGAACGGATGCCCAGGGTCGAACGCCAGCGGCGTGAGCACCGGGTAGATCTCGCGCGTGAAGTACGCGGCGAGGAACTCGCGCACCTGCGGGGTCCACGCGTTCGGCTCGAGCAGCGTGATGTGTTCCGCGGCGAGCAGTCCGCGCAACTCGTCCCAGCACGACGCCTGGTCGTCGATCTGCTTCCGCGCGCGCGTGCGCATCGCGTAGAGCTGCTGCTCGGTGTTGTACCCGTCCGGCGCGACGTCCTCGATGCCCTCGCGCAGCTTCTTCAGCGTCGTCGCCACGCGAATCATGAAGAACTCGTCGAGGTTGGTTCCGACGATCGACAGGAACTTCACGCGCTCGAGGAGCGGGTGCGAGGGGTCGAAGGCCTGGGCAAGCACGCGCTGGTTGAACTCGAGCCAGCTGAGCTCGCGGTTAATGTAGAGCGCCGGGTTCTTGAGGTCGCTGGGATCGATCTGCCTGTCGGCCGCACGCGGCGGGATGACGCGCAGCACGGGTTTGGCGCGCGTCGTCGCTCGTGATCGCCTGTCTGTGCGCTGTCGCCGCTCCGCCGCAACCAGTGCGTCCGCTGGGGAGTCCATATCAAACCGCTGGGAAGAGGGCGCGGATCATACCAGACTCATGTGACACGCTTGAGCTTCCCAACCTTCCCTCAATCCCCTTAAAACTCTGCAGGACGGATGCCGCTTTTTTCTGCCCGTTTGGCCGCACCTTTCGCCCGGTAACCACCTGCCGGGCCGCCTTTTGGGCAACGCATGCCGTACCATTCGAGCCATGCAGGCGATCACGGCCGCAAGACTGAGACCGGGCGTCGGGCTCGACGATCTGGGCGTGCCCGACGGCCCCGGGACTGAAAAATCGACCGCCACTGCCATGATCCATGGCAGGGCACTCATCTTCTGGGATCCGAAACTGCCGGGCACCAGGTTCGGCCACAAGCTGGACGCCATCGACACGGATCAGATCACGCCGGCCGCGGACTGCGTGTCCGAGAGCCTGGAGACGCTGGACGAGCGATGGAAGGCGGGATCGTTCCGCTACCTGATGCCCGACTTTCGCGAGCGCGTCCACCGCGGCGAGACGTTTGTCATTGCCGGCGATCGCTTCGCGATCGGTTCGTCCCGCGAGATGAGTCCGGCGGGCCTGAAGGGCGTCGCGGAAGAAGCCGGCCTCGAGATGCGCTGAACCTCGGCCTCCAGGTCGTGCAGAGTCCCGAGGCTGTTGCCGATGCGCGTGACGGCGACGAGTTCGCGTTCGACCCTTCGTCGCGACAGCTGACCAACGTCACGCAAGGCAAGAGCTACGACCCGGTGCCGCTGACGCCGAAGGAAGACGAGATCCGCCGCACCGGCGGCATCTTCACGATCGGCCGCCGGGAGTTTCGCGCGTCCGCGGAACGACAGCCGGTCGTGGAGTTTCCGCCGCCGGAGCTGGCGCGCCAGATGACCACGACGGAGCAGATCATCTGGGCCCATCGCGTGGACAAGAGCCGGCGGGAGCTGCGCCCGGGCGACACGCTGCAGGTCTACGCCGATCTCCTTCCCGCGTCCGATGGGACCGCGCCGTTTGCCATCCATACCTTCAACCAGATCACCGGGGGCAACACGATCTACCCACGGGAGGCCGCGATCGCCAACGACCACTTCGTCTTCACCGGCCGCGAAGACGACGAGCGTCAGACGAGCATCGGGCGCGCGTTCGCGAAGGAGCAGCGTCTCGAGAGGCCGTACTACGCGACGCCAGGCGACGGCATCTTTCATTTCTATTTTCCCGAGCAGGGGCTCGTCGCCCCGGGACAGTTCATCCCCGGCGCCGACTCGCACAGCCGTGCGTATGGCGCGTATGGCGCGGTCGGCATCGGCGTCGGCTCGACGACGCTCGGCTTCGGATGGTCAACGGGCTACGTCTACTTCACGCTCACCAAAGCGAGGCGCGTCACGTTTGCGGGACGGCTCCAGCCCTGGGTGAGCGGCAAGGACATCGTCCTCGAGCTGCTGAGGAGATGGGGCGCGCAGCAGTCGCAGGGGATGTCGGTGGAATTCGTCGATACGAACCTGCAGCTGCCGATTGCGTATCGCAACACGATCGCGAACATGATGGCGGAGGCCGAGGCGCTCAACGGCGTCTTCGCGGCCGACGACATCACGTATGCGTGGTATGCGAGCAAAGGCGTCACAGAGCTGCCGTATCCGCGCATCCAGCCGGGTGCCGACGCGCGCTACGAGATTGACGAAACGTTGTCGCTTGCCGACGTGCAGCCGATGATCGCGAAGCCGTTCAGCCCCGGGAACGCGTTTCCGGCGGATGAGGTCGCGCGCGAGCACATCGAGTTCGACAAGGCGCTGATAGGCTCCTGCACCAATGGAAGCTACGATGATTTGCTCCAGGCGGCGCTCGTGATCTACAACGCGCGCGCACAGGGCGTGCGCAAGGCCGCGCGCACGTTCATCGTCTTCCCGGGCTCGGGAGGCGTCGCGAAACAGATCGAGCGGCCCGATCCCCGCCTCGACGGTGAGTCGATCGCCGGCGTGTTTCGCTCGGTCGGCGGAGAGATCCGGGCGTCCTGGTGCGGCCCCTGTTTCGGCCAGGGCCCTGATGCGTTAAACAAAGGAGAGCGCGCGATCACGTCGTTCAATCGCAACTGGCAGAATCGCATGGGCGTTGGCGGCGAGGGCTACCTTGCGAGCCCCGCCGTCGTGGCCGCGTCCGCGCTCGCCGGCTACATGGCGCCGCCGTCGGCGCTCGGGCTTCAGTGGGATCCGGAGCAATATGGGATCTGACTCGTAGAGGCCGACCTTTCCGCCTTCGCCTTGCTTCGGCGAGACCTCATGGTGATTACGGCAAGGGGACCGAGGCCGCTGTCGCGGACGCACGCGAGACGCTCTCGATGCCGGGGCCGGCCGATGTCGCAGACGATGAACTGCAGGCGGCGGTGGCCGCAATGCCGGATCCGTTTCCTCCGCTGACAGCCGCCGGCGTCACCTTCATCGCGCGCCAGGAGGTCAGCGACGCCTCCCGGTATCGGACGCAGTATCAGAAGCCGTGCTGGCCCGGCAGCAGGAGCGGCATCACGATCGGCATCGGGTACGACTGTTCGTTTGTCGGCGCGGATCAACTCCGCGCGGACTGGGGCGCGGCGCTCAAGCCCGACGTCATCGCGCAACTGGCCGATGTGGTCAGGAAGGTCGGGTCCGACGTGCTGCTGGCGCAGGTGAATGCCGTCGTCGTTCCGCTGCCGGCCGCGATGAAGGTCTTTACGGCGACGACGCTGCCGCGCTACCTGGCGGATGCACGAAGGGCCTTTCCGCAGATTGACGACCTGCCGCCGTGGCGCCGGAGTGCGCTCATCAGCCTCGTCTACAACCGCGGCGCGGGGCTGAAGGACCTGAACGCCCAGAAGCAGGACCGCAGGGAGATGCGGAACATCCGCGCGCTGCTCGCGGCCGGCGAGATGGAGGGGGTCGCGGCGCAGTTCGAATTGATGACGCGGTTGTGGGATCCGGCGAAGGAAAGAGGGCTGATTCAGCGCCGCAGGGACGAGGCGGCGCTCTGGAGGAACGGCTTCGCGGCGCTGAAGCTTGAGTGATAGAGTACCCGCCCTAGCCCCGCCGAAGGCGGGGCGAGGAAACGCTGCAACTAGCGAGGCGGAGCTGAGATGATACTGCTTGCCTATCGGACGGGGAGCCTCGCTAGCGCTATGAAGCCGACCCTGTTCGCGCTCGCCAGCGTCCTCGCGGCAACGGTCGCAACTGCGCAGACAGGCACTGCGCAACAGGGAAACACTGCGCAGCAAGCAAAGACTGCGCAGCAGGGAAACACTGCGCAGCAGGGAAGCCCTGCGCAGCCGGGAGGCACTGCCCAGCAGCAGGCGCAGGATCCGCAGCAGCCGACCTTTCGCACCGGCGTTGACGTCATCACCATTGATGTGGGCGCCGTCGACGGTCGTGGCCAGCCGGTCACCGACCTCCACGGTCCTGAATTCACGGTCAAGATCGACGGACAGGTGAGGCGCGTCGTCAGCGCCGACCTGGTCAAGTACGAGTACGCGCCCGACAACGGCGTGACGCGGCGGCCTGCGCCCAGGCAGCAGGAGTTCGAGACCCTCTTGACGACGAACATCAGGCAGGCCGAGGGGCGGATGATCATGATCGCCGTCGATCAGATGAACATCCGGCCGGGCGCGGCACGGCCGATTCTCGACTCCGCGAAGCGTTTCCTCGACAAGCTCAATCCCGCCGACCGCGTCGCGTTCGTCTCCTATCCCGAACCGGGTGTCGTCGTGGACTTCACCGGTGACCGCCAGCGTCTGCGGCTGGCGATGGAGAAGGTGATCGGCACGCAGTCGCGCTTCGTCGGCCGGAGGAACATCGGGCTCGTCGAGGCGATCGACATCGCGCAGAAGGGCGACGACCGCCGCATGCAGGAGGTCACCAACCGCGAATGCCGCGGGCTGCTCGACATGGCGCTCGAGCAGTGCATGCGCGACATCGTGGACGAGTCGAACTCGATCCTCTGGACGACCAGGCGCGACACCGAGGCCTCGCTGCGCGGGCTGCGCCAGTGGCTGCAGCATCTCGGCGAGACCGAGGGGCAGAAGACGCTGATTCTCCTGTCGGAAGGGCTGGTCACCGACTCGCCGTCGGATCTCGAAGACGTCGTGCGGACGGCGATGCGCGGCCGTGTCTCGATCAACGTGCTGCTGATGGACGTGCCGCGTTCCGACGCGACGCAGGGCCCGCTGCCGCCGACCTTCACCGAGGACCGCGAGCTCGAGATCCGCGGCCTCAACGATCTCGCGTCGCTCTCGCGCGGATCGATCTTCCAGGTGGTCGGCACCGCGGACCGCGCCTTCGAGCGCCTCGCCTCCGAGATCTCCGCGTATTACCTGCTGAGCGTCGAACAGGGGCTGTCCGATCGCGACGGGCGGAATCATCGCATCGACGTCGCGGTGCAGCGCCGCGGCGTGACGCTGCGATCGCGCCAGGCGTTCGTGCTCGATCCAACCGGGGGGCGCAAGACGCCGGACCAATCGCTGGTCGAATCGCTGCGCTCGCCGCTCGGCGTCGCGGGCGTGCCGCTGCGCCTGACCACGTTCATCTACCAGGATCCGAAAGCCAGCGGCAAAGTCCGCATCGTGATGGCGGCCGACGTCGGCCAGGCCGGGACGCCCGCCGCGCAGTACACGATGGGGTTCATCGTCGTGGACGACCAGGGCAAGGTGGTCGCATCGCGCAGCGAGAAGACGAAGCTCGAGCCGCTCGAACAGCGGACCAACGCGTCGCTGTCGTACCTGGATTCGGTGTCGCTCGATCCCGGCGTCTACGAGGTGCGGCTGGCCGCCGTTGACGCCGAGGGCCGCCGCGGCAGCGTCGTCCGCGACGTCAACGCGTGGAAGATGGCAGGCGAGGAGTTCACCTTCGCCGATCTCGTCGTCAACCACGCGGCGACGGCAAGTACGGGCTTGCGGCCCGACGTCGAGCCGCACGTCGATGCCGACGGCGTCGCGGCATACATGACGACTCGGCGCCGGCGCTGCTGACGATGCCGGTCGAGCTGAGGCCGGGCGTGCAGCCGACATGGCGCAACGCGCAGGGCTTCATCGGCGCGGAGCCGTTGCCCTCGGGCCGCTATGTCGCGCGTGCGAAAATCATGCGCGGAGGCAAGGTGGCCGCCGTGCTCGTGCGTCCGTTCATCCTCGAGCCGGCGCCGGCGTCGAAGGGCGGCCCCATCGTCATCCCGGCGGCGTTCGCGCGCGTCGCGACCTTCGATCGCAACGCCGTGCTGCAGCCGGCGCTCGTGAACGGACTGCTCGATTCCATTGCGTCGAAGACGCCATCACTCAAGAGCGCCATGACGGAAGCCCGCGCGGGCCGCTATGCGCCTGCGGCGCTCGAAGCGCTCACGGCCGGCGAGCAGGAGACCGCTGCGTTCTTCAAGGGACTCGATCTGTACGCGAAAGGCCAGATCAACCAGGCTGCGACGCAGTTGAACATCGCGGCCGGTCCGCGACGCGAGTTCTATGCCGCCGCATTCCTCCTGGGGGCGTGCTACGCGGCTGGCGGCAAGGATGTCGAAGCGGCAGGCATCTGGCAAATGGCGCTCGGCACCGAGCCGCGTCCGCCGATTGCCTATACGCTGCTCGCGGACGCGCGGATGCGCAGCGGCCAGGCCGATGCCGTCATCACCGTGCTGAAGCCCGCCTACGCGCAGCGTCCGACCGACGACGAGGTTGGCAAACGGCTCGCGATCGCGTACTTGGTGACCGCGGCGTTCGCTGACGCGCTGCCGATTCTCGACAGCTACCTCACCCGCCATCCGGCCGATGGCGACGCGCTCTTCGCTGCGGTTCTCGCGCAGTATCAGATCGCGACGGCAACCGGTGCCGAGCTCTCCGCGATCGACCGCGCCAAGCTCCTCAAGTACGGGCGAGCGTATAAGGGACCGCAACAGCCGCTGCTCGCCAAATACCTCGCGTCGCTTGGTGTAAATCGGTAGCGACGACGGCCCAAGGCTCAATGCAGAAAGCCCAATGCCCAATGCTCAACGCATCGGGCTGTTGAACGTTGGGCATTCATTGGGCATTGTGCTTTGAGCATTGGGCTTTGTGCATTTCGTTTGCATACGTATGGAGCAAACGAAACTCACGCCATCGGGCAAACCCTTTGATATCCACGAGAGATTGCTTCTCTTCGCCTGCGACATCGTTCGCGTGACGCAGTTTCTGCACACCCGCGGGCCGATCGCACGTCGCATTTCCTACCAGATTCTGGATGCCGGGACCTCCGTTGGTGCCAACGCCGAAGAGGCCGACGGGGCATCGAGCCATAACGACTTCATCGCCAAGAACCGAATCGCGCTGAAAGAAGCGAAGGAAACCCGATTTCGACTTCGCGTCTGTCAACGTTCGAAGTTGCTCACGCCGGAGTTCGATCCGGTCATCCAGGAGTCTGACGAGTTAGTCAAGATTCTCGGGAAGATCGTTCACAACGCATTGCGCAACGCGGTAGCCGAAGGCCGCCGCAACGGTTAGCCGTTGAACATTGACGCTTGTTGGACATTGAGCATTGGGCCTTGAGCATTGGGCCTTGATGCGGGCGAAGCAGATCGTCGAGCGAAGCGCCGCCGGTAATAGCGCGTCCAGATCGCGGTCGCGATCGTCCCGACGACCGCCGGCGTAAACCAGACGATCAGCGACGCGCGCGAGAACCCTGCCTGCGGCGCGTTGACCACGAGAAACGCCGTCGTGGCCGCGATGCATGCGCCGAGCATCGCCGACATGTGCCGGAACCACCAGTGCATCCGGTCCGCCGGTTTCCGCAGCCAGTAGTAGAGGCCCTGGACGCCCGACACGAGTCCAATCACCGAAAACCCCGCAAATAGGAACGTCCCGGTCACGAGGCCGTACACCATCATGGCGACGGACGTCAGCGTGAGGAGCGACGAGAGGCCGATGTCCCACGGGTGCGTGTGAGCCTCCGTGCGTTTCTTCGTTCGAAGCACGCGGACGCCGGCCGAGACCGCGCTGCCGGTGAGAACCGCGATGTAGAAGAGGAACAGCGCGAACGCCTTCGCCTCGGGGCGCGGATCGAGGAGGTAGCGCGCGGCCGAAAGCGCCAGTGCGGTGATGGAGACGATGGTCATCCCCGACACGAAGACCCAGCCGCTGCGGCGGTGGGTCTGCCCGCCCTTGGGGGCGACAAGCGGGATGAACATCGAGAGGAGCGCGGCCGAGCCGCCGGCGATGTGCAGGTAGAGAATCATCTTCAGCATGCCGCCGATTCTGCGCTCCTGCCGGGCGCCGCGCATGTGCCGCAGGTCACGGCTGCGATCCATGACTTCCGGCACACCTCGCCGCCGGTGCGCCCCCATACAATGACCGGGATGCAGCCGAGCCTCTGGCTCATTGTGGCGGGCCTCGTCACCTGGGTGGCGAGCGCGGTTCCGGCAACTCTGGCGATTGCCGGGGGACGCATCACCGGCATCAGCGCGGCCGTGTGGCTTGCGGCGTTCGTGGCGTTCGGCATCGCCTACTGCGTCGTGTGCTTCGGGCGCTCGGTGAGCGTGCGCGCCGAGCGCGTCCTCGTGGCGGTGCAGTCGATAGCCGGCGTCGTCCTGGTTGCGGTCGCTCGAGACGGCTTCGCGGGCGCGACACTCGTCGTGGCGGCAGCGCAGCTGGTCGGCATCGTTCCGCCACGTATCGCGGCGGCCTGGATCGGATTGCAGACCGCGGCGCTGGTCGCGGTGTTCTGGTGGCTCGGGGGACCCGTGACCGCGTTGACGGCCGGCGGCGCGTATCTGGGCTTCCAGATGTTCGCGATGGCGACCTCGATGCTCACGGCCCTGGAACACACGGCGCGAGAGGAGCTGGCGCGCGCCAATGCGGAGCTGCAGGCGACGCAGGCGTTGCTGGCGGAGGACAGCCGCGTCGCCGAGCGCCTGCGCATCTCGCGCGATCTGCACGACATGCTCGGCCACCATCTGACCGCGCTGAGCCTCCAGCTCGAGGTCGCCTCGCGCCTGGCTTCCGGACCCGCGTCGGAACGCGTCGCCGAGGCGCACGCGATCACGCGCCTGCTGTTGAGCGACGTTCGCGACGTCGTCAGCCGTCTGCGTGAGACGCCGCGACGCAGCTGCACGTGCACGTCGATGTGGCTGATGACGCGACCATCGAGGATCCGCTCCAGGCGCACGCGATCCTGCGATGCGTCCAGGAAGTCATCACCAACGCGCTGCGTCATGCACAGGCGAGGAATCTCTGGATTTCCGTGCAACGCCGCGACGACGGCATTGTCCTGACCGCGCGCGACGATGGGCGCGGCGTGGAGGCGGTCACGTCGGGCAATGGCCTGCGCGGGATGCGCGAGCGGTTCGAGGAGCTGTCGGGACGCGTGGACGTTTCGTCGAAGCCCGGGGCCGGGTTCGAGGTGCAGGCGTTCGTGCCGAAATGATCCGGGTCGTGCTGGTTGACGATCAGACGCTCGTCCGCCGCGGCCTCCGGGCGCTGCTGGAGCTGGCGGGCGACATTGCGATCGTCGGTGAAGCGGAAGATGGCGTGGCAGGCGCGGCGATCATTCGTCGCGAGCGTCCGGACGTCGTCCTGCTCGACGTCCGCATGCCGAAGGCGGGCGGGCTCGACCTGCTGCGTGACCTCCGGCAATCGGGCGAGCTGCCGCCGACCATCCTCCTGACAACGTTTGACGACGATGAAGCGCTGCTCGAAGGGGTGAAGGCCGGCGCGCGCGGATATCTGCTCAAAGACGTGTCGCTCGAGCAATTGACGGGCGCCATCCACGCCGTGGCGGCGGGCGAGACGCTGATTCGACCCGCGGTGACCGAACGGGTGCTTCGCGGCCTCGAGCACGTGCGCCGGGACTTCGACGCACTCGATCCGCCCGACCCGCTCACGAAACGCGAGACTGAGATCCTTCGCCTGATGGCGGGCGGTTACAGCAACCGCGAAATCGCCGACGCACTCGGAACCGCCGAGGGGACGATCAAGAACCACGCGTCGAGCATCCTCTCCAAGCTTGGCGTTCGCGATCGCACGCGCGCGGTCCTCAAGGCCTTGGAGCGGGGGTATATCTGAGTCTGAGGTGGTTCGTTGGTTCGCAGGTGCGCTGGTGCGCCGGTTCGAACGCGCGAACCGACGAATCCTCGAACCGCCGAACCCGCGAACCAACGGATCCCGAACCCGCGCACCCGCGCACATGCGAACCGCTGAATCCTTTGTCCACGGCGTCAACTATCCCTGGTCGACCGACGGGCAGACGGTCTTCTACGGACTGGACTTCGGCAGCAACGTCTGGGGATCGCATCTCGGCGTGTCCACGCGGCGCGCGGCGATCGCGCGCGATTTCGACGAGATGGCGCGCCTCGGCTTTGTCGTCGCCCGCTGGTTCGTGTTCTGCGACGGCCGCGCGGGCATCGTCTACGACGACCGTAGCCTGCCAGCCGGTCTCGACGGGGAGTTCTTCGGCGACGTCGATGCGGCCCTCGAGATCGCGCGCGAGGCGAACATGCGGTTGGATTTCGTGCTGCTCGATCATCACTGGCTGTTCCGCGGCATCCGGCACACGCTCGCGGATCCGGTCACCGGCGATCTGCTCGAAGCACGCCTGCCGGAAGGGCGTGCGCGCATCCTGCTGACGCAGGAGGGGCACGACGCGCTCTTCGACCGGGTCATCGAGCCGTTCGTCCGGCGGTACGCCGACGGCGGCACACGCGCGGACCTGCGCGATCAGATCTTCGCGTTCGAGTTCATGAACGAGCCGGACTTTGTCGTGGAGGAGTGGGAGCGCGACCGCAGCCGCCGCGTGACCCGCGCGCTGCCCTTTCCGGCGCTCGCCGCCGCGATTGGGCGCCTCAGCAACATCGTTCACGCCGGGTCGCCGGCCATCGTGACGCTCGGAGGCGCGAGGGCCGACAACCTGTGGGCGTGGGACGCCGATGCGCTCGGCCTCGACGTGCTGCAGTTGCACGCGTATCCGGACTCGCCGCATCCGGGCGACGTCGATGTCTTCGCCACGCCGGCGCGAGCACTCGACGTGCATCGCGAGGTGATCCTTGGCGAGTTCCGCTCGACCGCGCCGCTCGACGAGTCGCTCGAGAAGGCGCTTGCGGGCGGCTACACCGGTGCATGGCCGTGGAGCTTCAGCGGCACCGACACGTATGGCCGATTGGAGGTCGATGAGCTGAAGCGGTTCGGCGAGCGACATCCGGCACTGGTCAATCCGCGCTTCGCGGCCACGAAGAC
>WNFK01158951.1_pt1 | contig 13189 bp, 13 predicted proteins | sample 5400281 | NCBI WGS metagenome assembly WNFK01 (sample SAMN13153350, study PRJNA577476) | soil metagenome | isolation source: 20 cm soil on Douglas fir-dominated hillslope | place: USA:California | collected 2013-09-17
CCGCCGCCGCAATGGGTCAGATAACGCGTATTCGCCTGATAGTCCGCCGAATGGCCGCTATTCTGCGGCGTGATGATGACGTCGAGATTTTGCCGGCGCATCAATTCGCGCACAGCCTGCCAGCGCCGGTCGCGCTCGGCAATGGAGAAACGCGGATAAGGATAAAGTTCTGCCATGACTCAAGACCCTCAGACGGGAAGTTAGTATCACCAAAAAGATTAGGAAGCTAGATCGAGAAATGCGTCGAAAGCAACGGTATTCGGCGCCGACACTGTAGGGGCGCGATTCATCGCGCCCGGTTGGTTGCTCCCCGCTATACGTTGGGAAATTCGGGCGCAATAAATTGCGCCCCTACGACAGCCGTAGTGCGTTCTCTGTAGTTAAACGTTCTTTATGATCAGCTTCAATTCCCGCTTGCCCAAGCGCCGCGCGCCGTTTTCTGTGACCGTAACGGTGTCGCCGATGCTGGCGCGCCCCTTGCCTTCCTTCGGCCGCACTTGCGGTTTCAGGATAAATGTCATTCCGGTCTGCAATTGAATCTTGGAGAAGCGTTCCAAATCTTTGTCTCCTAGCAGCGCCGGTCCGTCGTCGCCGAGACCGCGCGCGTGCATCATTGGGTGGTTCCATAGATATTTACCGTTGCCGACACGCTCCACCGTGTCGCGGTAAATATCGAACAGCCAGCCAAAGGTCACGCCGGGTTTCATGTGGTGCAGAATGCTGTCGAAACAGGCGCGCGAGATGTCGACCAACTTCTGATACTCGTCGTCGGGCACGCCGAGCACGACCGGGCACACAGCCTGCGCGCCGTAGCCGGCGTATTTGGCTTCGATCTCGTCGATCAGCCGGTCGCCCTTTTGCAATCGATAATCCGTCGGCACGAACGAGCTGTTGCTGATTCCCGGACCGCCGCTCAAGAAAAATAGCGTCGGCAGCTCACCGCCGTTGGCCAGCATCGCGTGCACCATGGCACCGTAAAGTTCTTTTTCGCTGACGCCGGGATTGGCATTTTCCACCATCGCTTCGATCGTCTTCTCCACGATCGCCGCGGAGCGCTCGAGCAACGACACTTCCTCGGCGCTTTTTACGGCGCGGATCTCTTGCATCATCTCGGTGGCATTGACGATCTTCGCTTGAGGTAAAGCATCTTGAATCGCTTTCACGGAGGAATACGGAATGATTCCTTCCGGCGCGCGAAACAAGCCCGCAAGCCCTGAAATGCCGATCGTGCCCTTCTGCAAGCCAAGCTCGTTGATCCGCTCGATCGCGTTTTGCCCCCAGCGGTTGCGCCCATCGCGCACGTCCTCGACCCACTTCTGCGCTTGTTTCCACCAACCAGCGCGGTTGAAGATATACGCCGTGACGTTTCCTTCACGCGGGAAGACGGTGAACACTTCGGTGGCGAAGCCGCCGATGGAGGTCAGGTAGCGAGAATCGCCTTGCAGTTGTTCCCACCGTCCCGTGTTCGCCGGCAGGATCAACACATCGATACTGCGCTTGACCATCTCGTCCCGGACGATTTTGTAGCGGCGGACTCATGATCGGAACATTTTCAAATTAATGCGGCCTATTCAGTGCGATGCCTGATGTCCGAAGCGGTGCCCGATCTGAATCCGATTGCCGAACGGGTCGTAACCGTACACTGTATGTCCGCCTTGCTCGTGCCACGGGATCTTTGTCGGATCCGGTCCCCAGTAATATTCTTTGCGGTTAAACTTTTCCAGGATGGGCGGATAGAGCTCCGGCGCGATGCGAAAGTCGATATGCGGGCCCTTGACCGCGCGCGTGCTGCGCTCGGCGATTTGATCGACGCGATGCAGAATTACCAGCTGCCCGGTGTTCGGCACGGTGAGCGTCACTTGTTCCTCGCCCGGAACTTGTTTTTCCTCGGCGAGTCCGAAGGTCTCTCGATACCAGACTTTGCCCTGCTCCAAGTCAGTGACCTCGACACGGACATGACTGATTCTTGTGAGCGGCACGACTTTACCCTGCGGTTTGTCGTTCACCGGATCGCGCCGCACGGAAAGCTCCAAGGTGTTGCCGTCAGGATCGAGGACAAAAAGCGACTCTTTGATCGGCGCAGGTTCCGCGTAACTCACCGGTCCGTGAAACTTGAGCTTGCGCTCTTCGGCGGCGCGAACTACGTCAGCAAGGTTGTCGGCCGCCACTTCGAAGCCGTAGACGACTCCATCCATTGGCCGCGCGGGAGTGGACGCGATCGGAAAATCCTGCAGCGCGAGCCCCCAACCCTTGTGATTCGCCAGCGTGTAAAACAATATCTGCGGCACCTCGCGATTGAGCCCACGGATCGTCAGATCGTTGCTCGGCAGCACGCCGTGATCGATCCGATCGATCGTCGGCTTTCCATTTACACTCATATCAATCCCTCCGTCACGATTTCGATTTTGGATCCTCTAATCGATCTCCAACCGCTAAATCCAATTTCATGTCTTTTTCCAAAATCCGAAATTCCTTTACTGTTGCCTATTGCCTAATGCCTGTTGCCTTCTTTTCATTTCCCCGACTTTTGCCGCGCATTCGTGATCAGATCGCCGACAGGTTTCCAGTCGATCCAATCGTGGCGGCTGATTTCGAGGTAGTCGACATCTTTTCGTCGCCGCGCCGCTTCCGGCACCACGCTTAGTGGTAGATCTTCGCGCATCGACGTCGTGGTGTCATCTTCCTGCGTATTGTTCGCTTGGCGAAATGCAATCTGTCCTTCACGCGATAGGTACCAGTTAATGAAAACTTTGGCCGCGTTGGGATGCGGCTGATTGTTCATCAAAACGATCGCGCCGTTATTCGAGCCGATGCCGGGGGCTTCTTTGAATTGATAGGGGCTCACTTCCACCACGGGCAATCCCTGTTCCATGGCCCGGCGCAGCCGGCAGAGAATACAAATGGAGTACTTTCCCGACGCGAGCCAATCCGTGCCTTGACGAAAATCACTGAAGTAGGTGAGATCCATCTCGCCGCCGTAGAGCCGCTCGAGAAATTTCGGGCCAACTTGCGGATGGTGATACATGAATAGCAGCGCCGTCGAGACATAGTTAGCTCGTGGCCACAGTGCGATCATCTTGCCTTTCCACTTGGGATCGAGCAGATCCCACACCGAGCGCAGCGCATCCGAATTGACCAACTTTGTGTTGGTGTAAACCGGCGGGCCATAAAGCGAGCTCTGGTAGACGAACTGGCCTTCCGGATCGACGTAACGATGCTTGCCTTTCCACCACTTCGACAGATCGGCCACCTCTGGCAAGACCAAAGCCGGCGGCATGGGATCGAGCGCTTTGCCGCGGTAAAGACTGTTGTAGGTCGCGCCCGGCGCGCCGAGCATGGCATCGACTAAATACTGGTTGGCGCGCCGCTCGGCCATGACTTTGGTGACGATCTCGCTGGTGGTGCTGATGCCGACGGAATTAAGTTTAATCTTGGGAAATTTCTTTTTAAACGCGTCCCAGATCACCTGCAGATCGCCGACCGAATTGGTCGCGTAAACCGTAACCTCGCCTTCCTTTTCCGCCGCTTTGACGACATCTTCCCAGCGCGCCTGCGCGGCGCCAGCGCGGCCGGTGAACGCACAGAGTGTGACAGCCACAAGCAAGGTATATGTCCTATATGCCATATAAGTCCTACGCCCTATCTTCATGACTCGGTCCTCAGCACTCACTACTTCGTGCTGATCTGCTGCCCTAACCCGCGTCGCTTCGCTTCTTCATAAGCCCAAGCCGCCAGCGCCAGATCGCCATAGCCGCCCTGCGAATCGCGGAATACGATAATGCTGGTTGCCAGAGCCGGGGCCGCGCTCTTACCGGCAACGATGTCGCCGAGCTCGACGACCGAGCTCCAAGGAATCGTTCCCTGGTTCGACAAACGAATCAGGGGCTGGTCCAACTTCCTATCATAATAGTCCAGCTCATGCGCCTTGCTGGTCACGGCGATCAAGCCGGCGCGCAAATAAACGTCGTCGTTGAATTCGTTCAGCCGCGGGAGAATTGGTGCTCACCAGCACGAAATCGGACTCTGCAATCGCTTGTTGCGCGGAAGTCGCCGGAACCGCGTTGATTCTTAATTTTTCGCTCGCTTGGCGCGAGAAGGCTTCGCGGTTTTCCGCGCTTCGACTGTAAACGAGAACGCGCTCAACTGGCCGCACCGTTACCGCGGGCTCAAGCGCCGACAGCGCCAACCGGCCGCTGCCGATCATCGCCACCGTCCGAGCTTTGGGCGCGGTGAAACGTTCGATGGCGAGGCCAACGGTCGCGCTGATGCGCAAGTTGCTGAACGGATACCCCATCAAACAAATGAGATCGCCCGAGCTGATCTCGAACAGCAGCGCCATGCTCTCGCCGCCGGTGACGCTGACGCGAAAGCCATTTTTATTCTGCGCTTCGAGGCCGCCCACGACCATGCGCATGCCGCGATTCATGAAGCGCAGCGGCGCCACCTGTTTAACTTGACCGGCGGATTGCTCGCGCAACGTCTGTTCAAGCACAGCCATCGCCCGTCGCAGATCAAGCAAATCGGAAACCTCGGAGCGTTTAAGCAGGAGCGTCAAGATATTGCCTCAATCAGGTTGGAATTCCAGGTGGGAATTCCTCGCTGTCCGCACGAGCGCAATCTAATAACGAACGTGCTGTGAGGTCAAGGCGCCGCTCGCCCAAGAGGATCTAACTTCAGAGTTAAATAAGAACTTTCAGACGAGAAAATCGCCGCTCCAGCAGAGCGATGATTCGCCGATCGACGCGTGTCGCCGCAAGTGAAATGAGGCGACATGAAAGCCGTTGGACAAGTAGATGACTATTTATCTGTATCCGCCGCCGCTTTGATCTCCGTGATCTTGATATCGAACAACAAAGTTTTTCCAGCGAGCGGATGATTGAAATCCATGACGACGGTATTTTCCTTGATCTCATGCACTCGCACCGGGACCCGTTGACCCTGCGGCCCCGTGGCAGTCAACACGGCCCCGACCTTGAGCGCTTCGGGCGGGAGTTTGTCCTTAGGAATTTCCTGGAAAGCTCCGGGATTGACAGGTCCGTAGCCGTCTTCGGGTTTGACCGTCACCTTCTTTTCGCCGCCCACGGGCATTCCCGCAAGTTCTTTTTCCAATCCAGGAATAATTTGCCCCTTGCCGTGCTCATAATGCATCGGCTCTTTTCCTTTGCTCGAGTCAATCACGGTGCCGCTTTCATCGGTCAACGTGTAATCGAACGCGACCAAGGAACCGGTTTGGATCACCACTGCCGGCTTCGCCGCCGTCTGAGCGGAAAGATCACAGTTAAAAAACAAGAGAGCAACAATGCAGGCGGAAAAAAAAGATCGAATCGGCCTCATGGATTCCTCCGGACGGGATTAATTTTGGCAGGTAAAAATAATGGTACGTATTAACAGAACCGAATTCAACTGCGCCGATGAATCGGTGGAAAGCGCACGATCGGACGTCCGGCGATCTTGCCGCTACTGCGCCAAAATCTTTTTGATGCGCTCGACGACTTCCGGCGGCTGGTCGATAACTTCTTTGGCGATCTTGGCCAATTCTTCACCGCTGACCGCGGTAATCTCCAAATTACCCTTGGCCGCGTCCGCCAACAGCGCCGGATCGGTCATGCTCTTCATGAACGCATCGCGCAAAATTTTTGTTCGATCCGGCGGCGTCGCTGGATGCGTTACGATCGGTCGCCCGAGCTCACCCGAGCCGAGCATGACCGTGACCACGCGTCGTCCGAGATCGGCGGTCTTGAATTCGTCCATAAGATCGCTGAGCAACGGCGTATCCGGCAATCGCGGGTCGCGCTTGTGCCCCGTTTGCATCAGTATCCGGACGAAATTCTTCTTGCGCCAACTATGATACGGCTCACGCGCGAAGTAAGCCGCCGTCGTAAACGTTCGGCACACCACCTCATTGCGCTCTGTCGCCAAATCGATTTCATTGCCGCCCGCATAACCGGTTACAATCGTGAACTTGGTGCCAAGGGCTTCTTCCAACATGCGCGGTATATAATGACCGCTAGTCCCCGTGCCGGTAGCACCGCACTTGGGTGCCTCGGTCGCTTTGCGGATGTCCTGCATCGACTTGAACGGCGCGTCGGTTCGCATGTAAAGCATATGTTCGGATTTGTCGGAGCTCGCCAGCCAGCTAAATTTAGGCCAGTCGAATTTGATTTCCTTATTGCCCTGGAGCTGATTGAAATAGTGCGCCGGGTTGATCGAGGCAAGGGTCAAGCCATCGGGTTTCGCCACTCCACGCTCGGAGTACCCGGAATGTGCTTACCGATATGATTGGCGAGCAGCCTCGAATACATATCGTACGCCGTTCCCGCACCCGACCCGACGATAAACGTGATCGTCTTACCCTGATAGTAAGGCGTCTGCGCCGGCGCGACGGCGCTCCAGAGCAGCAGAAAAGTTAGCGGCAATACCAACCTGATCATGAAACCTCCTCATCGAGTGTTTCTATTAAAACGCGGCGTCATATTAGTCCGCGACGGAACCCCGTTCAAGGGAAAGAGCGCCCAAAAACGCGCAACTCGGATTTGCGAAAACTGTTCAACTGCGCCGCCGCAATTAGCAAGACGAACAAAGAGGCTAATGACATCTGTGCACACTCTTGCCGGATAGCGGACCGGAAAAGATTCCCTGACTCCTTAAAGTTCACTCACGTTGCAACGAATGCGATGATTACAAATTGCGCTTGTCATTGGCCAAAAGCCCAGCGGGTTCAAGGAACGAAACTTGCTTTAGAAAAGCGCGTTCGATTCCTTTCGATTCTTATGAGGTACATCAATTGTTAAATACAAAAAATACGAGTCGTGATTGGCCGCTGGGCGCGAAGAGCCTGGTCGGCATTTTCAGTTGTGTAATCGGGCTTGGAGTTGTCTATTTCGGCTCCGGCATCGGCACCGAATCACCCAAGAAGGAAGCATCGGCGGGAGCGAGCCCGGTCGCGCCGCGGGATCTCACCAGGCCCGTGCGCGCCATGAATCTCGCGTTGGGCAACATGGTTTTTTTCGCACAAGATCTAGGCTTCAGCGCCAAGAACGCAAAGAATAGCGCGGTCGACGCGAGCAAAGTGGCCGGGCGCATTGAAAATCAATTACAGGGCATGCGGGAAATCTATCGGGTCCAGATCGCTAAAAATCCGGCTCTCGCCGGCAGCATGTTGCTGCAATTTAACATCACTCCTTCGGGCGAGGTCAATCAAATAAGAGAAATGGCCGCGCGTCTCAATGACGACGAATTCAAAAAAGCCATCATCGCGGAAACGGCGAAGTGGTCGTTTGCCGAGATTGTTTCGGAAAACTTGATCGTCACTTGTCCGTTGCTCTTCGTCCACCAAGGAATGGATATTACGACTTTAGTTCAGTGGGAGAAAACGATCAGCAATCTTGCCGATAAGGTCGCCGTCAATGCCGCGCCTAATCAATCGGCAAAACTCGCCGAGGCACCGCAATCGCCCAACGGCGCGATCAAATCAGGGACCGCCGCTGTGGTGAAAACCGAACCGGCCGTGAAACTGGACGGCAAAGTTTTTCAGATCAAATATGCCACTTCGCTGCGCAAAGAACCGAATTTTTCCGCCGCCTCTTTGATTACTTTTACCACCGGCACTAAAGTGACCGTTCTGCGAAAACAGGGTGACTGGCTGGAAGTGCGTTCGATAGATAGCGGTCCCACGGGATTCATTCGCAAAGAGTTCGTCACGCTCGTCGAAGTCGCGCACAAGTAAGGAAGGTCGAGGATCGAGGATGGAAGATCAATGATCGCCATCCTCTATCCTCGTTTCTCAATGAGCCGCCTTCGCCAAGATCTCGACATCCTTGAGGACGTTTCATGAGGTCGATAGAATGATCTGCCGTGGCAAATATCATTTTCCACCGCCCCTGGCGCATCTTCGAGCAGCAAGCGACACCGGAAGCGATCTTCCATCGCCGCCGTCAAATTCTCAAAGCGGCCGGTTTTTTAGGACTCGGCTTGGCGGCCGGAGCGAACTGGGCCTGCGGACCGGCTAAAGATGCAGCGATTATAGGCGCCCAGGAACAACCGCCCGCGCTTGATCTTTATCCAGCGCGCCATAACCCCCGTTTCGTTCTCGATCGCCCGATCACCGAAGAGGTTTACGCGGCTTCGTATAATAATTTCTACGAATTCAGTGTTTTCAAAGGCGGTATTTACAAGAAGGCCGCGCGACTGAAAACGTCGCCCTGGCAAATCGACGTGACCGGTCTCGTTGAAAAACCGCGCGTCTTCGATATCGACGAACTCGTGCGCGCGCTGCCTCTCGAGGAACGGCTTTACCGCTTTCGCTGCGTCGAAGCTTGGGCGATGGCGGTGCCGTGGACCGGTTTCCCGATGAAAGACTTCATCGATAAAGTGCAGCCGCTCTCGTCGGCCAAGTACGTTCGCTTCGTAACCTTCATGAAACCGGAAATCGCAACAAATCAAAATCCGTCCAAGGGACCTTGGCCCTACAGCGAAGGACTTTCGATGGCGGAAGCGATGAATGAATTGACGCTGCTCGCGACCGGGGTTTACGGGCACCCGTTGCCGAAACAACATGGCGCGCCATTGCGCCTCGTCGTGCCGTGGAAATACGGATTTAAGAGCATTAAATCAATCGTGAAAATCGAATTCACCGCGGAGGAGCCGCGAACTTTTTGGCATAGCAATCGGCCTGAAGAATATGACTTCGTCGCCAACGTACGCCCCGATATCCCGCACCCGCGCTGGTCCCAGGCAACCGAAAAGTTGATCGATACGGGCGAGCGCCGTGCGACTTTACCGTTTAATGGCTATGGCGAGTGGGTCGCGCGGTTGTATGCTTGAGTCAGGTCGTCGAGGATCGAGGATGGAAGATCGAAGATAGCGATCATCTCTCCTCGATCCTCGATCCTCGTTTCTTTCGCTCGCCCGCGACCTAGATTTTTCCATGCGCGCCCCGTGCCCCATCAAGCCGACGCGCCAAATTTTCCCTTTGAGCGGGCCCAGACCGGCGCCGATCTCGATGTTAAAATCGTCGTATAAGCGTTGGCGAATTTTAGGGTCATCGACGCCTTCGGGAATCTTGACCGCGTTGATCATCGGCGCGCGGATCGACTCGGCCACTGCCGGCTCGAGCTCGAGCTTGCGCATCTCGCGAACGAACACTTCGTGCACTTGGCGGTGACGCTGCCAAGCTTTGTCCAAGCCTTCTTCGAGCACGAGGCGCAGCGCTTCGTGCAGCCCGTAGTTCATCGATATCGGCGCCGTGTGATGATAGACCCGCTCGCTGCCCCAATATTTCTCGATCATCGAGAGATCGAGGTACCAGCTTTGAACTTTGGTCTTGCGCCTGCGCACGACTTCGACGGCCCGCTCGCTGAAGGTTATCGGCGATAAACCCGGCGGACAGCCCAAGCATTTTTGCGTGCCGCTGTAGCAGGCGTCGATGCCGAGCTCATCGACCCGCACCGGCGCGCCGCCCAGGGACGTGACGGCGTCGACCAACAGCAGAGCGCCACTCTCGTGAACCAATTTGGCGATATCATCGAGGGGTTGAAGCACTCCCGTCGAGGTCTCCGCATGCACCAGCGCGGCGAGTTTATACTTCTTCTTTTCCAGCGTGGCTTTGAATTTTTGCGCGTCGATTGCCGCGCCCCACTCCGCTTCCACTGTGTCGACCTGCGCGCCGCAGCGCTGAGCCACATCGACCATACGTGTGCCGAAGACGCCGTTGACGCCGATCAGCACGGCGTCGCCGGGCTCCACGAGGTTGACAAAACACGTTTCCATGCCCGCGCTGCCGGTGCCTGACATCGGCAATGCCAGACGATTTTGGGTTTGAAAGACCTCGCGCAGCATCGCCATGCTCTGATCCATGATCTCTAAAAACTTCGGATCGAGATGGCCGACAACGGGAAGCGCGAGGGCTTCGAGCACGCGCGGGTTAACCGGGCTCGGACCCGGACCGAGCAAGGTGCGAATCGGCGGATTGGCTTTGGGTGCTGCTGACATAAAACTCCTCGACTCAATCTAATTATTCGTCGTCCTTGACGAACAGTTCCATGCTGCCAATTTTCTCGATGGTGCCGTGCAAACTGTCGCCGTCGTGGAGCTTGCTCACCCCGGCCGGAGTGCCGGTGGTGATCAGATCGCCGGGACGAAGTGTGAGGCAGCTCGACAGAAATCGGATATGCTCGCGCAGCCCGCAGATCATATCGCTCGTGTGCGCGGTCATCGCCTCCTTGCCGTTCTGCAAAACCTTGATGGAAAGATTCTGCGGTTCGTCGATTTCATCGCGCGTCACGATCCATGGACCCAACGCGCTGAAAGTATCGAAGCCTTTGCGAATATTGCGCGTGTTGTGCATGCCTTTGCCCCAGGGATCGCGCTGGCTGATGTCCCAGCAGATCGTGTAACCGAAAACGTAATCGAGCGACTGGGCTTCGCTCACCTTGCGCGCGCGCTTGCCGATCACGGCGCAAAGCTCGCACTCGAAATCGACCAGGTTGGAAATCTTCGGCAAGACAATCGTATCGCCGGGACCGATGATCGAAGAGGTCGTCTTCAGAAAAAACTCCGCCATCAAATCGTCTTTGTTGATGATCTGCTTGTTCGCGCTGCCCATGCGCTCGACCATTTCGGCTCGGTGCGCGCCATAGTTTGCCGCGGCAGCCCAGAGCGAACCGGGATTTTGGATCGGCGCGAGTAGCTTCACCGAAATCAGGTCCTCGCCGCCGCCGCTGTTCGCCGCATCGCGCGCGATTTGCATCGCCGCCGGGTTGTTCGCCAAGGCGTCGATAATTTCGAGCATGGTATAACCCTGCCGCGCCAAACCCGCCTTGATCAAAGCGTCGCCGAAATTGATCACTTTGTTGCCGACGACGACGCCCGCCTGATTTTTATTGTAGTGACAGATTTTCATGGCCGCACCTCCCAACTCATAAACTGCCCTCTCATTACCTGAAGGACTGAGCAAAGTCCAATGAGCCGCCCGTTGTTGCCATCGAAAAATCACCATCAGGACTTTCATCGCGCACTTTCTCGTTGACAGGGCAAAATTACTGGGGCTATCTAGTGCGACTCGTAACATTATCCGGTTCCCGAACAGCACTTCGTAATGCGGAATCAATCTTAAGCGGCCAAATCTTTACCCGCGCTTCGATATTCTCTGCGAGCCCAAGCGGCGCGACTCGCAGTCTAAGACATTTTTCCCGCGCGCTCAGTCAACGATCATTTGCGCCGCGAAGAAGCCGAGGGTTTGACGTTATCCGGCTCCCCATCGTATGTAAGAGAAAAAATTGCTTGGAGTACTGATCGAATTATGCTGAAAATCAAAGTCGGACTAACCAAGAATCCTCGTTTCGAACCGCTCATCGACGGAACCGTCAAATCGGCGAAGTTGCATCTCGATATCGTCGTCACGACGCCGCCGGAATTGTTTTTCCGTAATCTCAAGAACGATGAGTTTGATGTCTTTGAAATGTCGCTTTCCGAGTATCTCATCACGCGCGAACAAGCCAAAGGCGGCCGCTGGGATTGGGCGGCGCTGCCGATCTTTCCAGCCAAGGCGTTTGTCTGGCTGGGGTTTTACGTCAATACCGCCGCCGGCATCGCAGGCCTAGCGGATTTCAGAGGCAAGCGCATCGGCGTGCCAGACTACGTCATGACCGCCGCCCTTTGGTTTAGAATCTTTTTGCGCGAGCTCTACAATATTCACCCCTACGAGATTTCTTGGTTCATCGGCCGCACCCAAGAGTTGAGCCATGGCGGCGTGCTGGGCGCAGAAGTGAAGCCGCGCGGCGTTGCGCCGACTTGGTTGACCGCGGCGCAAACCTTCGACGTTATGCTCGACAGGGGCGAAATCGATGCCGCCTATGGCTTCGCGCCGCGCCATGATCCCAAGCTGTTTAAACTAAATATCGACCGCTACGGCGGCACGCCACTCGAGGGCAATCCGCGCCTTGAAAAATTGTTTGCCGACGGCGGGCGGTCGGTCATCGAGGCTTTCTTCAAAAAGACCGGCATGGTTCCGGCCAATCACGTCATCGTCGCGCAACGGCGATTGCTGCAAGAAAATTCCTGGCTCGCCGGCGAGCTTTACAAAATCTTCGACGCGAGCAAGCAGTCCGCGTATGAAAGAACAAACTTCGAAAGCCCCGCTTATCTCTATTTCGAGACCAATGATCGGAAGACTCAAGCGGCAACTTTCGGCGACGATCCTTTTCCGTTCGGTCTGAGCAAGAACCGTCCGATGCTCGAAATGCTCTTTGCCAACTCGCACGCCGAAGGCTTAACGCGCAAGCGCGCCCAGATCGAAGAAGTTTTTTTTCCATCTCTGCTGGACACATAGGACTGAACGCGGAGGAGTGTTCATGGCGAATTCGATTTCCGCCGTCGACGCTGACGGCCACCTCGAAGAAAGCCACATCGATTGGCGCGACCGCTTACCCGACGACTACAAGAGCCGAGCGCCCGAAAGAAGACCGAGCGGCAGCGGTCAACTACGAACAATCATCGAAGGCAAAGCGTGGCCCCGACCCGCCGGGTTGGGCGTCGGCGTCGGCGGCCCTTACAGCCGGCCCCACCCGCGTCGCCCGGGTATGACCGATCCAAAGCTGCGATTGCTTGACATGGACAGTGAGAATATCGAAGTCGCCGTGCTCTTCGGCGCGGGGCTTGCCGGCACGATTCCGGCGCTGGAAGATGCCGGCCTCGCCGCCGCTCTCGCGAGCGCGCGTAATACTTGGCTCGCCGAATACTGCGCGGAGAATCCAAAGCGGATCAAAGGTACCGCGGCGCTGGCGCAGCAGGATATCAGCGCAAGCGTGGACGAGTTGTACCGCGGTGTGAAAGAACTGGGCTTTGTCGGCGCCTCGCTCTTTCCCAACGTGAAAGGCCGCCACCTCGGCGATCCCTATTATTTTCCTCTTTACGCCGAAGCCGAGAAATTAAACGTCCCGATCTGCGTCCACATGTTCCTCGGCCGTTACGGCTCCGATGCCACCGGCACCGAGCGCGTCGATAAATTCTTTTACTCGCATCTTTTCGGCCACCCCTTCGAGCAGATGATCGCACTCTCGGTGATCATCGGCGAAGGCGTGCTCGATCGCTTTCCCAAACTGCGCTTTGTTTTCTTGGAATCCGGCTGCGGCTGGCTCCCCTATTGGTTCGAAAGAATGGACGAGCACTACGAGGTGCTCGGCGTCCAATT
>WNFK01016059.1_pt2 | contig 13184 bp, 12 predicted proteins | sample 5400281 | NCBI WGS metagenome assembly WNFK01 (sample SAMN13153350, study PRJNA577476) | soil metagenome | isolation source: 20 cm soil on Douglas fir-dominated hillslope | place: USA:California | collected 2013-09-17
CGATCCTCCAGCATCTGCACGTAGCCCATGATGATGGCGAGGGGGTTGTTGATCTCGTGCGCGGCGGCCTGGGCCAGCAGGTTGACCGAGCGGAGCGAGGCCGCCTCCCGGCGGGCTTCTTCCCCGGCCAGCCGCTCGGCCGCGTCGCGGTAGATGATGATCTCGTAGCGCTGGCCGCGATACTCGACGACGCGGCGGCTCGAGTCGACCGCGAGCAGTCGCCCGGAGGTGGTCTGGAACGGCACCCCGAGGGCCCGCGCGATCGAGCCGTCCCCCGTCGCGCCCGCGGGCGGGCCGCCGGCCGCCGCCTCCGCGGCCGGGCTCGGCCAGAACTCCCGGTTGTCGCGGCCCACCAGCTGCGCCCGCGAGAGCCCGGACAGGTCGCAGTCGGCGCGATTGCAGTCGATGATCCGCTGGGCGTCCACGTTCACCACCCGCACCGCGTCGGTGGCGTCGTCGAGCACCGCGCGAAAGCGCTCCCGCTCCTGGGCGAGCGCCCGCCGCTCGACGATGCTCGCCATCAGGAGCGCCATGGCCGGGATCCCGACCGCGATCAGGGCCAGGTAGGACGGCCACACCCGCGCGAAGAGGGTGCGGCCGCGCTCCCCGAGGAGGCCGAAGCCGCCGAAGGTGATGAAGAACGTGGCCACCGCCAGCACGAACGCGTGGCGGAAGCGGACCTTCTCGGCGACCGCGGCCCAGCGGTGGACAAGGCCCGCCGCGGCCGCCACCGCGAGCAGGGTGATCACGCCCGCGGCCGCTCCGCTCCCGCCGAGCCAGACCCGGTACGCCGACGCGGTGAGCGCCGCGATGAGGCCCGCCCAGCCGCCCTCGAACAGCCCGATGATCGCCACCGGGACCACGCGGGCGTCCACGAAGACGCCCTCGACGGTCTGGATGCGGGAGATCATGAGAATGACCGCGAGCCCGCCCCAGCCCAGGCCCATCACCACGATCCAGAGCGGGCACCGGCGCGGATCGTCCGGAGCGAACCAGCCGTAGGCGAGCGAGTAGAACAGGAGGCCCGAGACCACCGTGCCGGTCGCCTCCAGCAGGTGGTGATAGTCCATCACCCCCGCCCGGACGCGGAGCGGCCGTTCGGCCGGGGCAGGAGATCGCGGAGGAACTTGCCGGTATAGGAGCCGCTCACCTGCGCGATCTGCTCGGGCGTGCCCTCGGCGACCAGCTCGCCGCCCGCCTCGCCACCCTCGGGGCCCAGATCCACCACCCAGTCGGCGGTCTTGATCACGTCGAGGTGGTGCTCGACCACCAGCACCGTGTTGCCCGCGTCGACCAGGCGATTCAGGACGAGGAGCAGCTTGCGGATGTCGTCGAGGTGAAGCCCGGTGGTCGGCTCGTCCAGAATGAAGAGGTGATCGGTGGTGAGCCGCGCGGACAGCTCGGCCGCGATCTTGAGCCGCTGGGCCTCGCCGCCGGACAGGGTGGTGGCGGGCTGGCCGAGGCGCAGGTAGCCGAGCCCCACCTCGCGGAGGATCTTGAGCCGCCGCTGCAGCACCGGCTGACCTGCAGGACGTCGGGGCGATAGCGGCGGCCCTCGCACTCCTGGCAGGTCACGTAGACGTCCTCCACGAAGTACATCTCGAGCTTCTGGAACCCGTCGCCCTCGCAGGTGTCGCAGCGCCCGCCTGGCACGTTGAACGAGAAGGCGCCGGGTCCGAGCCCCAGGGTGTGGGCGCGCGGCAGGGCCGCGAAGAGCCGGCGGATCTCGTCGAAGGCCTTCACGTAGGTGACCGGGTTGGAGCGCGGGGTGCGCCCGATGGGCTCCTGGTCGATGAGCCGGATCCCCTTCAGGTGCTGCAGCCCGCGCAGCTCGTCGTGGGCGCCCGGCACCGCGAAGTCCGCCTTGAAGTGGCGCGCCACCGCCCGGTAGAGCGTGTCGTGCACCAGGGTGGACTTCCCGGAGCCCGAGACCCCGGTGACGCAGGTGAGCGTGTTGAGCGGGATCTTCACGGTGAGGTTCTTCAGGTTGTTCGCGCGCGCGCCCGCCAGCACGAGGGCGCGCCGGCCCGGCCGCCGGCTGAGCGGCAGGGCGATCGTGTCGCGGCCGCTCATGTAGCGCGCGGTCAGCGAGCGCGGATCCCGGCGGAACTCGTCCTGGGTGCCCGCGAAGACGACGCGGCCGCCCCGCTCGCCCGAGCCGGGGCCCATCTCGATCAGGTAGTCGGCCACCTCGATGAGGGCGCGATCGTGCTCGACCATCACCACCGTGTTGCCGCCGGAGGCGAGCTCGCGGCAGAGCTCGGCGAGCCGGACGGTGTCCCGCGGGTGCAGGCCGATCGACGGCTCGTCGAGCACGTAGAGGGTGCCGGTGAGCTGGGCCCCGAGCTGGTTGGCGAGGTTGATCCGCTGCGCTTCGCCCCCCGACAGGGTGCGCGTCTGCCGCGCGAGGGTGAGGTAGCCGAGGCCGACCCGGAGCAGGAACGAGAGCTTGGCGCGCAGCAGCTTGAGCACGTCGCGCGCCACGGTGGCCTCCCACTCGGTGAGGGAGAGGCTCGCGAAGAGCGCGTCGAGCTCCTCCACCGTCTTGAGCCCGAAGTCGGCCACACTGGCCCCCGCCACCCGCACCGCGAGGGCCTCCGGGCGCAGCCGCCGACCCTCGCAGCGCGGGCAGGGCGACTGGCTGCGGTAGCGCGAGAGGAAGACCCGGACGTGCAGCTTGTACCGGTAGGACTCGACCTCCTCGAAGAAGCCGCGGATCCCGGTGAGCCCGCCGCCGCCGTCGTACACCCAGCGCCGATCCTCCTCGGGCAGCGCCGCGTACGGCACCGTCGCGTCGACCCCACGCTTCTTGGCCGCCTTCAGGAGCTGCTTCTGGTACCAGCGGCCGGAAGGATGCGACCACGGCTCCACCGCGCCGTCGGCCAGGCTGAGGGTCTGATCCGGCACCACCCGGGCCTCGTCGTAGCGCAGCACGTTGCCGAAGCCCTTGCACTCCGGGCAGGCGCCGAGCGGGTGGTTGAACGAGAAGAGCAGCGGCTGGGGGCGGGTCAGGGCGACTCCGCAGGCCGGGCAGTGGAAGTCGCGGCTGACCGGGACCGCGCCGCGCTCGAGCAGATCCACCGAGGCGCGGCCCTCCCCCTCGGCCAGTGCGGTCTCGAGCGAGTCGGTGATGCGCCGCCGGCTGTCCGGACCGATCACCACCCGGTCCAGCACCACCGCGAGGCGCGCGGGATCGAGGTCGGCGGGAATACGGTCCGGCCGGCTCTGGACCTCGGCCAGGTCCAGCACCAGGTCGCCCGCCTTCACGCGCGCGAAGCCGCGCTGGAGCAGCGTCGCGAAGAGCGCGCGGGGATCGCGGGCGGGGTCCGCGGGCAGGGGAAAGCAGATCATCCCCCGGGCGCCCGGGTGATCGCGCAGCAGGGCGTCGGCCACCTGGTCGGCGGAGTCGCTCCGCGCCTCGGCCCCGCAGGTCGGGCAGTGGACCCGGCCGATCTTGGCGAAGAGGAGGCGGAGGTAGTCGTGCAGCTCGGTCGCGGTGCCCACGGTGGACCGCGCGGTCCGCACCGGGTTCTTCTGCTCGAGCGCGATGGCGGGACGGATGTGCTCGATCCGGTCCACGTCGGGCCGGTCGAGCCGCTCCAGGAACATGCGCGCGTATGTCGAGAGCGACTCGATGTAGCGCCACTGGCCTTCCGCGAAGAGCGTGTCGAACGCGAGGGACGACTTGCCCGAGCCCGAGACCCCGGTGATCACGGTGAGCCGGTCGTGGGGGATGTCGACGGAGACGTTCTTCAGGTTGTTCTGCCGGGCTCCCTCGATGCGGAGCCACACCGGCTGGGACATTCGAGCGCTCCTCCTGAGATGGAAAGTCTACTCGACGGGCCGAGGGCCTTCAATAGCGAGCGTCCCGACCGCGCGTCCCTCTTGACAGCGGCCCGCCCCGCCTCGACCGGCGCCCCGGTGAGATCCTCGCGGAGGCCTACGGGCTCGCGGTGGAGGACGCGGAATGACCGCCGCGATCCGGCTGGGCGACGTCGTCAACTTCTTCGAGTGCGAGAAGATCCGCGAGGACCGCCGCCGGCGGGTGATCGCGCTGAAGGAGCGGCGCCGCGGGGAGGTGGGGCCCTACCTCTCGTTCGTGTTCGAGAACCGGGAGACGCTGCTCTTCCAGATCCAGGAGATGTGCCGGGCCGAGCGCATCATCGACGACGCCAAGATCCAGGAGGAGATCGACAAGCCGGTGCTGGACCGGTTCATGGGCATCGACACCGGCCGACACGTCTGGTTCGAGGTCGGGGCGGGGCTGACGGTTCCGGGCTCGTTCGAGGCCGGCCACTCCGACGAGGAGAAGGGCAAGCTGGCCGCGGTCCACTTCGTGCGGTTCGCGGTCTCCCGGGAGGCGGCACGGTCGTTCCGCGACTCCGAGGTCCATCTGGTGGTGGACCACCCGACGGCGCGCGCGCGCCCGACTCTCCGACGAGGCCAAGGCCGAGCTGCTGACCGACCTGACCCCCTGACGGGCGCGCGCGGCGCCGCGAACTTCGCCTACTGCATGATCATGAACCAGATGTAGTAGACGAGGGTCAGGACGAAGCCGAACCAAAGGGTGCCCTTGACGGTGGCGAGCGGCTTCGCCGCGCCCTTGCCCGGGGTGCCCACCAGCGCGTTGATCTCCACCAGCACCATGATCGCGAGCGCCACGATCCAGAAGAGGAGGCCGGACTTCCCCACCGTCAGCCCGGCCAGATGGCTCGCCGACCCCATGAAGAACAGCATCGGGACGGACAGCACGACGTTGGTGCGGGAGGCGAGTCCCCCGCGCGCGCCGGCCGCGGCGGCCGCCGGATTGGCCGGCTTCCCGGCCGCGGTGTCGAGCGCGTTCTGGATCACGATCTTGTTCTTGGGCCAGATCAGGAACCACACGTTGCCCCACATGATCGACCCGAGGAGGGCGCCCAGCAGGATCTTCCAGGTGCCCGGGTCCTGGATCCCGCGGATCCCGATCCAGTAGTGCAGGAGGTAGAGCCAGCCGGACAGGAACGTGATCATGGCGCCCCACCGGAACCACCACATCACGCGCGGTAGCAGCTTCTGCTGAGCTCCCGAGCGCACCCCCGGCTCGGTCTCGGCGAAGAACGGGACCTGGGCGAAATTGAGATAGTAGAGCAGGCCGATCCAGGTGATACCCGCCAGGAAGTGGATCCATCGCAAGAGGAACAGCCATCCTTCGGTGCTCATCAGCGCCATCGTCACCCTCCCGGGAGGCCTGCGGGTCAGGAACTGCGGCTAGCCCTCGTCCTCAGCGTCGTCTTCGACTTCCGCCGCGTCGTCGTCATCGTCGTCGTCATCGTCTAGGTCGTCGTCTTCGAAATCGTCGTCGTCGTCGAAGTCGTCGTCCTCGTCGTCGATGTCATCGTCCTCGTCGAGATCGTCGTCGTCCTCCTTGTCCTCTTCGTCCTCTTCCTTGTCGTCCTTGTCGGCCAGGCCGCTGGGCGGGATTATAACAAAGGGGTCTTGCGTGTCCACGCCAATTTGGCCTCTCGGAGCTACTTATCCACTTATCCCCAGCCGTCCACAACACGAGAATTGCACGTCCTGATGCGGGCCCGCGGGCGCCGCATCACGAACGAGCAAGCCTGGCGCGGCGCCGGCGCGCCGCCACACGCGGTCGCCTGATCCGACGCGGTGATTCGCGCGCGCGTGCGTGTCCTCCCGCATTTCCACGGCTCGCGCCGGCGCTTGACGACGTCGCGCCGCGACGCCTACGATGCGCGGGACGCCGTGTAGCGTCACGAGGAGACCACCGCATGCCGTTGTTCGCCGTCGAGCGTGACCTGAGTCGGATACCGCCGGAGCGCTTCCGGACCGAGCTGAAGGGTCTCGTGAGCGCATGCGCGCGGCTGAAGGGAGCCGGGAAGCAGGTTCGCTACATCAGCAGCGCGGTCTTCCCGGCGGAGGCGCGGGGGCTGTGTCTGTTTGGCGCGGAGCAGCCGCAGTGGATCCACGAGGCGAACGAGGCGGCCGGCCTGCCCTACTCGCGGATCTTCGCGGTGCTCGACCTCACCCCGAGCGGAGTGCGGCGCGACCTCTCGTGCGGTCGCCGGCCCGCGGAGGGTACCGACCGGGCCGCCGCGGCCACCGGCGGCCGGGCCGGCCAGGTGAGCCCGGTGAGCGAGGAGATCGTCCGCTGGTCCGACGAGGGCCGGCAGCTCCTACAGACGCTGGGCGGGTGGCTCGAAGCGGCCGGCTCCATCCATGACGAGGCGGAGACGCTCGAGCGCGAGCGGGCCGCGCTCGCGGCCGAGGTGCGACGCCTCGAGGAGGACAACGATGCGCTCCGTTCCCAGCGTGACGAGCTCCACGAAGCGGTCCAGACGCTCGCGAGCCGGATGACGCGCACCGCGGACGAGATCCTCTACCAGTTCGGACCCCAGCGCGGGACGCCGGGCGATCTGGCGTCCCGATGAGCCCGGATCCGACCGGCCGCCGGATCCTGGTGGTCGACGACGACGAGCGGGAGCGCGCCGGCGCGGCCAAGGCGCTCGGGGAGGCCGGGTACGTGGTCGACTCCGCCGCCACCAAGGCGGACGTGGTCACGCTGCTCGCCACGCACAACTACGACCTCGTGCTGGCCGATCTCACGATGCCCGGCATCAACGGCCCCGCGTTCTACCAGATGCTGAAGGAGGCGTGCCGCGGCACCACGCCGCCGGTGATCTTCTCGCTCCAGCGCGGCTACACGCCGGAGTACGCGAACTTCCTCATGCGTCTCGCCGCGCCCGTCCTGATGAAGCCGCTGCCCGCGGCCGATCTCCGGCAGGCGGTGGAGCGGCTGCTCCGGACCCCGCGCGCCACGTCCTCGCTGGCGTCCTGACGGGTCTCGCGCCGGGCACAATTCGGCCGCGCTACAGCTGCGCGAAGTTCCTACCAAGGCGGTGTAGACTCAGGTCGCAGAGCAGGGGTCGTAAGTCTACCGACGCATCCTAGCGCGCGAGACGCGGTGTCACACGCGCCCCGGCCTTCTTGGACCCGGCAGTGCCGCTAGAGTCCAAGCTTGCGCAACCGGTCCACGCTCAGCGCAAGGTCGGGAATCTCGTGCTCTCGGTCGGTCCGCAGTGCGGTGATCGCCTGCTCAATCCGGTCCTCCGGGATGGTCGCTCCCCAGAGAAGCGCCCGGAGCCCGTTCTCGGTCGCGATTCGGAACTCGCCATTGCCGGTGGGCCGGAACATGACGTCATAGGTCGCGGTGCCCGCGCGGCGGATCCACAGGCGTCCCAGGCGACGGGGCACCGCCGGAGGCGTCACCGTGACGGCCTGCAATGCGGACCATCCCACGTCCAGATCCAGGATCCAGACAGGTATATCTGCCGCTCGCGAGGGATGGTGGACAGAGGCGGGGCGGCCACCGCAGGTCCATCGAAGCGAAATACGATGCCGCTGCGGTCGAGTCGCCACACGCAGGCATCTATCGCGCCGGGCTGCAGCTGCGGCACCTGGAAGTACAGTCGGCCTTTCGAAGCCTCAGCGAAGGCGGCGCGTTCGGTCTCGCCCACCGCGAACTTGATCCAGCCCTCTCGGTATTTCTCTGGTAGCTGCATCGCGGTCGATCACATCGCAGAAACTGTGCCAACCTGAACGATCACCTTCATCGGGACTTACGCATCGTGCGGATTTTGCGCTGGGTAGATCAACTCTCAACGAGGGGTCGCGCGTGCTCTGTCTCTCGTGTTCGGTGCCCTATGGGAGAGAGCGTGATGAGCACAGTAGATCAGCACGGAGGGGCGAGGGCGACGTATGCGCCAGCTACTGGATCTGGCAGAAGGAAGGAGAGCAACAGAAGCTCCGGAACGGAGCTCGTTCAAACCTAGCACGCTGACGCTCCTTCATACGTGCCTCCCGACGGCGGGGACCCAGCGCTCCCCTGGCGGGTTGAAGTGAGGGCCGCCGTCCGAACTAGGCTCGGTGCGTATCCTCCCAGGTCCAGATCAATGAATTGGAGAGGTGGTATTGGCACTCACGGGGCACGATCTCGAGCGGGGGGGGTGCCACGTGAGTCCCGATGAATCGGAACACGACGCCATCTCGGTCCAGGCGCCAGACGATCGCATCTATGGCGGCGAGGCGCAGAGACGGAGCCTTGAAGTAGAGGCGGCCTCTCCTGCCCACAGTGAAGCCGCCGCAGCTCGATACGTCGAGATCGTGGGTCGGAATCTTCATCCAACCGTCGCTCGGAGGGGCCTCCGCATCCATGGCGACGCACTGGTCGCAGAAAGCATGCCAGGCGGAAACGTCCGGGCGGATCGTGATTTACGGATCGCGCGCCTTTTGCGTGGGGCAGCGCATTGCCTAACCAGGTCCGGCCAATGCCCGATCACGGAATGCACGGGAGGCGGAACGATCGCTGCCATCTGCGCGTACGCACGCTTCGAGACGCGAGGGAGTGGATTGGTCAAACGCCGGGGTGCCGAGCGGGTGGCGATGCAGGTGACCGGGTGCCGGACCCGCTCCGTGTTCGATCGTTACCGCATCGTCGGCCCGGCGGATCCCCGGGACGTCGCGCGCCGCATCACGGGCACAATTCCGGGCACAACGGGGTAGGCGTGCTAGAATCCACCCCTGCAAGTAGCTGAAGTTCCTACCAAGGCGGCGTAGCTCAGGTGGCAGAGCAGGGGTCTCATAAGCCCCGTGTCGGAGGTTCGAGTCCTCCCGCCGCCACCAGTAAATCAACGACCTCCTCGGCGGGCTTTGGCTCACTCCCTCGGCTTGGCCCGCTACTTGGCCCATCACGTTGACTATCCTCTCCGATTCGCGGTGGGCGTCGCCCCTACGGGCGCCGCGGCCTGGAGTCTGCCGGAAGCCTAGCTGGACGGTGCGTTACCATCCGCATATCCCATGAGGCCGGGTCCAGCAGGCGTCGCCCTGCCAGCATCATGTCGGGCGCCGGCCTCGGTCGGCGAGCGTCACAGACCAAGATCGTGTCCTTCCGCTGCGCGGCCCGCATCTGTCCGGCGCCCCGCCAGCGGTTGCGAGCGAGGCCATCATGGTGACCGGGCCGGCGCTCAGGCTGAACGCGTAGCGGTTAGCCCTCGGCGGTCGGCGACGCCGCGGCGCCGATGTCCGGGGATGAGCTTCACCCCCTCCCGGCGACGAGACGGCGGAGAAGCCACCCCGGAGTCCGGGCGATCCCGGAGATCGCCGTCCTTCGAGCCAGCAGTCGCGATTTGAGTCGCTTCTCCGCCTGCAGCCGGCGGATCTGCTTCGGCGAGATGTCGATCGGGACCGTGCGGCCCGCGTCCATGTCGGTATCGATCGCCTCGAAGGCTGCCTCGAATCTCCGCACGAAGGCTTCCTGGGCTGGCGCCAGCACCGTCCATTGCTCGGCGGACATCGTGCTCAGAGCTCCGGTGCGGCGCACGAGCGTCGGGTTGGTATTGATCTCCCAGACCTGCGGCACGCCATCTTTCACGCCGTAGTCGATCCGGCCGTATCCGATCCCGGCCAGCGCGAACGTCTCCCTCAGCCAGGCGGCGTGGAGATCGCCCTCCACGTACTCGGCCTGCTCCCGGGCCTTGTCGGCGTCGAGGAGACGCCCCTTCCACTTGGTGACCCAGTTGCGGTTGTGGAGTAGGGTCTTGGGGATGATCCGGTCGCCCACGACGACCGCGGAATACATCCGGTAGACACCCGCCGGATCCGCGGTGTCGCAGAACTCGATGATGAGCAGGTCCCGCAGTCGATACCCTCGCACTGCGGCATCGACGAGAGCCCGGACCAGTTGCCGGCGGCTGTGGAGCATCGGAGTCAGGCTGCCGAGGTGCTCTCGCTCGGGCCGCACGAAGACCGGAAATCGTCGGCAACGCTGGAATTCGAGGGCGCGGCGAACGCGAAACGTGTTGCGCTTCTGCTCGAAGCACGTGCGGAGTAGATCGTACCGCAGACGGACCTCGGCAGGTCGGTTGATCAGCCGGATGTCCGGGCTCGTGCGGCGCAGCTCCTCACAGCACCGACTGGCAATGTCCCGCTCGGTCGGGGTGAGCTCGTCGATCGCGGCGAAGATGTAGGTTCCCAGGGACAGCCGGCGGCGGACCACGAGGTCGTCATAGGTCACGGTGGAGATCCCCTCCAGATCCTCCGCGGGCGCGACGAAGAAGATCACGCGTCAGACCTGTTGTCGCCAGATCGCGATGGTCGCCGGGCCGGGTAGCAGCAGGAAGGGAGAGGGGTCGGAGATGACGCTGTCCACGCCGTGCTCGGTGTAGTAGTGGCCGAAGTTCTTGCCGGTGATGGCCCAGATGATCGTGGACGTGTTGTGGGTCTTCGCGAGGCTCATGAGCTCGGGCAGTGTCCCGTTCGTCAACGACAGCCCGGTGACGATGGTCAGGTCGGCGTCCTCCATCAACCGGGGAGTGGCCGTCTTTCCGTCCAGGACCGGTATCCCGCCGAGCGTCTGTCCCACCACGTCGGGCGACAGGTCGGTGGCGCAGACGTCCAACCCGCGCCTGGCCAGCGCGTCGAGTATGCCCGCGGTGGCTCCCACGACGAGAACTCGGGGCCGGTCAATCTTGCGATGCACCGCCGCGCGGCGCTGCAAGACCCGCTCGGCCTCGTCGGCGAAGATCTTCGTCCGCATCACGTACTTGCCGTGCAGCGTGTCGTCGAGGACGATCCGCTCGTCCGCGGGCCGAGAGACCTGACCGATGACCAGGTCCGCGATGGCCGCGCGATCCGCGTTGTGCCGCCACCGCCGCTCCTTCAGGATCCGTCGCGTGTCCTCACCCACCAGATCGGGATCCGGATCCGGCAGCCCAGGACCGTGCCCGCCGGAGCGGCCGTACCCCTCCGACTGGGCGATCCGCATCGTGTAGCGCGTCTTCCGCTCGCTCGCCTCGGCCTGCACCAGGAAGGTCACGGACCAGAGCGCGATCAGGCGGAAGAGATCGACGGGGAGTGCGGCGGCGCGGTCGAGGGCCCACTGCTCCGCGGCTTCGATGGTAAACGCCGCCGGGATCAATGCGTCCTTGGGCTGGCGCAATGCCCGGCCTCCATGCTCGGGCCGAAAGTCGCACATCACTTAGGTGGGGCGGGGAACCGTACGGCGCACGAGACCCGGGGCAGCGCGGCTACCAGCGCGGCGCTCACCGCCACGATCGGGAGCTTCCACCTCGCTTCAGACGTCCCATCGGAGCCCACAGGCCGGGATCATAGCAGCAAGGGCCGATGGCGCTCAGCTACAATGACCGTGGGGTCCCATGGCACTCCTACCCTGGCGCGTGCGTCGGTATCTGGACGGTGCGACGTTGTGGTCCATGCAGTTCCGGCCCTCACGATCCGTGCTGCGAGTAGGGGGGCACGCGCCGGCCGCCTCGCTGCTCGCCGCCGGTGACATCGTGCTGAGCCGGGGAGTCCACGAGGCGATCCGGGATCGTGGTCCCGAGAGCATATTCGCCCCGCTGAAACCGATCCTGGGCAGCTGCGATCTCAGAGTTGCCAATCTCGAGAGCGCGCTCACCGGCTGCGAGACGCGGCACGGAACGTTCGGCCGAGCGCTCAAGGCGCCCCCGGATAGCGTGGAAGCCCTGTCGGCGGCCGGGTTCGACGCGGTGACGGTGGCGAACAACCATTGCATGGACTTCGGGCCGGCGGGCCTGCTGGAGTGTCTGCGCATTCTCGATGCGCACTCCATCCGTCACTGCGGCGGCGGCGATTCCTCTCTTTCCGCGCGGCGCCCCGCGATGTTGTCGGCGAGAGGGATTCGTGTCGGGATGCTGGGCTACACCGACGACTACCGTCCCGCGTGGCCCCGGGAGGTCGCGGCCGGTCCGGCCCCGGCGCGAGACGAACTGATCCTCCAGGACCTGGAGGCGATTCGCCCTACGGTGGACATCGTGGTCGTGCAGCTTCACTGGGGCGCGGAGTTTGCCATGTATCCGTGCCTGACCCACCGAACGCGGGCGAGGAGGTACGTGGAGGCGGGCGCGGATCTGGTGCTCTACCATCATGCCCACGTGCCGATGGGGGTCGAGGTCTGGCGGCGTAGTGTGATTGCCTACGGCCTGGGTAATCTGGTCTTTCCGGCGTCGCGGCATCCGGGAAGTGGGCACCCCTGGAAGCACCGGTCCGTGGTGCTGAAGGTTGCCTTTGATCGGGAGGGGATCAGCCACGTAGAGATCATCCCGGTGGAGATGCGGTCGGACTGCTCCGTCGCTCCGTCCACCGGACGCCGGCGTGCGCAGATGCTCGGCGCGCTCGCCAAAACGTCGAAGGGGCTGCAGGACTCGGAAAAGCTAGCGCGGCTCGAGGGCGACCAGCTCGCCCGAGAAGCGCTCGGATGGCTTGAGTCGTTCGACCCACCAGACGGGCTGAACTGGAGCCACCTGCCGGAGATGGCGGCCCTCCTCACGGCGTCTCGTCAGCAATTCGGTGGTTTCCTCGAACAGGTGGCCGCGGGTGCCGACGCGCCGGAGGTAGGTCGACCGCATGCCTGGCTGGAGCGGCGCGGCGCGCTTCGTTCCCGCATCCGAGCCTTTGCCGCGGAGTTCAAAACGTCGAGGGCGCCGGTGTGGAAGGTGCCATAGCTACGCCCGCCAACCTCAGGCCGACGACGATGCCACCGACGTCGACGGCCGGCTTCGATCATTGCGTCGGCGTCCTGCTCACGCCACGGGCGTCGTCCTCGCCGTGTTCCGCGCTCCTCTCGGCGCGATCCAGCGCCGGTGCAAACGGAGCGCCGATGGCCTGCGCTTCCACTGGACCCCCGACCTGCTCACCGCCGACTGGCTCACCACCGAGCGGCAGGTGTCCGGACCCGTCCCGCGGCGAAACAAGTAAAGAGTTCTCCGGTACCCGCACCGGACGGTTGCGTCGGCTACGGCTTGCGGTTGAGCGAGCGCTCCCGCTCTTCCCACTGCCGCTGGATGCGGCGCTGTTGCCGGCGCTCCGAGACGGTGTGGACGACGCCCAGCAGGATGCTGAACACCACGGCCGCGACTCCGAAGAGGGCAAGCATCATGGGCGGAAGCGTCGGGCTGGGGTGCTCATGAATCGATCCTACCGCAGGAGGTAAGTCATCGCCGAATAAGCCCGGCGGCGGTTGAAGTCGCCCCGGCCGTCCGCTAGACTACCTCCTCGTGACCTTCCCGCCCGCCGGCCGACCCCTCGCGCGGTTCTCGGTCCTCGACCTGACCACCGTCCGATCCGGGCCGACCTGCACCAAGATCCTGGCC
>WNFK01179255.1_pt1 | contig 13182 bp, 19 predicted proteins | sample 5400281 | NCBI WGS metagenome assembly WNFK01 (sample SAMN13153350, study PRJNA577476) | soil metagenome | isolation source: 20 cm soil on Douglas fir-dominated hillslope | place: USA:California | collected 2013-09-17
GCCACGCATGATGGCCATCGCGTCAGCGTGGCCGGCCGTGGTCACGAGCCCGACCCGGGCCCCCGAGCGCTCCAGCACCGCGTTGGTGCCGATCGTCGTGCCGTGCCCGAACCGCGACGTTCGTGCGAGCAGCTGCCCCACCGAAAGGCCGACGTTGGCGGCCAGCTTCTCCAGGCCGGCCATCACGCCGTCCACCGGGTCATCCTTTATCGAGAGCGCCTTGGCGGACGCGTAAGCCCCTGCGCCGCGGCCGTCGGTGCCGATCAGGACACAGTCGGTGAAGGTGCCGCCAATGTCCACGCCGATCTGATACATCTGTATCGACCATCCTTCCTTTCCGATCATTTCGAGGTTGCCAGGACCCGCGGGATCAGCAGATCGCCGAGACCAATCCGACGAAGCAGCTCGGCGCGGACACGATCCGAGACGGCGTTGACGACCTCCGCGCCGTCTTGCGTCGGGTCAACGTGCACCCGGAACGGTCGCCGGCCGAAGGGGGTCTCGACCACCCTGACGATGGCCTCGGCAACCGCCGAGACATCCGCATCGGCCGGCACGATGGAGGCGAAGCCCTTGCGCACTTCGTCGGCGAACCCCGCATAGGGGCCCGCTTCGTACTCTGCGGCCCGCGCCTTGTCGGCGGGCGACCCGGCGTGGGCGGAGTGATTCGTGCCGCCGGTAAATGCACCCGGCACAAGGACCCGGCCTTCGTGGCGAAGTAGGGGGCCAGATAGGGCGGAGTTCCGCCCGCCGAGCTACTGCTCGACACCCAGATCACGAGACCTCGCCGCTGCTTGCGCAATTGAGGCAGAGCGGCGCGGTTCACGCGCTGCGTGCTGAGCACATTGACGTCGTAGAGCTCGGCCAGCTGTTCCGGCGTGAAGGCTTCTGCCGGCCCGAACACCATGTGGCCCGCGTTGTGGATCACCACGTCCAAGTGACCGTGCGCGGCGACGATCTGTTCGATCGCAGCGGCGGCGGAGGCCTCGGAGGCGACATCGAGCTCGATGGTGCGGAGATCGACGCCGTGGTCAACGGCATACGTCTGCGCCTCGGCGACCTGCGGCGCGTTGCGGCCGGTCGTCTCGCGCATGCAGGCGTAGACCGTATGACCGGCCCGCGCCAGCGCGCGGGCGGCCAGTGCCCCGAAGCCACTCGATGCCCCGGTGATCACGATGACGTTCTTATCCTTCTTCATCGGTCGTCCTCCGCTTATCCTCTGGTCCTTCATCGATCGTCGTTCCAACCCGCAGGGCTCACGCAAAACCGCCATTGGCCCTGATCACTTGCGAGTTCACCCAGCCGCCTGTGGGGCCGGCCAGGAACGAGACGACGTCGGCAATGTCCTCCGGCTGCCCGATCCGCTCGAGCGGAGGAAGCTTGCGGAACTGCTCGACCTGGGCCTCCGACTTGCCCTTCAGAAACAGCTCGGTGGCCACCGGCCCAGGCGCCACCGCATTGACCGTGATCTCGCGACCGCGCAGCTCGTTGGCGAGCACGTGAACGAGGCCCTCCACGCCGGCTTTCGAGGCGATATACGGGCCGTACCCGGGAAACGACTTGGCGACCACGCTACTCGAGAACATGATGATTCGGCCCCCCTGGGCCACATGCTGGGCGGCCTGGGCCAGGACGATGAAGCTTCCTCGGAGATTCGTGGCGATCACCCTGTCGAAGGCCTCGAGACTCGCGTCAGCGATGGGCCCCATCGGCATGATGCCGGCGCAGTTCACGACCACGTCGATCCGGCCGAAGGCGCCGAGCGTTTCCTGGAACAGGCGCTCGACCTCAGCCGCGTCGGCGACGTCGGCCCGAACCGCGAAGGCGTGTCCATCACCGGCCTTGATCTCCGCCACGGCCGCTTCGGCGTTCTTGGCATGGCCGGCGTAGTTCAAGACGACCTTGAAGCCGTCACGAGCCAACCGCAACGCCACCGCGCGGCCGATACCGCCCGAAGCCCCAGTGACTACGGCGACCTTTGCTTGCGTGTCCGTCATCGACATGTCCTTTCTCCCCGTCCGTGGGCCATCCCTCGTTCGACGATCGTGTTCGTTACTGCTCATGAGATAGATTGCGGCCGTCATCCGGTTCATGCATTCTTGGGATACGTGCCATGCGTCAGGTGCATCTACAGGACGTGGATCTGAACCTTCTGCTCGCGCTCCATGCGCTGCTGGCCGAGCGGCACGTCACCCGCGCCGCCAAGACGCTCCTATGAACGCACAGGGCGGGGCGAACGCGTGCTGCGAGAGCTGGAGTCGCTGATGCCTCGGCTCGAGGCCTTGGTACGAGGCGAAGAACAATTCGATCCGGCTCGAAGCCAAGACCGGTTTCGAGTGGCCATGACCGATCACGCAGCGATGGTGCTCATGCCGCCACTCATGGAGCGGATACGGACGGCCGCTGCCAACGTGACCGTCGAGGCCTCCGCCTGGAATGACCGCGTCTATGATGACGTCGCCGCGGGCCGAATCGATACGGCGCTCAGCGGGGAGGCCCCCCCGCCAGCCTTGGAGACGGAAGTGCTCTATGAGGAAGACTTCGTTTGTCTGGTAGGCCGGACCCAACGGATCGGCAACCATCGTCTCACGCTAAAAGAGTATCTCGACCTCCCTCATGCCATCGTCGAGACCTGGGAAGGTCAACAGGCGCCGGTCGACAGGCCTCTGGCGGAACGGGGCTTGAGAAGACGTGCCGTGCTTCGCATCCCGTTCTTTGTACCGACCATCCTCACTGTCGCTCGCAGCGACGTGGTCCTCACCGTCCCCCGCCGGTTGGGAAAGATCGCCGCGGCGATGGCCGATGTAGCGGTAGTGGAGCTGCCCCCCGAGATCAAAGGCTTTTCGTATTTCATGGTCTGGCATCCCCGACTCAGTACGGAAGCTGAACACGCATGGTTTCGTGACCATTTGCGGTGGGCGGCGGGAAACATTCGGAGATAGGCAAACGCTTTCTCAGCATGCCGCGGCCGCCCGCGTCTCCGAGCCGCCTCTGGAGACGCACACTTGTGGACGTCCTTGGAGCCGCAGAGGGCGAGACGCGGGAGGCGTAACTTCATCCTAGCGGCACTCGAGCTCATCGCGATCGCCGTTTGGTAAGGGCGAGCCCAGCATCTCGTCGATCTCAAGCACCTTGTTCATGCGCTTTTCGAGGGCGACGCTTTGGCTCTCGTTGGCTCTCGTTGGGAGCAACTTCCTGGGTAATTCCTGGGTGAAGTCTGGGTGGCGGCTCCGATGGCGTAATTCCTCCAAGGCGTCGGCCGGGAGAAACTGCTGCCGGCCGGCGAGGCGATGGGCCCGGTCCTGGAGGAGCCGTTACTTCTTACCCGCGAAGAACTCCTTGATATTCTCGCCGCTGAACTTGGCGCCTTCGACGATCGTATGGCCGACGCCCGTAAACATCTCCTTGAACCCCGGGCCGACCTGACCCTGGCCGATCTGTTTGGCGCCCTTCTCGACCTGCTTGGTCGCTCCGTCCACCTTGCGCTTGTCGGCGGCGCCGGCTGCGCCCCAGGACAGGGCCATGACCGCGAGGAATGCCGAAGTGATCCAGAACCAGCGACGTTTCCACGTCATGACGCACCTCCTCCGGTTCGGTCTCCGCTTGCATGCACGCATCGACCATGCCAGGTATGCGCTACCCACATATGCCCTATTTATTTAGGGCACGGAAGCCGCCTCGATGGGTGACATCATACTTCGCGGAAAACACTACCGGCTGTTACCGCTTCCTCCGTGACCTCTAGACCATGATGGATTCACGGGCACCTTGCTGGTTGGCGGAAGCCACTCGACCATCAAATCCAACGTCGGCGACAGCGGTGCCGGCGTGCACATGGCGGCCGGCATCGGGTCAGCGGACGATCAGGCGATTCCAGACGTCAACGCCAGACCCATCGCAACCGCAATTCCGATGGCGGAGCTCGAGGTCCTTCCCAACGTCACGCACTACACGTTCCTTGCACGCTGCACCTTCTTTGGTCGCATCGTCGCGCGGTCGCTCTGTAGCGATCCGGTCGACATCGATCGAGACGATGTCCACGCGAGGGTGAGCACCGATGCGCTGGAGTTCCTCAACCGCACGCTCCGAACGGCAGAGGGCGGCAGTGAGACACGTCGCTGACCCTATCCTGTCAAATGGCGCGATCGCGGCAGCATGGCAGAAGGCGATCGATGCGGGCGTGAAAGACGTCGCGCTCAACACCGTAGAGGTCGAGTCCGCCGTGCCGTCGGCTCGCCGGCGTCCGAGTCTAGGAGGTTATTTCACGGGCACGGGGGCCACGAGCTGGGTGACCGCCGCGGAGGGCGTTGATGTTGCCTATCCTCTCGACTCGGTCGCCGTCCTGCAGAGGCCGGCGTATCTCGCGATCGGCGGCGAGAACGTGTCGCCGTGGTCGAAGCGCGTCACAGGCCAGGTCGCCCGCCTGATGCGCTTCGAGGACGATCAGATCCTGCCCGGCGACCAGCTCCCGCCCGGCGATGCCGGCAGGCTCTTGGTGAACGCGATGAGCATCGCGCCCGAGCTCGAGGCCGAGTTCAACGAGTGGGACGACAAGGAGCACATTCCGGCGCTCAGCGCGGTCCCGGGCCTCCTGTGCGCCCGCCGCTTCCGGGACACCAGCGGCAACCGGAAGTACGTAGCGCTCTATCACCTCGCCACGCCGGAAGTGCTGGAGTCGGCCGCGTGGAAAGAGGCGCGGTCAGCGACTGGACGAGCCGCCTGCAACCGCATTTCCGTGATCATCTCCGCCTCGTCTGTCGCCGCTACGTGCGGGGTCTCTAGCCTTCGTGAATCTCCGATCTGCCTTCCGTCCTACGCTGCGCGAAGGAAGAGTACAGTGCCGCCCCGGCGATGATGAGGTTGGCGACAACCACCGGGACGGCATCGATCGCCACCCCGTAGATCACCCAAAGGAGCGCGGCCCCGGCTTGGATCCGCCTGAGCATCAGCGGTTGGCGGAACAAGTAGGAGCTCGCGAACACGGCGGTGGCGAGCCACCCGACCAAGGAGAGGCTCATCTCACGACGCCCGCTTCGGGACACTCGCGCAGGGTGACCCAATCCGTGCGGGCCTTGTCCCACTCCTGCAAGATCAGCCCGTGGGAGGCGAAGAGCTGCCGGATCCGCACGGCGTCCCAGCCGACCACTTCCTCGAGGACGGGCACCAGGACGCTGAGAGCGTTGTCGCTGACGACGGTCCGTTGGGCGATCCGTGTAATGTGCTTGGCCTCCGACACCGCGATCGTGAAGCCATTCGCGCTGTTGACGTGCAGCATGACGTGGATATCGGAGCTGCCGTCGCCCACGTAAACTGTCCGGTCCGGGCTGACCTGCAGCCGTGTCGCGAGCGTCTCCAAGATCGCGACCTTCCCGTATCCGGCTGGGACCTTCGTGACCGCGCAGATCTCACCCGAGGATGCGTCATACTCGCACTCCGCGCCGAAAATATGGTCCGGTGCAACGATGCCCTCGAGCGCGGACTGGACCACTGCTCTCGGCGCGGCCGAGATGACGTAGAACGAGAAACGATACTCGTCGGCGCCAGCATCGAGACATTTGACGAAGCGCTTGATGTCTTCCTTCAATCGCACCCGCTTTCCCGTCTCGATCAGATGCTCGCGACGGACGCACCGGAACTCGGGATCGTGGCGAAGGAGGTACGCGAGCTCCGCACCCTGCTGCACGAGGTGAATGTCCGAGAGACCGGCAACCTTCTCTCGGAAGTTCGATACTCCAATCAGCTCGCTGAGGACGAGACCGGAGTCGTTGAAGCTCAATGTCTGGTCGAAGTCGCTCGCGATCAGGTAGTGGCCGGGCGCTGCCGTTCTCATAGACATATTGGTACCCCCACTCTTTGGATGCAGGGATGACGCCACGCGTCGCAATCCTAGCTCCGCAGGCGTTTCCACTGGCCGAGCGCCCGCCAGCCTGATGCTTCAGCGGGCATACGCCCAACGATTCGGCAATGAGTTGGCCCGGTGTCTGAGCGCAACGTCATCAACGCGTAATGTTCTGCGCTTGAGGCCGGACCGATCCCGTCATCGCGAAGCCAGCAGCCGCCTGTCAAGCCATCTGGGGCCCGTGGTTGCCAGGGCTAGATCCGTTCGAATTCTTGCTCGATCATGCAAGCCGTTCACGGCCGTGCCCGGCGGCCTGCCTGGCCGGGGTCTGCGTGTCACCGTGCCTGCGGCATCGTCCGTACACACGAGGACAGAACATGCACGCCCTGCCACCGCGGCTCCTGATCGCCTTCATGTGCCTGAGCCTGGCCGACTGCTCCACGGCGAATAAGTGGAATGCACAAGACGCGTGCAGCCGCCGAGCCAGGGCCGGGTGATGGAGATGCCCCGCGTGGGTGGGCTCCATCACGAAGCATGGTTCTACTCATCACTCGCACAGGTGTCCGCTTCCATCTTTGGGATCATCGGCGCGGTCTTCGCCACGCGGCTCTCCGACTACACTCAAGGGGCGATTGCCGCGCATGGTCAGGTTCAGCGTGCGATCAGCGCGGTATACATGGACCTACTCAACCACGCAGCCGCCATGACCAACCCAAAGAACTACGACAGCGGGACCACAACGCCGGATATCGAGATACTCAACCGGGCGGCGGCTCTGTTCAACGGGCTGCGGGGTCGCGTTACCGTTAGAGGCCTTCAGGCGTTGATTGATGCCCTGAAAGCGAATCAAGAAGGCGCGACGGCGCCGTTCGCCATCAGCCACCTCGTTCAACATGTGCCGTGGCTCGAAAGAGTGCACGACCAAGTCAAATTCTTTCGGAGGACCGCAGCCGCGAGGCCCCTGTGGGCGATGTGGTTTCTTCTCGCATGGCTGACCGGGGTCGGCATCATCTGGCCGATGATGGCACTTCCGGGTCTGGACGGCGCCCGGTTTAGTAAGACGTATATCCTCGCGCTGTTCAGCCTCGGAGTGGTAGCATTCGTGATCTTCCTGCTCTTGGAGTTGGTCCGTCTCCGGCTTTCAACGAGAGACCTTTGGTGGCGTAGATAGAGCCCGAAGGGGCAGCCTCAAGAGGGCGGCTCATCCCCTTCGGGCGATCGCCGGGTGTGTCGGCAGACACCCGGTGTGCTCAGTGTACCCCGCTAAGTCAGCGTCAGTTGTGGCCCGCCCATAGTCTCGTGCGGCGGCTCCTTTACCGTAAAGGTGTGCGTGACACCCGGCGCGCTCAGCTTGGGATGCAGCTTCACCACGTTCTCCGCAGCCCACCGCGATGAGCAGTCCCTCGTCGAGCCGCACGAGCATGTGACCACCCAGTCAGCCATCAGTCCTACTCGATCACCTGATCCGCCCGCTGCAGGAGCGAGGGCGGGATCGTCAGGCCGAGGGCCTTGGCGGTCTTGAGGTTGATGACGAGGTCGAACTTGGATGCCTGCATAACTGGAAGATCCGCTGGACGCGCGCCCTTGAGTATCTTGTCGATATATAGCGCCGCACCCTGAAACTGTTCGGCCAGACTCGGCCCCCACGACATAAGCCCTCCACCCTCGACGAACGCACGAAAATTACTGATGGCGGGCAAGTGTCGCTCCGCAGCCAGCGCGGCCAGTCGCTCGGCCTGATTTACCAGGAGCGTATCATCGGTCATGAGTAGCCCGAACCCACGTTTGCCGATCGTGTCAAATGCGCTGCCCACGTCCTGGGCGCTGGTCACCGGCACCCGTTGTGCCTTCAATCCAAGCTGGGCGACGGCCGCTTCCAAAGCCTTGATCTGGACGGGTCCGTGCGGGTGCGTGGGGTTCCAGAAGATCGCCACGGTTGACACGGCCGGGGCAGCCTCCTTGAGGAGCTGCACCCGCTTGGCCATTACATCCCGGGTCATGAGCGTCGTTCCGGTCAGGTTGCCGCCAGGTCTCGGCAAGCCTGCCACCAGGCCCGTGCCAACCGGGTCGACTAGGGCTGCGAACACGATCGGAAGCCTCTCGGTCGCGCTTTTTGCTGCGAGCGCGGCAGGCGTCGAGTCGACGAAGATCAGGTCGACGCCGAGACCAACCAACTCCTGAGCGAACGTTCGAAGGTGGCCAGGTTCCAGGTCCGACACGCGCCATTCCACACGCAGGTTCGTTCCTTCGACGTACCCCAGGTTCTTCATAGCCGAATGGAAATAGGGGGTCCATGTGGTATGTGTAGCGAGATATCCGATGCGCGGAACACGGCTTGGTTGAGCGCTGCCATCGACGACGAGCGGCGCAGCGAGGAGGCCGCCCGCCAAGGTGCCGATGAAGGCTCGCCGCTCCATCACTCGATCACCTGATCCGCCCGCTGCAGGAGCGAGGGCGGGATCGTCAGGCCGAGGGCCTTGGCGGTCTTGAGGTTGATGACCAACTCGAACTCCGAGATCTCCTCCACGGGTAGGTCGGCCGGTTTCGCACCCTTCAGAATCCGATCGATGTATCGGGTGTACTCCCGAGTCGAGTACATGCCCGCCAGCCGGTGCTCGCGGGCCAGCTCCACGACGCGCTGCCGCTCTGTGAACAAGAACGGGTCGGCCGACACCAGCAGGGCGTCGATCCGCTCGCGGGCCATCGCCGCGAAGGCCGACTCAAGGTCGTTCCGGCTACGGATCTCGACGCCCTGGACCCGCACCTCGAGGGTCTGCCCTGCCGTCTCGTATTCGCCGAGCCCCACCGTGGTGGCGGTACCGCGAAGCACCCCGACCCGGGACATCTTGGGCAGCATCTCCTTGAGGAGCTGGAGCTGCTTCGCTCGGATCTCGCGGGTAAGCTGTTGGGACAGCCCCGTGACGTTGCCACCGGGCCGAGCCAAACTGGCGACAAGCCCCGCCCCCACCGGATCCGCCGCGTTGACCATGACGATCGCGATGGTCGTCGTCGCTCGCTGGGCCGCCAGCGCCGCCGCCTGGGAGGAGGCGACGATCACTTCCACGGGTTGGCGCACGAGGTCGGCGGCCATCCCAGCGAAGCGCTCGGGCCGGCCCTCGGCCCAGCGATATTCGAACACCACGTTCCTGCCCTCCATGTGACCGAGCTGGCGCAGGCCATCGGCGAAGGCCACGACGATGTGCGCGGCCGCCGTGGGCGTCGTGGTCATCAGCAGCCCGACACGCCGCGCCGTCGCAGGCGCCCGGGCATAAGCGGCCCTCGGCCCCAGGGCCGCGGCGGCGGCCCCTCCGATTAACGCTCGACGGTTCATCACTCGATGACCTGATCCGCCCGGTGCAGGAGCGACTGCGGGATCGTGAGGCCAAGGGCCTTGGCGGTCTTGAGGTTGATGACCAGTTCGATCTTCGTCGGCTGCTCTACGGGTAGATCCGCCGGCTTGGCTCCCTTGAGAATCCTGTCAACAAACCATGCGGCGCGGCGATGCATATCCTTCAGGTTCTCTCCAAGGGACATGAGACAGCCAGCCTCCGCGAAGGGACGCATCAACCCAATTGCGGGTAACCGGCGTTGCAAGGCGAGTCCACAGACATGGTCCGCCGCCGCCGGGGCCAGAAGAAGACTCGTACTCTGGAGCATCAGCCCATTCGTGCCGCGCTCGAACTTCTCGAACGCTCGCGCTACTTCATCGTGATCACGCACGGCAATCGATTGCACCGTCAGATTCAGTCCCCGTGCCGCCGTCTTAGCGCGAGGGCTCAGACCGTCGGGCGTGGTGGCAGGGTCGTACAGGTAGCCCACGCGGACCAGTGTGGGGACGGCTTCCTTGAGTAATTGAAGCTCCTTGTCCGGCTGCACTTGAAACGAGATACCCGTCACGTTTCCGCCGGGCCGCGCCAGGCTCTCTACGAACCCTCTCTCCACCACCAGCGAGGAAGACGCGAACACGATCGGAATGGTCTTGGTGGCCTGTTTCGCCGCCCTAATCCCCGCTGGGCCGGCCGTGACGATGACGTCGACCTTGGCCCGCACCAAGTCGGCTGCGAGTTCGGGCAAGCGGTGGGGGTCTCCTGTCCAGCGGTACTCCATGACGAAGTCTCGCCCCTCGACATAGCCCAGGTCCTTCAGCCCAGAGCGGAAATTGGCAGCGGGGTTGGTTGGAGCGACCACGTCGCCCAGGAACCCGATGCGGTACGGCTTCCCCGCTGGCTGCCCCTCGGCGGCGAGCGGCGCAGCGAGAAAACCGCCAGTCAGGGTGCCGAGGAACGCGCGCCGGTCCAATCGGAGTCCCCGGGGGAGGCTTCGCTAGGACTTCTTGTCGGCCTTGAGGCACTCGCTCATGAACCCCTTGCGCTCATCCCCCTTGAGCGCCTTCGCCGACGCATCCGCGTTGCATTTCTTCATCTTGTCCTGCTGGGTCATCGGCGCGGCCGGGGCCGCGGCCTTCAGACAGCTCGACATGAAGGCCTTCCGCTCGTCACCCTTCTTGTCGCCCGCCTCAGCATTGCAGGACTTCATCTTTTCCTGCTGGGGCGTCAGCTTCTTGTCGTCAGCGGCCGGAGCAGCGGAGTACGCACTGGCCACGAGGGAGACCGTCGCGAGGGCCACCAGGAATGAGCGCATCGTCGCCTCCTGAGCGGGAGTAGGGGCCGCGGCGATCCTAAGGGCTTACGTGGGGGTGGTCAAGTCGCCGGAGCCATCTCCTTGGTCGGATGGACGATCTGGGCGCTGCACGAGCACGCCATCCACACGTGTCCCTGGTCTAAGCCCCCATCGAGGTCGCCGCAGCGCTTGTGGTCATCTACGAAGGCGACGAATGCGCCCAAGACACCAAAGAAGAGGGTTCCTTCGGTCATGGCACGCCTCCCGTCTGTATCGAAGCTGGGACGGGTCGGAACGAGAACGCCAGGGAGGGAACGTATAGCAGGATGCGAGGCGCCAAACAAGAAGCCCGAGGGGGCGACCGCAGGCTCACCCCTTCGTGCGAGGCTTGAAACGGATCAAGCGGGAGCAAAGAGTCGCCACTCCCCCGGCAGCTCCTTGATGGTGTGTGCCCCCGATCCGTGAAGGTGATGTCGGAGCCGGTCACCAGCTCCTTGACGGTGTTGGACACTAAGACCTCGCCGGGCTGGGCAATCGCCCTGATCCGAATGCACGTGACTGCCGTGATGCCGCTGACCTCGGCAGCATCAACTTCACCGGCGTGGATGCCAATCTTCACTGCGACCTTAAGTCCCAGCACGGCATCTCGGATCGCGAACCCGCAGCGGATGGCCGCAGCCGCGCCATCGAACTTGGCAAGGATCTCGTCCCCGACAATATTCATCGCTTCCCCGCCGTGACGAGCCAGCTCGCCACGGACGAGCGCGATGTATTTTCGTTGTAGATCAAGCCAGCTGCGGTCGCCCAGCGCGACGATCCGGGCGCCCGCACCAACCATGTCGCAGGAGAGCAGGGTCGTTAGGACGCGCCCTAGCTCAGGGCCCGAGCGGTCGCTCCTGCGGGTGTCCAGGGACCAGAGGGGCGGGAAGTCGGCCGGTAGATTCGGGATGAGGAGTTGGAAGATGCGTTCGGGTTGGGGGAGGCCCTTGAGGCGATACTCGCCGAGGTCCCGCAGACCGAGCCCGTCGATCAGGGTGTGGTCGGTCAGGGCGGCGGTCGACTTGGAGAGGAGCACCTGCCCCCCATGCCCCGCGTCCTTGATGCGGGCACCGCGGATGACGTCGAGCCCCGTGTTGGAGTTGCCCCGGTTTCGTGGACGGTGGACGGGTTTCGCGCTACGCGACGACGGGGTGCCGTTGTTCATAACGGATCGGCGACAGATAGTCCAGCCCGGAATGCCGCCGGTGTGGGTTGTACCAGCCCTCGATGAAGTCGAAGACGGCCATCCGCGCCTCGGCCTGGGTCGGGAAGCGGCGGCGGTCCAGCAGCTCGCACTCGAGGGTGGCGAAGAAGCTCTCGCAGAGGGCGTTATCGTAGGCGTCGCCCACGCTCCCCATGGAGGGCCGGACGCCGGCCTCGCGGCACCGGAGCCCAAAGGTGACCGACGTGTATTGCTCGAGTTCAACTGGTCGTCGCAACACTACCTGTATGAGCCGATCGTAGAACCTCATCGAGCGCCTCGGCCGGTGTTCGCCAGCCGAGGGTCTTTCGCGGCCTGGTGTTGAGGGCGAGGGCGACGGCCGCGAGGGCGTCGGCGCTGTGTACGCTCAGGTCCGTGCCCTTCGGAAAGTACTGGCGTAGCAGCCCGTTGGTGTTCTCGTTCGTGCCGCGCTGCCATGGACTATGCGGCTCGCAGAAGTAGACCGCGACCCCGGTGTCGATCCGCAGGCGGAGGTGCTGCGTCATCTCGGCCCCCTGATCCCAGGTCAGCGACCGGCGGAGCTGGGTGGGCAGCGTGGCGATCGTGCGCGCAATGGCGTCGCGGACCGCCTCGGCACCATGCCCGGCCAGCGCGGGCCCGTTCTTCACGCGAACGCCAGGGCCGTGGCCCGCCATGCGCGGCAGGTGGAGCAGGAGCGTGAACCGCGTGGTGCGCTCCACCAGCGTGCCGATGGCGGAACTGCCCAGCCCCAGGATGAGATCCCCCTCCCAATGCCCCGGCACCGCTCGGTCGGTTGCCTCCGCCGGCCGGTGGCTGATCAGGAGCTCGGGCGTAACGAAGGGCTTCCCCCGTGCGCGGGTGCGCGCCCGCGGCACGCGCAGCGCCCGCCCGGTGCGCAGACACGCCGTCAGCTCACGGCGCAGCGCGCCGCGCCCCTGCACATACAGCGCTTGGTAGATGGCCTCGTGGCTGATGCGCATGGAATCATCCTCGGGGAAGTCGCGCGAGAGGCGCCGGGCAATTTGCTCGGGGCTCCACGCCCGGGCCCACCGCCGCGGCTGCCGCCGCCCGTGCCGGCGCCCCTTCCACGGCACCACAGGCCTGCGGACCATCGCGCCGCTTGGCGTGATGACCATGCCGGCCAACCGCTCCTGCACGTACCGCCGCAGCGTAGCATTGACCGCGAGCTTCGCCGACTTCGGCCGGCGCGCGGCGCGATCCGCATGCCACTGCGCCGTCGTCCCCCGGTACTCGAAGCCGCCGGCGCGCGTGGCGGCGTTGCGGCGCAACTCCCGCGAGATCGTCGACGGCGCCCGGGCCAGCCGGCGGGCGATCTCGCGCACTCCATGCCCCTGGGCGCGCCAGAGCGCGATCTGCTCCCGGTCGGTGAACGCCAGATACCGCCCCGACGGCGGCGGCGCCGAAGGCCTGAGGTGTGACGCGGCCATGCCGCCTGCCTCCCGAAACCACCGTGTCCCGACCGCCGGCGACACCCCGGCGC
>WNFK01176176.1_pt3 | contig 13181 bp, 12 predicted proteins | sample 5400281 | NCBI WGS metagenome assembly WNFK01 (sample SAMN13153350, study PRJNA577476) | soil metagenome | isolation source: 20 cm soil on Douglas fir-dominated hillslope | place: USA:California | collected 2013-09-17
ATGGTGCGCGCTTACTGGCTCGCCGTCGAGCGATGCGATGTGGGGGAGATGTACCTGATCGGCTCCGAAGACGAGAGCCACGTCCACACGTTTCGCGAGTGCGTCGAAATGCTGATCGCCATGTCGAAGGTCCCGAAGGCGACCTATGAGATCGATCCACAGTACGTGCGCCCCACCCAGGTGCCCCGCCTGATCTGCGACGCCTCGGCATTCGTGAGCAAGACCGGCTGGAAGCCCGAGATCGACTTTCAGACGATCCTCTCCGAGACGCTCGACTACTGGCGCGATCAGCTCGATCGGGGCATGGTCAAGTAACCGGTCGCCTGATGGCCGCCACCGACGCCCCTGAGGCATTCACCACCGCAACGTCCTGCCGGATCAGCGGGTCGCCGATGCTGGCTGACGTGCTGTCGCTCGGCAACCAGCCGCTCGCCAACTCCCTGAAGGAGGCACCCTCGAGCCCGGAGTTGAAGGTACCCCTCACCGTCAGTTACTGCAGCGAATCATCGCTTCTGCAGATCCGCGAGACCATCCGCAAGGAGATCCTGTTCTCGCAGTATGTCTGGGTGTCCGGGACGGCGCAGGCGACCCGCGACTGGGCGGTCCGGTTTGCCGGTGCCGTTGCGGAGATCGCTTCGCTGGGCGCTGACGATCTCGTTCTCGAGATCGCGTCGAACGACGGGACATTCCTCGAGCCGCTGCTTGCCAGGGGTTGCCGTCGAGTCCTCGGCATCGATCCGGCGGCGAACATCGCCGAGATCGCGCGCGCGAACGGCATTCCGACGCTGACCGCCTTCTGGGACGAGGACACCGCGAGGCGCGTCGTCGAGGAACGCGGGCGCGCAAAGCTGATCTTCGCCCGCAACGTCATCGCCCATGTCAGCGACCTGGAGTCGGTCATGCGTGGCATTGTGCTCGCGCTGAGCGATGACGGTGTCGGCGTGTTCGAATTCCACGCCGCGGGCGAAATCCTCGACGGGCTGCAGTACGACTCGATCTACCACGAGCATCTCTGCTATTTCTCGCTGGCCTCGATGCAGTACCTGTTGAAGCGCTTCGACCTGCACCTGTTTCACGCGCACGTCAGCCCGATCAGCGGCGGCGCGCTGGTAGTCTACTTCGCGAAGACGCCCCGCGCGCCTACGACGGAATTACGCGCCATGTCCCGCGATGAAGACAGGCGCGGCGTGAATCGCCTCGACACATGGCAGCGGTTTGCGGACCGCGCGGTCAACCACAGGCGTGAATCCGTCGCGCTCGCAACGTCGCTCGCACCGTCGCGAATGGTCGGCTACGGATCGTCGGCGCGCAGCTCCACGTACCTGAATTTCTGCGCATTCGGGACGCGCGAGATCACGGCGGTCATCGACAACAATCAGCTCAAGCAGGGGAAATTCACCCCCGGATCGTCGTTGCCGATTGTGTCAATGGCCGAGGGCCTCGCCGTGTCTCCTGACTACGTGTTCATCTTCGCGTGGAACTTCCGGGAAGAAATCATGAAGAGCTGCCGCGCCGCCGGTTACGCGGGGCGATTCGTCACCGCGTTCCCGACCGCGCCGCGGGTGTGGCGATGAAGTTCGTCCGCCAGACGCTCGAGGGCGTGTACGTTATCGAGCCAGAGTCGTTCACCGACGAGCGTGGTCTCTTTCGAAGGCATTTCTGCCGGCGCGAGCTGGCGGCGCATGGCATCGACATCGAGGTCAAGCAGGCAAACGTGTCCGAGAACCCGGCGATGCACACGTTGCGCGGCCTGCATTTTCAGCGGCCACCCTACGGCGAGAGCAAGATTCTCTCGTGCGTCAAGGGTGGCCTCTACAACGTCATCGTCGACCTCCGCGCGGACTCATCGACCTACCTGCAGTGGATGAGCGTCGAGCTCAGCGATCGGAATCGCCTCAGCGTGTATGTGCCGCAGGGCTGCGCGAACGGGTGGATCACGACGCAACACGACACGTGGGTTCACTACTATCATTCGGAGTTCTACCAGCCGAAGGCGGAGGCAGGCATTCGCTACAACGATCCGTTCTTCCGCTTCGCATGGCCCGCCGAACCGGCCGTGATCTCGGACAAGGACAGGGCCCACCCCGATTTCTCGCCCGCTCGGGTCTAGCGCGGATGTGACATCCGCGCTAACGGCTCACGAAGACGAAGTCCGCGTTCGCACTCGTGCGCTGGATGAACGGCACCTCTTCCAGCTCTCTCTCGCGGATCACCGACCATGCGGCCTCCGTCGTGAGGCGCTTGGTCTGTGTGTAGAACTCCCGCAGCCTGGAGAGGCGCACTTCGTCTTTGACAGACGTAAAGATGCACGCGTCAGCGAACGGCAGCAGCATCTCGAGGCCCAACGCCACGACGCCTTCGGCAATGACGACCCCCGATGCGAGATGCACACCCTCGTCACTGCGCTCCTCAACGCGACGGCGTGTTGCCACATCGTAGACGGGAGGGTGCACCGTTTGGCCGCGTAGAAGCGCGATGACCGACGTGGCAATCGCGTCGCAGTCGTAGCGCTCGAGCACCGTTGACGTCGCCGATCGATGCTCGACGCTGACGAGCCACCTGTCGAGGCTGACAGTGCTTGCAGGCACGTTGCCCGCACGGAACCGGGACGCGATCGCCCGTGCAAGCGTGCTCTTTCCCGATCGCGAGCATCCGCCTATCAGAATCAAGGAGCGTTTGGCCGCGGCGCGGTCGATCGACTGCCGCAGGCGCTCGAACAGATCATCAATCGAGTCGAGCTCGATTGGTCGAGAGCGTCCGCTATGTTCGCCCCGGTGCACGCTCGCTATACTAGGGCATCGTTTCAACGAGTGCGAAGTGATGAATCCAGCGGAATGGCGACAGCACCGCTTCGCGCTGACCGCAGTCGCACACGAGCGGCTGCGGCAGGAGGCGGTGTGGGTGACCGGCGCCGGCACGGGTTTCGGCCAGGCGGTCGCTGTTGCGCTGGCGCTGTGTGGAGCTCGCGTCATCCTCACGGGCCGGCGCACGCAGAATCTCGCGAAGACGGTCGACGCGGCGCGGAGCCTGGGAGCCGCAGCGGACCAGTTCGTGATCCTGCCGATGGATGTGAGCGCGGCTGCCGCCCTCGAGGCCGCAGAATCACAATTGACCGCGGAAGCGGTCACCGGCCTTGTGCATTGCGCGGGAATCCCGCAACGTCACGTGCCTGGCGGGCCCTTGCTCGCCTCGGAGGATCTGCACGCGCTGTGGCAGACCAACGTCGTTGGAGCGTGGCATTGCCTTCGCGCGGTCGTGCGCGTCGCGGCACCGCGCGGCCGCGTACGCGCGGTTCTCTTTTCCTCGGAAGCCGCGTGGCATTTCACGGAAGGCTTTGGCCCGTACAACGTCAGCAAGGCGGCCGTTAACAGCCTCGCGGGATCGATGGCTGAAGAGGCCACCGCGCAGTATCCCGATGCTGACGTGCAGATCAACGTGCTGAATCCAGGCGAAGCACGAACGGAGATGAACCAGGGTTCGGAGGTGAGCCCATATGCGGCCGCCCCGATGGTATTGGCGCTGATGTCACAACCGCGGGGAGGTCCCAACGGCTTCTTCTTTCATGCCGACGGGACCAATCTGACATTCGGCGCACGTGCGGCGTGGCCGACGCGACTACTGGCCGATCTCCATGCGACGGGTGCGCCTCCCCGTCTCGTCGGAGCCGTTCAGGGGTATAACGTGGTTGAATATCGCGGCATGTTCTTCGGCATTCCGCAGTCGTTGGGCGAACTGCGGCTCGATACGTGTGGAGCGCTGCCCGACGGCGCAGTGGTCGCCGACAGTTTCGATGCGGTCACGGATGCCATTCACCGGCGCGCCGGCACATCGCCGTGCGGGTGATACGCGGTCAAAGGGCGTTCCCTGGAATCAAGGTCGAGTGAAGAAGAGTTAGATGCGCCGGCGTAACGGCTCAACCGCAGCGGGTGATAGCTCCGCCATCTGTGACTCCACTGCGTCGGCCATGGCCCGGAGGGCGATCGCTTTCGCCTTCAATAGCGCCTCCTGGCGGGTTTTGCCATCAACGACGACATTCGGTCCTTCGGGCAGCCGAGCCTGCCAGTGCCCGTCGCGATCGAACAAGTCTATTTGGAGATGAATGGTGATTACCTGATGATCCATGTAGAGCACGACTGTTCCCTGTCGAACAGTCAGCAAACCGTATACCCGTCGAGTTAAAGGTCGAGGCATGGAATCCGTCCAGTTGCTCGCGCAGGCGATGCCGCTGACCGTCTCAGCGGCCGTGCTCGCGTACATCGCCGTCGGAGCCGCGCTCGTCAGTGGTCCGGCCCGCGGCTGGTTCAGGCGGCATCTCGTCATGCCGAACCCATCCAACCAATCGCACCTCGGTTCTCTCGATGCGCTGCGAGGCCTGGCGGCGGTCTGGGTCGTGTCGTTTCACTCGTGGCAGTGGTGGGCCGCCGGCACGCACAGCGTTCTGTCCGCATCGACGTTTGTCCAGGCTGGTAACAAGGCCGTGCCGGTATTCGTGGCGTTGAGCGGCTTCCTGATCTACCGGGCCGTGCGCGGAATCGGTTCGATCGACGATCTCCGGCGGTACTACTGGAACCGGATCCTTCGCATCGTTCCGCTGTGCGTGGCATCGGCGGTGGCCATCATTACCATCAGGCAGCTGGGCGGAGCCGCGCCGCCCGGCGGACACGGCGTGGCCGAGCTCTTCATGCTCCGGTCGTTGGGGTACCCGTTGTTTGCGAACCCGCCGCTGTGGAGCCTCTACGTGGAGATCGTGTTCTATCTGGTGGCGCCGCTCTTCGTGATCGCGACCTCTCGCCAGGCCACGGTTGCGGCCGTTGTCATGCTGGCCGTTCTTGCGCTGAGTGATGGCGCCGGCCCGCGGGAGTTCGAGCTGTGGAAGTACTTCTGCGTCGGCATTCTGGCGAGCGAGCTTCACCGCGTGTGGCGTGGACGGGTGCAGGAATGGCAGGCGCTTGCGTTGATCGCCGCCGGGGCGTTGTGGCTGGGAGCTGATATCGCGGGCTACGATTGGCTCGAAACCTACGTTCGGCAGCCGAACAGTTATATCTGGCCAGCCGGGCGGTTGACGTCCTACACGCTCGATCTGGCGGCAGCGGCAGGGCTGATTCTCACGGGCGCGACGCTCTCGCGAATCGCCGCGCGAATCACGGAGTGGGCGCCGCTCCGAATCGTCGGCGCCATTTCATTCAGCCTGTTTGTCTGGCATTCCATGCTGATCATGGCCGATGGTCCGCTCGTCTTCGACGGTGCCGGCTCGATCCTGCCGCGACCGGTTGCGGTGGCGCCGCCTCCTGAATGGTTTCGCCTCCTCGTCATGATTCCCGCCTTCCTCGCCGTGGCGGCGGTGTCGTTCGTTCTGATCGAGAAGCCGTTCCTGAAGCTGCGCCGGAGGCGCGTGGTCGAGGCTCCTGTCGCGGCGGCTGTCACCGGGTGAATGGTGTCGCTGCGGCGCCGGGGGCGCCCAGCGGCTCGTGTTGGACGAACCACTGATACGTGCGTTCGAGTGCCTCGTCGAAGGGGACCGCGGGACGCCATCCCAAACCGAGCAGTGCGGACCCGTCCAGCGCCTTGAACGGCATTCCATCGGGCTTCGAGGTGTCGAACCGCAATTCGCCGGCAAAGCCGACGACGTCCCGGATCCGCTCGGCGAGCTCGCGAATCGACGTGTCGCGTCCGCCACCGAGGTTGATCGAGCCGCCGGTGTGTCTGGCCAGGACGAACGCCGCCGCCGACGCGAGGTCGTCGACGTAGAGGAACTCTCGACGCTGATTCCCGGTTCCCCAGATGTCGATCGCGGGCGCACCCGCCAGCTTCGCGTCGTGCATGCGCCGCATCAGCCCCGCAACGACGTGTGAATCCTCGGCGGTGAAATCGTCGCCGGGCCCGAACGCATCCGCTGGAATCGCGGCGAAATAGTCGACGCCGTACTGCTGGCGGTACGCCTCGCACAGCTGAATGGCCGCGATCTTCGCCACCGCGTACGACCTGTTGGTCGGCTCCGGAGGCCCGGTGAGCAGCGATTCGACCGGCATCGGCTGCGGCGCGAGCTTCGGATAGCTGCAGGAGCTTGCGAGGTACATCAGCCGCCGCGCGCCCGCGGCCCACGCCTCGTGCACGACATGGGTCGCGATGAGCAGGTTGTCGTACATCAGCTCCGCCGGGTACCGCTGGTTTCCTCTGATTCCCGCCGCACGGCCGGCCGCGACGACGACGCGGGCAGGCTTGTGCTGCTGAAAGAAGCGGCGCACCGACGCCGGGTCGCGCAGGTCGAGCTCGCCGGCGCCATCGAGGACGTCGTAGCCGTCGCGGCGCAGCGTCGTGATGATGGCCGCGCCAATCAGCGTGTCGGCGCCGGCGACGAAGACGGGTACCTGGCGATCCACGCGCTAGGCCGCCGCGAACTTCCGCGTGAGCCGATGCGTCGCCATGTCGCGGATATGGGCGACGGTCTCGGCGCCAAACCGGCGTTCGACGTACGACAGATACGGCGCGTGCGCGAAGTAGGTATGGAACGCGTGGTCGCGGAACTTCAGCACCTCCGACGCGGGCAGGTACCTGGTCGGCAGCGGCAGCGTGTCCACCGAATGCTGAGAGTAACCGCTCCACGTGCTCGGCAGCGCCCACCCGTTGGCCATCGCGTGGGTGTACAGAGCCGAGCCGGGATACGCCATCGCCGAATAGAAATTCGCGAACTCCGTGTTGAGCTCGATCGCCAGGTTCAGCGTCTCCTGCATGCTCTCGACGTCGTCTTCAGGCAGTCCGAAGATGTAGTTGCCGATGATGTTGATGCCCGCGGCCTTGACCCGGCTGATGGTGTCGTAGACCTGCTCGACCTCGTACCGCTTGTCCACGTCGTTGAGTACCCGGTCGTTGGCCGCTTCGATGCCGAACGCCAGCCAGTTGAACCCCGCGCGCTTCAGCTTGTCGAGCATCCCCTCCTTCACGGTGTCGACGCGCGCGTACGCCCAGATATTCAGGTCGTAGCCGCGCTCGATGATCAGGTCGCAGATGCCAGAGACGTGACGCGCGTTCAGCACGAACATCTCGTCGGCGAACTTGATGTTCCGGACGCCGTATCTGTTCACCAGGAGATCGATCTCCTCGATCACGCGTTCCGGGCTCCAGAAGCGATAGGAGTTCACGGTGTCCCGCAGTCCGAGCTCCTTTTCGCCCGCCTTGAACGGCGCCTGGATGCAGCAGAACGAGCACTTGTACGGGCAGCCGAGCGTGGTGTACAACGCGGCGTAGGGCTCGCGATCGAGATGCCCGAAGCAGTGCCAGTTGTGCGCGCGGTACTTCTCCATCGGCAGCAGGTCCCACGCGATGCCCGGCATGTTCAGGTCGAGCTCCTTGACGAGCGGCGCCGCGGCATTCGAACGGTACTGGCGCAGCGTGCCGCCGGACCACCAGGCAAGCCCGTGCACCTTGCCGTAATCGGTGTCACCTGCGCGATCGGCTTCGAGGAGGTCGACGATGGTCTGCAGCCCCTCGTCGTGCGCGACGAAATCACAGGCCTCGTCGCGCAGCGTCCGCTCCGGAAGCGCGGCAATGTGACCGCCAAGCATCAGAATCTTCGCGGCGGGTATCCGCTGACGGATGGCCGTGCACGCGAGGCTCGCGCCGGTCATGTTCTGTGTCGAGGCGGACGGTTGGTGACCGTAGACGACGATCGCGACCAGGCGCGGATTGAGCGCCTCGACCCGCTCGGCAACCTGCTCCGGCGCGAGGTCGTCCGCTTCGGCGTCGATGATCCGCACCTCGTACCCCTGCCGGCGCACGAACGTCGCAATCAGACCAGCCCAGACCGGGTTTTCAACAGCGGTGAGCCGTGTTCCGAGCGACTGATAGATCTGCGTCCGGGCGCCGGGATTGACGAGCACGACGTCGGCGCCGCGAGGTTGTTGCATCGGAGGGAGCTCCCTGGGACCGCTCAACTATAACGTCGGGTTGGACGTGCAGCAAGGCAAACGAGCCCGTGCGGCCGTCGATCGCGCTAGAGGCCGTTCGGTGAGTAGAGGACGATGCGACTGCCCGCGCTTTCCAGGTTGAACGGCACGTACACGAGGTCCTTGAGGATCTCACGAATCGCCTTGTGCGTGCCGGGCGGCGCGAAGAACAGCACGAACCCGCCCCCGCCGGCGCCGAGCACCTTTCCGCCGATGGCGCCGGCGCGACGCGCCGTGTCGTAGATGTCGTCGATGAATGCCGTCGACACGCGGTCCGACAGCCGCTTTTTCAGCGACCACCCCTCGTGCAGCAGCTGCCCGAACTCCTCGATCGGCGTCGCCGGGTCGCGCAGGATCGAGATCGCTTCATCGACCATCTGCTGCATCGCCGTGAGCTCCGCGCTGCGATCGTTGATGTTGTCAATCTTCGTTTGCGCCACTTCCGACGAGAAGCGTGAGATGCCCGAGAAGAAGAGCATCAAGTGGTCGTGGAGCTCGTCGTGGCGATCCTTGGGCAGGATGATCGGGTCCAGCGCGAACGAACCGTTGGGGCAGAATGTGATCCGGTTGAACCCTCCAAAGGCAGCCGAGATCTGATCCTGTGAGCCTACCGGCTCGCGGAGGACGCATTGCTCGATGTGAATGGCGTCGCGCGCCAGCTCCTCTTTCGAGACGAGGCGTCCCGCGAGCGCCTTCACCGCGTTGATCAGGCCGACGGTGAAGGACGAGCTCGACCCCAGTCCGGACCGCGCGGGAAGGTCCCCATCGTGATGAATCTCGAGGCCGTCGTGATTGCCGTCCCACTGAAGAACCGCGCGCGCCGCGGGATGCTGGATCTCCGAGATCTCGGTCACGTTCTCGACCACCGAGTACACGAGGCGGTAGCGATGCGCGAAAAAGGGCGGCAGGACGCGGACGCTGATGTAGCAGTACTTGTCGATGGTGGTCGCCAGCACGGCGCCGCCGTGGTCCTTGAACCAGGCGGGGTAGTCGGTCCCGCCACCAAAGAATGAGACTCGGAACGGGGTGCGACTGATGATCATTTCGGATTGGTCACCGGTTGCGCGCGCAGGGCAACAGATGAGGCGCCGTATTTCAGCATGGCCGCCGCGCAGGCGTCAACCCGCGAGACACGTAATTCCAATCCAATTTTGTCGCCGTTGCGCGGCGAATCCGATCTATCGCGGCACCGCGGTGCGATGACGGGCCGTCATCTCGCGCAAAATCCAGTCGTAGGTCGCGCGCAGTCCCCGGGCGAGCGACGTCGACGGCGCCCAGCCCAGCCGTGCCGTGATCAGCGTGTTGTCACTGTTGCGGCCGCGAACACCTTTCGGCGCATCGAGCTTGTAGCGGCGGTTCAACGTGATGCCGGCAATCTGTTCGACGAGGTCGACGAGCTGATTGATCGTCACCAGTTCGTCGCTTCCGAGGTTCAACGGCTCCTGCACGTCGCTGCGGGCGATTCGCAGCGTGCCCTCGACGCAATCGTCGATGTAGGTGAAGCTCCGCGTCTGCTCGCCGTCGCCCCAGATCTCGATCTCCGGTCGATCGAACAGCACTGCCTGGATGACCTTGCGGCAGATCGCCGCCGGCGCCTTCTCCCGGCCGCCGTCGTACGTGCCGTACGGCCCGTACACGTTGTGGTACCTGGCCATGCGTGTCTCGAGCCCGAAGTCTTCACGGAAATGCCGGCACAGGCGTTCGCCAAACAGCTTTTCCCACCCGTAGCCATCCTCCGGCATCGCGGGATACGCATCGCTTTCCTTGAGCGGCGTGACGGCCGCGGACGTCTGCCGGTCGGCCGCGTAGACGCACGCCGACGAGGAGAAGAAATATCGGCGCACGCCCGCGTCGCGTGCCGCCATCAGCATGTGCGTGTTGATGAGCACCGACAGCATGCACTCGGTCTTGTGGGTCTCGATGAACCCCATGCCGCCCATGTCGGCCGCCAGGTTGAAGACCCCGAAGGCGCCGGCACACGCCTGCTCGCATGCCTCCCGAGCCTGCAGATCGAGCCGCACGTTTTCGACATCGTCGAACCGCTGATACCACTCGTCGAACGGCTTGATGTCCACGCCTCGAATCCGCGTGTGGCCGTCCGCTCGCAGCCGCGCAACGAGGTGTCCCCCGATGAAGCCGCCCGCGCCGGCGATCACGATGAGCTCGCCGGGAACCGGGGCAGTCTCAGACGTCATCGTTCTGAAGGATCCGGGACGCGGCGGCGGCCGGCTCGGCCGCCGAACGGGTGCCGAGGTGAATCAGCGTGGTGGCCGAGTCGAGCCGGGACGCATCGATGAGACGCCAGCAATCGATCAGGGTGCGCCTGCGTTTCGGGAGCGCTGCGAGCACCGCCGGGATGTCGCGGAACACCGGCCATGCGACCGTGACCACTGCGACGTCGGCCGCTTCGAGGCACGTCGCCATCGATGTCGCGCTCTTCACCGACGCGGCGAGGAAGGTGGCGGCGTTCTCGAGCGCGGCGGGATCGAAGACTGTCACCGCGTGACCCTCGGATGCGAGCCGATTGGCGAGCATGACACCCTGGCTCTCCTCGACGACGTTGGTGTCCGGCTTGTACGAGAGACCGAGGATGCCCACGCGACGCGCGGCGCCGCCAAGCTGGGACTTGACCAGTGAGGCCAGTCGTGTCACTTGACGTCGATTGACGACGTCCGTCGCCGCCGCAATCTCGGCGTCGGCGCCCCGTTCGCGCGCCACGGCGAGAAACGCCGCGTTGTCGCGCGGAAAGCATGGACCGCCGTACCCGACCGCGGCCTTGAAGAACCGCTGTCCAATCCGCCTGTCGAGGCCGATCGCCTCCGTCACGACGTTGACGTCGCCGCCCGGCAGCTGCTCGCACAGCTCCGAGAGCATGTTGGCGTAGGAGATCTTGGTGGTGACAAACGTATTGACCGCGATCTTGGCGACCTCTGCGTTCACCAGGTTCATCCGTCGCACCGCCGTGCCCTCACCCACGATGGTCCGCTGAAGCGATTCGAGCAGGTCGCCGGCCTCGCGGTCGGACTCGCCAATGAGGATGAAGTCGGGGTTGGACATGTCGCGGATGACGCTGCCGAGGGCGATGAATTCAGGACTGTAGCAGAGACCGACCGACGTGCCGATCGCACGTCCGGACGCCCGCTCGAGTGCGGGACCGATTTCGCCATCCATCGTTCCGGGGGCAACGGTGCTCGTGACGACGACGAGGTGATAGCCGGTGGCGTGTCGAAGGCCGCGGCCGATCTGTTCGATCGCGTCGAGCACGTACTTCGTCGAAAACAATCCCGACGGCAGGCTCGGCGTCGGCACGATGATGAAGCTGATCGCGGTGGCCGCGGCCGCGGCTGCGCCGTCAGTGGTCGCGCGCAGGCGGGCGCGGTTCGACGCAATCAGCGCCGCCAGGCCTGATTCCTCCACGGGCGCGGCGCCGCTGTTGATCAGATCGACGACCTCTTCGCGGCTGTCGACGCCGATGACGGTGTGCCCGTGGTGCGCCAGTACCGCGGCCAGTGGTGCTCCAAGCTTTCCGAGCCCCACGACGGAAATGTGCATACTGTCCTTGTCGGATCTGTCGAAAACTAGATGTTACACTCACCAACGACTCGGAACATCCCGTCCAACCCGTTCGAGGCATTCGAGCGCGGCGATCATCTTTCCGCCGCACGTCAGCTATCCCCCGACCACTGGCAACATTGGGCAAGCCTCGCCGCGCTCGGTTGCACGTCGGGGACGACTGATGCGCTGTTGCGCTTCGAGCAGCCGGACGCGCGCTTCCACGCAGGCATCGCCGCGTGGATGGAAGGAGACGACGAGCGCGCGGTCGCATTGTTACGACAGGCGACCGGCGAACACGCCGCCAACCTGGCCGGCCTCATCGAGCGGCGGCCGGTGACCGTGCTCGCGCAGCTTCCATGGACCCGCGGGGGCTCATGGGATGTCGTCGGTGAGCTGCGCGATCCGTCGTTCCGTCTGCTCAACGTCAGCTTTCATCCCGATGACGTTCAGAACCGCCCGTACGCCGACATCCACCACGTCGTGCCGGCAGGCGTTCAACCGGATTTCTTCCTGACCGAGATGCTGGAGTGGCATCTCATCCCGCCGAACATCCGCGCGCTCGGCTGCCCGGTCATCGGTCACTCGAGCGATTACGACATCCACATCCAGGCCGTGGCGCCGTGGCTGGGGATCTTCGACGAGTTGCTGGTGCTCGACTCGGTGCAGTGGGGTGACATATCCGCGCTGGCGCCGCACGCGCATGTCTCCGTCTTCCCGAAGGTGTTCGGCGTGCCGCGCCGCGCTCCGGTGATTCAGGAGGGGGAACGCGCGGTCGACGTCTTTCTTTCCGGAACCGTGGTGCACCCGTTTCACCCGGACAAGGACGCGCTCGTCCTTCAATTGATCGAGCCGCGCGACATCAGGCTGCGCATGGTCAACGGGTTCGAAGCGGCGGACGGCTACTATCGCAGCCTCGCGAATTCGAAGATCTGCGCCAACTACGTCCGTCATCCCGGAGGGCTGCCGACGCGCGGTCTCGAAGGTCTGGCGATGGGCTGCGTCATCACCGTGCAGGAGGAAAACGTCCTTCACCTGTTCTTCGACCGCGCGGCGGGCGTCGTGCCGTACGGGCGGCAATCGAGGGGCCTCGTCGACGCCGTGCACGACATCCTGCGTGACTGGAGCACCTACGCGAGAGCGGCGGCGCGTGGCGCCGTGCGTGTGCGTGAGGAGTTCGATCTGTCGAGGGTGGCGTCGCAGTACCTGCGGTTCGCAACGGTCGTTGCCGCACGGCCGCGGGCGCCCCGCGCCGGTCCCGAGCCCGGCTCATTGGTCCAGAAGCGTGCGGTTGTACAAAAGGGCTGGCTGCCGTCGTACCACTTTGGAGGGCCGCTTCTCAGGGAGTGGGCCGCATCGTCGATCGATCGTCTGCAGCGTCGATGCGAAACCGCCGCGTCTGCGCGGCTGCTCAACGACATCGCGCGCGAGAAGCTTCTTGCGTCGTACCATGCCACTCCGGCCGGGGACTGGTTGCCAGACGTCGTTCGGCCGTTGGAGCGCGCCGTTGTCTCATATCCGCGGGCGCTCGTTCCACGGCTGAACCTGATCCGCGTGCTGCTGCACTTCGGCGCGGCCGCAGCGGTACGGCGCGGCATCGAGCTGCTCGACGACACGCTGTCCCGTCCCGGCGGCACGTGGGAAGTGGACCCGCTCGAGGATGTCCTCCCGTGGGATTTTTGTGCG
>WNFK01174455.1_pt2 | contig 13173 bp, 13 predicted proteins | sample 5400281 | NCBI WGS metagenome assembly WNFK01 (sample SAMN13153350, study PRJNA577476) | soil metagenome | isolation source: 20 cm soil on Douglas fir-dominated hillslope | place: USA:California | collected 2013-09-17
GTCCGCCAGCTCGCGGACGGCGTGGCCCTGCTGTACGTCGACCTGCACCTGATTCACGAAGTGACATCTCCCCAGGCGTTCGCGGGCCTCAAGCGTGAGAAGCGGATGGTGCGCCGGCCGGAGCGCACCCTGGCGACGGTCGATCACAACGTTCCGACCGGTGAGCGCTCCGTCCCGATCGCCGACCCCGTCGCGGCGCGCCAAGTGGACGCGCTGAGCACCAACGCGCGGGAGTTCGGCATCGAGCTGTTTGACTTGCGCTCGCCGGGGCAGGGCATCGTCCACGTCATCGGCCCGGAGCTCGGGGCGACGCAGCCCGGGATGCTCATCGTGTGTGGCGATTCCCATACCGCGACGCACGGCGCGTTCGGGGCGTTCGCCCTGGGTATTGGGACGAGCGAGGTCGAGCACGTGCTCGCGACTCAGTGCATCGTCCTGAACAAGCCACGGAATCTGGAAGCCCGGATCACGGGGCGTCGCGCGCCGGGAGTCTCGGCCAAGGACCTGATCCTCGCCCTGATCGGCAAGATCGGGACGGCCGGGGCGAGCGGTCACGTGATCGAATACACGGGCGATGCGGTGCACGCGCTGTCGATGGAGGAACGGATGACGGTGTGCAACATGTCGATCGAGGCAGGCGCCCGCGCCGGGATGATCGCGCCCGACGAGGTCACGTACGCCTATCTCGAAGGGCGGCCGCGCGCGCCCGCGGGACCTGAGTGGACGAGGGCGCTCGAGCATTGGAAGATGTTCCGCTCCGACCCCGGCGCGCCCTACGACTCGCAGGTGCGGCTCGATGCGGCGACGGTTGGACCCCAGGTCACATGGGGCACCACGCCCGGCATGGTCGCCGACATCACCGACCGGATCCCCGACCCCACGCAGTTCGCCACCGCGCACGAGCGCGAAGCCGCGGCGCGGGCGCTCGAATACATGGGACTTGCCCCCGGTACGCCGCTCCAGGGAATTCCGATCGACCGCGTGTTTCTGGGATCGTGCACCAACGCGCGCATCGAGGACCTGCGCGCGGCGGCGGCGATCGTGCGGGGCCGGCACGTCGCGGCGCGCGTGCGCGCGTTGGTGGTACCCGGATCGCAGCGCGTGAAAGCGCAGGCCGAGCAGGAAGGACTCGATCGCGTGTTCACGGAGGCGGGGTTCGAGTGGCGCAATGCCGGCTGCTCGATGTGCCTCGGCATGAATGCCGACGTGCTGGGTCCCGGTGAACGCTGCGCCGCAACGTCCAACCGCAACTTCGAGGGCCGGCAGGGGCGCGGCGGCCGCACGCATCTCATGAGCCCGGCCATGGCGGCGGCGGCCGCGATCGAAGGGCATCTCGTGGATGTGCGCGCATGGTAACCGCCTTCGTGCGTCACCGGGGACGGGCGGTCACGCTGCCACGGCGCGACGTGGATACTGATCAGATCATTCCGAAGCAGTTTCTCAAGGGCGTCGAGCGCACGGGATACGGGCCCGCGCTGTTTTTCGACTGGCGCTATCGGCCAGACGGCTCGTCCGATCCGGACTTCGAGCTCAACCGCCCGGCGGCGCAAGGCGCGACGATCCTCATCACGGGTCCGAATTTCGGCTGCGGATCGTCGCGCGAGCACGCCGTCTGGGCGCTCACGCAGTACGGCTTCCGCGCCATCGTCGCGCCGTCGTTCGCGGATATCTTCACCGCGAATTGTTATCGGAACGGCTTGCTGCCCGTGCGCCTGGTTGCTTCCGAGGTCGATGCGCTGATCCGGAGCACGGAGGGGGAGGGGGGGGGGGGGGCCCTCCATGAAATCGCTTCTCCGCGAGTTTCACCGCCGATGCGTACGGCCGCGACCTGCTGCTGCGCGGTGTCGACGAAATCGGCCTCACGCTGCTCGAGGAGTCGAGCATCGCGGCCTACGAGCGAAGCCACCCATGAAGACTTACGCAATCGCGGTCCTGCCGGGCGACGGCATCGGGCCCGAGGTGATCGCGCAAGCCGTGCGCGTGCTCGAGGCCGTCGGTGAGCGCTTCGAGCTGCGTTTCGCGTTCGAAACGCTTCCGATCGGCGCGGCCGCGGTGGCCGTGGCCAACAATCCCCTCCCACCCGAGACCCGCGCGGCCGTGTTGCGCAGCGACGCCGTGCTGCTGGGCGCGGTGGGTGATCCCCGGCTCGACGGCGCCCCGCGCGAGTTGCGCCCCGAATCGGGGCTCCTCGCGCTGCGACAGCTGCTGCACGTCTATGCAAACCTGCGACCGGTCGCCGTTCATCCGGCGCTCGTAGCCTGCTCGCCACTCAAGGCGGAGCGTCTGCGCGGCGTCGACGTGCTCGTCGTCCGTGAGCTGACCGGCGGCCTGTATTATGGCGAGCCGCGCGGTCGGGACGCCACGAGGGCGGTCAACACGCTCGTGTACACGGCGGCGGAAGTCGAGCGGGTTGCGCGCGTGGCCTTCGCCGCGGCGCGAGGCCGGCGACGTCTCGTCACGTCCGTCGACAAGGCGAACGTGCTGGAAGTCTCGCAGCTGTGGCGCGAAACCGTGACGCGGGTCGCGCGCGACTATCCCGAGGTGCGGCTCGAGCACTGCTACGTCGATACCGCTGCGATGCGCCTGGTCTCTGATCCGGCGACGTTCGACGTCATCCTGACCGAGAACATGTTCGGCGACATCCTCAGCGATGAAGCCGCGGTGCTGGCCGGCTCACTCGGCTTGCTGCCGTCGGCGTCGCTCGGCGCTGGGCCCGGGCTCTTCGAGCCGGTGCATGGATCCGCTCCCCCGCTCGCGGGCCGCGATGTCGCGAACCCGATCGGCGCGATCGCGACCGCCGCGCTCCTGCTCCGCGATGGGCTGAAGCTCGGTGACGCCGCCGAGAGTGTCGACGCTGCCGTCGCCGCCGCGCTCGATGCCGGTGCGCGCACCGAGGACATCGCGCTGCCCGGTGAGCCGAGCATCGGGACGGTGGAGATGGGTAGCCGGATCACCGAGTGCATCGTGGCTGAAGCGCTCGAGGGAGGTGGCCTCGCGTGAGCGACAACTTCCGCAGTCGCGCGATCACCGAGGGCCTGGAGCGCGCGCCCAATCGCGCGATGCTCCGGGCAGTGGGGTTCACGGACGGCGACTTCGCCAAGCCGATCGTCGGCGTCGCGAGTGCGCACAGCACGATCACGCCGTGCAACGCCGGGCTCGATCGCCTGGCGCGCCGCGCCGAGCAGGCGCTGCGGCAGGCGGGCGCCATGCCGCAGACGTTCGGGACGATCACGGTCAGCGACGGCATCTCGATGGGCACCGAGGGGATGCGCTACTCGCTCGTGTCGCGCGAGGTGATCGCCGATTCGATCGAGACGGCGTGCGGTGCGCAGCGGATGGATGGGTTGGTGGCGATCGGCGGGTGCGACAAGAACATGCCCGGCGCGATGATCGCGATCGCGCGGCTCGACATCCCCGCGATCTTCGTCTATGGCGGAACGATCAAGCCCGGTCACCATGCGGGGCGCGACCTCACGGTCGTGAGCGTGTTCGAAGCGGTCGGCGCGGCCGGCGCGGGGCGCATGCCGGAGGGCGAGCTGCTCGAGATCGAGCGTCGCGCGTGTCCGGGCGCGGGCTCCTGTGGCGGCATGTTTACGGCGAACACGATGTCCGCCGCTATCGAGGCGATGGGGATGAGCCTGCCGGGTTCGTCCACGATGGCGGCCGTGGATCAAGAGACGGCCGAGAGCGCCGCGCGTTCGGCGGAAGTCCTGTTCGACGCGGTGCGCGCGCGGCGGCTGCCGCGCCAGATCCTGACCAAGAAAGCGTTCGAAAACGCCATCGCCGTGGTGATGGCGATCGGCGGCTCCACGAACGCGGTCCTCCACTTGCTGGCCATTGCGCGCGCCGCGGGCGTGCCGCTGGCGCTCGAAGATTTCGAGAGAATGCGGGCACGCGTGCCCGTGCTGTGCGACCTCAAGCCGTCGGGCCGCTACGTAGCCACCGATCTGCATCGCGCCGGCGGGATCCCGCAGGTGATGCGCATCCTGCTGACGAACGGCGTCCTGCACGGGGATGCGCTGACGATCGACGGCCGCTCGATCGCCGAGGTCGTGCAAGGCGTGCCGGCGCGCCCGTCGCCCGACCAGGACGTCATCCATCCGTGGGACCGGCCGCTTGCGCGCGAGGGCCACATCGTGATCCTGCGCGGCAACCTGGCGCCCGAGGGCGCGGTCGCCAAGGTCAGCGGGAGCGGGGAGCACCGCATCACGGGTCCCGCCCGCGTGTTCGATTCCGAAGAGGCGTGTCTCGCCGCCATTCTCGCCGGGAGTATTCAGGCGGGCGACGTCATCGTGATTCGCTACGAAGGGCCGAAGGGCGGTCCGGGGATGCGGGAGATGCTGGCGCCGACGGCGGCCCTGGTCGGTGCGGGCCTCGGCGAGTCGGGCGGCCTCGTGACGGACGGACGCTTCTCTGGCGGCACGCACGGCCTCGTCGTGGGCCACGTCGCGCCCGAAGCGGCGTTGGGCGGCGCGCTGGCGCTGGTGCAGGAGGGTGATGCCATCACGATCGACGCGGCCGCGGGAGCGCTGCGGATCGATGTCCCGGAGCGTGAGCTCGCGGCGCGGCGCGCGCGGTGGAAGGCGCCGGCGCCGCGCTACACGTCGGGCGTGCTGGCGAAGTACGCCAAGCTGGTCTCGAGCAGCAGTCAGGGCGCGGTCACTGATGCCTGAGGCAGTTGCCATTCAGGGTGAGGCAGGATCGTTCAGTCACGCCGCGGCGCTCGAGACTCGTGGTCCCGTCGTGCGGCTCGTGCCCTGCGCGACGTTCGTCGAGCTGTTTCGAGCGGTCGAAACGGGCGCGGCGGCGAGCGGCGTCGTGCCGATCGAGAATACGCTCGCAGGATCGGTGCACGAGAACTACGACCTGCTCAGCGCGCACGCGCTGCACGTCGTGGCCGAAACCGAGCTGCGCATCCGGCACTGCCTGATCGCTCCACCGCGCACCACGCTACCACAGATTCGTCGCGTCGCTTCGCATCCCGTGGCGTTGGCGCAGTGCCGGCACTTCTTCGTGACGCACCCCGGTGTCGTCGCGGTACCGGCCTACGACACGGCGGGGCCGCCATCGCCTCGAAACTGGCTGCCGAGCTCTATGGCGCCGACGTGATCGCGGAAGGGCTGGAGGATCACGCCGAGAACTACACGCGGTTTCTGGTGGTGGCACGGGAGCCGGCGCCGCGCGGGCCGGAGGAGTCGCAGAAGTCCTCGTTGATCCTGTCGCTGGGCAACACACCGGGGACGTTGTATCGGGCGTTGGGGGTGTTCGCCGCACGTGGGCTGAACCTGACGAAGATCGAGTCGCGGCCGCTTCCCGGGCGGCCCTGGGAGTATCTCTTCTATGTCGATGTCGTAGATAGCGGCCAGGGCATCGGTGCCGCGCTGGAGGAACTGCGTGCCTTCACCTCGAGTATCCGTGTCCTGGGCACTTACCCCGTCCGATAGCCAAAGTCAGAATCGGCGGCCATAATAGGCGACCTAACCGCTATTTCATGGAGAGCGCCTATGAAGAAGCCCACCTGGTCGCGTCGTGAATTCCTCGAAATGGGTGCCGCTGCTGCCGGCGTCTCGCTCGCTACCAAACCGCTCAAGTTCCGCGCTGTCGCCCCGAGCGACACCGTCCGCTTCGGGATGGTGGGCATCGGGATGCAGGGCTCCGGCCTCCTCGGCACAGCGGTTTCGCTGCCGGGCGTGACGTGCGCCGCGGCCGCGGACCTCTACGACGGCCGACACACCCTCGCCAAAGAGATCGCGGGCGCCAATGTCCCGACCACGCGCGAGTATCGCCGGCTGCTCGACGACAAGAACATCGATTGCATCGTGGCCGCGGTGCCCGATCACTGGCATCGGCGCATGGTCGTCGAGGCGGTGAGCGCCGGGAAAGACATCTACATCGAGAAGCCGATGTCCCACACCGCGGCCGACGGCGTGGCGATGGTGGACGCGGTGAAGAAGAGCGGCCGCATCCTCCAGGTCGGCTCGCAGCGCGTGAGCTCGGCGATCTGCGCGAAGGCGAAGGAGATCATCGCCGCGGGAACCCTCGGCGACCTGACGCTGGTCGAAGGCTGGCTGGGCCGCAACGATCCGACGGGCGCGTGGGAGTACCCGCCGCCGCCCGACCTCTCGCTCCAGACGCTCGACTGGGACACCTGGCAGAATGACGTGCCCAAGCGGGCGCTCGATCCGAACATCTTCGCGCGCTGGCGCTGCTGGAAAGAATACGGGACCGGCGTGGCGGGGGATCTCCTCGTCCACCTGATCAGCGGCATGCAATTCATGCTCGGCATCAACGAACCGCCGAAACAGGCGGCAGCGGTGGGCGGGATCCGGCGCTGGAAGGACGGGCGCAACATGCCGGACGTCCACGCGACGATCTACTACTACAGCGACTTGCCCGTCTACATGCGGCTGAATCTCGGTACCGAAATGCCCGAGCAGTATCGCATCCAGGGATCAAAGGGTGTGCTCGAGGTGTCGGGGAGCACGCTCACGTTCACGCCGCAGGACGGCAAAGACCACTGGCCGAGTTACTACACCGGCAGCTACCCAGGCAAGCTGCGCCAGGCGTACAACGAGCAGTGGCATCGCGAGCACGATCTCAAGCCCGGCGAACAGCCGCCATTCAGCGAAGCGATGACGTTCTCGACGCCGGACTTCGACGACACGCGGCCGCATCTGTGGAATTATTTCGAGGCGGTGCGCACGCGGAAGCCGGTGGTCGAGGACGTGGTGTTCGGGCACAAACTTCCGGCGCACGACCGTCAGCTGGGACGAGGCGACGAAGACGATTAAGGGCTGACGTCGACTAGGCACGGGCGCGCGTCGGTTGACGCGCGCCCGTGGCGGTTCAGAACGTCGTCAGCGGTCCGAGCTCCTGCTCGACGTTTGCGATCGGACTGTACACGAACTGCGTACCGGCCCCATTCCCGCCCCACAGCAGGCCGAGCAGTCGGACTCCTGAGCCGGTGTCGAAGAACACGTCGGAGCCGGAGTCGCCGGCGCCCACGCCCGCGTCCACGAAGTTCTGGCACAGCTGCACGATGTTCGTGCCGGACACGCCGGTGGTGACGCACGTGTTGGTGATGACGCCCTGGGTCCACCCGGTCGTGCGGCCGACCTTGTTGGCGACATCGCCGACGACCTCACCGCCCTCACCAACGATCGTGAACGTTCCCGTAATCACCAGGGAGCCGTTGTTCGGGCCGCTGGTCTGCGCGATCCCGCCGAGGGTGAATGGCACGCCGGCCGCGTAGGCGGCACGCGCGGAGTCGCTGAAGCGACAGCGCCGGCCCTTGGGGCAGGGCGAGTTCTTGCCCTTGCTCCGGACGTAGACGGGATCGGCCACCTCGGTCCCGATGAAGCTGTTCGGCTGACTGGACAGGGATTGCCAGTACTGCGTCCCCTCGACGCCGCCCTGCGTCGTCGTGCAGTGGGATGCCGTGACGAACGAGTTCTGGCCGTTACTGACCGCGTTGAAGCCGATCGAGCAGAGGAAGCCTGGGAAGTTGATTTGCAGCCCGGCGACGACCGGTCGAACCTGGTCCACCAGCGTTGACACATTGCGGATCGGATCCGCGTCGCGCACCGTCAGCGCCTCGGCGGGGACGCCGAGACGGGCGGCCAGGGCGTGGATGTTGGCGTGCGATGCGCCGCGCTCCACACCCACGAGCACACGATTGGCGGCCTCGTCGAGGTCGACGAAGACCACGCGGCCCTGCGCGAAGGCTTCGTTCGAGACCTCCTGGAACCACTTGTCCAGATCACCATAAGCGAAGCGCCCCGCGAGGACGCGGATTCCCGTCGCGCCGCGAGCGCGAGCAAAGCCGCCGAGGAGCCGTTCGGCGAGGCTCTGCTGCCTGAGATCGGTGAGATAGACGGTGGGCACGCCGTGATCGACAAAGAGACCGCCGAACCCGGGAAGCGCGCGGGTCAGCGCGGCCATGTCGGGCGCCTGCTGCGCTTGGATCAGCGCAGTGGGCGCAGGTCCTGTCGTGGGACTGCTGTCAGAGCACGCCGCGGCGGCGGCGATGATGGCGAATCCGGTGATGCGGACGGCCAGGCGGGGAAATCGCATACACCCTCCAAAGAAAGGGATCCATCAACTTTCTCCAACCAACGTCAACTTAAACCCCTTCGCCTTGAGACTGGCAACCATGCCGGATTTCTCGACCGAGCGGACGTACGCTTCGTCGGGATCGATGAGCTTTTTCTCGGTGAGCTCGAGCAGGGCGTCGTTCAGCGTCAGCATGCCGAGCTTCTTGCTGGTTTGAATGATCGAGGGGATCTGGAATGTCTTCGCCTCGCGGATCAGGTTGGAGATGGCCGGGGTGGTGAGCAGGATCTCGCGTGCCGCTACCCGGCCGCCTCCCGCCTTCTTGCAGAGCGTCTGCGAGATCACGCCCTTCAGTGACTCGGACAGCATGACGCGGATCTGCGCCTGCCGGTCCGCCGGGAACTGATCGATGATCCGGTCCACGGTCGATGCGGCCGTGGTGGTATGCAGCGTCCCGAACACGAGATGCCCCGTCTCCGCCGTTTCGATCGCGATAGCGATCGTCTCGAGGTCGCGCAGCTCGCCGACCAGCACGATGTCGGGATCCTCACGCAAGGCCGCGCGCAGCGCCGATTTGAAGCTGTCGGTGTGCACGTGGACCTGACGCTGCGTGATGAGGCACTTCTTGTTGTCGTGCACGAACTCGATCGGATCCTCGATCGTGATGATGTGGTCGGTGCGCGTGCGGTTGACGAGATCGATCAGTGCGCACAGCGTCGTCGATTTTCCCGAGCCCGTCGGCCCGGTGACCAGCACCAGGCCCTTCTTGAGATAGCAGAGCTTCTGGACCTCGTCGGTAATCCCCATCTCCTCGACCGTGACCACCTTGGCCGGGATGACGCGGAAGACCGCGACGGGGCCTTTACGGTCGCGCGCCGCGTTGACGCGGAAGCGCGCCAGTCCGGAGATCTCGTAGGCGAAGTCGGTATCGCCCGTCTCTTTCCATTCGCCGCGGTTGCGCTCCGGCATGATCGACAGCACGAGCAACTCGAGATCGTTGACGCTGAGGGGCGTGCCCGTCTGCCGCTTGATCTCGCCGTGCGTCCGGAACATGGGGGGCTCCCCCACTCGGAGATGGAGGTCCGAGCTGGCGGACTGCACGAGGGCGCGGAGCAGCTTGCCGAGCTTTTGCTCGGCGACCTGGAACTCCGAAGACGCGAACTCCGCCGGCAGCTGGCCGGGCGTCGCGACAGGACTGTCGACCATGGGGGCGGCGGCGATGACCGACGCCCGCGGCGCTTTTGTGGCTGCGGCTGCCTTAGGCGGCTGCGGCGCCGGCGCGGCGGCCGGACGCTTGGCCGTGACGTCGGGGGAGCCGGCGGCCGGTTGGGTAACCGTCGGCATGTCTTGTTCTTGCGATGCGCGACGGATCGCGGAGATGACCGCTGTCAGGCGCCCACCTTCCGGCACGATTCTCACCCGCACCAGCCCGTTGGCGCCCGCGTAGTCGAACTCGGTTTCCGATTGCTGGTCGATCTTGTCCGCCGCTTCGGGCGGGGCGACTTCGACCATCAACGCGTAGATGTGCTGGTCGGTCAGCGGCTGCTTGGAGACTTTGCGCGGCTTGCCGTCCTTGACCAGCGTGACCGGCTCGTCGGGCAGCAGGTAGAGCTGGTCCGCGCGCTCGCGCAGCATGACGTCGACGAAGGGATCGAGCCGTGCGGCCATGAATCAGTCCTCAGGGCGCGCGTACAGCACATGCGCGCGATTGACGAGATGCACCCCGTCGTCGGCGGCGACGGCGAAGAAAGGCGTGGCGGTGGCATTCAGATAGTCGAGCACTCGCGAGTGATGCTGGGGCAGCTCGAGCGTCGCCCAGCCGCTGAGCTCCGTGCCATCCGCCAGCGTGAGCTCGAGGCGGGCCCGCTTCGCCGCCGAGAGCCGCGCCGCGTCTTCCGGCGCGGTGGCCGGAACCGTCAACGAGACGGTGCGTGCCTTGGCCACCAGCAGCACGCCGCCGCCGTTGTCCTTCGGTCGAAACGCAAAGAATCCCTCGGCGCGATTCAGCATGTCGAGAGGGGTTTCAGGACCGGCATGCTGCGATACCCGCTCCATCACGTAGATCTGGCCCTCGCGTTTCCCACCCGCCGTCTGAAGCAGGGTCGCCGGAATGGCGGCGCTCGGAATAGAGAAGCCGGTCACCTAGCCTCTCCGAGCCCTGCACTGTACCGAGACGGGTGCCCGGTTCCCGCAGGCGATGGTCTCGTTCATGCCGTGGGCCACCGGCCCACACGCGGTGGTCTGTGCCGTCTGGGTGGCCTCGGCGACGGTGGTCCCCGCCGCGGTCGCGCAGTTGGACTGCCCCTGGAAATCGACGCAGACCGTGCATTCCTGGTTCGCGCGGGCGGTCGACATGTAGAAGAACAGGGCGATCACCGCCACCACGACCGCCAACGTAATCACTCGGGAGCGCTTCATATACCGTTTTGTTCGGTGAGTCGACAAGGTGGCTCGGAGGCCGAATTCGCGCCAGAGGCAGGCGGCGCGTAACGTGTAGGGAATGACTGGCATTTTGCGGCTCGTGATGGTCGCACTCGCGCTACTTGCAGTCGTGCTGTTTTACAGCGGCGGGTCAGCGTGGCGGAAGCGCAACCGCGTGAGCGCGCTCATCACACTCCTCGGCGGAGCGTTGCTGCTCACGGTGAGTACACTCTGCGCCGCGATCACGGTCGGGATCCGCGGCTATCGCGCATTCACCGCGGAAGCGCTGGCCGCGACGATCAAGACGGACCCGATAGGACCGCACCACTTTCGCGCCACGGTCACGCTACCCGACAGCAGCCTCCACATGTTCGATCTCGCGGGCGATGCGGTGTACGTGGACGCGCACGTGTTGAAGTGGCGCCCGATCGGCACGTTCCTGGGACTGCAGACGGTCTATGAGCTGGACCGGATCGCAGGCCGGTATCAGACCCTCGGCGACGAGCAGACGCGTGCGCGGACGGTCTACTCGCTTGCCCACGCCAAGCCATTCGATGCCTTTGATCTCGCCAAGCGCTATTGGGTGCTGCGGCCGCTCGTGGATGCGGAGTACGGCTCGGCGACGTTCATCGGCGCAACAGCACCCGGCGGCGCCACCTACGAGCTCCGCGTCTCGACCACGGGATTGCTGGTAAGACCTTCCCGGACCAGGTAAGCTTCTCGTCGTGGCGGACAAGAAGCCCAAACCCAACTACGCAAACGCGTGGCGCGAAGCGCGCCGCGTGGTATGGCAGCATCGAAGCCGGCTCGCCGCCGGTCTCGCCTTGATGCTGGTCAGCCGGTTCGCCGGCCTCGTCTTGCCGTGGTCGTCGCGATACATCATCGACCAGGTCGTCGGGCAGAAACGCGCGGACCTGCTTGGCGTCATCGCCGCCGCGGTGGGGGTAGCGGCTCTCGTGCAGGCGGTGACCTCGTTTGGGTTGTCGCAGATCCTCGGTGTCGCGGCCCAGCGCGCCATCACCGACATGCGCAAGTCCATACAGGCGTACGTGCTGCGCTTGCCGATCTCATATTTCGATTCCACGAAAACCGGCATCCTCATTTCGAGGATCATGACGGACGCCGAGGGCATCCGCAATCTGGTCGGCACCGGGCTGGTGCAGCTGGTCGGGGGCCTGGTGACCGCGAGTATCGCGCTGGGCGTGCTGTTCTGGCTGAACTGGAAGCTGACCTCGATCTCGATACTCGTACTGGCGCTGTTCGGTGGGGGGATGGCCTACGCGTTTTCGAAGCTGCGGCCGCTGTTTCGCGATCGCGGCAAGCTTAACGCCGAGGTGACCGGCCGTCTCGCGGAAACGCTGGGTGGAATTCGGATCGTGAAGGCCTACCGGTCCGAGCGGAGTGAGCGGCTGGTGTTTGCGCGCGGCGCCCACAAGCTGTTCCGCAACGTGGCGACCACGATGACGGGCGTGTCGGGCGTCGGGGCGTTCGCGCAGTTTGTGATCGGTGCGATCTCGGTCGTCATGATTCTCGTCGGCGGCCGGGCGGTCCTCGCGGGATCGATGACGCTGGGGCAGTTCGTCCAATACGTCTTCTTTGTGGGGCTCGTCGCGCTGCCGCTGATCAACATTGCGTCGATCGGCACGCAGATCACCGAGGCGTTCGCGGGGCTGGACCGGGTATACGAGCTGCGCCAGATGACGACCGAAGATGCCGAAGACGCGCAGCGGGCGCCCCTGGGCGCCGTCCGCGGCGACGTGGCGTTCGAGCACGTCACTTTCGCGTACAAACCGGGCGTGCCGGTGCTCAAAGACGTCTCGTTCCATGCGAGAGCCGGGTCGACCACCGCCCTGGTGGGCTCCTCGGGCTCGGGGAAGAGCACGCTGATCGGGCTGGTGCTGGCGTTCAGTCGGCCCGAAAAGGGCAGGGTGCTCGTGGACGGGCGCGATCTCGCGAGCGTGCCTCTGGCCGACTACCGCACCCAGCTCGGGGTGGTGCTGCAGGACAACTTCCTGTTCGACGGGACGATCGCCGAGAACATCGCGTTCGCGCGGCCGCACGCGACGCGGGCGGAGATCGAGGCCGTGGCGCGGATCGCGCACTGCGACGAGTTCGTCGATCAGTTCGACGAGAAGTACGACACCCTCGTGGGCGAGCGCGGCGTCAAGCTGTCGGGCGGCCAGCGGCAGCGCATTTCGATCGCGCGCGCCATCCTCGCCGATCCGCGGATTCTGGTACTGGATGAGGCGACCTCGAGCCTGGATTCCGAGAGCGAAGCCAAGATCCAGGACGGCCTGCGCGCGCTCAGGCGTGGCCGGACGACGTTTGTGATTGCGCATCGGCTCTCCACGATACGCAGCGCTGATCAGATTCTGGTGCTCGAGGGCGGGCAGATTGTGGAACGCGGCACGCACGAAGCGCTGCTCGAGGCCAATGGACGGTATCGCCAGCTCTACGACAAGCAATACAACTTCGAGAAGGATCGGTTCATTAATCCCGGTGAGGATTTTACGCCGGAGCCGGAAGAGAAGGTGGCGCCCCAACCGCTGGCGCCACCAGGCAGGCTGTAGTCAGTTCACCGTCACCTGCCCACCAGTCATCGCCACCAGCGGCAGATTCGGCTGCGCGGTGCACTGCACCGCGCGTCCGATGAACGTGAAGCTGATGGCATCCGGCGTATCGTTCGTCGACTTCCCGAGA
>WNFK01150532.1_pt1 | contig 13166 bp, 13 predicted proteins | sample 5400281 | NCBI WGS metagenome assembly WNFK01 (sample SAMN13153350, study PRJNA577476) | soil metagenome | isolation source: 20 cm soil on Douglas fir-dominated hillslope | place: USA:California | collected 2013-09-17
CGGTTCGGAACGAAGTGGCTCGATCTCGAGGCGCAGGCGCTGCGCGACGACGAGGGTAACGAACATCCACTGACCGCTTCCGAATTCGGATTGCTCAAGGTTTTCGCGGCCAATCCGAAACGGGTGCTGTCACGCGAGCGGCTGCTGGAACTGGCCAATGCACGCGACGCCGAGGCCTTCGATCGCGCCGTCGACCTGCGGATCATGCGAATCCGGCGCAAGATCGAGATCGATCCGACCAAGCCCGCGGTGATCCGCACCATCCGGGGCGGCGGCTATCTGTTCTCGCCCACCGGCGAAAAGGCCTGATATCCGGACCGGCAGATCCGGCAACCTGTTTGAGATTTACGATGGGCCATCGTCAGGTTGGCTGATCGCCTGCCGCCCTCGTTACTCTCCTGTCCGGAACGAACACTCCGCTCCGCCGCCGGATTTGTCGTTGATTGCGCCCGGATCGAGCGTGCAATTCAATTTCGAGACGTTTTCGATCATCGAGCCCGCCGCGCCTTCCGGCGTGACGCCCGCCATCGCCAACGTCGCAAAGACTTCGTTGGCTTCGCGGCCTTTGAAGGAAGCACGTTTGCCGGTCTTGAAGATGATCTCGCAGCTCCGTGCGGTGAGGTCGACATTGCTCGCCTTGCACAGAATCGAGTCAGCCATGATCGACAACTTCTTCTTGGGCGCGTCGCCGGCCTTAGCATCTGCCTTGGCGTCGCCGTCGAACAGGCCCGTTATCAGCTTTTTCTCGTCAGCGCTCAAAAAGGGCGAATGCTGAGCCACCACCGCGGCCACCGCCAGCGCAGCCGACCCTGTCACGTTGGTCGGCGCGGCCGATGCCGCGGATTGGCCGAGGGTTGCGAGCAGAAAGAGGGCCGTCGAGGTCTTGATAACGAGATTCGTCATGACGATTGGCATCCTGAACCGGATATGGATTGTGGATCTGATTTTTCATAACAAGGCAGCGTTACCGAAATCATGCAATCGCTGGGGATCATGGGCCGCGGGCGAAGGACCGGCAGCATCCGAAGGAAAAGCCGACCTTCAGCCGCATCTACCGTCCGGCCGACCTCTATTTGAACGGTGAGTGCACGGATGCGAACGGCTACTATATCGAGCAGAACAATCTTGTTGCTTTGTGAGCTTGCTGCTGCGTGGATCGTCGTATCACCAGCGATTGCCCAGGAAGCACCGTTTCAAAGCAGGCAAGTCACGCCGACAGGCGAATACACCTTCGGCATCGAAGGGCCGGCCGTCGACGCGCAGGGGAATTTGTACGTCGTCAATTTCGGCAAGCCGGGGACGGTAGGAAAACTGGCCGCGGGCGCTTCGCAATCGGAGCTGTTCGCGGTGCTGCCGGAAGGAAGCATCGGAAATGCGATACGCTTCGACCCGGAAGGCCGCATGTTCGTCGCCGACTACAAGAAGCACAATATCTTCCTGGTTGGTCGCGACGGAAAGCAGGTCGAAACCTATTTCCATTCCGACGATTTCAATCAGCCCAACGACATGACCATCGCGACTGACGGCACGATCTACGCGAGCGACCCGCATTGGAAGCAGCGCGACGGGCAGATCTGGCGCGTTTCAAAATCGGCCGATGGCACAGCCGTTGGCGAGAAGATGACCGCCGATCGCAAGATGAGCACGACCAACGGTATCGATCTCAGTCCGGACGGCAAAACACTTTATGTGGGCGAATCCGACCCGCGGGAAATCTGGTCGTACCGGATCGACGGCCCGCGGCTGCTCTCGCCCAGACTCGTGAAGCGGTTCGACGACTTTGGCATCGACGGCCTGCGCACCGACACCGAAGGCAATCTGTTTGTCGCGCGGATCCTGAAGGGCACCATCGCGGTGCTGACCCCGCAGGGGAAACTGACGCGCGAGATAAAGCTCACCGCAAAGGAGCCGACCAACCTCGCTTTCGGCGGCCATGACGGAAAGACGATTTTTGTGACGCAGCGGCAGGGCGGATTCATTGAATCCTTTCGGACCGATCGCCCCGGTCGCGAATATTGTTTTCAGGCATGTGCCGAAGAGCGCAAATAAAGCCCCGCCGGAGCCCCTGAGCGGCCAGGCTTTTCGACTTGGCGTCGCTGTCCCCGAGGGGCGAAATTGTTCCCGGTCGCCCGGATAGAACCGATTTAGACCCATTCAAAATCATCTAATTCAAATTGCTGGCCTTTCCGGGTCGAATGTTTCGTCGCAGACGCCCCGACGAAACAATTCTCCCGGGCATGAAACCATTTTCCCCCTTTCGTGCAGACGTCCCGAAACGTTGGCTGACTATCACTCTGCCCAACGAGGCGCCGCCAAGCGGCGATTATTGGGAGCCTGTCATGCAGAACGTCATTGCTATCAACGCCGCAGCACGCCAAGGCATCGTCGCTGCCCAGGCGACCTCGGATGAAATGCTGCTGGAAAGCATTGCCGTTGGTGGCCGGACCGCGATGCATACCCTCTATTCCCGTCACAATGTGCGGATCTATCGCTTCGTCCTGCGCATCGTGCGCGATACCACCATGGCGGAAGATCTCGTCAGCCAGGTCTTCCTGGACGTGTGGCGCACCGCCAGCCAGTTCGAAGGCCGTTCCCAGGTTTCCACCTGGCTGCTGTCGATCGCTCGTTTCAAGGCGCTGACTGCACTGCGTCAGCGCCGGCATGAGGACATCGACCAGGAAGATGTTCTTGAAATCGCCGACGAGGCGGACACGCCCGAAGCCTCACTGGACCGCAACAATACCAGCGCCATCTTGCGCGCCTGCGTAGCCAAGCTGTCGCCCGCCCACCGCGAGATCATCAATCTGGTTTATTACCATGAGAAGTCGGTCGAAGAGGCCGGCGCGATCATCGGAATTCCCCAGAGCACGGTGAAGACCAGGATGTTTTATGCCCGCAAGCAGCTCGCCGACCTGCTCAAGGTAGCCGGCGTCGACAGCCTTGCGGCTTAGAAAATACAATTGTTTCAATATGTTAATGGTTGGCTTGGGTCGCAAGAACAGAATACCGGTTTTGCGAAATAGTTACCGTCCACGAAACAATTGAAACAATTCACGACATCACTGGGAAAACCTTGGCTGCTACACCCACAATCACCAGCGCCGAACACGAGCCTGAGAGGAGTGAGAACATGCTGAAACCGTCCTTCCGCTTCTTCATCATTCCGCTCGGCGCGATCTGCACCCTGGCCTCGCTGTCCGCCCAGAACGCCGCACCGCGCGCCCAGCGCGATTCCGGTTCGATGTTGGTGCGCCAGCAGGTGGTCGATTGCACGAACCAGAATCCCAGCGAGGTCTGTGTGATCCGCTGACCCAGTTTTTCTAACCGACCAAATTTTCTAACCGACCGATCTTCTAACCGACCAATCTTCTAACCTCCCAAGTACCTCCAACGACCCGGATGGGATGCCCCCCTCCGGGTCGCTCTGTTTTTGCGGGCTGCCTGGGGCGTTGATCACGCCCAGTGCCGCGAGCCTCACGAACTAGTGACGCGGCCCAAATGCGCCTCACGTAACGCGCCGCCCCGGCGTCCCGAAGCACCATCAGGAGTTCTCGTGTGACCGCAAGGCCCCACCGAGATCGTTCGATGGGTCCTGTCAGATGTTCAATCTCGTTCTCGCGCTACTCGCCGGCGTCGTCACCATCGCCGCGCCCTGCACGCTGCCGGTGCTGCCGATACTGCTTGGCGCATCGGTCGGCCATACCAGCAAAGTGCGTCCGGCGATGATCGCGCTCGGCTTTGTGATGTCGTTTTCCGCGGTCGCATTGTTGCTGAGCGCGATCACCCGCATTTTCGACTTCGATCCGAATGTGCTGCGCACCGGCGCGGCTGTCCTGCTGCTCGGCTTTGGCTTGCTCATGATCTGGCCGACGCCGTTCGAATGGCTTGCGGTCCGGATCGGCGGGCTCACCACCAGCAGCTCCACGGACAGCACCGCGTCCCGCCAGGGCAACATCGGCGGCTTTGTACTTGGCACCACCCTGGGCCTGGTCTGGACGCCCTGCGCCGGACCGGTGCTCGGCTCGATCCTCACCATCGTCGCGACGTCCAAAGACAGCGCATGGGCGAGCTTGCTGCTCGTCGTCTATGCCATCGGCGCGGCTATTCCGATGCTGGCGATTGCCTATGGCGGACAGGCCGTCACCACCCGCGTTCGCAGCATCGCGCGAATCTCGCCCAGGCTGCAGCAGGGGTTTGGCGTCATCGTGATCGCCTTCGCGATCGCGTCCTACTTTCAATATGACACGCTGATCGTGGCGTGGCTGACAGGATTCTACCCGAACGGCCAGATCGGCCTGTAATCAACCCGCGACCGAAGGAGACTTCCATGACCATACGATCGCTCGCCACATCCGCCACCGTGGCGGCCCTCTGCCTGATCGGCACATCCCTGCCCGGCGTCGCCGGCGAGATCGCGCGCGACCAGCCGGCTCCGTTCGCGGTCGCCGCGGTACAAGGCACGGCGCCCGATTTCGCCGGCATCAACAACTGGTTCAATTCCGCTCCGCTCACGATGGCCAACTTGCGCGGCAAGGTGGTGCTGGTGGATTTCTGGACCTACGGCTGCGTCAATTGCGTCAACACCCTGCCCCGCGTCACCGAGCTCTATGCCAAATACAAAGACCGCGGCCTCGTCGTCGTCGGCGTCCACACCCCGGAGTTCCCGTTCGAACGATCGGCGTCCAACGTGCAGGCCGCGCTGAAGCGGCATGGCATCACCTATCCGGTCGCGCAGGACAACGACTCGCAGACCTGGAACGCCTACCGCAACCAGTATTGGCCGGCGCAATACATTGTCGATCAAAGCGGAAAAATCGTGTTCCAGCACGACGGCGAAGGCCAGTACGAGCAGATCGACCGCACCATCGCGCGGCTGCTCAACGTCGATAGCTGACCCGTTCTGCGAACTGCGCGGTACCCTCGGCAGACTCCGCATGATAACATCGGGACCTAATCACGATGGGTGATGCCGATGTTCGAGGGCTGGGATGCCGTGGTGCTGGCGCGGGCGCAGTTCGCGTTCACGATGTCGTTTCACATCGTGTTTCCCGCGTTCTCGATCGGACTTGCAAGCTATCTCGCGGTGCTCGAAGCGCTCTGGCTGTGGACCGGGCGCGAAGTTTTCATCAATTTGTTCAATTATTGGCTGAAGATTTTCGCTGTCGCGTTCGGCATGGGCGTGGTGTCGGGCATCGTGATGTCCTACCAGTTCGGCACCAACTGGTCGGCGTTTTCGGACAAGACCGGCCCCGTGATCGGCCCGCTGATGGCCTATGAGGTGCTCACCGCCTTCTTCCTCGAAGCGGGCTTCCTCGGCGTGATGCTGTTCGGCCTGGAGCGGGTCGGTCACAAACTGCATTTCCTCGCGACCTTGATGGTGGCCGTCGGCACGCTGATATCGGCCTTCTGGATTCTCTCCGCCAATTCCTGGATGCAGACCCCGACCGGCTACGCCGTCAATGCCGACGGGCAGTTCGTCGCCGCCGACTGGTTCAAGGTGATTTTCAATCCGTCGTTTCCCTACCGTCTGGTGCACATGGTGCTGGCGGCCTATCTCACCACCGCGCTCGTGGTCGGCGCCGTCGGCGCATATCACCTGCTGCGCGATTCTCATCTCGCCGGACCGCGGGTGATGTTTTCGATGGCGATGTGGATGGCGACGCTGGTGGCGCCGATCCAGATTCTCGCCGGCGATCAGCACGGCCTCAACACACTGGAGCATCAGCCCACCAAGATCATGGCGATGGAAGGCCATTTCGAGAGCCACAAGGACGGTGCGCCGCTGATATTGTTCGGGCTTCCGGATCAAGCCGAAGGCAAGGTCAAATACGCCGTCGAAATTCCAAAGCTCGGTTCGTTGATTCTTAAACACTCTCCGGACGCGCCGCTGGCCGGCCTCGACACCGTGCCGCGCCAGAACTGGCCGCCGGTGCCGATCACGTTCTGGTCGTTCCGGATCATGGTCGGGATGGGGTTCCTGATGTTGGGCCTTGGCTTGTTCAGTTTGTGGGCGCGATGGCGCGGCACACTCTATGAAACCCGGTTGTTGCACGTGGCAGCGATGGCGATGGGCCCGGCGGGCTTCATCGCGGTGCTGGCGGGCTGGATCACCACCGAGACCGGGCGGCAACCGTTTACCGTGTACGGGCTGTTGCGAACGGTTGAATCCGCCTCGCCGCTCGCGGCTCCCGCGGTCGGCTCGTCATTGATCGCGTTCGTCATCGTCTATTTCGCGGTGTTCTCCGCCGGAGTAATCTATATCCTGCGAATGATGGCAACGCCGCCGCATCACGGCGAACAGGGACCGCGCAGCGATATGCCGGCCCGCGCCGCGGGCATCACGCCGGCGGCCGGTGTGGCAGCCGAAGGGACCGCCTCATGACCGCCAGCATCGACATCGCCACCGTCTGGGCGTTCATCATCGCGTTTGCGGTCTTTGTCTATGTGGTGATGGACGGTTTCGATCTCGGCCTCGGCATACTGTTTCCGCTGTTTCCCCAGAAAGCCGACCGCGACGTGATCATGAACAGCGTCGCGCCGGTGTGGGACGGCAATGAAACCTGGCTGGTGCTCGGCGGCGGCGGCATGATGGCCGCGTTTCCGCTGGCCTATGCGGTGTTGATGCCGGCGCTCTACACGCCGATGATCGCGATGCTGATCGGCCTGATCTTTCGCGGCGTCGCCTTCGAATTTCGCTGGCGGACGCAGGCCAAGCGAAACCGCTGGGACATCGCGTTCACCAGTGGATCGCTGCTGGCGACGCTGGCGCAGGGAATTGCACTCGGCGCCATCCTGCAGGGCGTTCATGTCGAAGGACGGCAGTATGCCGGCGGCTGGTGGGACTGGCTGACGCCGTTCAGCATCCTGACGGGCCTCGCGCTGGTCATCGGTTATGCGCTGCTGGGTGCGACATGGCTGGTACTGAAGACCGAGGGCGAGCTCCGCGACAAGGCCTATGGCCTGAGCTGGTCTTTATTGTTCGCGATGCTAGGGGCCATCGGCGCGGTCAGCATCGCGACGCCGTTCCTTCATATCCAATATACCCAGCGCTGGTTCACCTGGCCGAATATGATCTTTACCGCGCCGGTGCCGATCGCGGTGGCCGGTGTTACCGTTCTGTTGTTGCGCAGCCTCGCCAACAAACTGGACCACCAGCCGTTCTTTCTGGCGCTGGCGCTGTTCGCGCTGTCCTATGCCGGGCTCGGCATCAGCATGTGGCCCTATATCGTGCCGCAAAGCATCACCATCTGGCAGGCGGCATCGCCGCCGAACAGCCAGGTGTTCATGCTGTTCGGCGTTGCCGTTCTGGTGCCGCTGATTCTGGGTTATACCGCCTGGGCCTATTGGGTGTTCCGCGGCAAGGTAAGACCGGGGAGCGGCTATCATTGATGACGCCTGAGCAAAATCAGCGGCCGCTGGCGCAGCGCCTGCTGTGGTTCGCGGCCCTCTGGCTCGGGATACTTTCTTGCGATCTGCAATTTCCAGAAATCGAAAGCATTTCAGTGATGTACCCACCCCATTCGCCCTGGCTGCTTGCCATCGAGCGATCCCTGGGATTTGATGGTTTTAGCAATTTGGCCAAACGGTGATACACAGCCGAGAGCGCTATTGAGGAGATTTTAAATGATCAAGTTTCGGCACCTGATCTGGATGATGATTGCCGCGGCCGGACTAATGCTGTCGGTCTCGCAGAGCTTTGCACAGAAGCCGGATGTCGGCGATCAGCCGGGGCTTCTGCCCGATGACAGCGTGGAATTGGACCCGGAATACAAGCGCACCGCAGTGCTCTATCGCACCACCGAGGCGCCCGGCACCATCATCATCTCGACCACGGAACGGCATCTCTATCTGATCCAGGGCAATGGCCGCGCGATGCGCTATGGCATCGGCGTCGGCCGCGAAGGATTTCAGTGGCAGGGATTGCTGAACATTACGCGGAAAGCGGAATGGCCGGACTGGACGCCGCCGCCCGAGATGATCGCGCGCCAGCCCTATCTGCCGCGCTTCATGGCCGGCGGCCCCGGCAATCCGCTCGGCGCCCGCGCAATGTATCTCGGTACCACCGTCTATCGCATTCACGGCACCAACAGGCCGGACACCATCGGCACCGCCGTCTCCTCCGGTTGCTTCCGGCTGGTCAACGCCGACGTGGCCGACCTCTACGAGCGCGTCCCGGTCGGCACCAAGGTGATCGTGCGGCAGAAGCCGGAACTGTAACCGCGACAACCATCTTTCACAGCCGGCCCTTTTCCCGATTATTGGTGAGAAACAAATCATGCGTACATTCCGAGGCGGCCTCCTGATCGGGCTGGCGGTCGCAGTCGCGATCGCGGCTGCCGCCATCACCTATGAGCGATATGACACCAAGACCCTGAAGCGGACGGTCCGGCGCGGTGAAGTGCTGTGCGGCGTCAATACCGGCCTGCCTGGCTTCTCGGTTCCCGACGACAAGGGCAACTGGAGCGGCTTCGATGTCGATTTTTGCCGCGCGGTGGCGGCGGCGATTTTCGACGACCCCAAAAAGGCAAAATTCATTCCGCTCGACGCCAACGAGCGCTTCAAGGAGTTGCAGAGCCGCAAGGTCGATATCCTGTCGCGCAACTCGACATGGAGCATGTCGCGCGAGACCAACTATGATCTCTATTTTCCCGCGGTCGCCTATTATGACGGCGAAGGCTTTATGCTGCCGCGCTCGCGCAACATCGATTCCGCGCTGGACCTCAACGGCAGCAAGGTGTGCGTGCAGGATGGCACGACCACACAACTCAATCTCGCCGATTATTTTCGCGCCAACAACATGAAATACCAGGAGATGAAATTCGGAAAGCTGGACGAGGTCTTCAAGGCCTATGATTCCGGCCAGTGCGACACCTTCACCGCCGACGTCTCCCAGCTCTACGCGCTGCGGCTGAATCTCGGAAAGCCGGGCGACCATGTCATCCTGCCGGACGTGATCTCAAAGGAACCGCTGGCGCCCGTGGTGCGGCAGCGCGACGACGACTGGATGATGATCGTGAAGTGGACGTTGTACGCCATGATCAACGCCGAAGAACTCGGCATCACCTCGAAGAATATCGACGAGGCGCTGAAGTCGAAGAAGCCCGACGTGATGCGGCTGGTCGGCACCGAAGGCACTTACGGCGAGGATCTCGGTCTGACCAAGGACTGGGCCGCGCGCATCATCCGGCATGTCGGTAATTACGGCGAAATCTACGAGCGCAATGTCGGCTCAGAATCGAAGCTGAAGATTCCGCGCGGGCTCAACCAGCTCTGGAGCGCCGGTGGCATTCAATACGCGCCGCCGATCAGGTAGATGACGGAGCAAGCGGCCCATCCTTCGAGGCTCGCCGAAGACGGCTCGCACCTCAAGATGACGCACCGCGCGTTTCCGTCATCCTGAGGTGCGCGCTCTTTCTTGCGCGCCTCGAAGGGCGACGGAAACCTCAATAATTCTTCATCCTCGCCAGTTGATCGGCGTGGAAATTGCTGTCGCCGAACAATTCCTGGCAGACCCGCGCGCGTTTCATGAAGAAGCCGATGTCGAACTGGTCGGTCATACCCATGCCGCCATGCATCTGCACGCCCTCCTGAACCGCCGATGTCGCGGTTGAACCGGCGCGCGCTTTCGCGACCGCCACCGCTGCGCCGGCATTCTCAAAATTCGTATCGAGCGTCTGCAGCGCCTTCAGCACCGCGGCGCGGGTGATCTCGATCTCGATGTAGAGCTGCGCGGCGCGGTGCTGCAGTGCCTGGAATTCGCCGATCAGCTTGCCGAATTGCTTGCGCTCCTTCAGGTAGCCGACGGTGCGACCGAACACTTCCTCGCTGAGGCCCACCATTTCCGAGGCCACCGCACCACGGCCGATATTGAGCACGCCTTCCAGCAAAGCGCCGCCCTGGTCGACCTCACCGAGCACGCTGTCGGCATTGACCTCGACATTGTCGAACGTGATTCGGGCCGCGTTGTGCGAATCGACCATCGCCGTGCGCTCGATCTCGAGGCCTTTGGCTTTGGGATTGACCAGGAACAGCGTCAATCCATTTGGCTCCCCCGCCGCGCCCGCGCTGCGCGCCGCCACGATCAGGAGATCGGCGGTGTGGCCGTCGACCACAAAGGCCTTGTCGCCTTGAAGCTTGAAACCATTGCCGGAACGCACCGCCTGCATTTTGGTCTGCAGCGGGCGATGCTTGGCGCCTTCGTCGATGGCAAGGGCTGCCAGCAACGAGCCATCCGATATCCTGGGCAGGTGCTCGGATTTCTGCGCGGCGCTGCCGCCACGCGCCAAGGCGGATGCCGCGAGCACGGCGGTCGAAAGAAACGGCGACGGCATCAGGGTGCGCCCGATTTCCTCCATCACCACGCCGGCCTCGACGCAGCCGAGCCCGCTGCCGCCGAACTCCTCCGGCACCAGCAATCCGGAAAATCCCATCTCAACGAAAGCCTTCCAGAGATCGCGGGAAAATCCCGTCGCATCCTTTGCATCGCGTAGCTGCCGCAGATGCGACACCGGCGCCTTGTCGCTGATGAGACCCCGCGCGCTGTCGCGCAACATCGATTGTTCTTCGTTGAGGACGAGTGCCATGGCGAGGTTCCGGTTTAGTGTTGGTACGAGTACGATTGGTTAGTCAGATCACGCTGTTGACCCTCATGGTGAGGAGGCGCTCTTGCGCCGTCTCGAACCATGAGGCCGCATCCTTCGAGACGCGGCCAAGGGGCCGCTCCTCAGGATGAGGAGTTCAAGCTCCCGGCAAATCCAAAATCCGTTTGGCCACGATGCCGAGCATGACCTCGCTGGTGCCGCCCTCGATCGAGTTGGCCTTGGTGCGCAGCCAGGCGCGGGGCCGGGCGCCGCCTTTCGAGCGCTCGCTTTCCCATTCCAGCGCGTCGACCCCGCCCGCCGACATCAGGATCTCGTAGCGGCGCTTGTTCAGCTCGGTGCCGTAATATTTCATCGCCGATGAAAACGCTGGATGCGCTTGGCCGGCCTTGGCGAGATCGACCGCGCGTTCGGCAGCGCAGGCCAGCGCCGCCTCGTCGATCTCGAAGGTGGCGATCTGGCCACGCAGCATCGGATCTTCCAGGCGGCCCTGCTCGTCGCTGCCGACGGAATCGGCTGCGACCTGACCGAGCGGCCGGCCGACGCCGCGCTCGCCCATGCCGGAGATCATCGCGCGCTCATGCTGCAGCAAATATTTCGCGACGTCCCAGCCGCGGTTGACGGTGCCGACCACATGGGATTTTGGTACGCGCACATCGTCGAAAAAGGTTTCGCAGAACGGCGACCGCCCCGAGATCAGGAGGATTGGCTTGGTCGAGACGCCCTTCGAGGCCATGTCGAACAGGATAAAACTGATGCCGTCATGCTTCTTGGCGATCGCATCAGTCCGCACCAGGCAGAAAATCCAGTCCGCGAAGTTGGCGTAGGAGGTCCAGATCTTCTGGCCGTTGATGATGAAGTCGTCGCCATCGCTCTCCGCACGGGTCTGCAGCGAGGCGAGATCCGATCCGGCGTTAGGCTCGGAATAGCCCTGGCACCAGCGGATCAGGCCGGCGGCGATTTTAGGCAGGTGCTCCTTCTTCTGCGCGGCGGTGCCGTATTTCAGAAGCGCGGGCCCGAGCATGGAAATGCCGAACGACACCAGCGGCTGACGCGCGCCCAGCGCCGCCATCTCCTGGCGCACGATTTTCGTCTGTTCCGGATCGAGGCCTCCGCCGCCATATTCCTTCGGCCAATGCGGGACGGTCCAGCCCTTGTCGCGCATCCGCTCGAACCAGACGCGCTGCGGCTCGGAGGAGAATTTGGTGTTGCGGCCGCCCCAGAAGGTATCTCCATCCGAAGTCATCGGCCGCCGCATCTCCGGCGGACAATTGACCTCGAGCCAGGCGCGGGTTTCACGGCGGAATTGATCGAGATCGGACATGGCGGCGTTTCCATTCGGGCTGTTGGATCGACCTTAGCCGCCGGATGGCGGAATTCAATATATCTCTGGTCCCGCCCATGCGGCGGCGGATGTGGTCATGCTCCCCGATCGGGTGTATTCGCAACGCCGCAACGATTGAAAAACCAGAGGAAACCGAGATGCGCCTGAAGTTGCTTTCGCCTGGCGAAATGAACGCGGACCAGAAACAAACCTACGATGAATCGATCGCCGGCAAGCGCGGCGCCCCGCCGCCGCCGATGATGGCCTGGCTCAACAGCCCGGAGATGGCGCGGCACGCCACGCGTCTGGGTGGATTCCTGCGGTTCGATACATTGTTTCCAGCAAAACTCTCCGAGATCGCGATCCTGGTCACCGCACGGCACTGGACCTCGCATTACGAATGGTATGCCCATAAGCGGCTGGCGCTGAAGGGCGGCATGGATCCGAAGATCATCGAAGACATCCGGGATCGCCGCACCCCCAAATTCGACGATCCCAAGGGCCAGATGATCTACGACGTCTCCAAATCGCTGCACGAAGGCCACGGCGTATCCAAGGGCCTGTACGACGAGGCCGTGAAGGTGCTCAGCGAACGCGGGATAGTCGAAGTCATCGGCCTGTGCGGCTACTACACGATGGTGTCGATGACGCTGAATACATTCGAGTTCGAATTGCCGGAGGGCGAAGTGTCGGAGCTTGCATAGGCGCGCCTGCTGCCTAGATCGTAACCGAAGCGATCATTGCGAAACGGAGACAACATGCCCGAAAGCCCGACGCCCATCATTGCCGGTACCCGCATCGGGCATGTTCATCTCAAGGTCGCCGATCTCGATCGCGCGTTGGGGTTTTATTGCGGCGTGCTGGGCTTTGAAGTCACGCAGCGCCTGAGCTCCGGCGCGGCGTTCATTTCGGCCGGCGGCTATCACCACCACATCGGCCTCAACACCTGGGAAAGCAAAGGCGGCCATCCGCCACCGCCGGGAACGACGGGATTGTTTCACACCGCCATCCTTTATCCGACCCGGCCTGCGCTGGCGGATGCGTTGTATCGGGTGATGCAGGCGGGAATTCATCTCGACGGCGCCAGCGATCACGGCGTCAGCGAGGCGCTTTACCTGCGCGACCCCGACGAGAACGGCGTCGAGCTGTATTGCGACCGGCCCAAGGAGCAATGGCCGCGCAAGCCGGACGGCTCGCTCGCAATGTTCACGCGCCGGCTCGATCTTGATGAGCTGCTGCGGCAG
>WNFK01019279.1_pt1 | contig 13161 bp, 13 predicted proteins | sample 5400281 | NCBI WGS metagenome assembly WNFK01 (sample SAMN13153350, study PRJNA577476) | soil metagenome | isolation source: 20 cm soil on Douglas fir-dominated hillslope | place: USA:California | collected 2013-09-17
GAAAGCCGATCTGCGGGTCGTGGTGCAGGACGTGCCGCCGCAGGACGTGATCACGCGCGACAATGTCACGGTCAAGGTCAACGCCGTCCTCTACTTCCGTATCGTCGACCCGGAGCGAGCGATCATCAAGGTCGCGGACTTTTTGGCCGCGACCAGCCAGCTGGCGCAAACCACGCTGCGCTCCGTCCTCGGCAAACACGAACTCGACGAACTGCTGGCGGAACGGGATCGGCTCAACGCTGACATTCAGGAGATCCTCGATCAGCAGACCGATGCCTGGGGCATCAAGGTGACCAATGTCGAGATCAAACATGTCGATCTCAACGAAAACATGATCCGCGCGATTGCCAAGCAGGCCGAGGCCGAGCGGTTGCGGCGCGCAAAGGTGATCAATGCCGAGGGCGAGCAGCAGGCCGCCGAGAAGCTCGTCGAGGCTGGCCGACTGCTGGCCCGGGAACCACAGGCGATGCAGTTACGCTATTTCGCAGCCCTGCACGACATCGCGAGCGAGCGGTCCTCAACCATTGTCTTTCCGCTGCCGACGGATCTGCTCACTCATCTCGTCCCACGACCGGACGGGGCGAAGTGACTTTGATCAGAACGCCCGCCGAGGCGAAGGATGTGAAATCGACGCCCGGATCGTTGGACCAGGCGCTTGACGCGCTCGAACACGATCACGCGTTCTTGCTGCGCGACGATGTATTTACCCGCGACGCGATCGCAACCTGGTTAGACTACAAGCGAAAAAAGCAGGTCGATGCCATACGGCTATGCCCACGTCCCCACGAGTTTCACCTCTATTACGACATCTAGTAGCGACTGTTCTGGCGAAGGCCTGCCCCGGGAGACGGATCCAGGCCGCCCGTACGCGCGACAACAGATCATCGCACAGCATCGTGCAGTGCGATGTCGTCCGCCGTCAGCCGCCACCTGAAAAATGCGACGTGAACGCATGCGCGAACGAGCCGAATCCGCCACGCGTCGTGCCGCTCGAACCGGAATCGGACGACGTGCCGGAATGGCTTGATGAGGAATCGCTGCTGTAGAAACTGCTGCGCGACGACCCGCCCGATGAGCCGTGGCCGCCACTGGATGAAGATCCGCGGGGCGAGCATTCCGTGCTGGTTTGCAGCCCCGACGGCGCGGCCATTCCCGGCCGGCTCGGTTCGCAGGTCTCGCGCGGCATCAGCGCATAGGCGCCGCCGCCAAGGGCAAAGGTGCCCATCAGAAGCAGCGCCACATGGTTGGAGCGCTTCGAGGGCGCAGCCGGTTGGATCGCAACTGGCTTGCGCGCTCCGAATTCCCGCTTCGGTTTCTCTGCCATGATCAATAGATCATCGAGGCGGCGTTGAGCGCGCCGGCGGCGAGGGAAGCAAGCCCGAGCCAGATCGCGGGCGCGAGTTCGCCCGCCGCGATCCGCCCCGACAGGTTCGGCACCGGAATCTTGACGATAAAATACACGACGATCTGAACGATCAGCGCGATCGCGCTCCAGATCAGGCAATCCACCACATTGGCGGAGTGGGCGATGGCGCTGACCACCGGCAGCACGAAACCGAGCAAGCTTAAGCCGAGCGCGATCGCGGCCGCCGGGTCGTTGTCGCGGATCAACTGGAATTCATCGTGCGGGGTGACGCGGGTGTAGACGAAGAGGTAGGCGACGACGGCGACAATGCCGGTACAGAAGTAGACCAGGAAGGCCGGCAGTCCGGCCAGCGATTGAAGAATCATTCAGGGCCCCAGAATCGTGGAAGCGCACGATTGCACGATCCATATATGTGAATCGTCGAACTCAATCACGCACCTTTTTCCGACTATTGGCGTGACGCCGCTCGGGTTGGCCAGGTCGAACAGCATAAATCAGCATCATCCGCCTTAAATGCGCTATCTGTCGATTGTTGGCTAAAAGCTTCTTGTGCTCCGATGGAAACAGGTCGGGTGGCTTGATGACAGATCATCTAATGACACGGCGCCAGGTCGTTGGCCGCTGGATGGCCGCCACGTCGTTCGGTATCACTGCCTCGGTGCTGTGGAAGCCTGATCCGATACAGGCGCAATTGTTGCCGGAAACGCCGTCATGCGGTGGCGACGACGCGGCCACGATCTCGCAGACCGAAGGGCCGTACTACACGCCGCACACGCCGCAAAAGCGCAACTTCCGGCCTGATGCACAAGGCGAGGCCATCACATTGATCGGCTTTGTCACGGACAAGCGCTGCCAGCCTGTTGCGAACGCGACCGTCGACCTGTGGCACGCTGATGCGCACGGCGTGTATGACAACAGCGGCTATAAATTGCGCGGATATCAGACCACGGACGCGCAGGGACGATATGTTTTCGAGACGATCGTGCCGGGTCTGTATCCCGGACGCACGCGACATTTCCACGTCAAGATAGCGGTACCGGGTCAGCGCGTTCTCACCACGCAGCTCTATTTCCCGGATGATGCGCGTGCCAACCGCGCCGACGGCATATTTGACCGCCGCTTGCTGATGCGCATCGACAACGCGTCGGACGGCAAGATTGGCCGCTATAATTTCGTCGTGAACCTCGCTTGAGCCTGTCCGATCTGACAAGCCCAAGCGTCCGCTACCGGATCCCCAACAACAAAAACCCCGCCATTTGCGGCGGGGTCCAGTCGGGGAGGAGAGAGCCGAACAGGCTCTCAGGTAAATGCGTGCGATCAGGCGGGGATCCGCTCTTCGACCTCGTGCGGCTCGCGCAGCACATAGCCGCGGCCCCAGACGGTCTCGATGAAGTTACGGCCTTCGGAGGCGTTGGCGAGCTTCTTGCGCAGCTTGCAGATGAAGACGTCGATGATCTTCAGTTCCGGCTCGTCCATGCCGCCATAGAGATGGTTGAGGAACATCATCTGGTATTCCTTGCCGGTCAGATGTACCCGCTGGCCGCCGACCTCGACCGTCTTGGTGTCGAGATTGACCACGAGATCGCCGGTCTGGATCACCGACTGGGCATGGCCCTTGGAACGGCGGACGATCGCATGGATGCGGGCGACCAGTTCGTCCTTGTGGAACGGCTTGGTCATGTAGTCGTCGGCGCCGACGCCGAGACCCTTGACCTTGTCCTCGATGCCGGCGAGGCCGGAGAGGATCAGGATCGGTGTCTTGATCTTCGACACCCGAAGCTGCTTGAGCACGTCGTAACCGGACATGTCGGGCAGATTGAGGTCGAGCAGGATAATGTCGTAATCGTAAAGTTTTCCGAGGTCGACGCCTTCTTCCCCAAGATCCGTCGTATAGACGTTGAAGCTCTCGGATTTGAGCATCAGTTCGATCGACTGCGCGACAGCGCTGTCATCTTCTATCAGCAATACGCGCATGCCAGTCCCCTAATAGTCGCCGCTCCGGGCGTCAGGTCGGCCGCACTACTTGCGGCACTCAAAACGCCTTTGAACAACTGATTCGGATCCTGACGAAATATGGTTAACAAAATCTGATTCATGTTCGCAAGCTCTTTCAGTGCAATTTTTAACGAATCGCCCTAAGATACTGCATCGAACCAGATTTTTGTATCCGTACTCGCTCAAGTTCCACATTAGGAGGCGGGCCTAACCGACTCCCACTACTCTTGCATCCGAAGGATGGTCGAGCGCTCTCTCAGTCACACCAAAGACAGTGACGCAATGATTAACGATGCGGGTAAACACGAGGTTAAGGTCCGGGCCCAAAAGCATGAAAACTTAAGGGTTTCGCAATGAAGGCGCTCGCCGAACAGATCACCGACATCGATGGCGTCAATATCTATGGCCGCGTTGTCGGCGTGCGCGGCCTGATGGTCGAGATCGCTGGCCCCATTCACGCGATGTCGGTCGGTGCGCGGATCGTGATCGAGACCGGGGGCAACCGCTTCATCCCGTCCGAAGTCATTGGCTTCACCGGCAACAACGCCGTGGTGATGCCGTTTGCCGGCCTTGAGGGGGTCAGGCGCGGCTGTCGTGCCGTGATCGCCAACGCCGCAAGCCAGGTGCGGCCGTCGCCCCTGTGGCTCGGGCGCGTCATCAATGCGATGGGTGAGCCGATCGACGGCAAGGGCCCTTTGCCGCAAGGCGCCTCGCCGATGCCGTACCGGAACTCGCCGCCGCCGGCGCATTCCCGCAGGCGCGTCGGCGCGCCGCTCGATCTCGGGGTGCGGGCGCTCAATACCTTTCTGACCTGTTGCCGCGGCCAGCGGCTCGGCATCTTCGCGGGCTCCGGCGTCGGCAAGTCGGTGCTGTTGTCGATGCTGGCGCGCAATGTCGACGCCGATATCACGGTGATTGGCCTGGTCGGCGAACGCGGACGCGAGGTGCAGGAATTTCTGCAGGACGACCTTGGAGAAGAGGGCCTGGCGCGATCGGTGGTGGTGGTGGCGACCTCGGACGAGCCCGCCCTGATGCGGCGGCAGGCGGCCTATCTGACCTTGGCCATCGCTGAATATTTCCGGGATGAAGACAAGGACGTGCTGTGCCTGATGGATTCGGTCACGCGTTTAACTGCTGGAGCGCGCCGGTCCCGGCGTCGGGATCGGCAGCATCACCGGCATCTTTACCGTTCTGGTGGACGGCGACGACCATAATGAGCCGATCGCTGACGCGGTCCGGGGCATTCTGGACGGCCATATTGTGATGCAGCGCTCGATCGCCGAGCGCGGTCGTTATCCCGCGATTAACGTTCTGAAATCGGTTTCCCGCACCATGCCGAAATCAGCCGATCCGCTTTATCTGCCGACCATCAACAGGGCGCGCCAGGTAATGGCGACCTATGCCGACATGGAGGAATTGATCCGGCTCGGAGCCTATCGCGCCGGTTCCAGCGCCGAGGTCGACGAGGCGATCAAGCTGCATGAGCCGCTCGAGGGCTTTTTGCGCCAGGCCAAGGACGAGGTGGCCGGCCTAAATGACGGGTACCGGCAACTTGAGCGGATCCTCGGGAGTTTGGAAACGGAACGCTAACTTTGTCAGGCCATCATCCCCGCCACACAATTAGTGATACCGGGCCTCTTGAGGGGTGCCGGTTCTGTCCCGCGTTCAGATTGGGACTTCTGGGGAGTATGAGTCGATGAAGTCACGTGAAACGCTGATCCGCCTGAAGAAATTTCAGGTCGACGAGAAGCGCCGCAGGGTTGCCCAGATTGAAGGCATGATCGCCGATTTCCAGCGTATGTCGGTCGACCTCGAGCGCGAAATCCACACCGAACAGGAGCGCGCCGGGATCAACGATCCCTCGCACTTCGCCTATCCGACCTATGCCAAGGCGGCCATCCAGCGCCGGGAAAATCTCACCCGTTCGGCCGATGAATTGCGTATCCAGCTTGAAGACGCCAAGAGCCTGCTGGCTGATGCGTTCGAGGAACTCAAGAAAGTCGAACTGCTCGACGAGCGCGACCAGGCGCGCGAGCGGGCGGAAGAAAATGCCCGGGAGCAAGCCGACCTCGACAGTATCGGTCTGATGCGCGCCCGCATCGGGGCCATCGCCTGACGCTCTTCCTACCGTTACCGTTACCGTTACGTTAACCAAACCCGGGCCGTGAGGTCCGGGTTTTTCGTGTCAATGTCCACAGACCGGTCATCGCCGGCTTGGTAGACCGGTCTGGCGCAAGCTATGATACGACAGGTCTCGACTGCCGTTCCGGCACACCAAGCGATGGGGGCATCGCGGATTCTGAAGGACGCTGAATGCTGACGCCAGCGGAGCTGGTCTGGCTGCTTGCCGCCGTCGCGAAGGGAGATCAGGCCGCTTTTGAGCGCCTTTACGCGGCCACGCGTGCGAAACTCTTTGGCGTGGTGCTCCGTATCTTGCGGCGACAGGATCTTGCGGAGGAGGTCATTCAGGAAGCTTACGTCAAGATCTGGAACAGCGCCGGACAGTTCAACCCCGCATTATCGTCGCCGATCACGTGGATGGCCTCGATCGCCCGAAACCGTGCCATCGACGTCGTGCGCAAACGCAGCGAGACCTCGATCGAAGAGGAGCCGGCGGCGATGGAAGTCGCTGCCGACACCCCGGACCCGCTTGCGCGCCGGGAGATGACCGAAGAATTGAAGCGATTGCTGGAATGCGTCGGCCGGCTCGAGCCGGATCGGCAAAAGCTCGTGCTGCTGGCCTATTACAACGGCTGGAGCCGCGAGCAACTGGCGACGAAGTTCGAGACGCCGGTGAACACGGTGAAGACCTGGCTGCGCCGCAGCATGCTGGATATCCGGGAGTGCCTTGGACTTTAAATGATGGCTTACAGCGAAGACCATATCGCGCTCGCCGCGGAATATGCACTCGGCACTCTCGATGCCGATGAGCGCGCGCAGGCTGAGACCATGATGTCCGTCGACAAGGACTTCGCGGCGATGGTGCACGCGTGGGAGCAGAAGCTCGGGGCCCTGAACCAGATGGTCGGAGTGGTCGAGCCACGACCCGAGGTCTGGGACAGGATCAAAACCGCGGTGGGACACGCCGAGCCGCAGGCGCCACTGCTGCTTCCCGCCGCGCCGCCGCCGGAGATTGCTCCGGTTGCAGCACAAGCTCCCGGGGTCGTGGACAGCTCCAATGTCATCCAGTTATCCGCGCAGGCCCGGCGCTGGCGCAACATTGCGACGCTGACGACGGCGATTGCCGCGGCCCTCGTCGCCATGATTTCGATCCAGGTCTATCGGCCGGATTTGCTTCCCGACGGCATCCGCCCCAAACCGCGGACGCAGGTGGTCGAGGTCAAGACAGCGGTTGCACCCGTGCCATCGGCGCAATACGTCGCCGTGTTGCAGAAGGATGGTGGCTCGCCTGCGTTCATTCTCACCGTCGACGGCGCGACCAAGAATTTCACGGTTCGCAAGGTCGACGCCACTCCGGAACCCGGCAAGAGCTTCGAGCTCTGGCTGATCTCGGACAAACTGCCGCAGCCGCGCTCGCTCGGCGTGATCGGCGGCAGCGACTTCACCGCGCGCCAAGTACTGTCGTCTTACGATGCCGATACCATCAACGCGGCGACCTACGCGGTGACGGTCGAGCAGGCCGGTGGTTCGCCTGACGGCAATCCGCATTCGGCGCCGGTCTATACCGGCAAGCTGATCGAGAGCGTCCCGCAGGCGCGCTAGCTCGGACTTTGAACCCCACAAAAAGAAAACGCCCGTGGGGAGCGGGCGTTTTCGGTAGTCGACTTGGGGTAGTCTTGGGGTAGTGGGGTCTTCTACATATCCACGTGGCGACTTTGGGGGGCTGTAAAGAGCCGCGTGAATTCCTAAAACTCGTTAGCGGACCACGGAGTTGCCGGTGCTCGTTACCGTCACGGCCTTGCCGGCCTTGAGGACGCGCGCGGTTTGGGTATATCCGTCGTCCGAATTGCTGCGGGCCGAGATGCCGAAGCCCGCCACCGCAATACCAGCCACCAGCGCGACGACCACGATTTTCAAGTGGGTCGTGCGATCGGCGCTGTAGAACGAATGGTTCATTCAAGCCTCCTGCCGTCTTACTGCCTTTACGGTTTGTCGGCTCCGTTCGCTGGCAGGTTCAACATCTCAACGCTGCAAACGTGGGGATTCGGCCTTTAGTTCCAAAGAGGCGATCACAAGGCAGTGATAAGACTTGAACTCCCGCGATTGGCTGGGAGATGTGGCTCTGGCTTAATGGAAATAAATGAATTATTACAATGCATTACAATTTATGCCCCTCCCGCGAGCAAGGCGGCGCCAGTTCGCGTCGGCCGATAAATCGTTTGCCTGTGGCGAAAAAGTCCCGGCGTCGGTGCGCTGATTTGCGCCGTGTCAGACGCTTCCGACCGTCTTCAGCCGGGCGCGGGGATGGATTTCCGCCTGCGACAAAACGGTGGTTTGCGATCTGAAGCGCTCCACCAGCGAGCGCACGAACGGGCGGATCGAGGCGGAGGTGACCAATACCGGCGCCTCGCCTTCGCGCGCGGCCTGCTCGAAACGGTTGCGCACCACCGTCATGAACTCGGACAGTTTTGAAGGCTGCATCGCGAGGCTGCGCTCCTCGCCCTGGCCGACCAGCGACTCGGCAAAGGCCTGCTCCCATTTTGCCGACAGCGCGATCAGCGGCAGGTAGCCGTTATGGGTGGTATTCTGCGCGCAGATCTGCCGCGCCAGCCGGGCGCGGAAATGTTCGACCATCGTCGCCGGGTTGCGCGAGAACGCCAGCGCGTCGGCGATACCTTCGCGAATGGTCGAGAGATCGCGGATCGAAATCCGCTCGGCGAGCAATAGCTGCAGCACGCGCTGGATGCCGGATATCGTGACCTGGCTCGGCACGATGTCCTCTGCACCTCCCCATAGGACAACAGATCCGACATGTTGTTCTTGAGCAGCTCGGTGAGGTGGGTCGAGAGCACGGTTGCGGCGTCGACCACCGTATAGCCCTTCAACGAGGCTTCCTCTTTCAGCCCGGCGTCGACCCAGGTCGCCGGCAATCCGAAGGTCGGCTCGATGGTGTGGATGCCGGGCACGCCAACCTGATTACCGGCGGGGTCCATGACCATGAACTGGTTCGGCCAGATCTTGCCGGTGCCCGCATCCACTTCCTTGATCTTGATGATGTAGGTGTTGGCTTCGAGCTGCACATTGTCGAGAATGCGCACCGCCGGCATCACAAAACCCATCTCGACCGCAAGCGAGCGGCGCAAGGCCTTGATCTGCTCGGTCAGGCGGTCGGTGCCGTCGGGTCCGTTCACCAGCGGCAGTAGCGCATAGCCGAGTTCGATCTTGAGATCGTCGATCTTCAGCGCGCTTGCAATCGGCTCTTCCGCCGCGGCCGCTGCAGCGGCGGCAGCGGTCTCCGGAGCCGCCGCCGCGATAGCTTCGGCCGCGGTGTTCGCGCGCTTCTTTTTGTGGGCCGACCACGCCAGCGCCGCCGCGCCGCCGCCCAGCGCCAGGAAGGGGATCATCGGAATGCCCGGCAGCATTGCCAGCACCAGCATCACGCCGGCCGACATGCCGAGCGCCTGCGGATAGCCGGAAAGCTGCTTCATCAGCGCCTTGTCGGCGGCGCCGCTGACGCCGGCTTTCGAGACCAGCAGGCCGGCGGCGGTGGACACGATCAAAGCGGGGATCTGGGTGACCAGACCGTCGCCAACCGTGAGCAGCGTGTAGGTGCGCGCGGCTTCGCCGAAGCCGAGACCTTGCTGGGCCACGCCGATAATGATGCCGCCGATGATGTTGATGAAAACCACCAGCAGGCCCGCGACCGCGTCGCCGCGTACGAATTTCGAGGCACCGTCCATCGCGCCGAAGAAGCCGCTTTCGTCTTCCAGCGCCTTGCGGCGTTCCTTCGCGGTCTTCTCGTCGATCAGTCCGGCCGACAGATCGGCGTCGATCGCCATCTGCTTGCCCGGCATGGCGTCGAGGTGGAAGCGCGCGGCGACTTCCGCGATGCGTCCCGAACCCTTGGTGATGACGACGAAATTCACGATCACGAGGATCGCGAAGACGATAATTCCGATCACGAAATTACCGCCCATCACGAAATTGCCGAAGGCTTCGATGACGTGGCCGGCCGCTGCCGTGCCTTCATGCCCGTGCGACAGGATCAGCCGCGTGGAAGCGAGGTTGAGCGACAACCGCAGCATGGTCGAAATCAAAAGGATGGTCGGAAACGCCGAGAATTCCAGCGGAGCCTGGATGAACAGCGACGTCATCAGGATCAGGATCGACAGCGTGATCGAGATCGCCAGAAACAGATCGAGCACGATCGAGGGCAGGGGCAGGATCAGCACCACCAGGATGGTGAGGATGCCGAACGCCAGCCCGAGATCGCCGCGCTTCAGGATATTGCCGATTTCACTTAGTTGCTGCTTCCCCCCGCGTATGCCGGTCGCGGGCGCCAAACGTCTGCGCGGCGGCCGAAGGACCACCGTTTCGAAAGTGAGGCACCGCACTGGCGTCCACGGGTACTCCCCCGTTTTACGCGGCTGACGACACTCAAACCCACTCGGCAATTTTTGCCCGGTTTATGGTTAGGAAAGGGTTAACGGCGACTTGCGTCGTTCCGGGGCGGTGCAAGGCCGCAACGCCCGTCCGGCCGCCCCGGTAGAACTGTCATTGCTGTGCCAACGGGTCGCGCGAATGCGCGGGACTCCACTCGCTCGTCGTCCCTGCGAAAGCAGGGACCCATACGCCGTGCCCTTTCGTTCTGTGCACAATGGCCAAGGCCTTTTGTCTCAACGAACGTCGGTGGCTATGGGTCCCTGCTTTCGCAGGGACGACGAAAGAGGATTCGATCGTCGAACAGCAAACACGCGTTTGCCCTCGCGGCGCGCTGCGCCCGAGTCGTGCTTGAATCTTTCGCCCGATTGAGGGCGTGGGGAATGCCGGGTGCCCGTTGCACCCGCAGCCTCGTGTGCAGTGTGTTGGTAGCACACGAGTGTCGTCACCACGGTCGCACCGGATCACCCGGCATTCCCGCACGCAATGGTTTTAACGGCTTATGTCGTGCTCTCCCCGGCGACGAATTCGTCTTGTCACCGTCATTGGCGGATTGACGGCATGTCCGCGCCCGGTTGGGCCGACACGCCTCCGCCAACTTGACACCAGCAACGGGTGCCAGGACCACACGGTTTTGCCGTCCGCATCAGTGCCGTTCGTCAGCGTGTCGTCGATCGCTCACAGGTCTTGTCGACCCGCCCTGCCATCCCGTTTCACGCCCGGCGCTGCCGCGTCCACCGCATCCCATCCCAACGTCCGTGACGATCGCGATACGCCCCTCGTGGGGGATGAGATGGCGGGGTTTCTAGGACTGATTTGGGGGAGGTGAGAAGGGGAATATTTTTGCGGGAAGGACTGGACGGGGCAAATCACATTGAATCGGTTCAACAAAATCGTACCGCTGTGCAGGAGCGACAGGAGTATGACGGCCGAATGCACTACTTCGACCCTAGGAAATGGGGAATAATCCAAGGATGGAGGGCTCGTTGTTGGGCAGCGGGTCGGCCCCGGCGCTTGGGAGTTCTCTAATTGCGGGGGAGGGTCAACCACTTTCTGGCTGTCGCGATTCCCTCCAGTATCAATCCTTATGCGGGGTAAGATTTAGATCGATCGATTCGAGCATTCTTAAGAGTCACTCCTGCTCGAACGCCTCAATGAAGCGAGACAGAAATTCGCGAAAGGCGGCCATATCTTTCGACGAGAAGACGCCGAATACCCGCCGCTCGATCGGATCGACCCGCTCACGCGCGGCCTGAAGCGCCTCCCGTCCGACTTCGGTCATATGCAGCTCGAGCACATTCGGGTGCCGTGGGTGCGATGATCGCGTGATTAGGCCCTGCTGCTCCATGGTCTTCAGCAGGATCATCATGGCTTGCGGCGTAACCAGACAGGCACGCGCCAGCGTCGCCGCGGTGATTCCCGACTGCTGATCAAGTTCGTACAGTGCGACATATTGTGACGGGCTCAACCCAGCAGATTTCAAGACCGCGCTTTTGGTCCGCACCATTGCCTGCTCGGCGCGCTTCACCAGCATACCAAGGCGCTCCTGCTCGGAAGACGGGGGCAGACGGGACTTTTGGTCGACAGGTTTGCGTGCGGAAGATTTTTCCCCAGATAATTTCCTTTTGCGATTCACTTCCATGGCACGATCGACCCACTGCGTACCACCGAGCCAAACGGGCCCGGCTCTTCCCGGCCGACGTGGACGAGCTCGCCATAGAAGGCTTCGTGCGGCGAGGAGTCGAGCGCGAGATCCAAAAGGGGGCCCGCGACCTCGTCTGGTTGGGGAGCGCCGGATAGGTCGAGCCAGGCGCGAGACGCTCCAGTATCGATTAGTCCCGGCGAGATCGATGCGATCAAGATCCCTCGGCGCAAATCGTCGGCGCGACGTTGGCCTGCGACCACGCGCACTGCCGCGACCTGACCGATCTTGGACGGAATGTTGATCCAGGCCGGCCACGCCTGACCTGGCGCGCGGCCGGAGCGCACCGCTTCGCGCCAGCTGCAGACCGCACGATCGACATCGTCGAGCGATTGTAGGTTTTCGAACCGCGGATGCAGCACAGGCGCCAGCGCGCGCAGGCTGCCGGCGCGGCTCGCAACCACAAACAGCCGCCCACCATCGCGGAGCAAGGGAGCGAAGCTGCGCAGAACATGCGTCGTGCCCAGATTGTTGGCCTCGACATAATGATCGATTACGGCGCGCGGATCGTCGTCAGGTTGTACTCGCGTGTAATGATTGGAAAAGACGATGTCGACGCCGCCATGGCGCTCGGCCAGCAGGTCTGCGAAACGTTCGACTGCGCCGGGCTTGGCGGCGTCCAGGAGTTCGCCGCGCACCTCTGCCCTAGCGTTCGACAGACGATGTAAAGATTCAGCGACGCGAGCCGAGTCGCGTCCTGTCAAATACACGGTGTCGGTGGGCTCAAGCCGCTGCGCCAAGCCTTCAGCGAGCGAGAAGCCAAGGTTGCGCGTTGCACCAGTTATCAAAGCTATTCTATTCATAGCCTTATTGTTATCAACATATTGATACGAGTCAATAGTCTTTAGACCTCCTCTACCGGGGTTTCCCGGTGGGCTCGGCTCTTGCCGGTTTCAGCGTTCTCTTCGTGGTCGAAACTAAGCTCGCCACAGCATGGCATCGGACGCTGCGGCGAGCGCCAGTTCCTGGCAGACGCTACTAGTCGCCGCAGCGTGGATTCGGTTGAACCTCTCGCGGTGCGGATTCTTCGAAGGCGTAATCCGCTTTTTTATCGTTGGTGAACGGCTGACACACTTCACCAATCTAGCGTGGCGGCTAATCTATTTGTCTCGCGGATTCGGATGGAGAAATGAAAATGGGTCCCGCCAATATCGATTCTATACCTAAACCACCATACGAAGGGCAGGGCCAGCCGTTGCCGATCGAGTTGGGCTTGAATGGCGATTGGATAATTGGGGAGAAGCTGCTTTTGGTTCGGCTCTCGCCGAAAGGTAAGCATGGATTGGTTTTCGGCGTCCACCTTGGGTACGGCAGCTATTGCGAGGGAATTGATGCCGACTTGCTTGCAGATCAGATCGACGCAATTCCTGACGGCGCCACACTAGGGCGTGTACTCATAAACGAGAGATGTCCGCTTTTGAGGTGCCGGCTAAAGCAGACATGCGCTGAATCACCCCGGAATTTCGCCTTTTGACCCAAATGAGACCTGGGCGCATGGAAGGAGGGGGGTGCTCCACGCTGCCGGGCAGGGCTGGAA
>WNFK01188953.1_pt1 | contig 13156 bp, 9 predicted proteins | sample 5400281 | NCBI WGS metagenome assembly WNFK01 (sample SAMN13153350, study PRJNA577476) | soil metagenome | isolation source: 20 cm soil on Douglas fir-dominated hillslope | place: USA:California | collected 2013-09-17
CCACGTTTTCCCGGGCCCGGTCGATCATCGCGGGCGTCATGTCCACGCCGATGACGCGCCCCTCCGGTCCGACCTCGCGCGCCGCCAGGAAGGCATCGACCCCCGCGCCCGAGCCGAGATCGAGCACGGTCTCACCGCGCCGTACTTCCGCCAGCCCGATCGGGTTTCCGCATCCCAGGCCCAAATTCGCTCCTGCCGGTATCGCGGCGGCGTCGGCCGCGCTGTATCCCAGCTCAGCAAGCCCGGTCGTGACCGTGTCCCCGCAGCACCCCGACCCGCTCGAGCCGCAGCATCCCGCCTTGCCCTCCGCGATCGCCCCGTACCGCTCTCGAACCGCCGTTCGGACATCGCTTCCAGCTTCCATGGCATTTACCTCCGTTCGCCTGACTCCAGGCTCTGCAGTAACTGCTTGAACCGCGTCATCGCGCCTGCCGTCGGGCAGTAGCAGACCCGCGGCCCGTCGATTTCCCCCTCAATCCATCCGGTCTCCTTGAGCACCTTGAGGTGCTGTGAGACGGTCGCCTGCGCGAGCGGCATCGAGTCGACGATTGCTCCGCAGACACACTCCCCACGCTCGAGCAGAAGGCGGAGGATCGCAGCCCGCGCGGGATGCGCGAGGCCCCACGCGAGGCCCGCGAGGTCATCGTCCCCCTTCGCGGGGACGCGGCGTCCCCGCGGCGAAGCCGGGCGCTTCAAAAAACCGATGCGATCGACCATGGAACCGCCTCCTGGATAGAAACCCCAATGCAAAATCGTTAATCGTCAATCTACGATAGAATCGGTCGGGCCGTCAAGAAGATTTTTCGACCCGCCCTGGTGGTGCTATCGTCAGGGCATGACGCGTCCGGCCACATCCTCCGTCGAGCGGCTGACGGAGGAGTATCGCGCCCTCAAGGAGGCGGCCGCCGTCGTCGACCTCGGCCGCTGGACCGTGGTCCGGGTCAGGGGTCCCGAATCGCGCGAATTCTTGCAGGGGACCGCGACACAGGATTTCGCGGCGGCTTCGGAGCCTGCAGCGGCGGCGAAGACGCTATTTCTCACCGAGAAGGGTCGGCCGGTCGCGCTCGCATGGATCGCGTTTGCGGCGGATTCAAGCTCGGCAACGATCATCGCGGATGAAGGGGCCCACGCGGGTCTCAGGCCTCACCTCGAGCGATTTCGCATTATGGAGGACGTCGAGTTCGAGGGGCCGGATGGTGCGCCGCGGCTCCTCGGGGTCGCCGGGCCGGAGCGCGATCCTCTCGCCAGTGCGGTTGCCTCGAAGATCCCCGGCGCTTTGGCGATCGGTGCCGAGCCGCTTTCGTTCGTGTTGGTTCCTGCCGAGTCAGACGCCGCCTCGATCCCGGCTTCGGTGGATCCCGCTGCCTTCCAGGCGTGGCGGATCCGGGTGGGCCTCCCGTTCCAAGGAATCGATCTCGACCTGGATCGCATCGCCACGGAGCTCTCCCTGCCGGAAGCCATCTCGATCACGAAGGGTTGTTACGTCGGGCAGGAAGTGGTGGCGCGCACGACACATCGGGGTCATGTGCGACGGCAGCGCGTCGGCTTCCGCTTCCCATGGCACGGCGGGCCGATCCCGAAAGGGACGGAGCTTCGTTCCGGTGGGATCGCCGCGGGCCACGTCACCAGCACAGCTTGCGAGCCCGGGAGCGGCGAAGGGCTGGGGATGGGCTACATTGCGCCCGAAACCCTTGCCCACAATCTCGATGTCCTCGCGGTACAAGGTGAAAAGTCCACACACCTCAGTCTGCAATCGTGGCCACTCTGACTGTCGGTCAGGGACATTTCTGTCCAAAATGTCCCACCAGGTGACGAAAGCTGAGTCGCTCTACGTTGACATAACTCAAGACATTTGATATAGTCCCGCCCACTTCGGGGGCACACAGCGCGCGAGTCCCACGGCAGGCGCCTGCCGATCCGCGACCACCGCTTCGCTTCCAAACTTCATGGCGTTTCAGCAACAGGATCCATTTGGGTCCGCGGGGAGGTGATCGCCGGAGAAAACCCCACTCCACGTTTTTGCCGCAGTCCCGCCTCATCGCACGTGTCACGCGACCCATCGGGGCCGCCGAAGCAGATCCTCACGTCAGGAGAACAGGCGATGAATCGATTTAGACTTTTCCTGATCATTGCAATTGCCGCGCTGGCGCTCGTCGGCGCGCAGGTGGCCTTCGCCACCACGGTCCAGAAGCTGACACTCCAAGAGCTCACCAAGAAATCGGAATCCATCGTCATGGCGCGCGTCGATGACGCGGTCTCGAGCTGGGACACCGCCCACAAGGAGATCTACACCTACTTCACGCTCAGCGTGCTCCAGCCCGTGAAGGGCTCGAAGGGCGTTACAACGATCACGCTTCGTCAGATCGGTGGCACGGTGGGCAACATCGCCTCCGTGGTTCCCGGGATGCCGAACTTCCGCAAGGGCGAGGAAGTCGTCGTATTCCTGACCCAGAAGGACGCCGCGGGATATCCGTGGGTGATGGGACTCCAGCAAGGCAAGTACTCGGTCACGACCGCGAAGAACGGCGTGAAGAGCGGCGGCCATGTCGACGCGACGACGTCGCCGGACATGCCGTTGAACGCTTTCCTCGACGGCATCAAGACGAGCCTGGATTCGGACGGGAAGGTCCAGGTCGACCCCAACCCCCCAACCGAGTAGCGGAGGACGATAGACCATGAAATCGAATCGAATTCGTATCGCCCTGGCCGCGCTCGGCGCGTTCGTCCTCGCGCTCACGCTGGTCAGTCCTGCTTCCGCATTCATCCGCCTGACCCGCCAGGGGACCACGGGTGTTGTTCAGGCTCATTGGCTCGAATCCTCGCTGCCGCTTGTGAGCGTCATCAATCCGACCAATGCCGATATTCCATCGCCGACGGCGCTTTCGGTCGTGCAGACATCGGCGGAAACGTGGGAGAACATCAATACATCCTTCTTCACGGTAAACCCAGTCGAATACACGGGGGCCCCGGGACAGGTCACTCCGGCGCTCGATGCCAATGACGGCCAGAACAGTATGATCTTCGATACCGCGGGCGTGAATTTCGCTCCGGGCGGCACCGTGATCGCGTTCGTTCGTTCCACGATCGATCTCACGGACGGTCATACGCTCGACGCCGACATGGTGTTCAACGATCGGGATTTCTTCTGCTCCACGTCCTCGCCGAACCTCACGCCGCCGCCTCCCGGTCAGTCGAGCGTGGATCTCCAGTCGGTCGTCACGCACGAATACGGCCACTATTTCGGTCTCGACCACACGAGCGTCGCGAACGCGACGATGATTCCGTTCATCATCGGCGATACGCGGCAGCGCACGCTCGAGCTGGATGATATGGCCGGCAACTCGACCATCTACCCTGAATCCGCCTCGAGGCCAGGTGGGCTTTCTCCTGGTGCGATGGATTTCGCGGCGACGACCGGAACCATCAGCGGTACGGTCGTGAGCGGCTTCGACGGCTCGGCCATCTTCGGCGCGCACGTCGAGGCACTGATCGCGGGCACCCCGGGTCCGCTGCAGGATCCTCTCAACTCCATCAGCGCGATCTCCGGCGAGCTGACGGTCCGGAATGGACTGGGTGAATACACCATCCACGGTCTCCCGGCGGGCTCCTATGACGTCCGCATCGTTCCGCTCGATGGGATTCACACCATCGCGGCGGACATCAACGTGGGCGGTATCTTCAATGGGCTCGACGTAAACTTCGAGGTCGACTACTGGAACGGTGCAAGCGAAGGCGGCAACGGCTTCACGGACCATGCGCTCGAATCGACCCCGGTGAACGTGAGCCCCGGCTCCGACGCCGGAGGGGTCAATTTCATCACGAACACGTTCCCGGGCCAGGTCGAAGTAGCACAGTACGGCCAGTTCGAGAACATCGTGACCTTCCGCAACACGGGTTTCCTGGCAAAACGGTTCGATCTTCCGTTCACGCCCCCCTACACGATCACGAAGGTCACGTTCCCCTCGTTCACGTTCAACGCGCAGCTCGGCCTGCCTCCGCTCAATGCGACGTTCCCGAGCGTGCGGCTGTGCGAGCTGAACACGGCGACGGGTCTTCCGAACCTCGCGGCGCCGCTCTTCCAGATCGCGCCCTTCGTCGGGAGCCCGAACGGTGCCAACGAGATTCCCGTCGGGGTCACCATCAACGACCCCGACAAGGTGCTGTTCTGGGCGATCCAATTCCCGGCCCAGCCCCCCAGTTTCCCGGCGAATTTCCCGTTCCTCCGGATGGATTTCCTGGATATGGAGCGGGGGCTATTCGCGAACGACTACAGCATCAGCACGGCGGGGACCGGTGGGACCCTCATCGATCGGAACGTCGCGGTCAGCATGACCGCGCAACTCGGGTCGCCTGACTTGACTCCGATCGTGCCCGTCGCGAACCTGGGTACAAACCAGAGAGCGACGAAATACGAGTTCACTTATTCCAATCCCGCCGATAAGCGGCTCGACGGGTTCCCGATGGCGCCGGGCTCGACCGACCACGTGGACCTCGTGCGCCGGCTCGCGTCCGGTCTGTTGGAGACCGACGGCAGCGCGGGCGGCTCCGAGCACATCTCGATGAGGACCGATACGATTCCGGCCTTCCCGAGTGGAACCCAGCTCTGGTTCGTGCAGGCAGTGGACGACGCAGGGCACAAGACCCTGACGTCCAACACGACGATTACGGGATTGAACTCGGACGCGGATGAGCCCAACGGCCGCGCCAACGCCACGGAAGCGAAGCTGCTCACCCTTCCGACGGTGAATCGGCCGGAGACCTATTCGCCCGCGGGCGATCAGGATTACTACCTGATCAACGGGAAACCGGGAGATGTGATCCAGGCGAGCGCTGTCTCGACCGGTCTCGACGGCAGAAACGATCAGGACCTCGTGATGTTCATTTTCGACCAGAACGGGGATCTCGTCGCCTTCGACGACGACTCGAACGGCGGGCTCAATCCGAGAATCTCCTTCACGGTTCCGCCTGGACCAGGGAAGAGCAAGGCTGCGAGGAAATTCTTCCTGGAGGTGACGGATATCCAGGGGTCGCTCTTCATTCCGAGCGGCGTGCCCCGTGTAAGGGTGCCGCAAACGTACAACCTGAGCGCCAAGGTGATCGCGGCGCCCGCGCTGGCCGGCCGGATCGGCGGTCTGGTGGGAGAGGATGGATTCGCATTCGCGAACTCGGGACCGAATCCCGCGAACCCGCAAGCCAAGCTCCTGTATGTGCTGCCGAGAAGCAGTGGAGCGAGCTACGGGGTGAAGCTCCGGATCTACGATGTGAACGGCCGTCTCGTTCGCAAGCTCGTGGATGGCGATCAGCCGGCCGGACCACACGTCGCTGTGTGGAACGGAACGGATGATTCGGGCCGCGGTGTCGCGTCGGGTCACTACTACGCCCGCATCGAGGCCGGTGGCTTCTCACAGAAGGTGGGCATTACGATTCTCAAGTAATCGCCCTAGTTTCGAAGCACGCGAGGACGGGGGCCGGCGCGTTCCACCGGCCCCCGCTTCGTTTCAACCGAGGCTCATGCGAGCACCATCTCCACAACTTGCGCTGACGCTCGCGCTCATCCCCCTCCTCGCCGGGGCGATCCATGCTCCCCCCGCCCGAGCGGGGACCGGCTGGATCCCTCCGCGCCCGGTCACGGTGCTCCTGCCGACCGCCACGTTCGCTCCCGGCTCGACGCATTCCATCGAGATGACGCTCCGCGCGAACGGCGCGCCCGCGAGCCTGAACTGGACAGCAACCCCGGGAGGCGCCTTCGCGCTCGGCGTCTCGCCGCTGAACGGCTCGATCGTTGTCCCTTCGGACAGCGTCCGGCGCGTTTCGCTTTCCGTGACCGTGCCGGCACTCGCGTTCGGCGGCGCGTCTTTGTCCGTGGAGCTTACCGATCAGGTCGGGGGCGGGCACGTGGCGAAGGCGATCTCGGCGATCTTCGCGGCGACCGGCGGTAGGCCCGAGGTCTGGCCTTCCCCTTCGGCTTGGTCGGCGCCCTCAAACACCCCGGGCACGGTCTCCTTCCAGGTTCATAGCCTGGTGGCGAGCGCCGAGTCCGTCCAAGTCACGAACGGCCGCACCAATCCCGATCCCAACAACACCGACGGCATCTTCCCGGGCACGGAGCCCCCGGCTGACGTGAATCTGCCGGCAGGCGCCACGATCACCGTCAGCGCCCCGACGACGATCGCGGGGAGCGCCTACGGCGGGAACGCCAACGCGCTGCAATGCAGCGTCACCAGCCTCGGTGGCATCTCGAACGCGATCGGCCACGCGCTCTCCTCCGCGGCGCTACCGGAGTCTTTACCGACCGCGCTCGTTCCCGTGGGCTTGACCCCGCTGGGGGGAGAGCCCGCGGCAGGACGCGACGGCCCGGTGGAGCTTGCGGCGCGCGGCGTGTGGCTCCTCCCGGCCGGGCTCGATGGCGTGCGCGTCCTGAGCGCGGGCACGGCGCTCGCTCGGATCGGCGAGGTCGACACGGACGGAAATGGGACGGACGACCGCCTGGTGGGGCAGGTGCGCATTCCGTCCTACGCCGCGGCGCTCGCGGTCGTGCCGGGATTCGTGGGCCCGGCGGGGGACACGCTCGACCTCGGGCTGCTCGCGGCTGGGCGTTCCGGGCTGATGCTCCTCGATCTGCGCACCGTGATCGATCCACCGTTCGGCACCTGGGAGGACTTCTTCGACCAGGACATGAACGGGATCGACGATCGGATTCTGCGAACGATTCCCCTTCCGGGGTTCGCGACCGACGTGGCGTGGTTTCGCGCCGCGTCGGGGCGCATCGTCGCGCTCGTCGCCGACGCCGACACCGGCTCGGTGCCGACCGCGTCGGATTACAACCCAGCTTCGGTTCTCGCGGGCACGGGCTCCGGCATCGTCGCGATCGACGTGACGGCGGCGTTTGATTCCCTCGGGGGGGTCCCGTATGCCGCGGGCACTCTGCCGATCCCGGGGAGCGCGTTGGACCTCGAGCTTCGCCGCGCCGGCGCGGGCTCGCCCGACTTAGCGCTTGCGGACGGGGCTCAAGGTGTCTCGGTGTACCACTTGACCGTCGGGTCCGGCGCGCCCGCCGTGGTTACCTTCGCGCCGCTCGGTTCGGTCGCGCTCTCGTCTGCGTGGGGGACGCCCTACGCCCGCGACGTCGCCTGGATCTCGAACACGCGCGACAGCATCTACCTCGCGGTGGCCACGTCGGCGGGAGGGATGCAGATTGTTCGCGCGCCGCTGGGGGGCGCGCCGGCCTTGGTGCTCGCGCAACAGACCGTGGCACCCGCGATTGGTTTGGCCGGGACGTGGACCGGAAACGTGGCCGTGGCACAGGGGACGGGCGGGGTCGCGTTGATGCGTGTCCCCGGCGCGGCGGAGTTGGATCGGATCGCGCCCACGGCGTTCCCTCCCTACACCGCGACCGTCACGCTCTCGCGCGGTCAACTATGGACCGAAGGGCGCGCGCTCGAGGTCGCCTGGCATCGGGCGCCCAGCTCCTCTGCGACCTCCCTTCGGTTCCTGGGCACAGCGGGTCCGATTCCCGATCTTCTGGTGTCGGACGGCACGCGCGCGTTGCTGCTGCGTCCCGGCCAGGCGACGATCGTGGCGGTGGGAGAGGAGCCGACGCCCCCGCGGGCGCCGCGGCTCACCGTCTCGGTGATGCCGAACCCCGTGGTGGAACGCGCAGAGATCCGCGTGTTCGATCCATCGGGGGGGTTGAGCGTCGGGGGGATCGAAGCCAGGGTGTTCGATATTCAGGGGCGGCTGGTGAGAAGTCTCCGGGCCGTTTCTTCATCTACGGAGCCGGCGACCCCGCGTTTCGTGCGCTGTATTTGGGACGGCCGCGACGACCGCGGCCGGCGCCTCGGCTCCGGCCGCTATTGGCTCCGCGTGCGCGCGGGCGGCCGCACGGCGGCGCGACCGGTGCTAATCCTGCGTTAGCAAGCCGCGCCTATCGCGCCATGCGCTGCGCCGGGGAGATGTGCGTCCAGGCCCCACGCCCGCTGTACGTGACCCCGTAGCGCTCGTTCATGTAGCGCTGGAAATCCACGGTCGTGACCTTTCTCCAATCGCCGAACGCGTCCGGATGCTCGGAGAGGAGCCAGTTCATGTCCTGCGTCATCTCGAGCCCGGCAGCCCCGTTCACGATGTAGGTCGGGACCTGGGAGCAGTTCTCCCGCCAGAGATCGAGCTGGATCTTGAGCTTGTCGTAGATCGCGCGACCCAGGGTCGCGTCCCCGTTCCCGAGCGGCCCGAGATCCCCCCGCTCCGCCTCGCGAACCGCGTCGACGAGCTTTTCTCCCACGACCCCGTTCGTCATCAAGAGCCCGCTGAAATCGGGGTAGGCGTTGTACAAGGGCTCGTGCTTTCCGCCCGGCGTGCGACCGATCAGGAGCCATTGGAGCGCCTCGTCCGATCCCACGCGCTTGACGCAGAAATCCAGGCTCGGGTTCCGCTCCAGAAAAACGTTGGCCGCGATCGGCCGCGATTTGCGGTCGTACAACAAGTGACCCCACGTGGGATCGTAGAAGATCCGCTCGGGGAAGTAGTCGTGCGTGATCCGCCCGAGCTTGTCGATCGTTCCGCCGCCGCCGAAATCGGCGGAGTCCCGGGAATCCCCCGGTGCGGGCGTAGAGGCAGCGCTCCGTCGACCAGAACACCCACCCGCGTTTCGAGTCCTTCAAGATCTCGATCCAGTCTTCCTGGCACAGGATTCCGATTTCCGGGAAAATCCGCTCGAGCTTCTCCTCCAGCTCGTTCCCCGACAAACCCTCGCGCTCGAGGTCGATCCGATAGCGGCGCTTGAGCTCCAGTCGGCGATAGACCTCGTTCCGCTCCGCCCAGAAAGCGCCCGCGGTCGTCTTGCCGGTCCCGGTCGGGCCGGTGAACGTGGTGGCGGTTCCCTCGCGATTCAAGATCGCGGCTCCGGCGTGCGCGGAAATGATGTCGACCTTGGAGAGTATCGCCATGAGCGGCGAGAGCACGCCGCGGCTTTTCACCTCGCCGTGGTAGTCCGTGTTCACCGTGATTATCGTGACCTCGTCCTTGAGATCGGAGAGCGGGCAGAAGTAGACGAAGTTCGAGGTCACGACCGCCTTCGAATCCGGGTCCCACAGGCGGGAATCCCGGAGCCGCGACGGAATGCCGAGCCTCTCGGCAGAGACGCGGGCACGCTTCAACAGCCGCAAGAATTGCGCGTGCTCGGCCTCGCTTCGCGGCACTCCCATGAGCGACACGATCGTGACGCGCGGGGCCTTCTTCATACCGCGCTCGCGGAAGCGATTGTCGATCTGTTTCGCGATGACCATCATCTCGGCGTCCTGCGGCGGGAAGAAGTTCGTTTGGGACGTGCGCCTCAAATACGGGACGTTCCCTCTATGCGTGTACTGCACACCCGCGCATGAGAAGCGGCTGATCAAGGTCTTCTGCTTCGAGACGGCTTCGAGCGCCTTGAGCCAGCCGGCCGCCTCTTTCACATCCGCCTTGTGCGCGTCGAGGGTCGTTCGAGTGACCAGGCGTTTCGCCCGGCCGGTGATGACCGTGTTAAAGGAGTTCCAGACCGGGCCGATGGTGGGATCGCCGGAGGAATCGCGCCGCAACAGCACGTCGCCGCGGTCGTTCACGCCCAGCTCCGCGACGCCGGGGCAGAATTTCAAATAAAGCCCGTGGTCGTAGACGAGCTCGCCCAACGGGAGCTTGAGTCCGTCGAAGTGTTTCGGATTTTCGCGGGAGCGGTGGATGACGTCGAAGGGCGCGATCCAGCGCTCCTGCTCGGTGATGCCGTCTTCCCCGACGACGCGGAAGCGACGGCCCACGTTGTGAAGCGGGACCCCATTCGTGCGAAAGAGATCCTGGTTGAGCGCGTCCTCCCGGACGAGCGCGATCCCGCCCGAGCGGTCGCGAAGGACTCGTTTCCCGCCCTTGCGGTCCCGAGCGCTCAGATAGGGTTCGAGATCGACGGACGGGTACGCGTGTTCGCTCACTTGGATTCCTTTTGTTTGGGGACGTTCGGTGTTGGCGCGTGGCGAGGCGGGAATCGCGGTGGACGCTCCTCCCACCGGACCCACCGCTCCCGCGGTCGCCGGACTGGCGAGCTTCTTCATCGGATCCTCCGTCTTCGGCTTCGAGTCGTCTGTCACGTCAGTCACGCCAGGATTGATGGCGATTTGTTATCGGGAGTCGGCGGTCCTTACCCAAGGCGCGTGGCGTGATCCGAATCCCGGGAGGCGCCTGGCGGCGCTTGTACTCGGCCCGGTCCACCATTCGGATCACACGCTGCACGAGGGCGCGATCGTACCCCATCGCAACGATCCGCTCTACCTCGGAGTCCTCCTCGACGTACGCCTTGAGGATGGGGTCGAGCACGTCATAAGCCGGGAGGGTGTCCGTATCGCGCTGCCCCGGCCTCAGTTCCGCCGTAGGCTCCCGGGTCAGGGACCGCTCCGGAATCCATGGCGTCTGGGCCGCGGCGTTCCGATGCCGGGCCAGCTCGTATACGAGCGTCTTCGACACGTCCTTCAATACCGAGAAGCCGCCGGCCATGTCGCCGTAGAGAGTCGCGTAGCCGACCGACAGCTCGCTCTTGTTCCCGGTGGTGAGCACGAGCCAGGCGAACTTGTTCGAGAGCGCCATCAGAACGGTTCCACGGATTCTCGATTGGATATTCTCTTCGGTCACGTCCTCCTGCGACGAGGCGAAGATCCGCTTCAAGCTCTCGCGGTACGCGCCGATCTCCGCTTCGATCGGCACGGTGAGGAGATCGATCTTGAGATTCTTCGCGAGCGCCGCCGCGTCCTCCCCGCTCTCCCGCGAGGTGATCCCCGAGGGCAGGAACACGCCGGTCACGTGCCCTGGGCCCAAGGCGTCCGTGGCGATCGAGGCGGTGAGGGCGGAATCGATCCCGCCGCTCAATCCGATCACCACGTGCTCGAACCCATTCTTGCTGACGTAATCGCGTGTCCCGAGCACGAGCGCCCGGTAGATCTCCTCGGCCCCGCTCGGGATCGTGACCTTCCGGGCGCCGAGCTTGGGGCGCGCCCGTCGGGGTATGGGGCGCAGCGTCACGACGCTCATCTCGGGAGCATCGTCGCGTTGCGCCGCAATCCGGCTCCGTGGGTCGTGGAGGCGTGCGCGGAAGACGCTCTCGAGATCGATGTCCACGACCACCAGGTCTTCCTCGAATGCGCGCGCCTGCGCCAAGAGCTCGCCTTGGGGCCCATAGACGCGGCTGTTGCCGTCAAAGACCAGCTCGTCCTGGCCGCCGACGGTGTTCACGAACGCGACCACCGAAACGCCGTCCAGGGCTCGGGTGGAGAGCATGCGGTCCCGGGCCTCGGACTTGCCGGCGTGGAAGGGAGACGAGGATAGGTTGATCACCACCTCTGCGTCGCCGTAAACGGCGAGCGCGGCGGTCGGGCCCACGGGCGTGAAGATGTCCTCGCAGATGTTCACGCCGAACGTGAGGGCGCCTCGCTTGCAGACGAAGCACTCGTTTCCGGGGCGAAAATAGCGCACTTCGTCGAACACGCCGTAATTCGGTAGGTGGCGCTTCTGGTAGATTGCCACCACCTCGCCGTCGTGCGCGATCGCGGCCGCGTTATAGACGTCGTCCGCGCGCTGGGCGAAACCCACGATTGCGGTGATCCCGGTGGTGCCGCGCGCCACCTCCTCCAGGGCCGCCTGGTTCTGGTCGAGGAACTCCGGGCGCAAAAGAAGATCCTCGGGTGGATACCCGGTCAGCGTAAGCTCGGGAAAGGCGACCAAGTCCGTTCCCTGGTCGCGGGCGCGCTCGATGGTCTCGAGGACCTTCTTGGCGTTTCCGGGGAGATCGCCGACCGTGGGATTGATCTGGGCCAGCGCGAGCCGAACGATCCGCTCGGATCGATCGCCGGCGGGCGAATCGCTGTGGCGTTTCACGGCAACAATGGTACCACGCTGGCCCATCCGGCGCCACCGATACGGAAGCAGCCCAAAGGGTTGCCGCTCCGCGTCGATCGAGGCAAAATGAAGACATCGGTTGTCGTCTTCGGCAGCAGCCGCACGCCGCCCGGGGACCCCAACTACGATCTCGCACGGGACTTGGGTCGTGCCCTTGCTCGCCGAGGCGCTGAGGTCCGCTGCGGCGGCTACGCCGGCGTGATGGGAGCGATCGCAGAGGGCGCGAAGGGCGCGGGCGGCCGGGTGGTCGGGTGCACGCTCGATTGGTTCGACGACACGCGAACACCGAATCCACACCTGGACGAGGTGATCCCTTCGCCGAACCTCGCGGGCAGAATCGAGCGACTGCTCGAGGGGACGAACGCCGCGATCGCGCTTCCGGGTGGTGTCGGCACGTTGAGCGAAGTCTTCTGGCTCTGGACCCTTCTCATGCACGGAAAAGGAATGAACCGGAAGCTCATCCTCATGGGCGAGCCGTGGCGTGACCTCCTGGAGCTCTTGTCGCGCCGCTTCGAGGTGGGTGCTCCCATCCGCGCCCTTGTGGATCTGGCCGCGACCGCCGAGCAAGCGGCTCATCTCGCGTGCGGAGGGCCGGCGTGACCGCCCGCGAGATCCCAGGCACCGACCCGACGCGCAAGATGGAGGCGGATCTGGTCCGCTTCATCTCGGAGGCGGGGTGGGAGGAGTCGGCGGCGGAAACGCGCCGGGCGGAGGCTGCCTTCTCGGACCTCGCGATTCGGTCCTTCCGCATCCAGTGCGATACGATACCGGAGTACGGGGCGTACGCACGACATGTCGGGCGATGGTCCGGCAGGTCGGGTGATTGGCGCGAGATTCCGCCGGTGCCCTGTTCGGCCTTCAAAGAGCACGGCCTGAGCGCGGCGCGAGCCGGGGACGGGGCGGCGCGTAGAGGCGAAGCGCCGGCATCCCCCGCCGTCACGTTCGAGACGAGCGGGACGACGATCACGAGACCAGGCCGCGTGCAGCTCAAGTCGACCCACCTCTATGAGACGTCGCTTCTCAAGAGCTTCGCTCGGCACCTCCTGCCGGACGGCGCGCGGCTCAAGATCATCATCTTCGGACCCACCCGCGCGGAATCGCCGCACTCCTCGCTCTGGTTCATGGCCGACCGTGTCGCTGGCCGATTGTGCGACGCTCCAATGTGGATCGTCGAACACGGAGAACCACGATGGGAGCGCGCCGACGCGGAGCTCGCGCATGCCCACGACGAGAGGGTGCCGGTCCT
>WNFK01234583.1_pt2 | contig 13145 bp, 13 predicted proteins | sample 5400281 | NCBI WGS metagenome assembly WNFK01 (sample SAMN13153350, study PRJNA577476) | soil metagenome | isolation source: 20 cm soil on Douglas fir-dominated hillslope | place: USA:California | collected 2013-09-17
ATCACGAGTCCGCGCGATTCCAAGAGGACGACGTGATTCGAGCGATCAGCGGACGCCGTCGGCGCGCACGATGAAGTGCTTCTGCGCCGCCGGCATTTCGACGTCGATGGGTTTCGGGTTGAGCGACGCGCAACCGACGAGCAGGAGGACCAATCCCAGGGACGCATACCGGAGAGCCACCATTGCTTCCTCCTGCCACGGGAGCGAGTGCGCGGCAGAATAGAAGCGATGCCGATTTCTGTCAAGCCTGGCGTGGGGTTCCGGAAAAAATGACGGCGCGGGAGAGGCCCGCGCCGTCTGTGCTTCGCTATGAAGAGGTTCTTAGTTGCCGCTGTCCCCGGGGCTCTGGACGTCGTTCCGCTCGGGGCGGGACCGGAGGTTGAGGTTGAGCTCCTGACCATTGTGGTACGCCCGGCCGTCACGGATGGTGACCTGGTTGGCCGGATACTGGGGCACCGTCTGAACGCTCTGGGCCTGGACGCCCGACGCCTGACCGGCGACCTGAGGATTGACCTGTCCCGCCTGGCACGGACCGAAGTTCGTGCCCTCGGACCCGTACGAGCCGCCACACCAGGCGCCCTCACCCTGAGCGAAGGCCATCGCCGGGATGGCCAGCGCCGCTACCGCAATCGCTACGACTCCCGTCCACCGCATGTCGTTCTCTCCGTCGTGTGTGAGATTCACTGCACCGACTCCAACCCAATCCGACGTTTCAAGCGATTCCGAGAAAGAGCAACGCCGGTGCCAAGGAGCCGCAGTCGGCCGATGGTCGGTGGGCTGTGCACTTAGCGGGCAGAGCTGGGGACGGGCCGCGCCGCGAGGGGTTTGACGATGCCGGAAAATGTTCTCTATCGGTGCCGTGCTGACAACGCGTTCTCGAAGAAATTGCTTGACTCGAACGGAGCGGCACATCCGTCCGGCATGTCAAAGACTGCGGCTTGACACGGGGCCGCGGCTGGAGCAGCCTCGCGTGAGGCTTCGAAGGACACACGGGGAGACCTTGCGATGACGACTCAGATGATCGAACCGCGGATGGAGCTCGAGCAGAACCTCCATATGTATCGCCAGATGGCGAAGATTCGCGCATTCGAGGAGCAGGTGAACGAGCTCTACAAGAGCGCGAAGATGCCGGGCCTGGCCCATCTCTACGTCGGCGAGGAAGCGGTGGCGGTCGGCGTGTGCGAGGCGCTGCGCCGCGACGACTTCATCACGAGCACGCATCGCGGCCACGGTCACTGCCTGGCCAAGGGCGCATCGGTGAACCGGATGTTCGCGGAGCTGCTCGGCAAGGAGTCGGGCTACTGCCGGGGCAAGGGCGGCTCGATGCACATCGCCGATCCCGAGACCGGCAACCTCGGCGCCAACGCGATCGTCGGCGGCTCGGCCGGGATCGCCACGGGCGCCGCGCTCTCCGCCAAGATGCGCGGGAGCAATCAGGTCGCCGTGTGCTTCTTCGGCGACGGCGCGCTGGGCCAGGGCCTGCTCTACGAATCGATGAACATGGCGGCGCTCTGGAAGCTGCCCGTCATCTATATCTGCGAGAACAACCTCTACGGCGAGTACACGCCCGGGGCCGAGACCATTGCCGGCGAGATCCTGGCGCGCCCGCGCGCGCTGGGCATCCACGCCGAGAGCGTCGACGGCCAGGACGTCCAGGCGGTCAACGCGACGATGCGGCGGCTGGTGGAGCGTGCGCGGCGCGGCGAGGGGCCGGCGTTCCTCGAGTGCAAGACCTACCGCTACTACGGCCACCACGTCGGCGACGTCAACCGCGAGTACCGCACGCGGGACGAGGAGAAGGAGTGGATGAGCAAGCGCGATCCGCTCCAGACCCTCGCCGGACGGCTCGAAGGCCAGGGCCTGGCTGATGCGGCCGTGTTCGAGCGCATCCAGACCGACGTGAAGTCGGAGATCGACAACGGCGTCCAGTACGCGCTGGCCGCGCCGTATCCGGACGCGAGCCAGGTCGGTGAAGACGTCTATGCGTAAACGCACTCCCAACGGAGCCACGGTCATGAGAGCTCGGTACGCGCTGCGGATCCCGCCGCTTGCCCTGGTGGTGTGCTTGCTGACCGCCGCGTTCGCCAGCGGTCAGACGCCGGGCGCCGCTCCGCCTCCGCCGAGCGTCAAGACCGGCGACACGGCACCCGATTTCACCGCCAACTACCTCACCGCGGCCGATGCCAACGGCCGGCGCGACCGGAAGTCCGTCAAGCTGAGCGAGTTCAGGGGGCAGAAGAACGTCGTGCTCGCGTTCTTCCCGGCGGCGTTCTCGCCGGGCTGCACCAGCGAGATGGCGAAGTACCAGGAGAACACCGGTGAGCTCAACTCGAACAACACGGTGCTCCTCGGCATGAGCGTCGACAGCGTCTGGGCCAACGTCGCGTTCGCCGAAAAGCTGGGCGTGCAGTTCCACATTCTGAGTGACGCCAAGCGCGACATCAGCCGGTCGTACGGGGTCTTCGACGATCAGTCGGCCATCGCCCGGCGGACGACGTTCGTGATCGACCGGCAAGGGGTCGTGCAAAAGGTCTTCATGGCCCAGGAGGCGCTCGATCCGGCGCACGCGCTGGCGACGTGCGCGCTCCTGAAAGAGGTCAAGTGAGCCCGGCGGACCGTTCGTGAGCCTGAGCCCCGAGGAGTTCCGCGAGCACCTGAAACTGTCGTCGGCCACGGCCGGGCTGACCTTGCCCGACCTGGCGCTGCCGGACGCGCATCACGTCGTCCTGCGCGGGATGCGCTTCCACTATCTCGATTGGGGCACGCGCGGGCTGCCGCCGATGCTGTTCCTGCACGGCGGCGGGCTCAACGTCCACACCTGGGATCTCGTCTGCGCGTCCCTCAAGCCCGAGCGCCACTGCCTGGCGCTCGACCAGCGGGGCCATGGCGACAGCGAATGGTCGCCGGTGATGGACTACGCCACCGAGAGCCATGCCGAGGACCTCGACGCGTTCGTCGACCACCTCGGTCTCGAGCGCTTCGTCCTGGTCGGCATGTCGCTGGGCGGCGCCAACGCGCTGGCGTGGGCGGGCAGCCACAGCGAGCGGCTGGCGGCGCTCGTGCTCGTCGACGTCGGCCCGGAGGTGCGCCAGGCCGGCGTGCGCAAGATCGCCGCGTTCACCTCGGAGGCCACGCCGCTCGACTCGATCGAGGACTTCGTGGCGAAGGCGCTGGCGTTCAATCCGCGGCGTGACGCCACGCTGCTGCGCCGGAGCTTGCTCCACAACTTGCGACGCATGCCCGACGGCAAGTGGATGTGGAAATACGACCAGCGTCACCGGGCCCGTGCGCTCGATCCGGCGGCGGCCGGTCGCCGGCGCGACCTTCTGTGGTCGGCGGTGGCCAAGGTGTCGTGTCCGACTCTCGTGGTGCGCGGCGCGGAGAGCGACGTGTTCCACGACGAGGACGCCGAGCGGCTGTCCGGGGCTCTGCCCCACGGACGCTGGGTGAAGATCGCGAACGCCGGGCACACCGTGCAGGGCGACAACCCCGCCGGGCTGCTGGTGGCGCTGCGCGCGTTCCTGAGTGAGGTCGCCGCGAAGCGCTGACGGGGTACAATCCCGAGAGGGGAGGCCCAGCCTATGTCCGTCGTCACTCGCCAGATCGGTCCATGCTTCGCCGCGGAAATGGAAGGCATCGACATGACCCGGCCGCTGACCCCGGACGAGGTCAAGGCGATCCACGCCGGCATGGACAGATATGCCGTGCTGGTCTTCCATGACCAGCCGATCGCCGACGAACAGCAGCTGGCCTTCACGCGGAGCCTCGGCGAGATCGAGCTCGCCCTCGGGACGAGCCTCCGGGCGGCGAACGAATACCGTCTGCCGACGACCTTCGCCGACGTGTCGAACCTCGACCAGAATCACCAGGTGTTCGCCCGCGACGACCGGCGGCGTCTGTTCGCGATCGGCAACCGGCTCTGGCATTCCGACAGCTCGTTCAAGGTCGTCCCGGCGAAGTACTCGCTCCTGCACGCCCGCGCGATTCCGTCGAAGGGCGGCAACACCGAGTTCGCCTATATGCCCGGGGCCTACGACACGCTCGACGCCGACACCAAGGCCCAGGTCGAAGACCTGATCTGCGAGCACTCGCAGATCTTCTCGCGCCAGCAGCTCGGCTTCACCGACTTCACCGACGAGGAGCGCGCGCGCTTCAAGCCGGTGCTCCAGCGTCTCGTGCGCGTGCATCCCGGCACCGGCCGCAAGTCGCTCTACCTGTCCTCGCACGCCGGGTCGATCGTCGGCTGGCCCGTGCCCGAGGCGCGCTTCTTCCTGCGCGATCTGGTCGAGCACGCGACCCAGCGCGAGCTCGTGTACTCGCACAAGTGGCGGGTCGGCGACCTCGTGATGTGGGACAACCGCCAGACGATGCACCGCGCGCGTCCGTTCCCGGCCCACGAGCCGCGCGACATGCGCCGCACCACGCTCAAGGGCGACGGGCCGACGGTCGCTCAGGCTGCCGCCTGAGGAGCTCAGAGACTCCAACGAGGGGGGGTGATTCGGATGGCGAAAGGCACGGGTATGCGGAAGGAGACGAAGAAGCCGAAGAAGAAGAAAAAGTAGCGTCGGATGGCCCGACCGCTCCTGCTCAGCTGTGAGGCGGTGAGTAAGGCCTATGGCACGCGCAGCCTCTTCGAGCGCCTGACCTTCGGATTGTTCGAGGGCGACCAGGCGGGTCTCGTCGGCCCGAACGGCTCCGGCAAGTCCACCTTGCTCAAGATCCTGGCCGGCATCGAGGCGGCCGATCGTGGCTCTCGTTCACTGCGCGGGGGTGTGCGGGTCGGCTACGTTCCTCAGGACCCGGTCTTTCCGACCGGTCACACCGTCGACGCCGTCGTGCTCGCCGCGCTGACCGGCGTCGACGAGGAGGATCGGCCGGGGCGACTCGCCCACGCGCTGAGTCGCTCCGGCTTCGCGGACGGGCACGCGGCCGTCGACACCTTGTCGGGGGGCTGGCGGAAACGGCTGGCCATCGCGCGCGAGCTCGCGGCGGCGCCCGACATCCTCCTGATGGACGAGCCCACCAACCACCTCGACGTGGAAGGGATCCTCTGGCTCGAAGACTTGCTGACCGAGCGTTCTCGAGCGTTCCTGGTGGTGAGCCACGATCGCTATTTCCTGGAGCACGTCGCCACGCGCATGCTCGAGCTGAACCGCGCCTATCCGGACGGTCTGTTCCAGACCGACGGGAGCTACAGCGAGTTCCTGGCGCGCCGCGACGAATTTCTACGCGGGCAGGCGGCCTACCAGGATGCGCTCGCCAACACCGTGCGCCGCGAGATCGAGTGGCTCCGTCAAGGTGCCAAGGCGCGCTCCACGAAGGCAAAGGGCCGCATCAAGCAGGCCGGGCGCCTGATCGAGGAGCTCGAGGACGCCCGCGCGCGGGGGCTCACGGCCACCGCGGGAATCGACTTCACGTCGTCGCAGCGCCGAACGCGCCGGCTGCTCGTCGTGCGCGGGCTCACGGTGTCGCGCGGCGGCCGGACGCTCGTCAGCGGCCTCGACCTCGTCGTCACGCCCGGCACGCGGGTCGGCTTGATCGGGCCCAACGGCAGCGGCAAGACCACGCTCCTCGAGGTGCTCGCCGGGGTCGCGCCGCCGGACGCGGGTGAGATCGAGCGGGCGGACGGTCTGCGGATCGTCCGCTTCGAGCAGCAGCGCGCGGCCCTCGATCTGGCGCAGAGCCTGCGCCGCGCGCTCGCCCCCGAGGGCGACACCGTCACGTGGCAGGGACGCAGCGTGCACGTCGCCGCGTGGGCCAAGCGCTTCCTGTTCCGGCCCGAGCAGCTCGAGGTGCCCGTCGGGAATCTGTCGGGCGGTGAGCAGGCGCGCATCCTGATCGCTCGGCTCATGCGCGAGCCGGCGGACCTCTTGATCCTCGACGAGCCGACCAACGATCTCGACATCCCGACGCTCGAGGTGCTCGAGGACAGCCTCGCGGAATTCGACGGCGCCCTCGTTCTCGTCACGCACGATCGCTTCATGCTCGAGCGCGTGTCGACGGTGATCGTCGCGCTCGACGGCCAGGGCGGGACCTCGACATTCGCCGACTACGCGCAGTGGGAATCGGCCCAGACCACAGTCGAGCCGGCTCAGCGCAAGGCGCCGGACCGTGCCGCCGAGGTGTCGCGGCAGCGGCCGAAGCGTCTGGGCTATCGCGAGCAGCGCGAGTGGGAGGGCATGGAACAGGCGATTCTCGACGCCGAGCGCGCCGTCGAGGCATGCCAGGGAGCCGTCGAGGATCCGGCGATCGTCTCGGACCCGACCGCGCTGCAGCAGCGCTACGCGGCGCTCGAGGCCGCGCGGGCCGACGTCGATCGACTTTACGCGCGCTGGGCCGAGCTGGAGGCCAAGCAGGCCTAGCTCGGCGCCGCTACGCGACGCCTTCCTCCGCCACGCGCGCGGCGGCGGGCTCGCTCGCCGGCGCGGTGGCCGCCGTCGAGGGCGCCATCCGGATGCGACGCATCAGCGGCAGGACCAGGGGCACCGCCGCGAACATCATCGCCAGGAGCCAGAAGTCGTCGGCGTAGGCCAGGAGCTGCGCCTGCGCCACCGTCTCGCGGTAGAGCATCGTGACGGCCTGGCGCTCGGCAGTGAAGACGTCGCTGCCGCGGGCCACGAAGTGGCTCGCCCACTGAGCCAGGCGATCGCGCGTCGCCGGATCCCATACGGTGATGTGGCTCGCGAGCGTGGTCTGGTGGATCTGGCTGCGCTGGGCGAGCAGGGTCGTGACCACCGCGATGCCGACGCTGCCGCCGATGTTGCGCGACATGCCGTAGACGGCGGTCGCGTTCACGAGCTTGTCGCGCCGGATCGTGGCCAGGGTCAATGTCGACAGCGGCACGAACACGAACCCGAGCGCGAAGCCCTGGATGAATCGCGGCAGCGCCAGCGCCCAGTAGTCCATCCCCAGGGTCAGCGAGGTCATCATGTAGAAGCTGACCGCGTTGAGCAGGCAGCCGAAGGCGAGCATCAGGCGCTGGTCGACGCGGGTCACGATGCCGGAGGCGAAGAGCGAGAAGATGTTGCCGAGACCGCCGGGGGCCAGCACGAGGCCGGACGTCCACGCGTCGTAGCCCAGGAGCTTCTGCGTGAAGATCGCGATCAGCAGCATGCCCGAAAAGCTCCCGAAGCCGACGACCATGCTCAGCGCGGCGCCGGTCGCGAAGTTGCGGTCGGCGAACACGGTGAGGTCGAGGATCGGTTCACGGGTGGTCAGCTCGCGGACGAGGAAGCCGGCGAGCGCGCACACGGCGACGATGCTCAGCGCGACGATCGCGCGCGAGTCGAACCAGTCCTCGCGCTCACCGCGGTCGAGCACGAGCTGCAGACATCCGAAACCGGCGACCATGAGGCCGAGGCCCCACCAGTCGATCCGCGTGGCGCGACGCAGGTACGGCGGATCGAACAAAAAGACGCTCGCCAGGAAGAAGCCGACGACGCCGACGGGCAGATTGATGTAGAAGATCCAGCGCCACGACCACTGGTCGGCCAGGTAGCCGCCGACGGTCGGGCCCAGGATCGGGCCGAAGATGAAGCCCAGGCCCCAGACCGCCATCGCGAGCCCGCGCTGGTGAAACGGGAAGATCTCCCAGAGGATCGCCTGCGAGAGCGGAATGATCGGCCCGCCGCCGAGGCCCTGGAAGATCCGCGCCACGATCAAGGTCGTCAGGTCCGGGGCGGCGCCCGAGACGAACGAGCTGACGACGAACAGGGTCGCGCAGATCAGAAAAAACCGGCGGCGCCCGAACAAGCCGGCCAGCCAGCCGGTGGCCGGGATGATCACGGCGTTGGCGGCGAGGTAGGACGTGATCACCCACGAGACCTCGTCCAGGCCCGCGGACAGCGATCCCTGGAGATGCGGCAGGATCACGTTGGTCACGCTCGTGTCGAGAATCTGCATGAACGCCACCACCATGACGGTGATGGTGATGGCCCACTTCCGCGGGGCGGAGATCACGGGCGCTTCCGGTGCCGGGGACGTCATTGGCTCCAGCCGCTTCGCTCGGCGCGCCGAGCGGGGATCAGGCTAGTCGATAAGCTCGTCTCGCGGTGCCGCTGAAGAGCGCCAGCTTCTCCTCGGGCGAGGCGCCCGCGGCGATGCGCTTGAACGCGTTCCAGAGCGCGGCAAACCCGATCCCCATCTTGTCGACGGGAAAGTTGCTCTCGAACATGCAGCGCGCCGGGCCGAAGCGCTCGATGCAGAGCTCGATGTACGGACGCCAGTAGTCGGCCAGCTCCGCCGAGGACGGCGGCGTCGGCCGCGTGCCGTAGTCGTACGCGGCCAGTCGCATCAGCATGCCCCCGAGCTTCATGACGACGTTCGGGCACCGCGCCAGCTCGATGATGCCGGTCTTCCACGCGGCAAAGACCTCGTCGCGCCGGCCGGTGTACGGTCCGTAGCCGAGCGGGCCCCCGCAGTGGCCGACGATGATGTTGGCGGCCGGGAACGCGCGAGCCAGGTCGATCGCGTCGGCGAGCTGCGGATGGAACACCCACGCGTCGAGCGACAGCCCGAGTGCGGTGAGGCGCGCGAGGCCCGCACGGAAGTCGGCCTGCTTCATGAGGTGCGGGCCCTTGGCGATGGCGCTGTTGCCGATCACGTCGCTCGCGTCCCACGCCGCGGAGTGACGCACGCCGCGAAACCGCCCGCCGCCGGCCCGGATCAATGCCTCGAGCACGGGCTCGACCCGATCGCCCAGGGTCAGATCGGCGAAGCCGACGATGCCCGCGGCGACGCGTGTGGCGCCGTACTGCCCGCTCTCGCTCATCGCGGCGATGCCGGCCACGAACTCGGTCTCGCCCACGGGCCGCATCTCGACCGGGCCGGACGCACGGTACATCGCGTGGCACTCGAGGAACACCGTCGCGACGACGTGATGGCCGCTACGGAGATCGGTCAGCAGCTCGTGCAGCAAGTAGCGGTGGTCGGGCCGCTCCCACAGATGGTGATGCGTGTCGATGATCGGCAGCTCGGGCTCGAGGATCGGCTCGGGCGGCGCCTTGGCGAGCCACGACTCGTTCGGGGGACGGATCCTTCCATAGCGCGTCGGCGATCCGCCCATGTCAGTGCGCGTGGTGGCCGGTGCCCGGCCCATGCGAATGACCGTGGTGCGAAAAGCTGCTCGACGGGGGACTCGGCGTGGCGGACGCGGGGCGATTGAAGTTCATCGACGGCACCGTGAAGATGCGCTCGGCCGCGGCGCCGTCGGCCGGGCACGAGGCGTCGGCCGACGACTCACGGGCCGGCCGGGACACTTCGAACTCGAGACCGCAGGCCGTGCAGCGGAATGGATAGCGCACGGCCGGTCAGCCCCGATCGGTGTCGCGCGCGACGCGCCCGGTGTCGGCGACGTGCGCTTGCCAGTAGTGATGCGTCTTGGCCACGACCGTGATGATGCTCTTCACCTCGTCCTTCAGCTGGTAGTCGGGACCGGCCGGGAGGAGCAGCCGATCGTCGTCCACGCGCGCGCCGACGTTCTCGAGAATGATCGCCGCGCACATCCACGCGGCCATCGTCGGCGAGTCACAGGTGATCGAGAGCCAGCCGGCGGCGCCCGGCTCCGTGTAGAGCCCGGTCGTCTCCCAGATCCCGCGGCGCATCTCGGCGAGCATCTCACCGTTGGAGTCCGCGGCCGACGCGGCCGTGGCGCGCAGGGCGCTCTGGGGCCCGCGCTGCGGAGGACCGCCGTAGAGCGCGAGCTCGCAGAACGTCGTCCACATGCCGCCCCAGTCCGGCCGGCCGTCCGGACGCCACAGAAAGGGCGCGGAGGTCATGGGCGCCGCCGGATCGAGACGCGCCGCGGGCGCGTACTCTCGCCGCTGCGCGGTCGTGTCCCGGCGCAGCGACGCCTCGAGCGCGTCGAGGCGGGAGATCGGGACCGCGGCCACGGTGACCGGCATGCCGGCCTGGTTGGCGAGCGCGGCGGCGAGGTCGGCGCACGCCTGCCGAACCGCGGCGGGAAGGTCGACGTCGGTCACGAGCACGAGACGGCCGGCCATGCCCTCATCGAGCGGCCGCGGTTCGTCGGTCACAGCGCGCGATCATAGCATCTCCGTCGCTCACCCGGACGCCTGGGCGCCACGTCTCGCTCGTGTACACTGGCCGGGCGGAGGAACCCCACGTGGCGCTGTCCATCGAGCCGATCACGCGGCCGTTCGACGCCGTGGTCGAGCTGCCCGGATCGAAGAGCTACTCGAACCGGGCGCTGCTCGTCGCCGCGCTCGCGCGCGGGCGCTCCGAGATCACTCGCGCGCTCTTCTCGGACGACACGCGCTACATGCACCAGGCACTCGAGGCCCTCGGCGCGCGCGTCCAGGCCGACCAGATCTCGCAGGCGTTCACGGTCGACGGCGTCGACGGGCGGTTCCCGGCGTCGGAGGCGACCCTGGAGATCGGCAACGCCGGCACCGCCGCGCGCTTCCTGACGGCCGCCGTCGCGATCGGTCGCGGCACGTTCGTGATCGACGGCTCGCCGGCGATGCGCAAGCGGCCGATCCAGCCGTTGCTCGACGGCCTGCGGGCGCTCGGGGTCGACGCGGAGAGCCGTGAGGGCACCGGTTGTCCGCCCGTGGTCGTGCGCGCGCGGGGCATCGCGGGGGGTCGCGCGCGCGTGCGCGGCGACATCTCGAGCCAGTATCTGAGCGCGCTGCTGATGGCGGCTCCGTACGCCACGCGCGACGTGGAGATCGAGGTCGAGGGCGACCTGGTCTCGGCGCCGTACGTCACGATGACGCTCTCCACAATGGAGGAGTTCGGCGTGCGCGCCGAGCGCGACGGCGATCGCCGCTTCCGGATCGCGGCGGGCCAGCGCTACACGGCTCGCCGCTACGCGGTCGAGCCGGACGCTTCCGCCGCGTCGTACTTCTTCGCGGCGGCGGCGGTCACCGGCGGCCACGTGGTGGTGCCGCGCCTGGGCTCGCGCTCGGCGCAGGGCGATCTCGGGCTGCTCGACGTGCTCACGCGCATGGGCTGCGAGGTCACGATCGAGCCCGACGCGATCGCGGTGCAGGGGCCCGCGCGCCTGCGCGCCGTCGACGCGGACTTCACCCGCATGGGCGACGTCGCGACCACCTTGATGGCGATCGCGCCCTTCGCCGACGGCCCGGTGACCGTCCGTGGCGTCGCCCAGACTCACTACGAGGAGAGCGACCGACCGGTCGCCGCCGCGACGGAGCTTCGACGCATGGGACTCTCCGTCGAGAGCACGTGGGACTCCGTGACGATCCACCCCGGCGCGCCACAGCCCTGCGAGGTGCAGACGTACGACGACCACCGTATCGCGATGAGCTTCGCGGTGACGGGCCTGCGCGCGCCCGGGATCGCCATCGCCAATCCCGAATGCGTGTCGAAGACGTTCCCGGAGTTCTTCGAGGTGTTGCGAGGCCTGACCAAGCGACCGCGCCAGCATGGTGTCCGATCTCGCCCCGGGACAGCCCTGGACCGTTCCGGTGATGAGCTTCCTCGTGAGCCATCCGAAGGGCAAGCTCCTGTTCGACACCGGCGTGCATTGCCAGGCGCGCCTCGACCCCCTGAGCCGTCTCGGCCCCGAGCGGATCAAGCGGCTGACCGTCAAATCGCGAGAGGGCGACGACGTGGTGCCGCAGCTCGCGCGGCTCGGCCTCGAGCCGGGCGACGTTCGCTTCGTGGCGAACTCGCACCTGCACTTCGATCACTGCGGCGGCAACGAGTTCTTTCCGCGCGCGACCTTCCTGGTGCAGCGGGCCGAGCTCGAAACGGCGCGACGCCCGGGCTTCGTGCCGAGCTACAGCCCGAGCCCGCTCGACTTCGATCATCCGCTCGACTACCGGATGCTCGACGGCGAGCACGACGTGTTCGGCGACGGCACGGTCGTGCTGCTGCCGACGTACGGCCACACGCCCGGGCATCAGTCGCTGCTGGTGCGCGCCGGCAAGCAGTCCCAGATCGTCTGCGCGTCCGACGCGTGCTACACGCGCGAGAACATGGACCGCGACGTGCTGCCGAAGATCCTCTGGAACCCGTCGGTCATGTTCGAGTCGCTGAAGGCGCTCCGGAAGCTCCGCGACCAGGCCGGGGCCACGATGTTCTACGGCCACGACCCGGCGCAGTGGGAGACGATTCCCAAGGCGCCGGCGCCGGTGATCTGAGGAGCCGGCCGCCATGCGATTCGGGCTCTTCTATCAAGCGTCGGAAGCGGACGGACAGACGCACGCCGAGCGCTACGCCGAGATGCTCGACCTGATCGCGCTCGGCGACACGCTCGGCTTCGACGTGGCGTGGCTGGCGGAGCTGCACTTCGGCGGCGCGTTCTCGCTGCTGGCGAGCCCGCTCATGGTCGTGCCGGTGATCGCCCAGCGCACACGCCGGATTCGCATCGGGACGGCCGTGACCCTGCTGCCGCTCCACAACCCGCTGAGCTGCGCCGAGCAAGCCGCGACGGCGGACCTGCTCTCCGGCGGTCGCCTCGAGTTCGGCGTGGGCCGAGGCTCGATTCCGAGCCAGTTCCATGGCTTCGGCGTGCCCGTGTCGGAAAACCGCGGACGCTTCGACGAGGCGCTCGAGATCATCCGCCGGGCGTGGACCCAGGAGCGCTTCAGCTATCACGGCACCTACTACCAGGTCGAGAACGTCGCGGTGGTGCCGCGCCCGCTCCAGCGGCCGCACCCGCCGATCCGCGTCGCCGTCCATACGGCCGAGAGCTTCGCGCACATCGGCGATCTGGGGGTGCCGATCTATTCCGGGACGACGACCACGGCCCTGCCGCAGCTGCGTGAGTACATGGCGCTCTATCGCACGCACCTCGCGGCGGCGGGGCATGCGTGGCAGAGCGATCAGATGGCGCTCATGCTGCCCGTGCACGTCGGCACGACCTCTGCGGCGGCACGGGACGCGATGCGCCCGGGAGTGCTCAAGTACTACAAGAACCTCGAAGTGATCTTCTCGCAGCTTCCCGACTCGTACGCCGACCACCTGCCGCGCCTGAAGATGATCCGGGAGACGATCGCGAATCTCCCGTACGAGAAGTTTTTCCGCGATCAGGCCGTGTTCGGCGACGCCGCGGAAGTCGTCGATCGACTCCAGGCCGTGCGCGACGAGTTCGGGCTCTCGCAGATCATCTGCTGGTTCGATCAGGGCGCGATGCTGCCGCGCGCCGACGTCGAGCG
>WNFK01162587.1_pt1 | contig 13132 bp, 16 predicted proteins | sample 5400281 | NCBI WGS metagenome assembly WNFK01 (sample SAMN13153350, study PRJNA577476) | soil metagenome | isolation source: 20 cm soil on Douglas fir-dominated hillslope | place: USA:California | collected 2013-09-17
AGACCGTGGCCAAGCACGTGAGGGCCATCGTGGGTGTGGAGCCGCGGGTGGGGGCGGTGGTGCCACGGAGCTATGCGGGCAACGACACCGCCCATCTCTTCGGCGCGGGCATCCCCCGCTGTCTCTAAGGGCCCGCGGCGGAATACGACGAGAAGACGGTCGACCGCTACACGCCGGTGAGCCAGATCATCGACTGCGCCCGCGTGCTCGCGGCCACGCTCAGCGAGGTCTGCGCTTAGGGTAGGCGTTCCTGAAAGGGGCGGCGAGCTCGCTCGCCGCCCCTTGCCGCGGAAACCGGAATCCGGTTCGGACTAGTAGAGCACCATCGGATTCCCGGGCGAGCCGGTGGCGCCGATGATCCGCAACGGAGCCCAGATGAACGCACCTTCCAGGACCTTCTTGTCGACAAGGGATTTGGTGTCGACGTTCTCGAGGTTCCAGATGCCTCGGCGGGTCTGCATCTCGCTGTGGCAGGGCACGGAGAAGTCAGGGCCCTGCTCACCCGACGGCTGGGCGTCGCACGCGGAGGTGTCGCACAGAGTGAGCGCGATGTCACGCGCAGCCATGTACTCGCAGGCGCTGATGCCGAAGCCGGGCTCGCCCTTCTCGAACAGATCGCGGGCCGCCTTGCGCTCCTCGGGCTTCATGGACTTGTAGCGATCGTTGCTCCAGCTGTTTCCCTGGCCGGTGTGAAGCGCCACGCAGTCGCCCGCGGCGATATCGCGGATACCTTGCATCTGAATGATGCCCCTGACGTCGTCCGCGGTGACGATCCCGGGGTCGCCAGGCTTGGTGGGGATGGGCAACATCTCGGCGTTGGCCGGGATGAGGTTCTTCGACTTCTTGTAGGCTACCGCGTCCAGCACCACGAGGCGGCAGACAAAGCCGAGCTCGGCCGGATGCTCCACGCCGAGCGGCCCCATCCCAACCACGCGGCCCCCCGCGCCGTGCTCGTAGGCGTCCCACGAGATCACGCCGTTGTACATCATGGGCCCCTTCGACGTATTGACCCCGATGTGGCCGGGCCCGTCGAACTGCGTCTGGATCTGCCCGATCTCCGTGGTGACGAGCTCATCGTGGTAGATGAGCGCGTTGTTGCCGAAAGGGCCGCCCGTGGGCGTTCCGGGAATACTCATCTGCCATCCGCGTGCTCCGAACGCCGGCGCTTCTCGATGGTAGAACTTGCCGATGGTGATCGCTTTGTTCTGCTTGATGGTGCTGAGCGCCCGCGCGATGTTCGCGGAGTTACTCGTGTGGTTGGCCGAACCCGCGCGGTCCTGCGCTCCCCACTTGGACGGCGCCCACTTCTCGTCCAGGGGTTTGTCCGAGACGGGTCCCTGCAATGTTTGCCCGGTGGCAACGGCGGTGAACCCCACGAAGATCACGGTCAGGGCGGCTCTACCTATGATGGAGCGCCTCATGGACATCGTCTCCTCTGCGTGAAACCGTCCCACGGTCAGGCGGCGGACCTCGCTCGGACGTCGGGAGCATGCCCTGGAGGTGGCCGCTACGGTTTCGGGGTCCGCTCGAACCAGAACCGCCCGGACGGTGCATGCCGGAGCCTCCCGGTAAGTCGGTAGTTGCGCGGCCCCGAGTCTAGCACCGGAAATGATCCTTCGGTGCGAGCGGTGTGCTGCCGAATCCATGGGAACGCCGAGGCGTTCACGTTCCAGGTCCGCGATCGCCGCCGACCGGCGTGCGGCCGACACCATCAGCGGCGATCGGGACCATGGAGACCGGCATCAGTGGCCGACGAGAATCATCCACCCCACGCCGAAGCGATCGGCGAGCATACCGAAGCGTGAGGAGAAGAAGGTCTTGGTGAGCGGCATCTGGACCTTGCCGCCGTCGGCGAGGGCGTTGAACAGCCGGTCGGCCTCCGCGTCGTTGGCTACGGTGAGGGACAGGCTGAAGCCCTGGAAATTCGGCTTCCCCTGGCAGTGCCCGTCGGACGCCATGATCGTCGAGTCGCCGACACGGAAACTCGCATGCATCACCTTGTTCTCGGAGCCCGGAGGGACCATGCCGGGCTGAGGAGGCTCGGGACTCTCCTTGAAGCGCATGAGCATCTCGACCTTGGCCCCGAGCTTCTTACTGTAGAACTCGAGGGCTTCCTCACAACGGCCATCGAAGAACAGGTAGGGCTGGACTTGCATGGCGTTCTCCTTGTCAGGAATTGGATGTGATCACTTCTTCGCGGACACCCGCGCGCGCAGGCGCTGCTCTTGGTCCCGCAGCTCGGGCGTGAGCTCGGCCCCGAAGTCCTCCGCCTCGAATATCTGCCGAATCTCGATCTCCGCTTCGGCGCCGGTGGGATTGGGACAGCGCTTCACCCAGTCGATCGCCTCCTCCTTCGATTTCACCTTCCACAGCCAGAAGCCGGCGACGAGGTCCTTCGGCTCGCCGAAGGGCCCATTGGTTACCGTTCGATTGCTCCCGGAAAACTTCACGCGCGCCCCCTTGGAGGTCGGATGAAGTCCCTCGCCCGCGAGCATCACGCCGGCCTTCACGAGCTCCTCGTTAAATCTTCCCATCTCCGTCAACAGTTTCTCACTGTGCATCTCCCCAGCTTCCGTCTCCTTGGTGGACTTGATGATGACCATGAATCGCATCACGTCTCCTCGTAGCTTGTGGTTGGTGGCCGGGCGCTCTTCGCCCTCTCCCTCTAGTCGAACCCGGCATGGGGAAATCGACAACGGGACAATTCTTCCCTGACGGACTTTCGGCCCCGCTGGGTGTTTTTTACCGAGGCGGCCGCCGTCTACGCGGCGGCCTCGAGGGCGGTGAGGGCGAGCACGCGTGTGACGAGGAAGAGGTCGTCGAGAATGGTGTGCACGTCGTGGTAGTCGGTGTAGCCACCGCCCGGACCGTACAGACAGCAGGGTATGCCGGCCTGCCAGAGATGCGTGGTGTCGTTGCCCGCGTAGCTTTGCGGAAGACGGACACCAAAATATTTTGGATCGCGCCCGGAGAGCGCCTTGAGATGGTGCTTCACCATCTGGACGACCGGCTCGGTCAGGGGCACGTCGACGGCGGCCTTGGCGAGACGGCCGAGGCCGCGCGAGAGCTCGGGCGGGAATTCGATCTCGTACTGGAACTCGGGATCGTCGACCTTGAGGACGTCGAGGATGCGCCGGAAGTCGGCGAGAATCGTCTCGCCGCTCTGGCTCGTGTTGAAGCGGACATTCACATAGGCGGTGCAGAAGTCGCTCACGGTGTAGGCCCCGCGCAGATTGTGGTTGCGGCCCCGCCCTCCGATCACCGAGCCCACGTTGAGGCGGGGCAGGCCCGGGAGATCGGGATCATGTACCGCCGTCATCTTCATGGCGTTGATGGCGGTGATGGCACGCATCATCTTGGCGATGGCGTCCGAACCCTGCTCCTTCTTGCCGATGTGCGTGGCGCGGCCGAGGGTGTGCACCACCACGTCCATGGAGCCCGTGTGCTTGGTGATGATGGTGTCCGCGCCGTAGGCCTCGGGAATGACCGCCATGTCAGTGCGGTAGCCGTTCTTGATGGCGTGAATGGTCCCCACGCCGCTGTTCAGCTCGGCGGCCACGCAGGCGAGGACCACGTCGCCGCGGAGATGGACGGCGGATCGCTTGAGGGCGAGGGTGGCGAGGATGCACGCGGTCACCCCCGCCTTCATGTTGAAGACGCCGTGGCCGAAGATCTTGCCGTCGGCGATCCACGGCACGAAGGGATCGCGGGTCCACCCGCTGGCCAGCGGATCGATATCGATGTGCCCGTTGAGCATGATGGAGCGGCCGCCCCCCGTGCCGCGCAGGCGCGCCACCGTCTGCTTGCGGCCGGGCTCGATCTCCTGGAGCTCGGGCGACAGGCCCTGGTCGCCGAGGTAGTTGGCGATCCACTCCGCGCAGGGAGTTTCCTCAGTGGTGAAGGACGGCACGCGGATGAGATCCGAGGCCAGACGCACGATCTCTTCATCGTCGATCCGGTCGAGGACCTTCTGCTGGATATCGGACAGGGTGAGGCCGGCCATCGTGACTCCTCTCGCGTGCGGGATGCCCGTGGAGTATACAGAGGAGTCGACGGGCCTGCCACCGCGCGAGCCGCTCTGCTAGACTGTCGCGGTGAGGAACAGTCGCCCCGTCTATTCGACCGGAGAGGGACGCCTGCCTCCCTCCGAGACGCCGCGTCGTCCGCCGTCACCCGCTGAAGCACGCGCGCCCCGCGACGGCGTGGTGCGTATCTTCCGCGAACGCGCGGGGCGCAATGGCAAGGCGGTGACGATGATCCACGGGCTGCCCGAGAAAAATCTGGAACATCGCGCCACGGATCTCAAGCGCCTGTGCGGCGCGGGGGGCGCGGTCAAGGACGGCACGGTGGAGATCCAGGGCGACCATCGCGAGCGCATCGCGGACCATCTGCGCGCCCTCGGCCACACCGTGAAGCTGGCCGGCGGCTAGGATGCCCCCGTCACCCTTGACAGGTTCCACCCCTCGCGGGATCATCCGCGCACACCCCCCATGAACGGCGTGCACGATCTGGGCGGCAAGCACGGCTTTGGCCCCGTGGAGCGGGAAGAGAACGAGCCGTATTTCCACGCGGACTGGGAAAAGGCCGTGATGGTGATGAACCTGATCGGTATGGTCAAGCGCATCTACAACATCGACGAGTTCCGTCACGCCATCGAGCGCATGGGCCAGGCGGAGTATCTCAACACCTCGTACTTCGAGCACTGGCTCGCCTCCGTGTCCACCCTCCTCGTGGAGAAGGGCGTGATCAGCCGGGAGGAGCTCGAGGCGCGGACGAAAGAATTCGAGGACAATCCGCAGAAGCCCCTACCCGACCGCAAGGATCCGGAGCTCCTCGAGCGGATGATGCGGGTGGTGCGCAAGGGCATGGCCGAGCAGAGCGCGCCCGACCCCGCCCCGCGCTTCCACGCCGGTGACCTGGTCGTCACGCGCAACTGGCAGCCGCCCGGCCACACGCGCTTGCCCAGCTATGCGCGAGGCCATCGCGGGCAGATCCATGCCTTTCACGGCGTCTACATCCTCCCCGACGCGCATGCCCATGGTCGCGGCCGCTGCCCCGAGCCGCTCTATTCCGTCGGCTTCGAAGCAGATGAGCTGTGGGGGGAGACGGCGGAGCCCCGGCAGCGCGTGTACATCGATCTCTGGGAGAGCTATCTGAAGCCGGGAGACGGCTAGGAGGCGGCATGGGCAGCCATCATTCGGAGCCCGAGCCCTGGGTGGTCCATCGCGTCCGGGCGCTCGAGTCGCTCCTCATCGAAAAAGGCCTCCTGTCCACGGAGGTCGTCGACACCGTCGTGCAGACCTACGAGAAGGACGTGGGCCCCATGAACGGCGCCAAGGTGGTGGCGCACGCGTGGGTCGACCCCGCGTACCGGCAGCGCCTGCTCGCCGACGGCACGGCCGCCATTGCCGAGTTCGGCATCGGCGGGCGCGGCGGCGGTGACAAGATGGTGGTGGTGGAGAACACGCCGGCCGTCCACAACATGGTCGTGTGCACCCTGTGCTCCTGCTATCCGTGGCCGGTGCTCGGATTGCCTCCCGTCTGGTACAAGTCCCCCGCCTATCGCTCGCGCGCCGTCCTCGAGCCGCGCAAGGTGCTGGCTGAGTTCGGGGTGACGCTGCCCGAGGACACCGAGATCCGCCTGTGGGACTCGAGCGCGGAGATCCGCTACATGGTGCTTCCGCGACGCCCCGCCGGATCGGAGCATCTCTCCGAAGCCGAGCTGGCCGCTCTGGTCACGCGCGACGCCATGATCGGCGTGGCGCAGGTGCAGGCGCCGGCCCCCCCACGCTAGTGCGCAACATCGTCCAGCGCCCGGATGGGCGCCGCATCCACGTGGCCCGATCCCTCGGCCAGCTCTTCGTCTGCGCCGACGCCTGTTGCTGCGGCCGGGTGCAGGACGGCTACGCGCCCGTGCCCCGCGAGCTCTATCACGCGGAGTGGGAGCGGCGGGGCCTGCGCAATCGCGTCCACCTGACCATCGGCGGCTGCCTCGGGCCCTGCGCGCTCGCCAACGTGATCATGCTGCTCTTCGAGGGCCGGCAGACGTGGTTCCACTCCATGTCCACGGACGAGCAAGTGCGCGCGCTCTATGACTGGATCGACGAGATCGTCCGCGCGCACGAATGGACGGATCCTCCGCCCGCCCTCGCCGCCTATCAGTTCACCGCGTCCACGTGGGAAGGGCGCCCCGACGGGCAGCCCGTGGACGATCTGCATCTCCGCGCGGGCGCGCCCCAGCCCAAGGCCTGCCGCGTGCCGCCGCCCGTGCCTGCGGGCGACCTCGAGCCGAGTCGGCTCGTCTCCAACATGGAAGGTCCCATCGCCGCCCCCCGCAAGAACGGCGAGCTGGTCTTCGAGGCGCCGTGGGAAGGGCGGGTCTTCGGCATGGCGGTGGCCCTCTACGACCAGCGCCTCTACGCGTGGGAAGAATTCCAGAAGAGCTTGATCGACGAGATCGCCCGCGCGGGCGACGCGCCCGGATCCGCCCGCTACTACGAGCGCTGGCTCGCCTGCTTCGAGCGACTGCTCGCCGAGAAAGGCATGGTCAAGCCGGAGGAGCTCGACGACCGCACGGAAGCCTTCGAGTTCGGTGAGCGCGACGAGGTGTACTAGCGCGAAGGGATCTTCGCGGAGGGAACGGGGGCCGACGGACGGCCCTCCAAGCGCCGGCGCAGCATACGGCTGGCCTCGTCGTCGCGGCCCGCGTGGAGATAGGCGCTGAGCAAGGTCTGCTCGAAGACGTCGCGCTGGGCCCGGCTGCCTCCGATGCGCACGAGCTCCTCGAACACGGGCGCCATCAGCGCGATGGTCCGCTCCCAGTGGCCCTGCACGTAGGCGGTCACCGCCTCCCCCACATCGGACACCACGCGGCCGGCGGGCTGGCGACCTTCACCGTCCAGTTGCCTCAGCTCGGTGAGCCGGGCCGCGGCGCCATCGGGATCGCCGGCGGCGGCGAGAGCCAGCACGAGGTGCCCGTCCGCGAAAGCCACACTCGGCTTGGGAAAGGCTCGCCGGGCGAAGTCACGCACGTCTTCCCACGGCAGCGGCGTGGGGCCGACGTTCCACAGGTAACAGCGCCAGAGGAAGGACGCCGAATCGGCCAGGGTGCCGAGGGCGGCGGAGAGTGAGACCCCGGGCCGGATGCTGTCGTCGTAGATCTTCGCCGCCTCCTCGACGCGGCCTCCGGCCAACTCGAACAGCGCCAGGTGCCAGGAGAGGTGACAGTGGAGCTGGGAGGCACGGGCATAGCCGGGGAGCCAGCCGCTCACGAAGGCGGCGCCGTCCGCGCTGTCGCCCTCCTCATAGAGGACGTGGGCAAGGGCGTGCGCGGCGTGGGCGTTGCGCGGGTAAAGGTTCAGCGAGCGCTCGACCAGCCGCCGGCCGCGCGCGGTATCGCCCGCTTCCGTGCACGCGAAGGCGTGGACATTGAGAAACCACCAGTCCTCGCCATAGGCGGGGGCCAGCTCGTCCAGGATGCCGGGCAAGAGCTCGTTCCGGTCACGGCGGCCGCTGAAGCCGGTGAGGCTGTAGACGCCGGTGGCCAGTGAGAGGACGAGGGCATCGCGAGGAAACTCGCGCAGGTGCTCGCGGGCCGCGGCGAGGGCGCGCGGAAGATCGGGTGCGAGGGCGAGGCTCACCGCCTCCACGTGACCACGCTCGCGTTGGGTGACAGCGCGGGCAAGCTCGCTCGCCCGGGCCGCCGCGGTCTTCGCCTCGGCGCCCGCGCCGCGCATCTGCAGCGCTCGGGCCTTCGCGGCGTGAGCCAGGGCGAAGTCGGGATCGGCGGCGAGGGCGCGGTCGAGCGCCTCGTCTGCTCCCACATTGCCCGAGAGAATCGCATCTACCGCCGCCACGTAGGCCTCCACCGCCCGCGGCGGCCGGGAGCCCAGGGGCAGCCCGTAGCGATCCTCAGACATAGCCGGGTCCTTCGATGACGGGATGCGCGGTGAGAAACGCCTCGTCGACCTCCACGCCCAGGCCGGGCTTCTCCTGGGGAAGCACGCAGCCGTCCGGGCCGACCCTGAAGGACTCGCTCACGAGCTGGTCGCGAAAGAGATTGAACCGGGAGACATCCGCCTCGAAGTAACCGCTGTTGTCGATGGCCGCGAGGAAATGGATGCACGCGGCCATGTTGAGCCCGGTCATCGAGGTGTGGGGATGGATGGGCAGCTTCCACGTGCCGGCGAGCGCGGCCACCTTGTCCTCGATGACGCGCGAGAACTCGAAGCGTGTGTAGTGATTCTCGCCGGCGGCGAGAGGCAGGCGGCCGAAGCTCTTGGCCTGCGCGTAGCTCAAATGGTCGTGGGCAGGAAAGGGTTCCTCGAGCCAGCCGACACCATGGGCATCGAGCCCCGGCATGGCCCGGCGCGCATCCGCCACGGTGTAGCCGGTATTGGCGTCGGTGAGAATGACCATGTCGTCGCCGAAGGCCTTGCGTACCGCGGCCACCCGCTCGAGATCGCGCGACGGCGAGTCGCCCACGCGGAGCTTGAGCGCGCGGTAGCCCTGGGTGACGAAGCCACGCGCCTCCTCCACCAGCGCCGCGGGCTCCTGATAGCCGAGAGATACCCCGCCCGCGTAGGCGGGAATGGGACGCGCTGCGCCACCGAGGAGCCGGTAGAGCGGCCACCCCGTGGCCTTGCCGCGAATGTCCCACAGGGCCATGTCGATGCCGCTCATGGCGATGGCGGTGGCCGCGCCCATGCCGTGCGAGCCGAGCTGCATCTTGTAGATCCTCGCCCACACTCCCACCACGTCGGCCGCGTCCATGCCGACGATGAGCTGGCGCAGGGTGGTGTTTGCGTGATGCGCGACGGCGCCGGGGGAACGGCCGTGATGGGACTCGCCCCAGCCGATGAGGCCGTCGTCGGTGGTGACCTTCACCACTACCGCGTCGCGCTTCACGGCCTGGCCGATACCGAGCGAGACGCGCGCGGCCGCGGGCACGGGAAACGACGTGGCGTAGGCTTTGACGTCCGAGATCTTCACGATCCGAACCCCCTCTCCCTTCCAGGGAGAGGGCACACCGCCCCCTCACCCTGCCCTCTCCCCCGGTTGGGGGAGAGGGATTTAGCAGTTCATGTACTTGGAGCTGACGAGCGACTTGACGTGGCCGTCCTTGTCGAAGACGTGGCGCTGGAGCCCGGCCAGGTCCTTGCCGTACACGTGGATCTCCACCGTATTCTTCGCGGTCGGGTTGTACATGGCGTGGATCTCGTCGTGAGGGGGCACGAGCGCGGAGACAGCGCCCGGCTTGTGGCGCAGCACCTCACGCACCTGGAGGGCGGTGGTACCCCCGAGCTCGCGCGGACCCGACGACGTATAGCGCGTCTCCTGGATCTCGTTCTCGACCACGCCAACCAGGCCCCACGTCTCGTGATCGTGCGAGCCCGCCTCGTCGCCGGGCCGCCAGATCACCGAGGTCACGTTGAAGCGCGGCGCCCGATGGAGCATGTAGCGGCCGCGCTGGCCCACGGGCGCCGTACGGTACTCAACGGGAATGGCCTCGGGATTCCGGCAGAGCCGGGCGAGGAGCGGCGCGGCCTTGGCCGTGATGGCGGCCGGATCTGTTTCCGTGCTCGTGATCGCGTCGAGATCGGCCACGAAGCTCTTGAGCGTGTAGTCCGCCATGATGGATTCTCCCTAGGGCTCGACGGGCGTGTCCGGGTGGCCTGCCCACTCCGTCCACGAGCCGTCATACACGGCAACCTTCCGATGGCCGATGAGATGCAGTCCGAGCGCGAGCACGGACGCCGTGATTCCCGACCCGCAGGTGGTGGCCACCGGCCGCGCCGGATTCACACCCGAGGCGCCGAACGCCTGACGCAGCTCCTCCGGCGGAAGCATGGTGCCGTCGGGCTGGTAGAGCGCGTCATAGGGAAGATTCAGGCTGCCCGGAATGTGCCCTCCGCGCAGACCGGCGCGCGGCTCAGGCTCGGTGCCGGCGAAGCGGCCGCGGGAGCGCGCGTCCAGCACCTGCTCTCGGCGCGTGCCGATATTGCGCCGCACCTGTTCCAGGTTGCGCACGATGGAGCCACGAAGGTGGGCACGAAAGCGCGCCGGAGCGACCTTGGGGGGGCCCGTCTCGATCGGCCGGCCCTCCGCCTTCCACTTGCGCAGGCCGCCGTCCAGCACGGCCACGCGGTCGTGGCCCATGGCCCGGAACGTCCACCACACGCGGGCCGCGCTCACCACTCCCCGCACGTCGTAGACCACGACCAGATCGCGGTTGGAGATTCCGAGCTCGCCCACCTGGCGCGCGAACTGCGCCGCGCCGGGCAGCATGTGAGGCAGGGAGGTAGTCCGGTCGGCGATGGCGTCGACGTCGAAGAAGGCCGCGCCCGGAATGTGCCCCTCTTCGAACTCGCGGCGCGGATCGCGCTCGAGCTGCGGCATGTGCCACGTGCCGTCGAGGACGCGCACGCGAGAGCGACCGTTCTGAGGCCCGGCGAGCTGGGCGGCGAGCCACTCGGTGCTCACGAGGGTGGCGGACGCTCCGATCCTGGGGGAGCGCTTGGGTGGCTTGGCCCTCCCGGGTCGCCGCGTCGCCGCGCGCACAGTGCGCTTGACCTTGCGCGCGGCTTTGACCGGGCCGCGAGGACGCGATCGCTTGCTCATGTCACCCGCTCCTCAATCCTCCATGGCGCCCTCACGGCTTCGTCTGGCTCGTCGTCGCGAGGCGGAATTTCGACAGCTCGGCGAGCCGGTCGAGGGACATGACGCCCTCGTACTTCTCGCCGTTGATCACCCACGTCGGATAGGCGCGCACGGGCACCTTCTCACAGAGATCCAGGCGCGGACTGAGTCCTTTCGGATCGCATTCCACGTACGGGAGCTGGTTGGCGGCAGACCCGAACCGGGCCTTTTGCTCTTTGCACGCGGGTCACCAGAAGGCGCCATAGAAGGTGGCGTTGCTCTTCGCCAGGTGCTGGGCGAGGGCAACCTGATATCCCGCTGGAGTCGAGAAGTCGGCAGCGAAGATGAACGCACCGAGAAGCACGGCGAAGGCGCCTGCGGTGATTCCCAGCGCCGCGAGCTTGCCCGGCTTGTAGGCGGCGGCCTCCCGGCCTTCACCGCGCGGCCGGCGCAGCACCATGACCACGAGGAGCAGCACCGCGATGACGCCCGAGGCGAGGCAGTAGGGGCAGGTCGCCCCGATCACGAAGACCGACAGATAGGTGAGATAGAGGGAGAAGGCGACGGCGGCCGCGGCCAGCATGAAGGCGGCCTGCCAGCGGCGCACCGTGCGCGGCAAAGCGGCGAGCACGGCGATGGCGAGGTAGAGGCCGGCGCCCCACAGGGCCGTGGGTACCCCGGCGAGGAGCGAGTAGCGGCTGGCCTGCACGATGTCGCAGCCGCTGCCGTCACGGCAGAGGAAGGCCTGATTGCCTCCGAGCTTGAGCGAGGTGAGATAGCCCGCGACGCCGACTCCTACCAGCGCCAGCACGACCACGATCCAGTCGGGCCGGCCCTTCGCGACGACGGCCGGTGTGTCCACCTGCGATCTCTTGACCTTGGGCATTGTCCTCCTCGGCGTCACGTGGATCCGAGCATTCAGTTTCCGGATTATCGCACAGTGCCCGCGCCGCGACAGTCCGTCCCCTTCCCCACCAAGCTGCATCAGCTATACTTCCCGCACCAAGGAGGTGGCCCATGACGAATTTCAATCGGCGCGAGTTTCTCGCGGGGGCGGCGGGTCTGGTGGCGGGCGGGCTGATGGGGCAAGGGGGGAGGGCGAGCGCGCAGGCCAAGGCCAAGCCGGGCGACCGTGATCTCCTCGTGGTGGTGGACGTGCAGAACGATTTCATTCCGGGAGGAGCCCTCCCCGTGAAGGAGGGCGATCAGATCGTCCCCCTCATCAACAGCATCGCGGCGAAATTCACCCACGTCATCCTGACCCAGGACTGGCATACGCCGGGACACACGTCCTTCGCGTCCGCCCATGGCGGCAAGAAGCCCTTCGAGACGGTGACGCTCGTCTACGGCACCCAGGTCCTCTGGCCCGATCACTGCGTGCAGGGCACGCCGGGCGCGGACTTTCACCGGGACCTCAAGATTCCCCACGCTGAGCTGATCATCCGCAAGGGCTACCGCCAGCACATGGATTCGTACTCGGCGTTCTTCGAGGCCGACGGCAAGTCCACCACGGGGCTCACGGGCTACGTGAAGGATCGCGGCTTCGACAATCTCTACTTCGTGGGGCTGGCCACGGACTTCTGCGTGTGCTGGTCGGCCCTCGACGCGCGCAAGGTCGGCCTGCAGGCCGCGGTGATCGAGGACGCCTGCCGTGGCATCGACACGGGTGGCTCGCTGGGCAAGGCGTGGGCGGACATGCAGAAGGCGGGGGTCAAGCGGATGCAGTCGGGGGAGCTGGCGACCTAGGGCGTCGGTGAAAGGCTCGTCGGCGGGCGACGAGCAGGAATATCTCTACCTCACCACGCGGGGCCGGAAGACGGGGCACGAGCGGCGCATCGAGATCTGGTTCACGCGCCGCGGGCGGAGCTACTACTTGGTCGCCGAGCATGGCCTGCGCGCGCAGTGGGTGCAGAACCTGCTCGTGGAGCCGCGCGTCCAGTGGCGGGTGGGCATGACGGCGTTCCGTGGCCGCGCGCGCGTGGTGCGGGCGGAGACGGCGCCCGGCCTCGTCCGCGATATCCAGGCGCGCTCGCGGGAGAAATACGGCTGGGGCGACGGCCTCGTCGTCGAGCTCGACCCCGGCCCCCGCCGCCCCCACCGTCGCCCTCACGGCGACGCCTAGCTACCTAGCGTATTGTTCGCCACTTCCTCGTCGGCACTATAGCTGTCCTGCTGATACACGGGCGGGGCTGGGGGGAGTTCCCTCCCCAGACCACGCTGAGTCGCATTCCGCTTGGCCACTCGAGCCCGCCACGAGATGGTGGCTGGCGGCGTTGAGAAGCTCCCCAGAAGATACGGGCCTGGGGAGGGAACTCCCCCCAACCCCACCCTCTCCGCTGGAGCGACGGGAACCGCAACGACGTCACGACACGTCGTCAACACTAGTCGCCAAGATCAGATCTGAGAGTGAGAGGCGGGGTAGTTCGAGTAGTTCAGGTAGTTTGCGATTCAGCGAGCGGGGAGGGGGATGGGGGGGGGGGGCTGCCTCCGCGGG
>WNFK01218523.1_pt2 | contig 13132 bp, 5 predicted proteins | sample 5400281 | NCBI WGS metagenome assembly WNFK01 (sample SAMN13153350, study PRJNA577476) | soil metagenome | isolation source: 20 cm soil on Douglas fir-dominated hillslope | place: USA:California | collected 2013-09-17
GATAGCTTCGCATCCACTCCTCGAGCTGGCGGAGGTGCCTGGGATTCTCGGCGAGCCCCGCCAGCGGGACCTGATGCGAGCGCCAGGAGCCCTCGGACGGTTTGCCGTCCACCTCCTTCGGCCCAGTCCAGCCCTTGGGAGACGCCAGGACGATCATCGGCCAGCGCGGGCGCGTCGTGACGCCTCGCTCGCGGGCGTCGCGCTGGATCTCGCCGATGCGCTCGATCACCTGATCGAGGGTCTCGGCCATCAGCGCGTGCATGCGCTCCGGCTGATCTCCCGCCACGTAGAACGGCTCGTAGCCATAGCCGTGCATCAGCGCGGTGAGCTCCGGCTCGCCGATGCGCGCCAGCACCGTGGGTCCGGCGATCTTGTAGCCGTTGAGGTGCAGGATCGGCAGCACGGCACCGTCGCGCGCCGGCTCGAGGAACTTGTTCGAGTGCCAGCTCGCCGCGAGCGCGCCGGTTTCGGCTTCGCCGTCACCGATCACGCAGCAGACGAGCAGGTCGGGGTTGTCGAACGCGGCGCCGTATGCGTGCAGCAGCGCGTAGCCGAGCTCACCGCCTTCGTGGATGGATCCGGGGGTCTCGGGGGCCGCATGGCTCGGGATGCCGCCGGGATAGGAGAACTGCCGGAACAGCTTCGCCAGCCCGGCGACGTCGCGGGTGATCTCCGGATACACCTCGGTGTACGTGCCCTCGAGGTACGTGTTGGCGACGACGCCGGGTCCGCCGTGGCCGGGTCCGGCGATGTAGATGGCGTCGAGGTCCCGCGCCTTGATGACGCGGTTCATGTGCGCGTAGATGAAGTTCAGCCCTGGAGTGGTGCCCCAGTGGCCGAGCAGCCGCGGCTTCACGTGCTCGATGACCAGTGGCTCGCGCAGCAGCGGATTGGCGCGCAGGTAGATCTGTCCGACCGAGAGGTAGTTCGCCGCGCGCCAGTACGCGTCGATCCGGCTGAGCTCATCCGTGCGTTCGGATGCGTCGTGCGGCGAAGGCAAGGTGGTGGACATGATCCTCCTCCATTTCGAGATGCCTTGTCGTCCTGAGCGCAGCGAAGGACCTGCACCCCGTTGTCGTCCTGAGCGCAGCGAAGGACCTGCACGTACGGGTCCTTCCCTTCGACTTCGCTCAGGGCAGGCAGGACGACAACCAGGAACGAGCGCTCTCTCTCCCCTCTGCTCGCTACACCGCGATCGCGTCCGTCTCCCCCATCGTCACGCGCACCACGTGCTCCTCGCCATCGTCGCGCAGCTCGATCTCGCCGTCCGCGCTCGCGACGCCGTCCACTTCGACGAGCCGCGCGCCCGTCGATACCCCGTCCGGATTCACGATCGTGATCGCGTATGACGTCCCGCCGAAGCGGTAGTCGATCGTCACCTCGTCCCACGACGCGGGGATGCACGGGGTGATGCTCAGCCGGTCGCCGCGCTTGGAGAAGCCGAGCAGCCCCTCGAGCGCCACGCGATAGCTCCAGCTCGCCGAGCCGGTGTACCAGGTCCACCCGCCGCGCCCGACGTGGCCGGGCGCAGTGTAGACGTCGGCCGCGACGACGTACGGCTCGACCTTGTAGCGGTCGGCCTCTTCCGTCGTGCGGGCGTGGGTCAGGGGGTTCAGCAGGTCGAGCAGATGGAACGCGCGGTCGCCATCACCGAGGCCGACGGCGGCGAGCACGGTCCACAGTGCGGCGTGCGTGTACTGCGCGCCATTCTCGCGCACGCCGGGCAGGTAGCCCTTGATGTAGCCGGGATCGTGCTCGGTCTTGTCGAATGGAGGGGTCAGCAGCAGGATGAGCCGCTCGTCGTCGCGCACGAGCCGCTCGCCGACGGCGCGCATCGCCATCCGTGCGCGCTCCGGATCGCCCGCGCCCGACAGGACGGCCCAGCTCTGGGCGATGGAGTCGATCTGGCATTCCTCGGAGCTCGCGCTGCCGAGCGGTGAGCCGTCGTCGAAGTACGCACGCCGATACCACGCGCCGTCCCACCCTTCCCGCTCCACGGCGGCGGCATAGTCGTCGGCGCGCGTGCGGCACCACCGCGCGGCCTCGGCGTCGCCGCGCTGCTCGGCGTGCACGGCGAAGCGGCGCAGCGTCGCGATGAGGAACCAGGCGAGCCAGACGCTCTCGCCCTTCCCCTCCACGCCCACCCGGCTCATCCCGTCGTTCCAGTCGCCCGAGCCGATCAGCGGCAGGCCGTGTGCGCCCTCGGTGCAGGCGCGGTGCAGAGCCAGCAGGCTGTGCGCGTAGAGCGTGTCGGTGCGCGTGGAGATCGCCGGCTTGTCGTAGATCTCGTGCTCGTCCGGCGCGAGCAGACGCATCTCGAGGTAGGGGACCTTCTCGTCCCACACGCCGGTGTCGCCGGTGACGCGCACGTAGTGGTCGGCCGTGAAGGCCAGCCAGACGAGATCATCCGAGAAGCGGGTCCGGACACCGCGGCCGCTCGGCTCGTGCCACCAGTGCTGCACGTCGCCCTCGACGAACTGATGGCTCGCCGAGCGCAGCAGGTGCGCGCGCGTCACGTCGGGGTCGGTGTACACGAACGCCATGCCGTCCTGGAGCTGGTCGCGGAACCCGTACGCGCCGCTCGACTGGTAGATCGCCGAGCGGGCCCACATGCGGCACGACAGCGCCTGGTACAGTGTCCAGCGGTTCACCAGCGCGTCGAACTCGGGCGACGGCGTGCGCACGCGGATCGTCGACAGCCGGTTCTCCCAGGCGGCGACGGCCTGGCGCGTCGCCTCTGCGGCCAGCGACGGAGCGCCGCACCGGGCGATGATGGCGCGCGCCTCGTCCTCGCTCGTCGCGGCACCCAGCAGCGCGACCAGCTCCTTCGTCTCGCCGGGCTGGAGCGTGATGGCGCAGCGCAGAGCCGCGCAGGGGTCGTCGCCCGCGCCCGTCGTGTCGTTGTCGAGGTTCGCCACCGAGAGCGCGGCGGGGTTCGTCAGGTCGCCGTTGCGTCCGATGAACGAGGCGCGCGACGCCGTGGCGCTCGTCACCGGCGCGCTGATCCACGAGAAGGCGACGCGCGACGCGAACTCCTCGACGAAGAAGTTCTGCGCGAAGAGCGCTCCCGTCGCCTCGTCCGGCTTCGTGTGCAGCTGGTGACGCGTGTGCTGGCGATCGGTGCCGAGCACCCACTCGACGAAGCTGGTGACGACGATGGTGCGCGGCGTCGCGCCGGTGTTCGTCAATCGCAGGCGAGTGATCTTGACCGGATCGGCGTCCGGCACCGCCATCTCCAGCTCCGTCGCGATGTCGTGGCGTGTGTGCGCGAAGGTCGACCGGCCGGGCGCGTGCACCACGGTGTACGCCGCCGCGTCCGCGGTGTCGATCGCCGGCGCCGGCCCGGGGGTCGGCATCCACGACATCCCCGACTCGGGATCCTGGAGGAACAGCGCGTCGCCGGAGGGATCGCTCACCGGATCGTTGAACCAGGGTGTGAGCCGGTAGAAGTAGCTGTTCTCGGCCCACGCGAAGCCGCCGCCGCGCTCCGTGACGCAGAAGCCGGCGTTCGGGTTGGCGATCACGTTGGCCCACGGGGCGGGCGGCACGTGCGTGCCGTCCACGTCGATCGCGTAGTCGCGCGCGTCGGTCAGCGCGCCGAACCCGTTGCCGGTCGTCGCAGCCCGCCGGGCGGGGCGACGCACCACCCGCGGCGTCGGCGCCCCGGGGCCGACCGTATGCGCGCGCAGGTCGTCCGTGGCGCCCAGGATCTCGCCGAGCCCCACGCCGTCGCACAGGATGTGGATGGCGGCGGTGGCGCGCAGCAGCGCCACGTCCTCCTCCGGCAGCACGTCGACGCGGCGGATGAACACGCCGCCCGGCGTCTCGAGAATGCCACCCTCGCTGGAGGACACGACCATCGTGGTGATCTGGTCCTGCAGGTCCTGGATGTAGGAGGGGCCTTTGGCGTTCAGGATGACGAGATCGCAGCGCACGCCCTTCATGCGCCAGTACTTGTGCGCGGCGAGGAGCTGTCGCACGCTCGGCAGGCCGGGCATGTCGGAGATCGTCGCGAGGACGATCGGCCAGTCGCCGGAGATCCCGTGCGCCCACAGCGCGGTCTGTCCGCGTCGGTTCGCCAGCCGCTCCGCTCGCGGCGCGCGCAACGACTCGCGGGGATAGATCAACGCACCGGCCAGATCCTGGTACAGCGCGGCGTCGGTGGGGGAGATGTCCAGGTCGCGCAGCTCGATCTGCGCCTCGGTGCCCATGAGGGCGAGGGCGCGCCGCGCCGCCTCGATGTCGCGATAGCGGTCCACCGCCTGGAGCGCCTGCTCGCGCGAGTTGGCGACGATCGTCGTGAAGGACACAGTTGCCGACCGTCCCGGCTCGAGGCGCAGCCGCGTGCGCAGCGACGCGATGGGGTCGAGCACGGCGCCGGCGGTGCAGGCGAGGTCGCCGGCCTCGTCCAGCGCGGCCGGCGCGTGCGTCGTGCGGCCGCGGCCGACGAAGCGCGCGCGATCGGTCTCGCAGGTGATGTCGCCGACGCGCTCGGGGCCGGTCGCCAGGACATGGGCGCACCAGGGCCGCTTCTCCGCCGAGGAACGCGGACGCCGGCTCGCGAGCACGGCCCCGAGTTGCGGCAACCACTCCGTCTCGACGAACAGGTTCTGGAACGCCGGATGGGCGCGATCGGCGCCGGCGTCGGTGAGCACGACCTCGCCGTAGCTGGTCAGCTCGATCTCGCGCACGCCGCGGGAGCGGTTGCACACGGTGACGCGGCGGATCTCGGCGCGCTCACGCGGCACGACGGTGATCTCCGTGCGCGTCTCGATCGCTCCGTCCAGGCGCGTGTACACCACCCGGTCGGTGGCGAAGGAAACGTGGTACGACGACGCCGGCGCGCGGACCGGCTGATGTGCCGCCGACCAGACGTCGCCCTTGTGGACGTCGCGCACGTAGATCCAGTGTCCCGTCTCGTCCTTCGTCGCGTCGGCGCGCCAGCGGAAGACGTCCATCTCTCCGGCGCGCGAGTAGCCGCCGCCGGCATTCGTGAGCAGCGTGCAGTACGCCTGGCCGCCGAGCAGCCCGACGTGCGGCTCGGCGGTGTCGGCGTCGACGAACTCGCGCACCACGTCGCCGGCCCGTGGCGCCCGCACGATCGCGGCGGCGTACCGCCGGATCGCGCATGAACCGGCGCTGCCAGATGCCGGCGCCGCCGTCGAGATGCAGCACGTTGTCGATCGCGACGAGGCTCATGCCGACGTGGTGCGCCATGTACGTGCGCACGATCGCGAACGGCGACTCCGGCTCGGGCCGCGTGTAGTCGAGCGCGTCGTAGAAGCCGTAGACGCCCATCGCCCCGAGCGATTCCAGCGCCGCGAGGTTCTGCATCGCCACGTGCGGGTCCACGGCCAGCGCGAGCGCCGACGCGTAGGGCGCCACGACGACGTCGGAGGCGAGCCCGCGCTTGAGCGCGAGATCGGGGACGCCGAACGCGCGGTACTGATAGGTCTCGTGCCGATCGCGGACGTTGTAGGCGGACTCGGAGATCCCCCATGGCACGCTGCGCGCCGCGGCGTACCCGATGTGCCGGCGGACCGCGGCCTGATGCGTCTGGTCGAGCAGGGAGAAGGGGCGCGACGCCATGACGAGCACCGGCATCAGGTACTCGAACATGCTGCCGCTCCACGACACGAGGGCCGTGGCGTTCGCCGTCGTCGTCAGCGTGCGTCCCAGGTGGAACCAGTGCGCCACCGGAACGTCGCCCTTGGCGACGGCCACGAAGCTCGCCAGCCGCGCCTCCGACGCGAGCAGGTCGTACGACGACTCGTCGAGCTTTCCCGTGCGCACGTCGTAGCCGATGGACATCAGCCGGCGCCGCGCGTCGTAGAACAGGGTGAAGTCCATCGCCATCGCCATCGCGCGCGCCCGCTCGGCGATGCTCTCGAGACGCGAGAGGTCGGCCGGGCTCGCATCGGAGACTTCGGTGCACCCGACGGCCATCGCCATCAGGTGTCCGGCGAGGTTGCCCGAGTCCACCGCCGACACGTACGGCGGCTCGAGTACGCGCAGGTTGGTGAGATCGTACCAGTTCATGAGGTGCCCACGCACCTTCGGCAACTGCTCCATCGTCGAGAGCACGCGCTCGAGCCGCTCGACCATCTCGCCGGTGGTGATGAGCGTCAGGTCGCGCGCCGACATCGTCGCGAGCAGCTGCAGGCCGATGTTCGTCGGCGAGGTCCGCGCGGCGACGACGAGCGACGGCGTCTCCTGGAGATTGTCCGGGATGAGCCAGTGGGTCTCGGCCGTCGCGAGCTGATCGAAGTAGCGCCAGTGAGCTTCCGCGTAGCGGAGGGCCGTGTCACGCTCCTCCGGCGTGAGCTCCAGCTCCGCCCGCCGCCGCGGGGTACTCAGCGCGTAGGCGATCTCCGGCGCGAGCAGCCAGCTGAGCGTCAGGCCGCCCAGCAGCAGCCACCCCAGCGGCGCCGCGCCGTCGATGAGACTGTGCCGCCACATCACGAGCAGGAGCGCGATGGCCACGCCGACCGCCGGCCCCATGCGCCGCCACACCGGACCGCGGCCGCCCAGGCTCGCCTGCTCGGCCTGCGACGCGGTCTGCCACTCCAGCATGCGCTGGTGCGACACGGTCACACGGTAGATCGTGCGCACGATCGCGTCGGCGGCGAGCAGCGCCTGGTGCGGCAGCATCACCAGCGCGACGGCGAACTGCCGTAGGCTGCTGGAGACGTCGTGCGCGAGACCGGCGTAGTACGGCCGCCACGACTCGCCGACGGGAGGCCGCAGCGCGGCGACGACCAGCGGCGCGTACCACGGGAAGCCGAACGCGGCGAGGGTCAGCAGGGTCCACGACAGGCCGGCGTTCGGCAGGATCGTCCAGCCCGCCACCAGCAGCGCGAGCGTCAGCGCCGGCGTGACGCTGCGGCGCATGTTGTCGAGCATCTTCCAGCGCGACACCGGAGCGAGCGGATTCACGCCGCGCCCGCGGGGACCAGGAATCTCCGACACCAGCCAGGGGAGGAGCTGCCAGTCGCCGCGGATCCAGCGATGCAGCCGGCGCGTCGCTGTGAGATAGCGGGTGGGATAGTCGTCGAACACCTCGACGTCGGTCACGAGCGCCGCGCGGGCGAACGAGCCCTCGATCAGGTCGTGGCTGAGCAGTGAGTTCTCGGGGAAGCGGCCGGCCGTGGCCGCCTCGAACGCCGCCACGTCGTAGATCCCCTTTCCGGTGTACGTCCCTTCGGCGAACAGGTCCTGGTAGACGTCGGACACCGCGGTGGTGTACGGATCGACGCCGGGGTGGCCCGCGAAGATGGATGCGTAGCGCGACCCGTTCGCGCTGGCGAGCGAGACGCTCACCCGCGGCTGCATGATGCCGTAGCCGCGCGTCACGCGGCCGACCTTCTCGTCGAACTCGGCGCGGTTGAGCGGATGCGCCATCGTGCCGATCAGCGTCACCCCGGCATCGCGCGGCAGCTGCGTGTCGGAGTCGAGCGTGATCACGAACCGCACGGCGTGCAGCCAGGGGAGGTCCCCTTCGGTGATGTTGAAGGCGTTGCCGGCGCCGCCGAGCACGAAGGCGTTGAAGTCGGCGAGCTTGCCGCGCTTCCGCTCCCAGCCCATCCACACGCCGTCGGCGGTGTCGAGCCGCCGTGGGCGGAAGAACACGTAGAACGGCGACGACGACTCGTTCTTCGCGAGGTACGACGCGTTGAGCGCGCGCACGCCGCGCACCGCCGCCTCGACGATGGCGTCGTCGCCCGGCACCTCGGCCGCGTCGGCGTCGAGGAAGTCGCCCAGCAGGGCGAACCGGATCTCGGGGTCGTCGTTCGCGAGATACTGCGCCTCGAGGTGCTCCAGCGCGTCCTCCACCGCTGCGGCGCTGCCGAGCAGGATCGGCACGACGACGACGGTTCGGCTCGCCGGTGGCACGTGCTGCGAGAAGTCGAGCCGTGGCAGCCGACCCGGCGGCAGCAGCAGCGTGACGAGCTGATTGACCGTGGCGACCGCGACGTCGGCGGCGGGCCCGAGCGCCAGGACGAGCGCGAGGATCACTCCCCAGCCCGCGAAGCCATCGAGCGGCTGGAGCAGGATCGTGAGCGCGAACGCGGTGAGCAGGCTGATCGTGCTGAGGTACGTCCCGCTCGGTGCCTCGTACGCCAGCCGCCGCAGCCGCCTGGCCAGGGGCGGGCGATAGCCGAGCGACCGCTCGAGCGGCGTGAGCCCGGCATCGACGAGATGGAAGCCGACGTGGGGCCTAGATCGCGGCGGTGGCGACGTCCAGCTCGGAGAGGTGGCTGCGCTTCGCGATGCGCTCGACGACGTGGCGATACTGGTCGCGCGTGCCGAACGTCATCGAGCCGTACACGCCGGCGGGATCGCGCCGCAGGATCGCCTCCGAGAGGCTCGCGTCCTCGACGAACTCGCGCCAGTCGATGTTCCCGATCGCGCGCAGGCTCGCGATGCTGTTGGCCATCACGAGCTGGGTGAGCGCGAGGCGCTGGGTGGAGCGCTGCACCGCCTCCTCCACGCTCATCACGTCCTCGCCGATCCACTGCTCCAGCCAGAGGAGCGGGGTGAAGTCGGCGCGCCGGCTGCGCATCTGCTGGAGGAACCGCGTCAGGAACGCCGGCGTGAGCTGGCGCGACTGATCGACGAAGTCGGCCAGCGCGCGGGCGAGCGCGGCGACGCCGGCGTCGTCGGCCTTGAGGAGGCGCGACACCCATTCGTCGGCGGCCACCGTGTCGGAGGCGTCGCGCGCCGCGCGCTGCGCCATGTGCCGGATGTTCTCCAGGAACCCCATGCGCAGCATCGCCGGCACGGCCCACAGCTCGCCCATCGACAGGGGCGTGACGCGCTGATAGTCCCGCACCATCAGCTCGAGCGTCGCCGAATCGAGACGGCCGTCGGTGTGCGCGATCAGCTCGATCGCGATCTCGTAGATGCGCGGATAGCCGGCGAACGGGCTGGACTCGGCGAGCTTCGGCAGCTCGTTGTAGTAGTCCGTCGGCAGCGTGGTGCGGATCTCGGCGATCTGCGCGACGACGACGTGATAGTTGTCGAGCAGCCAGTCGCCCGCCGGGCTGACGGCGACTCCCGCGCTCGTGATGCGCGACAGGTCGCCGTGGATCTTCCGCAGCACGCGCTCGGTGGCGTCGAGGCGGACGAGCAGTGAGCCGCGGTTGCGTCGCCCCCAGCGGCGGGCGAGCTCAGGCGGCGCGGTGCGCTGCCGGCGCGCCAGCTTCTGTGCGTGTCGGGCCAGACGGTCACTGCCGAAGAGCTCGCCGAGAATCGGCTCGGTCGGCTCGTCGAGGCGTGCGGTCTTCCAGGGAACGAGCGAGGCGCCAGCCCTCGTCAGTGCACCCGAAATCCCCATGTCATCTCCGCGAATGTGAGCCCGCGAAGCGTCGCGCGACCGGACGTCGTCAGGCGATCAGAAGCGAACTGCTCGTAAGCAACTACTAGACCGGACGTCGTCAGGCCGTCAGAAGCGAACTACCAGCAAGCGAACAACTACACACACCTAAATGATAGCCGGAGGACCGGAGCTCCGACGTGCCCCCCCGCTCCCTGGCTCGTCTTAAGTGACCAGGAGCACCGCCGCCCCTCGGCCGTCGGTTCGTCCTCCCGCCTCGGTATCGGAATGTCCGCGTTGTCGTCCCGCCACTCGTACGCGCTCGCCCTCGTCGGGCTGATCGCGCTGCTGCCGGTGTCGCCCGCGTTTCCGACCGCGTCGAACGCCGCGGCCGGCCCGGCGGCCGTGCGCCCCGCGACGGGACGCATCGAGGGCGAGGTCATCATCTCCACCGCCCTCTCCAGCCGCCGCCCCCGCTTTCGCATCTACGCCGACCCGGGGCCCAGCAGCCGTCCGCCGGCAGCCGAGTCGAGCGAGATCCGCAACGTCGTCCTCTACGTCCAGAACGCGCCGGAGCACGACGCCGCGCCGTCCACCCGTGTGTCGATGAGCCAGGACGACGAGCGCTTCACGCCGCACGTCCTCCCCATCCTCCGCGGCACGACGGTGGACTTCCCCAACGCCGACGACGTCTTCCACAACGTCTTCTCCCTCTCCAGCGCGCGCACCTTCGACCTCGGACGCTATCCGAAGGGAAGCGCGAAGTCGGTACTGTTCGAGCAGAGCGGCGTCGTGCAGGTGTTCTGCCACATCCACTCCGACATGAGCGCGGTCATTCTCGTGCTCACGAATCCGCATTTCACCACGCCCGAAATCACGGGCCGCTACAGCATCGAGGACGTGCCGCCGGGCGAGTACACCGTCGTCGGCTGGCACGAGCGCATCAAGCCGGTCATGCGCACGGTGAAGGTCGTGGCTGGCCAGACGGCCCGGCTCGACTTCAACATCCCGCTGCCGTCCGGCGGCGAGAACTTCTCACGCTGATCGTGGTGCCGACGTGACGCCGCCCGCGCTGCGCGACATCCGCCTCCGCCTGCGGCGCACCCGACTCGGCCTCCGTCTCGCCGTCCTCACCGCCGTGCTCGCGGCGCTCGTGGTGTGCGGCACCTTCGCGGCGCTCAGCATCCAGGTGCGCACCAGCACGCGGCAGCTCCTGGCCGACGAGCTCCGGCAGAACCAGCGCGCGCTCATCGCGCTCCAGGGCGAGAATCGGCGCCGCCTCGTCCTCTCCTCCGCGCTCCTCGCCGAGAGCCCCAGCCTCCGCTCGGCCATGGCGACGTATCGCGTCGAGCACGACGCGAACAAGGTCGTGCGTGCCGACCTCACCAACACGGTGAAGCGCGAGCTCGAGCAGCTCGGCCGCGACCTCAATGCCGGCGCACTGCTCGCCACCGACGAGAAGGGACGCGTCTTCGCCGGCTACGTCCGCGGCGGCGCCGTGCTCCCCGCCGGCTTCGACCTCGCTACCCTCCCCGCCGTCCGCAACGCGCTCGACCCGAGCTTCACCAGCACGCGCGGCGAGTTCTATCTCTCCGGCCTCGAGCTGGGCGACGCGTACTACGCGGTGGGAGTCGCGCCGGTGATCCTGAACGGCTACACGATCGGCTCCCTGGTGTTCGGCCAGCGGGTGGACTCCGCGCTCATCACCCCCCTCCGCGACAACTTCAACGGCGAGATCGTGGCGCTGGCGGGTGGGCGGCTCATCGTCGGCACCCTGCCGGCCCCCGACGTGGCGACGCTGGTGGCGGCGCGCCCGGAGACGGGCGCGTCGATCACGCTGGACGGCGACGAGTATCTCGCCGCGCGGATGCCGATGGGCACCACCCAGCGGGGCACCGAGCTGTCGATCACTCTCCTCCAGCCGCTCACCCCGACGATCGACGCGCTCTCGAGCGCGCTGCGCCGCGACTTCCTCCTCTACGGCGCGCTGGCTGTGGGACTCGCCGCGCTCGGCGCCCTCGTGCTCGCTCGCTCGCTGCTGAAGCCGCTCGGTGCGTTCATCGCCGCGCTGCGCTCGGGGGCCAGCGCCGAGCGGCCGACGGTGAGCTTCGACGACGCCGACGCCTCGCAGGAGATCAGGACGCTCAACGCGTCGTTCACGACGTTGATGGATGCGCTGGGGAGCGAGCGCGGCGCCCTCGAGCGGCGGGGCTCGCAGCTCGCCGCGGCCAACGCCGTGCTCACCGACGAGATTCGCGAGCGGGAGAAGGTGGAGCGCGCCCTGCGCGAGAGTGAGGCGCAGCTCCGGCAGTCGCAGAAGCTCGAGGCCATCGGCACCCTCGCCGGCGGGATCGCCCACGACTTCAACAACCTGCTCACCGTCATCTCCGGGTTCACGCAGATCGCCGCGGGCCGGGTGGGCAAGGATCACCCAGCGGCGGCGGACCTCAAGGAGATCAACGGCGCGTCGATGCGCGCCGCGGAGCTGACGCATCAGCTGCTGGCCTTCAGCCGGAAGCAGGTGATGCAGCCGCGCGTGCTCGATCTGCACGACACCGTCGAGGGGATGGAAGGGATGCTGCGCCGCCTGATCGGCTCGCACATCGACCTCCGCGTCGAGCAGGACGGCGCGCCGACGCGCATCAAGGCCGACCCCGGTCAGCTCGAGCAGGTGCTGCTCAACCTCGTCGTCAACGCGCGTGACGCGATGCCGAGGGGGGGCGCGCTCCTCATCGCCACGCGCCAGGTGATCGAGTCGATGGGCACACGGCGCGTCACGCTGCGCGTCACCGACAGCGGCTGCGGCATGCCGCCCGAGGTGCGCGACCGGATCTTCGAGCCGTTCTACACGACGAAGGAGAAGGGGAAGGGGACGGGGCTTGGCCTCGCGACGGTCTACGGCATCGTCACGCAATCGGGCGGCACGATCGACGTCGCCAGCGAGCTGGGACACGGCACGACGTTCACCATCTCCTTCCCGTCCGCGTCCGAGCACGCCATCGAGGCGTCGGCGGAGACGGACGACGCGGCCGCGCCGCGCGGCACGGAGACGATCCTCCTCGTCGAGGACGACGACGCGATTCGCAAGATGGCCGAGCAGTCACTCGCCTCGTACGGCTACACGGTGGTATCGGCGAGTGGCGGGGTGGAGGCGCTCACCCAGGCGCACACGATGCCGCGCATCGACGTCCTGCTCAGTGACGTCGTCATGCCACAGCTCAGCGGGCCGCAGGTCGCCGAGCGGCTGCGGCCCCGGCATCCGCACATGCGCGTGGTGTACATGTCCGGCTGGGTGGACGACGCGATCATGAAGCTCGAGCTCGACGCCGACGTGGCCCTGATCCGGAAGCCGTTCACACCGGTGGCGCTGGCACTGCTGATCCGGAGCACCCTGGATCAGAAATTCTCACCGGCGGGAGCCAATGCGTAGAGCACTCACTGCCCAATGGGCGCGAGCGCTCGCGCTCGCGACCTGTCTCGGCACCGCGGCCTCGGCTCCGGCGAGCGCGCAGGGGGGAATCCTCTTCCAGGGCGTGCTCGACGCCGAGATGTGGAAGACCGATTCACTGTCGTCACTGCTGGCCCGCAACGGCGGCAAGCCGGGGGCGATGGGACGCATCGGCCTGTGGGCAGCGGTCGAGCCGTGGCGCGACGTCGTCATGTTCGGACAGCTCTCCGCCGAGACGGGGCCGGGCCGGCAGGAGGAAGGGAGCGAGCTGTACGTGACGCAGTACGGCACGCGCTGGTCGCCGAGCGACGCCCTCGTGCTCGAGGCGGGGAAGATGACGCACGTCGTCGGCGCATTCGCGTCGCGCC
>WNFK01219044.1_pt1 | contig 13132 bp, 12 predicted proteins | sample 5400281 | NCBI WGS metagenome assembly WNFK01 (sample SAMN13153350, study PRJNA577476) | soil metagenome | isolation source: 20 cm soil on Douglas fir-dominated hillslope | place: USA:California | collected 2013-09-17
GATGCCGAGAACGTGAAGCGCGACCCGCGCGTGCAGATCGTGGCCTCGCGCCACGCCTCGATCAACTGGCTCGAGTTCGCGGACCAGTGGGATCCGAAGTCGCCCTGGAGCGACCGGCGTCTGCGGCTGGGGGTCAACCACGCGATCAACCGCAAGGCGATCAACGACGCCGCCTGTCTCGGCTTCTGCCCGCCCGCGGGGGTCATCGTGCCGCGGGTGATGGAGTTCGCGCTCCAGGTCGAGCCGCCGGCCTTCGATCCGGCGAAGGCCAAGCAGCTCCTGGCGGACGCCGGCTACCCGAACGGAATCGACGCGGGCGATCTCGTCCCGATCCCGCCGTTCTTCACGATGGGCGAGGCGGTCGTGAACTATCTCAACGCGGTCGGGATCCGCGTGACGATGCGCCAGATGGAGCGCGCGACCTTCTATACGGCCTGGCGCGAGCGGAAGCTCCGTCCGCTGTTCATCACGGGTGTCGGCAACTCGGGCAACGCCGCGAGCCGGGTGCAGGAGTTCATCTTCTCCAAGGGGACCTATGCCTACGGCGGCCACCCGGACATCGACGACCTGTTCGAGCAGCAGGCGCGGGAGCGCGACCCGCGCCGGCGCGAAGCGTTGCTCCACAAGATCCAGCAGCTCACGATCGACCGGGTGATGTTCGCGCCGATCATGGACTTTCGCGCGCTGATGGGCGTCGGGCCGCGGATCGCGGAGCACACGATCACGTCGATCCACAACTCGCCGTTTCCGTCCTACGAGGACATGCGCCTCAAAGACTAGCGCGTAGTCGGCGAGCCCGGTCTCAGATCGTAGAGCCGCATGCCGTTTCGGCGGCCGCCGAGCGCGCTCGAGCGCCAGCGCGTCGGCTCGACGAGCTGCCCCTTTTCCTGAACCCACTCGGTGATCGGACGCGCGGCCTCGTCGGCGCCGAACCGCCGGCTGATGAACTGCGCGTCGCCGACCATCACGAAGCGGACCTGCCGCGCCTCGACCATCCGGGCGAGCTTGTCGGGGGTCAGGATCGGATCCAGCCCGTGAAAGCCGCCCATCGCCATCACCGCATGCCCGGAGCCGATGATGATCGGCGCCGCCAGGCGGGTGGTCGTGGTGGCGAGCAGATAGCGCTCTCCGGCGTGATTCGCCTCGAGGAATGCGACCAGGCCTGACGGATCGTACGGCTCGACCATCCGGGGGCGCGCGGGCGGCTCACCGGCAATCGGAACGATCCGGGCCAGGTCGGCCGACGGAATCGAGCCGGCGCCGGGCACCAGCACGCTGCTCAGGGCCCAGGCCGCCGGAACCAGCAGCACCGCGACCAGTCCGATCGCCACGGCGCCGGCAGCAATCACACGGGGCCGCGGACCAAGCGGCCGCGAAGGATCGGGAAGCCGGGTGACGAGCATCACCAGGAGCGCGCCCGCCGAGACCAGCGCGCCGCCGATGAGGAACACGTGGAGCGGATGGTACTCGCTGACCTTCCACCCCAGGGCGCTCGCGTCGATGTAGACCTGCCACGCCGCCGTCAGGAGAATCGATACGGGCAGGAGCACCGCGTGCCGGGCGCCACGAAGCAACGACTCGCACAGGCTCACGAGGCCGATGCCGGCGAGCGCCGCGAGCGGCGGCGCCATCGTGGCGAGATAGTAGAAGTGAAAGAAGCCTCCCGCATAGCTGTAGACGACGCCATATGTGGCGAGCCAGCCGACCCACAGGAGCACCGCGAGGCGCGTCGGAGACGACCAGCCGCGAGCGCGATCCCGCCACGCGCCGAGCGCCAGCCCGGCCAGCGCGAGCGGCAAGAGCCAGCCGACCTGCCCGGCGAGCTGGCCGTCGGCGAGCCGCAGCGCTCCTGCCGGCGCCTGCACGAATAGCCGCGAGAAGCCGCGGCGCGGTCCCGGCGCCGCGCGGTCCGCACCGCCAGCTGTCTGCGACACAACGCGCCCCGGGACGCTCGCCGACGCGATGGAAGCGCTCCTGAACTCGGCCGAACGAATGAATCGGCCCACACCGTAGGGGCCGACCGCAAGCTCGAGCATCGAGTTCCTGTTGGTCGTGCCGGCGTACGGACGCCTATCTGGTGGCGTGAGGTCGTAGGCGAGTACCCAGCTCGCCGACACCACGGCCAGCACCACTCCCGCGACGGCGAGGTCGACGATGCGGCGCCGCCACGTCAGCGGCGCGCCCACGAAGTAGACCAGCGCGAAGGTCGGCAGCACGACGAACGCAGCGAGCATCTTGACGTTGAACCCGACGCCGACCAGGGCCATGGCGAGCGCGAGGAGAACCAGGCTGCCCTTCTCGACGGCGAGTGTGAGCGCCCACGCCGCCAGGAGCAGAACCAGCACGAGACAGCTGTCGATGTTGCTCGACCGGTCGATCGCGACGCTCACCGGGGTGAGAGCCAGGAACAGCGCCGCCAGCAGGCCGGCAGCGGCGCCGAACCGACGCTGAACGAGGTGATAGAGGAGCGCCACCGCGGCGACGCCTTCGAGCGCCTGCGGCCCCAGCACACTCAGCGCGTGAAAGCCGAAGAGCTTGACGCTCGCCACCTGGATCCAGAGCGCGACGGGCGGCTTGTCGACCGAGATGAAACCGGCCGGGTCGAACGAGTTGTAGAGGAAGTTGTGCCAGCTCAGGCTCATGCTGCGGACCCCGGCCGCGTAGTACTCGTTGCCGAAGCCGTTCTGGCTCAGGCGCCAGAGCCGGAGCGCCGCCGCGGTCGTCAGAACGGCGAACAATCCCAGCCCCAGCGGTGGTCGCCAGCTCGGCTTCGCGCGGTCCATAGGCGGCACGAGGATACTAAGACGTCGCCTCGGTTGTCGCCGTTGACACGCCCGGCGCCCCCTCTTACCATCCGGCCACATTCGCTTTGCCGGAGGATGCCGACCATGGCCCGATCTCTCAATCGCCGAGCGTTCTTGAAGCGCGCCGGTGCCGCGACGGCCGCCGTCATGGGCGCTCCGTTGATCTCGTCGACTCGCCCCGCCCGCGCCGCGGCCGGCGATCGCCTGGTCGTGGCTGTCGGGCAGTGGGGCACCGAAACGCCGTTCGCCTGGCGAACAGTTCAGGCCGAGAAGCCTCTCTGGGACTGCATCTACGATCCGCTCATCCAGCGCGACCCGAAGACGTTCGAGTACCGTCCCGGGCTCGCGACCGAATGGAAGCCTTCGAACGAGCTCAAGACGTGGACGTTCAAGCTCCGCTCCGGCGTGAAGTTCCACGAGGGGTGGGGCGATCTCACCTCCGAGGACGTGAAGTTCACGGTCGAGCAGAACCTCAAGCCGGACGCGGGCGGCGGCTCGTCACCGTTCTTCCGCATGCAGCTCGACCGCATCGAGACGCCCGATAAGCTCACGGTCGTCATGCACTTCAAGAACCGCGTCTGGGAGGTGCCCTCGCTCTTCACCCAGTTCGTGGGCTACCAGAACGTCGTCCCCAAGAAGTATCTGGAGACGGCCGGCGAGGAGAAGGCAGCGCTCCACCCGATCGGCACCGGACCCTATCGCCACGTCGAGGGCCGCCAGGGTGACTTCCACCGATTCGAGGCGGTCGCCAACCACTGGCGAAAGACGCCGGACTTCAAGGAGCTCGTCATTCGGCGGATTCCCGACCCGGCCACCCGTCTGACGGGCCTGCGCGCCGGCGAGATCGACATCGGGATCGTGTTCGGTGACTACCTCGACCAGGCGACGAAGTCCGGGCTTCGCCTGCACGATGCGCAGAACGCCGCGTGCTACTGGGTGATCCTGAGCGGCCAGACGACGTCCGACAAGGAAGACTACTGCCCGACATGTCCCTGGGCCGGCGACCAGAACGATCCCAAGAGTCGCGAGAACGCGCGCAAGGTCCGGCTGGCGATGAATCTGGCCGTCAACAAGAAGGCGATCATCAGCGCGCTCTGGAAGGGCAAGGGCTCCGAGACGCCGTTCTCGTACTATTACTATCCGTTCCACAAGGGCTACCGCCCGGACTGGAAGATCCCGCCCTACGACCCGGAGCGGGCCAAGAAGCTCCTGGCCGAGGCCGGCTACGCCGGGGGCTTCGAGGTGCGGGTGAACCCGATGGTGATGGTCTACGCGCTCGACGGACCGGACATCATGGAAGCCGTCGCGCTCGACTGGGAGAAGGTCGGCATCAAGCCCAAGCGCTTCCCGGAGATGACCAGCACGTTCGGGCCCAAGAGCCGCAACCGCAAGACGAACAAGACGCACTGGGTGTACGGCTCGCCGCCGTTCGACGAGCCGGTTTTGGCCTGGAACCGGATCATCCACTCCAAGGGCGCGTTCAACCTCGTCGCCGAAGGGCCGTTCGACGAGGACATCGACACGATCATGAAGGAGTTCGACGTCGCCAAGCGCGCGAACCTCACGAGCGCGCTCGGCCAGAAGCTCTACGACGGCTACTACGGCGTGATGATCGGGATGAAGTCGATCACGTGGGCGATGACCAAGAAGGTCGGCGGCTGGCAGTCGCTCGCCTACGTCCCGCTCGAGAACAACTACGAGTACGTGAGCCCGGCGAGCTAGATCGTCTTGAAGCGGAGCACCGACCGCATTCTGACGACCCACGCGGGAAGCCTCCCGCGTCCGGCTGACCTGCTCGAGCTGATCCAGGCCAAGGCGACCGGCCGGCCCTACGACCAGGGCGCCTTCGCCGCGCGGGTGAGAGGAGCGGTCGAGGACATCGTCCGCAAGCAGGCCGAGCTCGGCGTCGACGTCGTCGACGACGGCGAGATGGGCAAGCCCGGCTTCATTCCGTACGTCAACGAGCGCCTGTCCGGGTTCGAGCCCGACCCGCAGGGCCGGATCAGCCCGTGGAGCGGCTCGCGCGAGGTCAAGGCGTTCCCCGAGTTCTACGAGTGGTTCGCGCGCGCGATGCCGAGCCCCGCCGTGCGGTCGCTGCACATGGTCTGCACCGGTCCGATCGTCTACAAAGGGCACAAGCACGTCCAGGCCGACATCGAGAACCTCAAGACCTCGCTGGGAGCGACGAGCGCCGAGGAGGCGTTCATCCCGGCGATCTCGCCGACCAGCATCGAGGACTGGCAGCGCAACGCCTACTACAAAACGGACGAGGACTACCTCGCCGCGATCGCGGAGGCGATGCACGAGGAGTACAAGGCGATCGTCGACGCCGGCTTCCTGGTGCAGATCGACGATCCGCATCTGGCGACCCACTACGTGTCCAGGCCGGATCTCAGTGTCGACCAGGTGCGGCGCTGGGCGGAGGTGCGCGTGGAGGCGCTCAACCACGCGCTGCGCGGGCTGCCGCGCGACCGGATCCGCTGGCACACCTGCTACGGCATCAACATCGGCCCGCGCGTGCACGACCTCGAGCTGAAGCATTTCGTGGATGTGATGCTGAAGATCCGCGCCGGCGCCTATTCGTTCGAGGCCGCGAACCCGCGCCACGAGCACGAGTGGCGGGTGTGGGAGACCGTGAAGCTCCCGGAAGGAGCCGTCTTGATTCCCGGCACGATCACGCAGTCGACCGTCCTCGTGGAGCACCCCGAGCTGGTGGCCGATCGCATCGGCCGATTCGCCCGCGCCGTCGGACGCGAGAACGTCATCGCCGGTGCCGATTGCGGCTTCGCGACCTTCGCCGGCTCGACCGAGATCCACCCGAGCGTGGTGTGGGCGAAGCTCGAGGCGCTCGTCGAAGGCGCGCGTATCGCGACCCAGCAGCTCTGGGGAAGGAGCTGACCATGGCCGAGGCGACCCGTCCCCCCGCAGCGCTCCGGAGCGACGACATCGGCTGGCGTGCCCTGGCGACGCGTGGCGCGGCCGTCAAGGTCCTCCGCCACGACAAGGACACCGGCGGATCCACGGCGCTCGTGCGATTCGACGCCGGCACGCGCTTTCCGGCTCACAATCATCCAGCCGGCGAGGAGATCTTCGTCGTCGAGGGCGACCTGCACGTGGGGCGCGAGCACCTGAAGGCCGGCGACTATCTCTACACGCCGCCCGACGTCAAGCACGCAGCCTCCAGCGAGGGCGGGTGCGTCTTCCTGGTCACCTTGCCGAAGCCGGTCGAGTTCCTCGAGGGCTGAGCCGCGATGCAGCGCTTCATCATCGGGCGCGTGATCCAGTCGATCGTCTCGATGTTCGTGGTGTCGATCGTGGTCTTCGCGCTCGTGCGCCTCTCCGGTGACCCGATCCAGATCATGATGCCGGCCGAGGCGTCGAAGGCGGACATCGAGCTCGTGCGCGCGCACCTCGGCCTCGATCGGCCGTGGACCGTGCAGTACTGGCGCTTCCTGACCCAGGCGCTCCAGGGAGATTTCGGCCGCTCCGTGCGCTTTCGCCGCCCGGCGATCGACCTGGTGGCCGAGCGCTACGGCGCCACCCTGGAGCTCGGCGGCCTGGCGGTGCTCATCGTGATCGCGCTCGCGCTACCGGTCGGCGTCTACTCGGCCGTCCGGCGCGGCAGCGCGCTCGATTACGCCGCGCGGGCCTTCGCGGCGTTCGGCCAGGCGGTACCGCCGTTCTGGCTCGGACTGGTGCTCGTCCTCATCTTCGGCGTCATGCTGCATCTGCTGCCGACGTCCGGGCGCGGCACGCCGCTGCACGTCCTCTTGCCCGGCATCACGCTCGGCTGGTTCGCGGTCGCCGGGCTCATGCGGCTCACGCGCTCGTCGATGCTCGACGTGCTCGGCAGCGAGTACGTCAAGCTCGCGCGCATCAAGGGCTTGCCCGAGCGCCGGGTGATCTGGCGCCACGCCTTCAAGAACGCGGCGCTGCCGGTGGTGACGTTCGCGGCGCTTCTGTTCGTCGCGCTGCTGAATGGCTCGATCATCGTGGAGACCGTGTTCGGCTGGCCCGGGCTCGGGCTCCTGGTGATCGAGGCGGTCGACTCGCGCGACTATCCGATCGTGCAGACCGTCGTGCTGTGTCTGTCCGCCATGTACATCGGCGTCAACCTGCTGGTCGATATCCTCTACGCGTACCTGAACCCCAAGATCCGGTACTCGCGATGAGCGGGGCCGCCGCGACCGAGACCGCGCTCCTCCAGCGACGAGCCGGCGAGCGGCGCTGGCCGCCCATCGTGCCGTTCGCGGTCGTCATCGCGCTCGTGCTCTGCGCGCTGCTGGCGCCGGTGCTGGCGCCGCACTCGCCGGTCGAGGGCTCGCTCGGCGACCGGCTGGCGTCACCGATCGGGCTCGAGGGCTCCAAGCCCGGCCACCTGCTCGGCACCGATCGTCACGGCCGCGACACCTTGAGCCGGCTGCTCTACGGTGCGAGGATCTCGCTGGCCGTCTCGGTCGTCGGCATCACGTTGACGGGCGCGGCGGGCAGCCTCATCGGCCTCCTGGCCGGCTTCTTCGGCGGCTGGGTCGACACCGTGCTGATGCGGCTGGCCGACATCTCGCTGTCGCTCCCGGGCATTCTCATCGCGGTGCTCCTGTCGGTCGTCTTCGAGCCGTCGTTCACGAACGTGATCATCGTCGTCGTGTTTCTGCTGTGGCCGAGCTACGCACGGCTCACACGGGGCGAGACGCTCGGTATCAAGCAGCAGGAGTTCGTGTCGCTGGCGCGAATCGCCGGCTGCTCGAACACGAGGATCATGTTCCGTCACATCCTGCCGAACCTCGCGCCGTCGATCCTGGTGCTCGCCACCTTGCACGTCGGCTACGTCATCGTGCTCGAGGCCGCGCTCTCCTTCCTGGGTGTCGGCATCCCGCCGCCGACTCCATCGTGGGGCGTGATGGTCGCCGACGGCCGGGGATTGATCGAGCAGGCCTGGTGGGTCTCGATCCTTCCGGGCATCGCGATCCTGGTCACGGTGCTCTCGCTGAACATCCTCGGCGACTGGGTGCGTGACCGTCTCGATCCCAAGCTCCGCCAGGTCTGAGGCGAGCTACCTCCGCTCTCGGGGCCGGTGCGTCTAGGCCATAAGTCCCATTGTCGGGATTCGGCTGCCATAGGAGAACCGAACGCGGAACAATGGGAGACTCGACATGAAGACTCGGCTCGTAGTGGCGGCCGTCCTGACATGTCTGTGCTGGCCGCAGACCATGCCGGCGCAAACACCCTCGAGCAATGCGGCCACGGCCGTGCAGATCGCCGCGCTGTACTGGCGCATCAGCGCGTCGTTGGCCGTGCGGGCTCTGGACGGATGCGAGAACCCGGCAGACGCGCAAGATCCAGGTGGCGACGGTGTTCCAGGGCGACGTCGTGAATCTCACGGCCACCTTCAAGACACTCGCGAGCGGCCTGAATCACGTGGACTTCGGCGAGGTCATGGTGTCGGCCAAGCAGCTGAGCTTGCAGGTCCAGAACTTCAACTACAACAAGAACAACTGAGCCCCTTCACGACGTAGCCCCGCTCCGCCCTCCGGCGCCCGAGCGACCGAGTATAATTCCGGCGTTCGGAGGGCCCCAATGGCTGATGAGCTTCTCGAGGTGCGGGATCTCCGCACCTATATCTACACGCGTCGCGGCGTCGTCAAGGCGGTCGACGGCGCGACGTTCTCCGTCCGCCGTGGCGAGACTCTCGGGATCGTCGGCGAGTCGGGCTCGGGAAAGTCGATGACGTGCCTCTCGATCCTGAGGCTCGTGCCCGAGCCGGGCGGCCGGATCGTCGGGGGCGAGATCCGCTTCGACGGTGAGAACCTCCTCACCAAGAGCCCCGACGAAATGCGCCGGCTCCGGGGATCGCGCATCGCGATGATCTTGCAGGATCCGATGGCGTCGCTGAACCCGGCCATGACGGTTGGCGAGCAGATCGCCGAGACCCTGGCGCTCCATCGCGGGCTGCGGGGCCGCGCCCTCGACCAGCGGGTCATCGAGCTTCTGCGGCAGGTGAGGATCAGCGACCCCGAGCGCCGGGTGCACGCGTATCCGCATCAGATGAGCGGCGGCATCCGGCAGCGGGTCGCGGGCGCCATCGCGATCTCCTGCCAGCCGAGCCTCCTGATCGCCGACGAGCCGACGACCTCGCTCGACGTGACGATCCAGTCGCAGTACCTGCGGCTCCTGAAGGAGATCCAGCGGGAGACGAACCTGGCGCTCGTGTTCGTCACTCACGATCTCGGCATCGTGGCCAAGCTCTGCGATCGCGTCGCGGTGATGTACGCGGGCCGCATCGTCGAGCTCGGCAAGACCCGCGACATCTTCAATCGCCCGCGCCATCCCTATACGGTCGGCCTTCTCAATTGCCTGCCGACCCTGCGCCGGGGGCGCGAGCCGCTGACGGCGATCGAGGGGCAGCCGCCGGATCTGGCCAACGTGCCGGAGGGCTGCAGCTTCGCGCCGCGCTGTCCGATGGCCGAGCCGCGCTGCAGCGAGGCGCGGCCGCCGCTCGAGCCGGTCGACGCGGAGCATCTCGTCGCGTGCATTCGCGCGGGCGACACGGCGACGCTCGGCCGGCGAGCCGTTGCCGTGTCGCCGGCGTCGACGCCTCTCGTCGGGCCCGAGAACAACGGAGACGTGGTGCTCGAGGCGCGTCAGCTCACGAAGCACTTCCCGCTGGCACGCGGCACGATTTTCAGCCGGCGCTTCGGAACGGTGAAGGCGGTCGACGGCGTCGACTTCGTGCTCCGACGCGGCGAGACGCTCGGCCTGGTGGGCGAGAGCGGCTGCGGCAAGACCACCACCGCGAGGCTGGTGCTGTCGCTCGAGCGGCCGACCGGTGGCGGCGTGTTCTTTCGCGGCCAGGACATTCACTCGCTGAGCCGCCAGGAGCGGGGAGGCTACCGCCGGGCGGTGCAGGCCGTCTTCCAGGATCCATTCAGCTCGCTGAACCCGAGGCTGACGATCCGCACCACCGTGAGCGAGCCGCTGTCCCAAACCGAGCCCGATCTGTCACGAGCCGAGGTCGCCGACCGGGTGGCGGCGTCACTCACGCGCGTAGGACTGCGGCCGCGCATCGCCGACGATTATCCCCACGAGCTCTCGGGCGGCCAGCGCCAGCGGGTCGCGATCGCGCGCGCGCTGACCACGAATCCGGAGTGCATTCTGCTGGACGAGGCCGTCTCGGCGCTCGACGTCTCGATCCGCGCCCAGGTGATGAACCTCCTGCGCGAGATCCAGGATCGCTCCGGCGTGAGCTATCTCTTCATCGCGCACGACCTGGCCGTCGTGAAGTACGTCAGCACGCGGATCGGGGTGATGTACCTGGGCAAGCTCGTGGAGACCGCGGCGGCCGACGAGCTCTACGCGAATCCGCTCCATCCGTACACGCAGGTGCTGCTGAGCAACGCGCTGCCCGCGCATCCCGACGACGTGCGCGAGGAAGTGATCCTCAAAGGGGAGGTGCCGAGCGCCTTCAACCCGCCGCCGGGCTGTCGCTTCCACCCGCGCTGCCCGCAGGCACTGCCGGTCTGCGGCGAGGTGGAGCCGACCCTACGCGATCAGGCGAGCGGTCACCAGGTCGCGTGTCACTTGTACTGAAGCCACTCCGCAGGGACCTCGACGTACGAGCGGTCGAGCGCGCCGACCGACGCGCATCCCAGGAGCTTGAGCGTCCGGACCAGATCGGCTCGTAGGATTTGAATCGCCCGCGCCACCCCGGCTTCGCCGCCCGCTCCGAGCCCGTAGGCATAGGCGCGACCGCACAGCACCGCGCGCGCGCCGAGACAGAGCGCCTTCGCGATATCGCTGCCGCGGCGAATGCCGCCGTCGAGCAGGACCTCGGCCCGGCCGCTGGTCGCGCTGACGATCTCCGGCAGCGCCCGCAACGTGGCCGAGACGCCGTCGAGCTGGCGGCCGCCGTGGTTGGAGACGACGAGCGCCTCGGCGCCTTCGTCGACCGCGCGACGCGCGTCGTCGCCCGTCAGCACGCCCTTGATGACGATCGGCCCCTTCCACACGTCACGGATCCACTTGAGGTCCGACCACGCGACCGTCGACTGCTCGAGCGCGGCCCCGACGTCGGCGTAGGGCATCGGGCCCTGGCCGGGCAGCACGACGTTGGGGAACGACATCAGGCCGCCGTCGGCGAGAAATCCCGCCAGCCAGCGCGGCCGAGCCAGGAATTGTGAGAGGAAGGGGAGCTTCGATGTGAGCTTCGAGCCCAGGAGCTCCTTGGTGCCGTTGCGGGAGTCGCGCTCGCGCAAACCAGACACGGCCGTATCGATCGTGACCGCAAGGGCGGAGAAGCCGGCGGTTCGCGCCCGCGCGATCGCCGCGCCGGCGACATCGCGGCCACCGACCAGGTAGAGCTGGTACCAGACCGGCTTGCTCGACGCCGCCTTCACGTCTTCCAGGCGGCATCCCGACAAGGTCGACAGAATGTACGCCGTCCCGGCGGCTCCGGCGGCACGGGCCGCGGCTTCTTCACCCCGCGGATAGAACATGCGACTGCTACCAACTGGCGCCAGCAGGAACGGGAGCTCGAGCCGCTGACCGAGGACGGTCACGTGCAGATCGCACTGGGGGATCGCGACCGCGTTGCGCGGGCGGAGGACCACATCGTCGAAGACGCGGCAGTTCTCCCGCAGCGTGAATTCGGCGTCGGCGCCGCCGTCGATGTAGTCGAACACCGCGCGCGGCAGGCGGCGCTCGGCCATGAGCCGGAGATCGGCGATGTTGACGACGCGAGGCGAGTCGACGGCGCGCGCCATCGTGTCCGACCTATCGCACGCTCAGATGCCGAAGAGAGGACGCGACCATTTGGCCAGGATGTAGAGGAGCAACACGAGCAGGATCGCCACCATCCCACCGCCGACGACCAGGATTCGCCGGTAGAGATGCCCGAATTGCTCCTGCCGGGTGACGGCACGCTGCTGAAGCTCGAGCGAGCGCTCGGTGACGCGGCGATACTCGGCGAGGTGCTCGCGCTGGGTATCGCGGATCTCCTGCAGCAGCCGGGCGATCTCGTCATTGTCCATTCGCTGTCTCCGACTCCTGCCTCGCTACCGGCCAGCCCCGTCGCGACGGGGCCGGGCGCTCTCGAACACACGCGCGGCGGTGAGCGGAAGCGCCGTGATCGAGGTGTCATGCGGGCCGAGCGCATCGCACACCGCGTTGGCGGTCGCGGCCCCCAGGCCCGGGTTGCCGCACTCGCCGAGGCCGCGCAGGCCGAGCGGATTGGTGGTCGCGCGCACCTCCTGATAGAAGCCGTCGACCGGCGGGACGTCGGTGGCCGCGGGCAGCGCGTAGTCCATCAAGGTCGACGAGAGCAGCTGGCCTTCCGCGTCGTAGGCGAGGCTCTCGTGCATCGTGTTGCCGATGCCGAACGCGACGCCGCCGACGAGCTGGCCGTCGACCAGCGCCGGATTCACGGCGCGACCGACATCGGCGCCGACCACGACCCGGCGCAGGCTCACGGCGCCGGTCTCCGGATCGACGTCCGCCACGACGGCCGCCGCGCACCCGGCGTAGGTCACCTTCGGCACCTCGAACGAGGCGCCGGCGGCCAGCCGTCGCTCACGCGCCAGCTCCGCCAGGGTGACGCGCCGGCCCCCGGCGGTCAGGACACCGCTCGCGTAGGACACCTCGGTCTCGGGCACCGCCAACCGCTCCGCGGCGCGCTGGCGCGCCTCGGCGATCAGCTTCGCGGCCGCGAGATGGGCGGCGTTGCCGGCGGTGACCGTCCCGCGCGAGCCGTAGGTGCCGACACCGCTCTCGACGGTAGCGGTATCGGTGTGCCGCACGTCGAAGCGTGAGGCGGGAAGCCCGAGCGCCTCGCCCAGGATTTGAGCGAGGACGGTCTCGAGTCCGGGCCCCATCGACGAAGCGCCCGTGTCGACGACGAGACGACCGTCTGGTCGTGCCTCGACCTGCGTGGTCTCGAAGGGGCCGAGGCCGGTCTTCTCGACGTAGATCGCGAGCCCAATCCCGCGGCGTGGCCCCGACGGCTTCGCGTTCATCACCGTCTGCTCGGCCCGCGCGCGGGCGTAGTCCAGGCGGCGCAGCAGCTCGTCGAAGAGCCCGGGGAAATCTCCCGAGTCGTAGACGGTGCTGACGCCGAACGACCTGGTCCCGCAGTCGTACGGCATCTCGTGGGGGCGGATCAGATTCCTGCGGCGGATCTCGGCCACATCGATGCCGAGCCTCGCGGCCGCCTGGTCGAGGAGGCGCTCGCGAACGAAATTGCACTCCGGGCGTCCGGGCGAGCGCAGGGTCCCGGCCGGCGTCTTGTTGGTCACGACCGACCAGAGATCGCACGCGTAGTTCGGCACTCGATAGGG
>WNFK01048299.1_pt1 | contig 13131 bp, 10 predicted proteins | sample 5400281 | NCBI WGS metagenome assembly WNFK01 (sample SAMN13153350, study PRJNA577476) | soil metagenome | isolation source: 20 cm soil on Douglas fir-dominated hillslope | place: USA:California | collected 2013-09-17
GGCCATCCATCAGCGACGTCCCCACGCCGACCCCGGATACCGGCCGGCCCATCTCGCGCCAGGTCGTTCGATCGCCGGCCCAACCCAGATCGCCGAACACCACCGGCCGCAGGGCGCCGACGCCATGCGCAAGCTCCGCGCGGGCCAGCCAGAAGGCGTCGCCCGCCTGTCCCGGCGCGAGGCGGGGCTGCTGCCCGCGCACCGTCTGCGTGCCACCGAGGAACCAGAAGCGTTGCGTCGGGACGATACCCACCGAGCTGCCGGCGGCGAGGGTGAGAGCCGCGGCGCCGTTCCCGATCCCGTGCGACGCGGTGAGCTCCAGCGTCCCTCGGCCGTAGCTCCCGGTATCGCCGCGTGCTGCCTCGAGTCGCACGTCGCTGAACAGCCGGAATCCCTGCGGATCGAGGCCCAGCGCGCGCGTATGACGCGTCCGCACGCCGAGATAGGTAGCGCGCACCGCCTGGATGTTCGGCTCGAACTGCGAGCCGTTCACCGAGCGCGCGAACGAGAAGGTCGTGCGCTGCGTAGCCGTGCGTTCCTGCTCGGCGAACAGACCCCAGGTGAAGGCGCTCTCGCCCCCCGCGTCGGGCGCGCTCGAGAGCTCCACCCCGGATGCGCGATAGTAGAATCCTTCGTCGCGGCCGAACACGAGCGCCGAGATCGAGCTGCCGAGCCCGAGCGGATTGCCCCAGTCGTTCGCCGAGACGAGCCGGTTGTACGCCATGATGGAGAGCGTACGACGCAGGTCGCTCCGCGAGCCGGTGAGCTCGACGTTCGGCTCGCGGTCGGCGATGCCGAGGCGTGCCGCCGCGTGCAGCGAGTACCCCGCGCCCAGCACCTGGTCGCCCCGCATGCCAAGCGACAGTCCCTCGATGCGGTTGTATCGTGGGCGGTCGACTTCCACCGTCGGCAGCTGCGGCGCGAACTCGGCCTGCGCGCCCATCGAGAGCGCCTCGGCCACCAGGGCGTCCATCTCCGCGCCGCCGAACGTCTCGTCGCCCTTGTCATAGATCGACGGCGGGAGATCAGGCGAGTGCGCGAGTTTGGCCGTGTCGCAGGAGACCGTCACGAACACCGGATTCGGCATCCCGTCCTGCTGGCGGGTGTACGTCCGGTTACCCGTGCTGTCGCACTTCATGCGCGCCGCGCGACGCTCGGCGCGCAGGGAATCGCGCTTCGTGCGGGACTCGCTCGTCCCGCCGACGCTGACGTCGACGTTCATGCCGCGACGGTTCCTGCCGGCGGTGGTATCGACGACGATGGGTGGCAGCGGTGCCCCCGCGTTCACCTGATCGTACCGGAACTTCTGCTCCAGCTTCACCGGAATGCGCATCACCCCCACACGCACGCCCCCTTCCGCGACCTGCGCCCGCGGCAGCCAGAAGCGGCCCTGGAAGAGGCCGTACTCCACGCCGATCGCGCTGATCTGCGCCGTCATCGGGAAGATGAATGGCTTGACCATCCGCGGAACGTCGTTGAACTCCTCCGGGTCGTCGGCCTTCGCCACGGCCACGATGTCCATCGGCACGCTCATACGGTACGCGGCACGCACGAGCTGTCCGCCGCTCATGTCGAACCAGAGCGAGCCGACGGCGAGATTCCACTTCGGCTCGCGCGGTCGCACCTTCAGCTCGCGCAGGCGGATCGTCTTCCCGTCGGGCAGACGAAAGGTCACCGAGTCTCCCGACGCGTAGGTGTAGTAGGCCTCGGCCCCATTAGCGAGTGGATGGACGATGCCGTCGTTCTCGTCCACCGATGCCTTGGCGACGCTCGATCCGATCCAGATCGTCTCGCTGCCGGGATAGTACGGGATGGGCGAGATGCTGCCGTTCATCGAGACGTGGCCCGACTTTCCCGCGACCGGCACCACCGTGCGCGATCCGGTCACCTCGACGTAGGCCCCGACGCCGCGACGCCAGCGGACGCGCGTCGCGTCCTCCGAGCGGAAGGCGAGCCGGTCGCGGCCGATCTTCGCGAATCCGAGCCCCGCCGAGATGCGCTGGTAGGTGGTGGCATCGTACGACGCGAGCGCCGAATCCTGGCGCAGGCGCGCTTCGCGCGCGAGCAGGAGCACCCCGCGCGCTGGTGCGTCCCTGAAGGCGGAGGCGAGATGTTCGGCCGTCACCTCGATCCGCTTCGGCGGCTTCTTCTCGCGCCGGCGACGCCCGTGGATCTCGTCGGTGGAGTCGCGCTCCTCCGTGACAGTGGAGGGCGACGACGCGGGCGCCTGCGGTGCGGAGGCGGAAACCTGCAGAAGCGCAGCGACGAGATGAGCCAGCATGCCGGACGACCCTGGGGGAGAGGGGAGGTGCTCACTCATACGGGCGCCCCGCCCAAAGGTTTCCAGCGCACCCAGCCCTACGGCGAGCGAGGCCTCGTCACCCAGGGCTCGCTCGCCGGTAGCGCCGATTCCCGGCCGTACTCAGTGCTTCGTACCAAGTACCAAGTACGGCCGGGGAAACCCATCGCGATCACCTCACATTGCGGGGCGTGTGATCTTCAAGGCGTTCCAGATGACCGGGAACGTCGCGATCGACTGCGCGCGGTACTGCGGCCGGAAGCCGAACAGGACGACGTGACCGTTGCCGCGCTTCACGTCCACCAGCGCCGCCTTGCCCGCGAGCTTCGACGCGCCCTGCAGCCAGCCGCTCGCGAGCGGATCGCCCGACGCGGGATAGCGCGCGACCACCGTGGCGCGGGCCGGATCCGTGACATCGAACGTCGGCGAGTCCTCGAACCATACCACGGACGTCGGCGACGTGAGCCCGGCAGCCAATGCATTCGTCCGGTCGAACTCCACCGTGATCAACGAGCCTGGCGCATAGAACTCGGTCGGCCGCACACCGGCCAGCACGTTCGTCACCGGGAGCTGAAGCGCCTCGATCGCGTAGTCGCTCGCGTCGTTGAAGGCGAGCACCGTGCCCCCCGCGTCGACGAAGGCGCCGAGCGCCGCGGCGCCGGCGTCGCCGAGGCCGCCCTTGAGGGAGTCCGGATAGTTGTTCGCCGGACCACGCGAGATCAGCCGTGCATTCTGGTCGGGGATGATCACCGCGTCGAAGCGCGACGCGAGGTTGCCGGCGCGGATGTCGCGCGCCGTCACGAGCGTGAACGGGATGCGGTACTGGTCGAACACCCAGCGCGTCCACCCCTCGTCCATCGACGCCGAGGCGTTCTTGAAGATCGCGACGCGTCGCGTGCGGGCGTCGCTCAGCCCGGTCGCGACCCAGCGCGTCGCCGCCGCCGGCGCCACCACGGTGGTTGCCACCGTCACCGAGTCGGGGATCATGGCGACGTCGAAGCCAAAGAGCAGCGGCAGGGTGTGGGCGGTGACGTCGTACGGGCGCTTGGGCGGGCCGCCCGGATACTCGCGCAGGTTCGGATAGCGCTGCGGCTCGAGCAGCGTCTTGGCGAAGGAGCCGTAGGGCTGCGCGGTGTGGATCACGTAGCTGCCAGCGGGAAAGCTCTTCCCGTTCGCCGAGAAGGGCTCGCTCGCGCGGCGCACCTCCACCTGGCCGCGCTGGAGGATGCGCACGGCCGCGTTCACGGCCGTGTCGCGCGCCGGCTGGTCCGGGATGACGATCGACGCCGGCCAGTCGCCGCGGCCGGGCGCGCGCTTGCCGGCCACGGCGTTGCGCTGCACCTGCGAGTAGCTCGACAGCCACAGCGCGCGGTCGTCGGCCGCCTGGGCCAGCAGCGCCCACGACGCCACGGTCTGGTATTTCACGATGTCGCCGATTCCCCACGCACCGCCGTTCCACTTCGACAGGAAGTCGACTCCCGTGACCTTGGGGTCGACGTTGTAGCCGGCACGCAGCGAGTCGTAGTTCACGCGAATCGGCGTCGCCAGCTGCGCACTCGCCGTCTCGGTGAGGATGCGGATCGCCCCGTGATAGTGCTGGTAGGCGCGCGCCGGCGTCCAGGCGTCGTACGACGTGTTGTTCGCGATGCCGGTGAGCCCCTGCGCCGTCATGCGCCAGGTCATCGACTTCCCCATCTGCGCCACGCCGGCCATCAGGATCGGGTCGATGTTGGGCTCCACCGGATCCATGTACGGCGGAATGAAGATGCGCGACCCGTTCGATCCCTGCTGGTGGATGTCGTTGACGATCTGCGGGTGGTAGGGCGAATACAGCGAGTCGATCACCATCCGCGTTTCCGCCTGGGTGAAGGCGTACCAGTCGCGGTTGTTGTCGTGGCCCGTGTAGTAGTGGTACAGCGACGGCGGGCCGCTCCCCTCCCACGCCGTGCCGAGCGAGCTGCGATACCAGTCGCCCACGATGTCCACGCCATCCGGGTTGAGCGACGGCACGAGGATCGTCAGCGTGTTCCGGCGGATCGCGCGGGACTCCTCGTCCTCGCCCGCCACCAGGCGATGCGCCAGCACGAGCGGGGTGAGGATGCCGCCGACTTCCGTGGAGTGGATGCTCGACGTCACGAGCACGACGACCTTGCCGTCGCGCTCGAGTGCAGCGCGTTCCGCCGCCGTCGTGAGGCGCGGGTCGGCCAGCTTGCGCGCCGCGTCGCGGACGGCCGAGAGGTTGGCCAGGGTGGCCGGATCGCCGATGAAGGCGGCGATGAACGGCCGGCCGAGCGTCGTCTTGCCGAGCGTGTGCACCTCGATGCGCGGTGACGCGGCATCGAGCGCCTGGAAATAGGAGACGACCTGCCGCCACTCGGGCAGCTTGCGGTCGGTCCCGGGCTCGAAGCCGATCACGGAGGCCGGCGTCGGCACGGCGCGGCTCTGGGCGTGTACGGCGGACGGAAGGAGCAGACCGGCGGCGAGAACCGCGGCGGCGAACGAAGCAGAGCGCATCGGGAGGGAAGCTCCGGTAGGATGTGTGGGCTAGCTACGGATGGGGATGGAAAGGCGTTGAGCCTGAGCTCTACCTGCCGGAGACACCGTACCGGGCAAGGATCTCACGCACCCGATCGAGTGGAATCGCCTCGACGGTTCGTCCGCGGGAGGTCACGGTGGTCGCCATGAACAGCGAGTTGTAGATCGCCTCCTCCGTCGCCTCGACGACGCCCTCGAACAGCCCGGACATGTCGTCGTTCGAGACCTCCGCCGTCGAGCGCAGGACGCGTGTGCGTGCCGACGTCGGCGCCGCCGCCGGCGGCACGCGCCGCACGTCCTGCGCCGTCGAGAAGGCGATCACGTAGTCTCCCGACCCGTTGGACGCGCTGGAGCCGGTGCGCGCCAGGCCCATGATGGCCCGCGCCGCGAGCCGCTTCAGGTTGCGGTCGGACAGCGGCGCGTCGGTGGCGACGACGATCATGATCGAGCCGTCCCCCCGCTCCCGCTCGACGTCGTTCTTGAACGCGTACTTGCCGAGCTCCCGCCCCACCGGGGCGCCGAGCACCTGGAGCACGCCGCCGAAGTTGGACTGCACGAGGACACCCACCGTCCACCCGCCGAGCGACGTCGGCAGCACGCGTGACGAGGTACCGATGCCGCCCTTCCATTCGAAGGCGACGGTGCCGGCCCCGGCGCCGACGCTGCCCTCCGCCACCGGGCCGCTGGCCGCGCCGGCCAGCGCGGTATGCACCGCCTCGCGTCCCACCGCGCGCACGCGAATGGCGTTGAGGGTGCCGTCGTTCGTCTCCCCGATGACGGGGTTGATCGAGCCGACCCGCTCCATCCCCGGCTGCGCGATCAGCTCGTCCACGAGCGCATCGGCCGCGCGCCACACGCACAACGTGCAGGTCAGCAGGATCGGCGTCTCCAGCTCACCGAGCTCCTCCACCTGCGTCGAGCCGACGAGCTTCCCGAACGCGTTGCCGACGTGCACCGCGGCCGGAACGCGATCGAAGAACAGGTTGCCGGCGTGTGGCAGGATCGCCGTCACGCCGGTGCGCACGGAGTCGCCCGCCACGATGGTCGCGTGGCCCACCCGCACCCCGGCCACGTCGGTGATGGCATTCACGGGCCCGGGGGCGAAGATCCCCGGCTTCACGCCGAGGTCGCGCGCGCGGGCGCGCGCTGTCTGGGCGCCGGCCGGAACGGAGATCCAGGAGGAGCAGGCGAGTACAATGAGAGCGAGACGCATGCTCCAATCATGCGTGCGTGCTAGCGCATGGCGCGAGTGGCTCTGACAAGCTGGTGCGACGAGGCGCGTACGACGTGTTGCGGGACCGGGCCACTGCGCGTGCGGCGTGGCGTGCGGCGGGAATAAGGAGTGCCCGCGACCGACCGGCGGCGCGAGTTGACAACCCGCTGCACCGGGCCCTATCCTGTGCGCATGGCCAGCGCCCGATTTTTTGCCTACGACTTCTTTTACTACGGCTTCCCCTCGACGGGCCGTGGCTGGAGACGTACGCGCGACTGAGGCACGCTGGCTCACCGCAACGATCCCCCAACGGCCCGTGGACTTCCACGGGCCTTTTCTGTTTCCACCCCCCACGTCCCGACCCCTCATGATCATCATCACGCGTCCCGACATCAGCGACGACGAGCTCGATCACATCCGCGAGCGCGTGGAGTCGGCGGGACTACACACCCACCTCTCGCGCGGCGAGCACCGCACCATCATCGGCTGCATCGGCGACGAGGCGCGGCTTCACGAGATCCCGCTGCGCTCCCTCCCCGGCGTGGAGTCGGTGCTCCCGGTGCTCAAGCCGTACAAGCGCGCCTCGCGCGAATTCAGCGTCGACCGCACCATCGTGCGCGTCGGTGAGCGCGCCACGATCGGAGGCGACGCAATCACCGTCATCGCCGGCCCCTGCTCCGTGGAAAACCGCGACATGCTGCTCGAGACCGCGGTGACCGTGCGCGACGCGGGCGCGACGATCCTGCGCGGCGGGGCGTTCAAGCCGCGCTCGTCCCCGTACAGCTTCCAGGGGCTCGGCCGCGAGGCGCTCCGCCTGCTCGTCGACGTGCGCGCCGCCACCGGCCTCCCCGTCGTGACCGAAGTGCTCGATACGCGCGACGTCGAGCTCGTGGCCGAGCACGCCGACATGCTCCAGGTGGGCGCGCGCAACATGCAGAACTTCGCGCTGCTGGCCGAGCTGGGCCGCGCGAAGCGCCCGATCCTGCTCAAGCGCGGCATGTCGGCCACGATCGTCGAGCTGCTGATGGCCGCCGAGTACATCATGGCCAATGGCAACAGCGCGATCGTGCTCTGCGAGCGCGGCATCCGCACCTTCGAGCGCGCGACGCGGAACACCCTCGACGTCTCGGCCATCCCCGTGCTCAAGCGGGAGACGCACCTGCCGGTGATCGTCGATCCGAGCCATGCCGGCGGCGACGCCGACCTCGTGGCCCCGCTCGCCTTCGCCGGCATCGCCGCGGGCGCGGACGGACTGATCATCGAGGTGCACCCGGATCCCGAGACGGCACTCTCCGACGGCGACCAGTCGCTCGCCCCGCCCGCCTTCCTGTCGCTGATGGAACGCCTGTCCGCGTTCGCCGCCGCCGCCGGCCGCTCGACGACCGTCCCGGTGGCGGGAGCGCACGCATGACGACGTCCGGCGAATCGACGCGCGACCCGCGCGAGGAGCTGATGGAGTGCCGCAATGCGATCGAGGTCATCGACCGGCGGATCGTCGCCCTCCTCGCGCAGCGCATCGCTCTCGGTGTCCGCGCCGCGCACGCCAAGCGCGCGGCCGGCCTCCCCCTGGTGGATCGGGCGCGCGAGACCGATGTGATCGCGCACGCCGCCACCGTGGCGCGCGAGCACGGGCTGTCCACCGACCCGGTGCGCGACATCTTCCAGTGCATCCTCGGCATGTCACGGCGCGCCCAGGAAGACGCGCGATGATTCCCGACATCCCCATTGCCGTGATCGGCCTCGGGCTCATGGGCGGCTCCGTCGCGCGTGCGCTGCACGTGCGCGGCGCCCGCGTGCTCGGCTACGACCGCGACGGCACGCAGCTCGACGCCGCGCTGCGCGAAGGGGTCGTGGACGAGCCGCTGGACGCCGGCCTCGCCGGTCTCGCCTCGGCGGAGGTGGTCGTGCTCGCGCTGCCGGTGGACGCGACGATCGCGCTGCTCCCCTCGCTCGCGCCACGCCTGCCGGTCGCTCGGCTCGTGATGGACGTCGGCAGCACCAAGCGGAGCATCGTCGCCGCCGCGGAGTCGGCCGGGCTCGGGCCGCGCTTCGTCGGCGCGCATCCGCTCACGGGAAGCCATCGCACCGGGTGGGGCGCGTCGCGCGCGTCGCTGTTCGACGACGCGCGCGTCTTCCTGTGCCGGACTCCGAGCACCACCGACGGCACCCTCCAGCTGGCGGAGTCGTTCTGGCGCGAGCTGCGCGCCGGTGTGGAGATGCTCGACGCGGCGACGCACGACGAGCAGATGGCGTGGCGCAGCCACCTGCCGCACCTCCTCTCCTGCGTGCTCGCGGTCACCCTGCGCGACGCCGGAGTGCGCCGCTCCGCGCTGGGCCCCGGCGGGCGCGACATGACACGCCTGGCCGGCGGCTCCCCGGCGATGTGGAGCGCGATCGTCGACGACAACGCCGACGCGATCGCCGAGGCATTGGCCGCGTGCGAGGAGCGGCTGCGCGCCCTGCACGCCGCGCTCGCCGACGGAGACGCCGTCGCAACGCGACGGCTGCTCCAGGCGGCCACGGACTGGTTCGACGGTGAGCCGGAGCGGGTGCTCACGCGCGGCCGCTCCTGACCACGAAGACCCCATTACTTTTCCGCCATGACAACCCGCTCCTCCGTCCCCGCGCTTCGCGTGGCCGGACTTCGCAAGAGCTATGGCGACGTCGTGGCGGTGGACGGCCTCGACCTCACCGTCGCGTCGGGCGAGTGTTTCGGCCTGCTGGGCCCCAACGGCGCCGGCAAGACTACCACGATCGAGATCTGCGAAGGGCTCACGGAACCCGATGCCGGAGAAGTCGAGGTCCTCGGCCGCCGCTGGAACAGCGACGAGCGCGCGCTCCGCGAGCGCCTCGGCATCCAGCTCCAGGAGACCCAGCTCGCCGAGAAGTTGACGGTGGACGAGACGGTGCGGCTGTTTCGCAGCTTCTACACGCGTGGCCGGGACGTCGGCGAGGTGATCGACGTCGTCCAGCTCGGAGAGAAGCGACAGGCCCGGGTCGGAAAGCTGTCCGGCGGGCAGAAGCAACGGCTGGCTCTCGCGTGCGCCATCGTCGGCGACCCCGCGACGCCAGCTCTGGGACCTGATCATCGAGCTCCGCGCCAGCGGACGCAGCATCGTGCTGACGACGCACTACATGGACGAGGCCGAGCGGCTGTGCGATCGCGTCGCCATCGTCGACCACGGTCACGTCATCGCGCTGGGCACGCCGCGGGAGCTCATCGCGTCGCTCGGCGCCGAGCACGTCGTGGAGTTCACGGTGATCGGTGCGCCACCGGGCGCGCCCGGCGCGGAGGCACTGCTGGCGCTCGATGGGGTGAAGGCCGCGCACGAGCATGGTGGGCGCTGGACACTGGAGGTCGTGGGGCTGGCGCGGGCCGTGCCGGCACTGCTCGCCGAGCTGTCGCGCCGCGGGCTCACACTGGGCGAGCTGGCGACGCATTCGGCCACGCTCGAGGACGTGTTCGTCTCGCTCACCGGGAGGCAGCTGCGCGATGTCTGACGTGTTACGCGATTCGGCGGTGCGGCACGAGCCGATGATGCACGACGCGACGGCCGCGCGGCTGCCGTGGACGCAGCGGTCGCTCGCGCAGCTCACGCTGGTGCGGTTCAAGGAGTTCCTTCGCGAACCCGAGGCCGTCTTCTGGACCTTCGCCTTTCCGGTCATCCTCGCATTCGGGCTCGGGATCGCTTTCCGCAACAGACCGGCGGACGTGCTCGTCATCGGCGTGGTGAGCGGCACGCCGGCCGGTGACTCGATCGCGGCGCGGCTCGCGTCGACGTCCGGGCTGAAAGTGAAGGCGATGAGCGAGGACTCCGCGGCGCGCGCGCTGCGCACGGGCGAGGTGGCGCTCGTCGCATCCGCCGGCGAGAACGGCGGTGTCGAGTATTCCTACGACGACACGCGCCCCGACGGGCGCGCGGCGCGCGCCCTCACCGACGACGCGCTCCAGCGAGCGGCGGGCCGGCGGGATCCCGTGCCGATCGCCGACCGGCAGGTGCGCGAGCAGGGGTCGCGCTACATCGACTTCGTCGTCCCCGGGCTGCTCGGCATGAACATCATGGGGGGCGGGATCTGGGGGCTCGGCTTCTCGATCGTCGAAGCGCGGCGCAGGAACCTGCTCAAGCGTCTCGTGTCCACCCCGATGCGGCGCGCGCACTATCTCGCGTCGTTCCTCTTCTCGCGCTTCTTCTTCCTGATCCTCGAGGTGGCCGTGCTGGTAGGCAGCGCGGCACTGTTCTTCGACGTGCCGGTGCGCGGCTCGCTGCTCCAGCTGCTCGTGGTGTGCGTCCTCGCCGCGCTGTCGTTCGGCGGGCTCGGACTCCTCATCGCGTCGCGAGCGCGCACGATCGAAGGGGTATCGGGACTGATGAACCTGACGATGATGCCGATGTGGGTGCTGTCGGGGGTGTTCTTCTCGTCGGCCAACTTCCCCCAGGCGGCCCAACCATTCATCAAGGCGCTGCCGCTCACGGCGACGAATGACGCCCTGAGGGCGACGATGCTGCAGGGCGCCGGGTGGGGAGCGGTCGCGCCGCAGATCGCCGTGATCGTGGTGTGGCTTGTCCTGACCTTCACGCTCGCCCTGCGACTTTTTCGGTGGCGGTAGCGGGGACGTGAGCGCCCGCGATGTGACTACTCCCAACAACTCTTGTCGCACCAGAGCATCATTGTATGAGTGAACCCTCCCTCGGTGACCTTCCCACCACCGAGCTGCGCGAACAGGGCGAGCGGCTGCTCGGCTGGATCGCCGAGTATCTCGAGCATCCGGAGCGCTACGCGGTCGTCTCCCCGCTGAAGCCAGGCGACGTCCGGCGCTCGCTGCCGGCCGCGCCGCCGGCGAGCGCCGAGCCGCTCGAGCGGATCTTCGCCGACTTCGAGCACCGCATCCTTCCGGGAATCACCCACTGGAACCACCCGGGCTTCTTCGCCTACTTCTCCATCTCGTCGTCCATTCCCGGCATCCTCGCCGAGCTGCTCATCGCGCCAGCTCCTCGGCCTCGGGGACGGGTGGTTCGGGCTGATCAACGACACGGCGTCGATCTCGACGATGCTCGCGCTCGCGGCGGCGCGCGAGGCGAAGCCGGAGCTCGCGATTCGCGCCCGCGGGATGGCCGGACGCGCCGACCTCCCCACGCTGCGCGTCTACTGCTCCGAGCACGCGCATTCCAGCGTGGACAAGGGCGCGCTGACGATCGGCCTGGGACTCGACAACGTCGTGAAGATCCCGACCGACGACCAGTACCGGATGCGCCCCGACCTGCTTCAGTCGGCCGTCGATGCCGATCGACGGGCCGGCTACCTCCCGCTCGCCTGCGTGGCCACGGTCGGGACGACGAGCATCGCGAGCATCGACCCGATCCCGGCGATCGCCGAGATCTGCCGGCGCGAGCGCGTCTGGCTGCACGTTGACGGCTCGTACGGCGGCGTGGCAGCCGTGTCGCCGCGCTTCCGTCACGTGCTCGACGGCGTCGAGGGCGCCGACTCGCTCGTCGTGAACCCGCACAAGTGGCTGTTCACTCCGATCGACTGCTCGGCGTTCTACACGCGACACCCCGACGTCCTCAAGCGCGCCTTCTCGCTCGTACCGGAATTCCTCGTCACGCGCGAGCAGGACGAAGTCGTCAACCTGATGGACTACGGAGTGCAGCTCGGCCGCCGCTTTCGCGCGCTCAAGCTCTGGATGGTGATCCGTGCCTTCGGCGCCGAAGGGCTCGCCGCGCGACTCGAGCAGCACTGCGCGCTGGCCGGCCGCTTTGCCAGCTGGGTAGCCGACGATCCGGCCTGGGAGACGAACGCGCCCGTCCTGTTCTCGCTCGTGTGCTTCCGCTATGCCCCCGATGGCACGAACGAGGGAGAGCGCGAGCGCCTCAACGCCGAGATACTGCAGCGAGTGAACGCGAGCGGCGAGGCATACCTGTCACACACGAAGCTCGACGGGCGCTACGTCCTGCGGCTGGCGATCGGCAACATCCGGACGGAGGAACGCCATGTGGCGCGCGCATGGGAGCTGCTGAGGGAGGCAGCCGTACAACCGGGTAACGGGTAACGGCTACTGCGCCTCGCGTTTCATCACCATCCGCTCCCCGGACGTCGCGAACGAGATGTCCGCGCTGCCCAGCAGCCTGGCTGTCCGCTCGGCGATCCGTCGTCGTCGGAGCATCACGACCAGCACGATCGACAGCATCAGCGCGAGCAGGCCGAGCCGCACGTCCGTCCGTTGGGCGAAGTCGAGCCAGCGCAGCGCCGCCCCTCCGGCCGCGAATCCCAGATAGCCGAACGCCAGCGCCCACAGCCAGCAGCTGATCCCGCTCGCGACGATGTACAGGGAGAGCGGCACGCGTGCCGCTCCACAGGCGATCGGGAGGGGCAGACGCAGCCCGTACGCGAAGCGGATCGCCAGCGTGGAGCGCCAGGGATGGCGACGCACGATCGTCAGCGCGCCTGTGAGCAGCCGTCTCCGGTCGGGCCATCGCGCCCGCACCCAATCGATGCGCCAGCGGCCGACGAAGTAGAGGGCGATCGACGCGAGCCAGGTGCCGACCGCCACCGCGACGACGACCCCCACCAGCCCGGCACGCCCGTGCCGCGCGGCGATCCCGCCCAGGATCGGGTTCGCCTCTTCGAACACGATGCTCGTGACACCGAGGGCCGTGTACTTCCAGAGGCGCTCGAGCAGCGGAATCTCGTGCAGCCGCCGGATCACCGGCTCAACTGATTGAAGCAACAGCGCTAGGATACGACCCCCTCTTCCCGTTCCGGATGCGGCGCGACCATCTTCCTCGTCGTCTATATATCGTCGCCGACTCGTGACCACGCCACCGATCCCTCGTCCCGAAGGCCCAATGGACCGCGTGCGATTCATCGAGCACAAGGGGAAGCGCCTCGTGCTCCTCGACTTCTCCGGTATGACGGATGTCGAGTCGGGACTCGCGACCATCGCCGAGGCCACCAGCTTCATCGGTGCGCTGCCCGTCGGGGGTGACACGGCGACCCTCACCGACGTGACGGACACCCGCTACGACCGGAAGATCATCGAGGCGTTCAAGGAGATGACGGCGAAGAATCGCCCCATCGTGAAGAC